>ERZ791630.557-NODE-557-length-16932-cov-3.29419_pt1 | contig 16932 bp, 17 predicted proteins | sample MGYA00510264_ERZ791630 | MGnify/ENA primary metagenome ERZ791630 (study PRJEB30046, sample SAMN00715150) | human gut metagenome | study: EMG produced TPA metagenomics assembly of the A metagenome-wide association study of gut microbiota in type 2... | reverse complement strand
AAGGGATAGGGTTTTTGCTCGCATCAGGTGGTTGTGCTGAGTTACCTGATGCGACGCCGACAATTCTCATCATCGCTACAACATGACCTCGCTATTTACATCGCGATACTCTTTTGGCGTCGTGTCATATGCTTTTTTAAAAACAGAGTAGAAATATTGCAGCGATGGATAACCGCACATTTGCGATATCTCATTGATCGACAAGGTGGTTGAAATCAGACTGCGCGCTTTCTCCAACTTCTCGGCATGAATCATGGCATGGATGGTTTCACCCACCTCTTCTTTAAAACGCTTCTCAAGATTGGAGCGCGAGATCCCGACCGCATCCAGTACCTGATCCACTTTAATCCCTTTACAGGCGTGATTACGAATGTAATGCATGGCCTGAATAACGGCGGGATCGGTCAGCGAGCGGTAATCTGTTGAGCGCCGTTCAATGACGCGAACTGGTGGGACCAAAATCCGCTGTAGCGGCATTTCTTCTTTATCTAATAATCGATGCAACAGTTTTGCCGCCTGATAGCCCATTTGCCGCGCGCCCTGAGCGACCGAAGAAAGGGCGACACGCGACAGATAGCGGGTCAGTTCTTCGTTATCGATGCCAATCACGCATAATTTTTCCGGTACGGGAATATGTAGATGTTCACATACTTGCAGAATATGCCGCGCCCGGGCGTCAGTAACGGCAATAATCCCGGTTTGCGGTGGCAGCGTTTGTAGCCAGTCTGCCAGCCGATTTTGCGCGTGTTGCCAGTTCTCTGGCGCGGTTTCTAACCCCTGATAAACCACTCCGCGATACTTTTCTTCGGCGACAAGCTGACGAAATGCATATTCGCGTTCAGTGGCCCAACGTTTACCGCTTGATTCCGGAAGACCATAAAAAGCAAAGCGGTTAACGCCTTTCTCTTTTAAATGCAAAAATGCGCTTTCAACCAGCGCATAGTTATCGGTGGCAATGTAATGAACGGGTGGGTAACTTTCGGCAAGGTGATACGAGCCACCAACCCCAACAATGGGGACGTCGACATCAGCCAGCGCTTGCTCGATTTGTTTGTCGTCGAAGTCGGCAATGACGCCATCTCCTAACCAGTCCTTGATTTTATCAATGCGGGCGCGGAAATCTTCTTCAATGAAAATATCCCATTCCGATTGTGACGCCTGTAAATATTCCCCTACGCCTTCTACTACCTGCCGGTCATAGGCTTTATTGGCATTGAACAGTAATGTGATGCGGTGACGTTTAGTAAACATGGTTCTTTTCCTGCTGAATCATGCAAAAACTCAAAACCGGTAATACGTTACCGGCTTTGAGAAAATTTTTATCAAAATCAAGAACGGCGTTTGGTTGCGGAGTCCATCCATACTGCCAGCAACAGAATCGCACCTTTAACGATATACTGCCAGAAGGTCGGTACATCCATCATACTCATACCGTTATCCAGTGAAGCCATGATGAATGCCCCCATTACCGCTCCGGCAACGCTTCCCACACCGCCAGCCAGACTGGTGCCGCCAATCACGCATGCGGCAATTGCGTCCAGTTCGGCGATATTTCCCGCAGAAGGTGAACCAGCGCCAAGTCGAGAACTGAGGATTAATCCGGCGATAGCGACCATTAATCCGTTAATAGCGAATACGGCAAGTTTGGTGCGTTCAACGTTGATCCCGGAGAGACGTGCTGCTTCCAGATTGCCGCCGATGGCATAAATGCGTCGTCCAAATGCCGTCCGCGTTGCCATAAACATTCCGCCGAGTAACAGCAACGTCAGCAGCAGAACAGGAGTGGGAACGCCACGGTAATCGTTCAACAGCCAGATTGCGCCTAAGACGATAATCGCCGTTAATGCCTGGCGACCGACAACTGCGGTAGAGGTCGGAGACTGCAAACCCAAAGCCTGACGGCGCATTCTTCCGCGCCATTGCCAGCCAACAAAAGCCATTAAGCCAAGCGCGCCAATGATGAAGCCGGTGCTGGCGGGTAGATAGCTTTGCCCGATTTGTGACATCGCGGCGCTGGTGGGGGAAACAGTCGTGCCGTTGGTGATGCCAATGAGTATGCCGCGAAATGCCAACATGCCCGCGAGGGTGACAATAAATGAAGGGACTTTGCGGTACGCGACCCACCATCCGTTCCAGGCACCGAGAAGCAGTCCCAGAACCAACGTCACAATGATGGTAAGTGGCAAAGGCCAGCCTAGCCAGACGTCACAAATCGCCGCGACGCCACCTAATAGCCCCATCATTGAGCCGACGGAAAGGTCGATTTCAGCAGAAATTATGACGAACACCATTCCTACCGCGAGGATGCCGGTAATCGCGGTCTGGCGTAACAGGTTGGAGACGTTACGAGCGCTTAAGTAGGCACCATCGGTGGTCCAGGTAAAGAACAGCATGATTGCGATGATAGCTGCAATCATCACGAAGACCTGCAAATTCAGTGACTTCAACCCGGAAAAGCCACCGGATGTCGGTACGGCCAATTTCACTTCAGACGGATTGCTTTTCGACATGATGTTCGCTCCTCAATGCGGCTTCCATCACCTGCTCCTGAGTCAGGTTATGATTTATCAGGTTGGCTTTTAGTTTCCCTTCATGCATCACCAGTACACGATCGCTAAGGCCGAGCACTTCAGGTAATTCGGAAGAGATGACAATAACGGCAATACCCTGCTGGACGAGTTGGTTAATTAATTTGTAGATCTCGTATTTCGCGCCAATATCGATACCCCTGGTAGGTTCATCAAGAATGAGAATGCGCGGGTTGAGTAACAGACAGCGAGCGAGGATCGCTTTTTGCTGATTGCCGCCGCTCAAACGTCCAATAGCAAGGTCGGGGGACGACGTTTTAACTTTGAGTTGCTGGATTGATTCCAGAATACATTTTTGCTCTGCCGCGTCATCAAGCTGGCTAATACCGCCGGTAAATTTATTGAGTGCGGCGAGGGTAATATTTTTACCAACCGCCATTACCGGAACGATGCCGTCGCGCTTTCTGTCTTCGGGGACCATCGCAATCCCCTGGGCGATGGCTTGCTGACAGTTACGAATATCTACCTGTTTGCCATCAATATAAATTTTTCCTTCCCATTGTCCGGGCCACACGCCAAACAGGCACTGAATGGTCTCGGTACGTCCGGCACCAACGAGTCCGGCAATACCCAGTATTTCGCCACGTTTCAGGGAAAACGAGACATCATTAACTCGTTTAATATGACGATTAACCGGATGCCATGCCGTCAGATGTTCAATACGTAATATTTCATCTCCGGTGGTATGTGGTTCATTAGGGTAAAGCGCGGTTAACTCTCGCCCGACCATCATGGTGATAATATCGTCTTCACTCATTCCGGCAGCATCACGCGTACCAATGTGCTGACCGTCGCGAATAACGCAAATCGTATCGGAAATCGCTTTGACTTCGTTGAGTTTGTGCGAAATATAAATACAGGCGATACCGTGCTGTTGCAGATCGCGAATAATATCCAGTAAAACCGACGTTTCCTGCTCAGTTAATGAGGCTGTCGGTTCATCGAGAATTAACAAACGCACCTGTTTATTAAGTGCCTTGGCAATTTCAACCAGTTGTTGTTGCCCAAGCCCTAAATCGCCAACGCGGGTATCGGGTGAAATGGATAAACTGACCTGTGCGAGCAGCTTCTGACAGCGTAGTGTCATCAGGTCATAATCCATAATGCCATTGTGGGTTATTTCGTTACCCAGGAAGATATTTTCCAGCACAGTCAATTCTTTCACCAGGGCCAATTCCTGGTGAATGATGGCGATACCTTTGCGTTCGGTATCGCGGATGTGACTCGCCTGAATCTCTTCTCCCGCAAAAATAATTTCGCCTTCGTAGGAGCCATGGGGATAAATACCACACAGCACTTTCATCAGCGTTGATTTACCAGACCCATTTTCCCCACAGAGTGAGACGATTTCGCCAGCATTCAACCGCAAGCTGACGTTATCAATCGCCTTCACACTGCCGAAGGTTTTGGTAATGTTCTTCATTTCAAGTAGATAAGGCATAACGACTCCACCTAAGCCAATTCATTCACGCGGCATGGAGAGAAATCACGCCCCCGCTCCCCGCCGGGGCGTAACGCTTACAGCTCGCTCTCTTTGTGGAATCCGTCTTTAACTACCGTTTCTTTGATGTTGTTTTTATTCACATCGATCGGTGTCAGCAGGCGGGAGGGAACATCTTTCAGACCATTATTCAGAGTGGTATCTGCTTTTGGTTCCTGACCATTGCCCAACTCAACGGCAATTTCTGCGGCAGTATTTGCCAACAATGTAATAGGTTTATACACCGTCATAGTTTGCGTACCGGCAGCAATACGTTTAATACCTGCGAGATCCGCATCCTGGCCGGAAATTGCTACTTTCCCTGATAAACCTTGCGCACTTAATGCCTGAATTGCCCCACCTGCGGTGGCATCGTTTGAGGCAACTACAGCATCAATTTTGTTATTATTGGCGGTTAGCGCGTTTTCCATAATTTTCAATGCGTTTTCCGGTAACCAGCCATCAACCCATTGGTCACCAACGACTTTAATTTTTCCGGAATCAACGTAAGGTTTTAACACTTTCATTTGCCCGGCGCGGAACAGCTTGGCGTTGTTATCTACCGGCGAGCCGCCCATCAGGAAGTAATTACCTTGCGGAACAATATCGACCAGGGCTTTTGCCTGCAGTTCACCGACTTTTTCGTTATCGAAAGAAATATAAAAATCGATATCCGCATCGTTAATCATACGGTCGTAAGCTAATACTTTAATACCTTCTGGTTTGGCTTCTTTTACAACGTTACTTAATACCTGACCGTTATACGGAATAATGACAAGAACATCGACGCCCCGGTTAATCATGTTTTCAATCTGCGACATTTGTGTTTCTTCATTGCCATTTGCAGACTGTACAAATACTTTCGCGCCGAGAGATTCTGCCTTTTTCACAAAAATATCTCGATCTTTTTGCCAGCGTTCAAGACGGAGATCATCAATCGCCATACCTATTTTGACTTCTTTGGCGTGTGCCGCAACGTTGGTAAGCAGAAGTGAGGTGCAAAGGGTGAGTAGAATGTTCTTTATTTTCATGGTGTAGGGCCTTCTGTAGGTAGAGGACAGCTTTAATAAGTAACAATCACCGCGATAAACGTAACCAATTTTTAGCAACTAAACAGGGGAAAACAATTACAGATTTTTATCTTTCGATTACGATTTTTGGTTTATTTCTTGATTTATGACCGAGATCTTACTTTTGTTGCGCAATTGTACTTATTGCATTTTTCTCTTCGAGGAATTACCCAGTTTCCTCATTCCATTTTATTTTGCGAGCGAGCGCACACTTGTGAATTATCTCAATAGCAGTGTGAAATAACATAATTGAGCAACTGAAAGGGAGTGCCCAATATTACGACATCATCCATCACCCGCGGCATTACCTGATTATGGAGTTCAATATGCAAGCCTATTTTGACCAGCTCGATCGCGTTCGTTATGAAGGCTCAAAATCCTCTAACCCGTTAGCATTCCATCACTATAATCCCGACGAACTGGTGTTGGGCAAGCGTATGGAAGAGCACTTGCGTTTTGCCGCCTGCTACTGGCACACCTTCTGCTGGAACGGGGCGGACATGTTTGGTGTGGGGGCGTTTAATCGTCCGTGGCAGCAGCCTGGTGAGGCACTGGCGTTGGCGAAGCGTAAAGCAGATGTCGCATTTGAGTTTTTCCACAAGTTACATGTGCCATTTTATTGCTTCCACGACGTGGATGTTTCCCCTGAGGGCGCGTCGTTAAAAGAGTACATCAATAATTTTGCGCAAATGGTTGATGTCCTGGCAGGCAAGCAAGAAGAGAGCGGCGTGAAGCTGCTGTGGGGAACCGCTAACTGCTTTACAAACCCTCGCTACGGCGCGGGTGCGGCGACGAACCCAGATCCAGAAGTCTTCAGCTGGGCGGCAACGCAAGTTGTTACAGCGATGGAAGCAACCCATAAATTGGGCGGTGAAAACTATGTCCTGTGGGGCGGTCGTGAAGGTTACGAAACGTTGTTAAATACCGACTTGCGTCAGGAGCGTGAACAGCTGGGCCGCTTTATGCAAATGGTGGTTGAGCATAAACATAAAATCGGCTTTCAGGGTACGTTGCTTATCGAACCGAAACCGCAAGAACCGACCAAACATCAATATGATTACGATGCTGCGACAGTCTATGGCTTCCTGAAACAGTTTGGTCTGGAAAAAGAGATTAAACTGAACATTGAAGCTAACCACGCGACGCTGGCAGGTCACTCTTTCCATCATGAAATAGCCACCGCCATTGCGCTTGGCCTGTTCGGTTCTGTCGACGCTAACCGTGGCGATGCACAACTGGGCTGGGACACCGACCAGTTCCCGAACAGTGTGGAAGAGAATGCGTTGGTGATGTATGAAATTCTCAAAGCAGGCGGTTTCACCACCGGCGGTCTGAACTTCGATGCCAAAGTACGTCGTCAAAGTACTGATAAATATGATCTGTTTTACGGTCATATCGGCGCGATGGATACGATGGCGTTGGCGCTGAAAATTGCAGCACGCATGATTGAAGATGGCGAGCTGGATAAACGCATCGCGCAGCGTTATTCCGGCTGGAATAGCGAATTAGGCCAGCAAATCCTGAAAGGCCAAATGTCACTGGCAGATTTAGCCAAATATGCTCAGGAACACAATTTGTCTCCGGTGCATCAGAGTGGTCGCCAGGAGCAACTGGAAAATCTGGTAAACCATTATCTGTTCGACAAATAACGGCTAACTGTGCAGTCCGTTGGCCCGGTTATCGGTAGCGATACCGGGCATTTTTTTAAGGAACGATCGATATGTATATCGGGATAGATCTTGGCACCTCGGGCGTAAAAGTTATTTTGCTCAACGAGCAGGGCGAGGTGGTTGCTGCGCAAACGGAAAAGCTGACCGTTTCGCGCCCGCATCCACTCTGGTCGGAACAAGACCCGGAACAGTGGTGGCAGGCAACTGATCGCGCAATGAAAGCCCTGGGCGATCAGCATTCTCTGCAGGACGTTAAAGCATTGGGTATTGCCGGCCAGATGCACGGTGCAACCTTACTGGATGCCCAGCAACGGTTATTACGCCCTGCCATTTTGTGGAACGACGGGCGCTGTGCGCAAGAGTGCGCTTTGCTGGAAGCGCGAGTTCCGCAATCGCGGGTGATTACCGGTAACCTGATGATGCCCGGATTTACTGCGCCTAAATTGCTATGGGTTCAGCGGCATGAGCCGGAGATATTCCGTCAAATCGACAAAGTATTGTTACCGAAAGATTACTTGCGTCTGCGTATGACGGGGGAGTTTGCCAGCGATATGTCTGACGCAGCTGGCACCATGTGGCTGGATGGCGCAAAGCGGGACTTAGGAGTGACGACATGCTGCAGGCTTGCCACTTATCTCGTGACCAGATGCCCGCATTATACGAAGGCAGCGAAATTACTGGTGCTTTGCTACCTGAAGTTGCGAAAGCGTGGGGTATGGCGGCGGTGCCAGTTGTCGCAGGCGGTGGTGATAATGCAGCTGGTGCGGTTGGTGTAGGAATGGTTGATGCTAATCAGGCAATGTTATCGCTGGGGACGTCGGGAGTCTATTTTGCTGTCAGCGAAGGGTTCTTAAGCAAGCCAGAAAGCGCCGTACACAGCTTTTGCCATGCGCTACCGCAGCGTTGGCATTTAATGTCTGTGATGCTGAGTGCGGCGTCGTGTCTGGATTGGGCTGCGAAATTAACGGGCCTGAACAATGTCCCAGCTTTAATCGCGGCTGCTCAACAGGCTGATGAAAGTGCCGAGCCAGTTTGGTTTCTGCCTTATCTTTCCGGCGAGCGTACACCACACAATAATCCCCAGGCGAAGGGGGTTTTCTTTGGTTTGACTCATCAACATGGCCCCAATGAACTGGCGCGAGCAGTGCTGGAAGGCGTGGGTTATGCGCTGGCAGATGGCATGGATGTCGTGCATGCCTGCGGCATTAAACCGCAAAGTGTTACGTTGATTGGTGGCGGGGCGCGTAGTGAGTACTGGCGTCAGATGCTGACGGATATCAGCGGTCAGCAACTCGATTACCGCACGGGGGGGGATGTGGGGCCAGCACTGGGCGCAGCAAGGCTGGCGCAGATTGCGGCGAATCCAGAGAAATCGCTCATTGAGTTGTTGCCACAACTGCCGTTAGAACAGTCGCATCTACCAGATGCGCAGCGTTATGCCGCTTATCAGCCACGACGAGAAACGTTCCGTCGCCTCTATCAGCAACTTCTGCCATTAATGGCGTAAACGTTATCCCCTGCCTGACCGGGTGGGGGATAATTCACATCTATATATATCAGTAATTAATTAATATTTAGTATGAATTTATTCTGAAATCATTTGTTAATGGCATTTTTCAGTTTTGTCTTTCGTTGGTTACTCGTAATGTATCGCTGGTAGATATGGAGATCGTTATGAAAACCTCAAAGACTGTTGCAAAACTATTATTTGTTGTTGGGGCGCTGGTTTATCTGGTTGGGCTATGGATCTCATGCCCATTGTTAAGTGGAAAAGGCTATTTTCTTGGCGTGTTAATGACAGCAACTTTTGGTAACTATGCATATCTTCGCGCAGAAAAACTCGGGCAACTGGATGATTTTTTTATCCATATCTGCCAGTTAGTTGCGTTGATCACTATCGGTCTCTTGTTTATCGGTGTTTTAAACGCACCTATCAATGCTTATGAAATGGTGATCTACCCCATCGCCTTTTTTGTCTGCTTGTTTGGTCAAATGCGTTTGTTTCGCTCGGCATGAGCAACATAAACCTCTTACACATTCAGGAATGAAAGGAATACTGTGATGGACAACAAAATATCAACCTATTCTCCGGCATTCAGTATTGTGTCATGGATAGCTCTCGTTGGTGGTATCGTTACCTATCTGTTAGGGCTATGGAATGCAGAGATGCAGTTAAATGAAAAAGGATATTATTTTGCCGTACTGGTATTAGGACTGTTTTCTGCGGCGTCTTATCAAAAGACCGTTCGGGACAAGTATGAAGGCATACCGACCACCTCCATTTATTATATGACCTGCCTGACTGTCTTTATTATCTCTGTTGCGTTACTGATGGTAGGTCTGTGGAATGCGACGTTATTACTCAGCGAGAAAGGTTTTTATGGACTGGCTTTCTTCTTAAGCTTGTTTGGTGCAGTAGCGGTGCAGAAGAATATTCGTGATGCCGGAATAAACCCACCAAAAGAAACACAGATTACCCAGGAAGAATACAGCGAATAATTCACATAAGCCCGGTCAGTCCAATGTGACCGGGCTTTTATTTAACTCACTAGTCTGTTTCTGTCGATTCGTTGTACCAGCATAGAAAGTAACAAACTCGCTGCCAACGTCGCGCAAAAGATCCAAATAATATCGAGTATTGGCCAGTTTTTAAGCTCAATCCCCCGGGTGCGCAGTGCATGGATAATCAAGGCGTGGAATCCGTATATACCCAACGAATGGCGGGAGATTAAGCCAAGTCCGCGAACAGTACGCGTATCAAGCGTGTTTTTAACCAGAGTCAATAGCGTGATTGCGCAGATAAAAACCATCGGCCCACAGTAAAGATACCAGGTATCGGCAAAATTTCCGCGCCACTGCAATTCATATAATGTCCCGCGAGAGATAATAAAAACCCCCGTCGCAAACAGTGCGGCGCTCCCCCACGACAGTGCTTTATGCTGTGTGTCCATCATCCCTATAGCGCGGCCCAACATGCCATAAAGGATGTAGTAAAAAGTATCGCCATTGATATATAAGTTAATTGGCAGCCATTCAAAACCGTCAATTTTCTGCGGCACTGTGTTTGGGTTAGCGATAATACCAATCACCACCATTAGCACCAGCAACATTTTTCCGCCGACGTTCTTCACCTGAATCAGCGGTGAAACCAGATAAATCACCGCAATCGCGAAGAAAAACCACAAGTGGTAAAACACTGGCTTTTGCAGCAGGTTTTTCAGCGCTAACTCCACATTGATGGAGGTAGACAGCGCAATGTAGAGCAGTGCGATTGCGCTATAAAAAAGCAGACATAAGCCGATACGTAAAAAATGGCGCGGCTGGGCGCTGCGTTCGCCAAAAAAGAGATAGCCGGAAATCATGAAAAATAGCGGCACGCTGACACGAGAGGCAGAATTCAGAACATTGGCGATATCCCAGGTGACGGGGCTAACACTATGAGCATTGGTCACATACCAGGTAGTGGTGTGAATCATCACCACCATTAAACACGCTATCCCTCGCAGGTTATCAATCCAGTAAATTTTGGGCTGCATCTGTGTCTCTGTATCTGGTTAAAAAAAGTCTGACCGATAAATCATTCGGTTGGCGCACTGGAATAATCTGAGTTTTATCACTACAGCTTATAGAGGCTTAAGGAAATTCGTAAGATATCAGCCACTATACCGATATAAATAATAAGACTCACCTGCAAACCAGACGGTAATTTAATGATGATGAACTCTTTCTTTCCGGCAATGGCGCTTATGGTGCTTATGGCGCTAGTGGGTTGTTCTACACCGCCACCCGTGCAGAAAGCACAACGGGTAAAGGTTGATCCTCTGCGTTCGTTGAATATGGAAGCGTTATGCAAGGATCAGGCGGCAAAACGTTATAACACCGGCGAGCAAAAAATCGACGTCACTGCTTTTGAACAATTTCAGGTAAGCTATGAAATGCGCGGTTATACCTTCCGTAAAGAGCAGTTTGTCTGTTCTTTTGACGCAGATGGCCATTTTTTGCATCTTTCCATGCGTTAAGCCCTGCTTTTTCCCGTTTCGTACTGTATATCTTCCATCCAGCGGGTATACTGATCCCTTCCTTTAAATCCACACGTATCCAGCACGAAATAATATGCAAAAGTTTGATACCAGGACCTTCCAGGGCTTGATCCTGACCTTACAGGATTACTGGGCTCGCCAGGGCTGCACCATTGTTCAACCATTGGACATGGAAGTCGGCGCGGGAACCTCTCACCCAATGACCTGTCTGCGCGCGCTGGGGCCAGAACCGATGGCGGCTGCTTATGTTCAGCCTTCTCGTCGCCCGACCGATGGTCGCTACGGCGAAAACCCCAACCGTTTACAGCACTACTATCAGTTCCAGGTGGTCATTAAGCCATCGCCGGACAATATTCAGGAGCTGTACCTTGGTTCTCTGAAAGAGCTGGGCATGGACCCGACCATCCACGACATCCGTTTCGTGGAAGATAACTGGGAAAACCCGACGCTGGGTGCCTGGGGGCTGGGCTGGGAAGTGTGGCTGAACGGCATGGAAGTGACGCAGTTCACTTACTTCCAGCAGGTTGGTGGTCTGGAGTGTAAACCGGTTACCGGCGAGATCACCTACGGTCTGGAACGTCTGGCAATGTACATTCAGGGCGTAGACAGCGTTTACGACCTGGTCTGGAGCGACGGCCCGCTGGGTAAAACCACCTACGGCGACGTGTTCCATCAGAACGAAGTGGAGCAGTCCACTTACAACTTCGAATACGCGGATGTGGACTTCCTGTTCACCTGCTTTGAGCAGTACGAGAAAGAAGCGCAGCAGCTGCTGGCGCTGGAAAATCCGCTGCCGCTGCCAGCCTACGAGCGTATTCTGAAAGCCGCCCACAGCTTCAACCTGCTGGATGCGCGTAAAGCCATCTCCGTCACCGAGCGTCAGCGCTACATTCTGCGAATTCGCACCCTGACCAAAGCAGTGGCTGAAGCATACTACGCTTCCCGTGAAGCCCTCGGCTTCCCGATGTGCAACAAAGATAAGTAAGAGGCGGCTATGTCTGAGAAAACTTTTCTGGTGGAAATCGGCACTGAAGAGCTGCCACCAAAAGCACTGCGCAGCCTGGCTGAGTCCTTTGCTGCGAACTTCACTGCGGAGCTGGATAACGCCGGCCTCGCACACGGCACCGTTCAATGGTTTGCTGCTCCGCGTCGTCTGGCGCTGAAAGTAGCTAACCTGGCGGAAGCGCAACCGGATCGTGAAATCGAAAAACGCGGCCCGGCGATTGCCCAGGCGTTCGACGCTGAAGGCAAACCGAGCAAAGCGGCAGAAGGCTGGGCGCGTGGTTGCGGTATTACCGTAGACCAGGCTGAGCGTCTGACTACCGATAAAGGTGAATGGCTGCTGTATCGCGCCCACGTGAAGGGCGAAAGCACCGAAGCACTGCTGCCGAATATGGTTGCGACTTCGCTGGCGAAACTGCCGATCCCGAAACTGATGCGCTGGGGCGCAAGCGACGTGCACTTCGTGCGTCCGGTGCACACCGTGACCCTGCTGCTGGGCGACAAAGTCATTCCGGCTACCATTCTGGGCATTCAGTCCGATCGCGTGATTCGCGGCCACCGCTTTATGGGCGAGCCGGAATTCACTATCGACGATGCCGATCAGTATCCGGAAATTCTGCGTGAGCGCGGTAAAGTCATCGCCGATTACGAAGAACGTAAAGCGAAGATTAAAGCCGATGCTGAAGAAGCGGCGCGTAAGATTGGCGGTAACGCTGACTTAAGCGAAAGCCTGTTGGAAGAAGTCGCTTCGCTGGTGGAATGGCCGGCTGTGCTGACCGCAAAATTCGAAGAGAAATTCCTCGCGGTGCCGTCTGAAGCGCTGGTTTACACCATGAAAGGTGACCAGAAGTACTTCCCGGTGTATGCGAACGACGGCAAACTTCTGCCGAACTTTATCTTCGTTGCCAACATCGAATCGAAAGATCCGCAGCAGATTATCTCCGGTAACGAGAAAGTCGTTCGTCCACGTCTGGCGGATGCTGAGTTCTTCTTCAATACCGACCGTAAAAAACGTCTGGAAGATAACCTGCCGCGCCTGCAAACCGTGCTGTTCCAGCAACAGCTGGGTACACTGCGTGACAAAACTGACCGCATCCAGGCACTGGCTGGCTGGATTGCTGAACAGATTGGCGCTGACGTTAACCATGCTACCCGTGCGGGCCTGCTGTCTAAGTGCGACCTGATGACCAACATGGTCTTCGAGTTCACCGACACCCAGGGCGTTATGGGGATGCACTACGCGCGTCACGATGGCGAAGCGGAAGATGTTGCAGTGGCGCTGAACGAGCAGTATCAGCCGCGCTTTGCCGGTGATGACCTGCCGTCTAACCCGGTAGCCTGTGCGCTGGCGATTGCTGACAAGATGGATACTCTGGCGGGTATCTTCGGTATCGGCCAGCATCCGAAAGGCGACAAAGACCCGTTTGCGCTGCGTCGTGCCGCACTTGGCGTACTGCGTATTATCGTTGAGAAGAACCTCAACCTTGATCTGCAAACGCTGACCGAAGAAGCAGTGCGTCTGTATGGCGATAAGCTGACTAATGCCAACGTGGTTGATGATGTTATCGACTTTATGCTCGGTCGCTTCCGCGCCTGGTATCAGGACGAAGGTTACACCGTTGACACAATCCAGGCGGTACTGGCACGTCGTCCGACGCGTCCGGCAGATTTTGATGCCCGTATGAAGGCAGTATCGCACTTCCGTACTCTGGATGCGGCGGCGTCACGGGCGGCGGCAAACAAGCGTGTATCTAACATTCTGGCGAAGTCTGACGAAGTGCTGAGCGATCGCGTGAATGCTTCTACTCTGAAAGAGCCGGAAGAAATTAAACTGGCGATGCAGGTGGTTGTGCTGCGCGATAAACTGGAGCCGTACTTTGCTGAAGGTCGTTACCAGGATGCGCTGGTCGAACTGGCAGAGCTGCGTGAGCCAGTTGATGCTTTCTTCGATAAAGTGATGGTCATGGTTGATGACAAAGAATTGCGTCTCAACCGTCTGACCATGCTGGAGAAACTGCGCGAACTGTTCCTGCGAGTTGCGGATATTTCGCTGTTGCAGTAATAACGTCGTTATTAAAAAGCCTGCCATCTGGCAGGCTTTTTTTATCGCTAAATAATACAGCAACCTTTAATAATCTTCTGATGAATAAAGATTATCTCATATATTAATTTTATGAGATTTTTTTAGGATTATATCAAGGAGAAGAAACGAACTTATTAAGCTAGAATAGCCACGGGTGCTTGAGACTGTTTGTCTCAGGTATTCACCGAAAGGCAGACAGAGAAAAGCCCCACCTGACTATAAATCAAAGTGTACTGCACCCATTTTGTTGGACGATGAAATGGAATAGCCCCTAATATGTCAAAGCCAAAATACCCTTTTGAAAAGCGCCTTGAAGTCGTGAATCACTACTTCACAACTGATGATGGTTACAGGATCATCTCGGCACGTTTTGGTGTCCCCCGAACCCAGGTCAGGACATGGGTTGCCCTCTATGAAAAACATGGAGAAAAAGGTTTAATTCCCAAACCTAAAGGCGTTAGTGCTGATCCAGAGTTGCGTATTAAGGTCGTGAAAGCTGTGATCGAGCAGCACATGTCCCTTAATCAGGCTGCTGCTCACTTTATGCTTGCTGGTAGTGGTTCTGTAGCCAGGTGGCTGAAGGTCTATGAAGAGCGCGGAGAAGCTGGTTTACGCGCGCTCAAGATTGGCACCAAAAGAAACATTGCAATATCAGTTGATCCAGAAAAAGCGGCATCAGCATTGGAGCTGTCAAAAGACCGACGCATTGAGGATCTTGAAAGGCAAGTTCGATTTCTTGAAACGCGGCTTATGTATCTAAAAAAGCTGAAAGCCTTAGCTCATCCCACGAAAAAGTAAAAGTACTCAACGAGCTAAGGCAGTTTTATCCTCTTGATGAGCTTCTCAGGGCTGCGGAGATACCGCGCAGTACGTTTTATTACCATCTAAAGGCTCTCAGCAAGCCTGACAAGTATGCGGACGTTAAAAAGCGTATTGGTGAGATTTATCACGAGAATAGAGGCCGATACGGATACCGTAGGGTAACGCTGTCTCTTCATCGAGAAGGGAAACAGATTAACCATAAAGCTGTTCAGCGCCTGATGGGAACCCTCTCACTTAAAGCAGCGATTAAGGTCAAGCGATACCGCTCTTACAGAGGAGAGGTAGGGCAAACCGCCCCTAATGTTCTCCAAAGAGATTTCAAGGCTACGCGGCCAAACGAGAAGTGGGTTACCGATGTTACTGAATTTGTAGTCAATGGGCGCAAGCTGTATTTGTCTCCAGTAATAGATCTCTTCAACAACGAAGTTATTTCTTACAGCCTTTCGGAAAGACCAGTGATGAACATGGTTGAGAATATGCTCGATCAGGCATTCAAAAAGCTTAATCCTCACGAGCATCCTGTTCTGCACTCTGACCAGGGATGGCAGTATCGTATGAGAAGATATCAAAATATCCTTAAAGAACATGGTATTAAACAAAGCATGTCCAGAAAAGGCAATTGTCTGGATAATGCTGTGGTGGAGTGTTTCTTTGGAACCTTAAAGTCGGAGTGTTTTTATCTTGATGAGTTCAGTAATATAAGCGAACTGAAGGATGCTGTTACGGAATATATTGAATACTACAACAGCAGAAGAATTAGCCTGAAATTAAAAGGTCTGACTCCAATTGAATATCGGAATCAGACCTATATGCCTCGTGTTTAACTGTCCAACTTTTTGGGGTCAGTACAAACCGAGGCCAACGAATGAACCAAGCAATTCAGATGTTAGCCTCTTACCCGCCATCAGGCAAGGAGAAAGGCTATGAAGCGCAACCCTCTGGTGGTGTGTCTGCTCATTATCTGCATTACGATTCTGACATTCACACTCCTGACCCGACAAACGCTCTACGAACTGCGGTTCCGGGACGGTGATAAGGAGGTTGCTGCGCTCATGGCCTGCACGTCCAGGTAAGGGCAAGCGCGGGGATTTTCCCCGCGCATCTGACTAGCAGATTCATTTTCTCATGGCACCCCTTTTACACTTCAGTTAGTGCATGTTTTTTTCGATGCACTAATAGAACCATCATTACAGACAAATTTGCCGCCTGCCGTACAGTGTGAGATCCCCCCTTTCGAACCAGAACAGGGTTTGCGCCCGGCATCGGCATAAAAGGAAACAAGCGTTCCCATAAACAAGATAAGTGCCAGTTTTTTCATATAACCTCCATGGTTTATCGAATCTTATGTTCGATTTGAACGTTATACGCTGGTTTATTTTGATACCGTTGATGAGATCAAAGATCGGGCGAATTGATTAAAGATAAGCCAGATGGACGTATGGATAAGGATTATGGTTTTATTTGTCATACAAATAAATATAATAGGCGCTTCCGATGTAGACCCGTATTCTTCGCCTGTACCACGGGTCGGTTTTAGTACAGGCGTTTTCTTTAAATATCCTTCAGGAACGTTTACGCGGCATCATGCGTAGAAGTGTGTTGTCCTTCCAGAAATAGTGGTGTGCCAGTGCAGCCGCAGCGTGCAACCCGATGACAAAATATCCCAGATTCGCCAGCATTTCATGCCACGACTTTAAGCTATCAACCCGTTCGAAATTGGCCTCTGATGCATAAGGCATCGTCAAACCAAACGCAAACCACGGGTTGCCTCGGTTATACATCATCACCAAACCAATCACTGGCAGCGCAATAAACAGGAGATAAATCACCAAATGTCCCAAATGCGCCAGTCCCGTCATCATCGGTTTTGGCTTAGGTATAATCGGCGGGGTTGGGTATTTCAGCCTTAACAAAAGACGAACGACCATCAGCACGAGAATTGATATGCCACAGGAAACATGAATCATGTTGATGAGTGGCCGATCGCTACGTGGGAAGAAACCACGAAACTCCATTGCGCAATACGCTGCGATAACCAGCAAAAAGACCAGACAGTGAATGCTGATTTGTAACCTTGAGTATTTATTTTCCATAACATTTCCTGCTTTAAAACAATTTTCCGTTAACATAACGAGCTTTTCTTAAAATTTCATTAAATATTGTTCACCCGTTTTCAG
>ERZ791630.554-NODE-554-length-17096-cov-6.32862_pt1 | contig 17096 bp, 17 predicted proteins | sample MGYA00510264_ERZ791630 | MGnify/ENA primary metagenome ERZ791630 (study PRJEB30046, sample SAMN00715150) | human gut metagenome | study: EMG produced TPA metagenomics assembly of the A metagenome-wide association study of gut microbiota in type 2... | reverse complement strand
AGTCTTACAAGTTTTAAATATTGATAAAATGTTTCATTTGCTTACGAATCCGTTGTACCTTTGTCACCGAAAAAGTTGTGTATCCTATGAATAAAGTATTGCCTTTTTTACTTTTGCTTTTTGTTTTCACTTCTTGTAGTCGTAAGTATAAGATTGAAGGCGCCTCTTCTGTAACCAGTCTGGATGGTAAGATGCTTTTTATTAAAGTGCTTCAGAACGGTGAGTGGCTTAATATTGATTCTGCAGAAGTGATACATGGATTGTTTTCGATGAAAGGCAAAGTGGATTCAGTAGTGATGGCTACACTTTATATTGGCGACGAGAGTATCATGCCTTTGGTAATTGAAAAAGGTAATATTCAAGTTTCAATTACAAATACTGAATTGGTTGCGAAAGGCACCTCCTTGAACAATGCACTTTATGCTTTTATTGATAAAAAGAACTCATTAGATATCCAGATAGAAGAGTTGCAACGTAAAGAGGCACGCATGGTGATGGATGGTGCTGACTTGGCAGATATTCATGAACAACTGACTCATGAAGGTGATTCGTTGATGCAGGATATGAATGGTTTTATCAAAAAATTTATTTCCGATAATTACGAAACGGTTTTAGGTCCAAGTGTATTTATGATGCTTTGCAGTACTTTGCCTTATCCGGTTATGACTCCCCAAATTGAGGACATCATGAAAGATGCTCCTTATTCTTTTAAAAATAATAAATTAGTAAAAGATTTTATTACAAAAGCGAAATCAAACATGGAGCTGATTGAAGAGCATCAGCGCATGGAACAAAATGCAACTTTAAATCGTTAAACTTTAAGTTTTTTCCGTATTTTTGCGAAAAACTTAATGAAAATGAACACGCACTTACGATTTGGTTATCTTTTTGTTGTTTTATTTGATCTTTTGGTTGTATCATGTCATTCGACGCCGGATACAGTTGTATTATCATTGTCCCAAGCTGAGAGAATAATGGAATCTGATCCGGATAGTGCTATGACTATTTTAAAGCACATTCCAACTCCTGAAAGCCTTCATGGCAAAGCTCAAGCAGATTATAGCCTACTAATGACTCAGGCTATGGACAAGAATTACATGAAATTTACTTCGGATTCCCTCATTAAATTTGCGGTTGGTTATTATGGCTCTTATACTGAAGATATTGTATCCAAAGGAAAAGCTTTCTATTATTATGGAAGAGTGATGGAAAGTCTTGATAAAGTGGAAGACGCTATGAAATTTTATTTAAAGGCGAAAGATGTACTTCAAAATACTAAGCAGTTTAAGTTGCTGGGACTTGTGACTGAAAAGATTGGAGACTTAAATCGTAGGCAAAAATTGCTTGATACAGCTCTAAATGATTATAAAGAGTCCTTTGATTATTATGCTTCGATACCAGATTCTTTATATATGATTTATGCTTATAGGAATTTGGGTAGGGGATTTTTATATAAAAATCAAATTGATAGTGCTTACCATTATTATGATAAAGCATTGTATATATCAAATCTTAAGAAATCTTCCGTTGTGGGATCAATACTTTTAGAATTAGGAGTAATTCATCGTTCTGCGAAGGATTATGCCGGTGCAGAACAATATTTCTTATCTTTTATAGAAAAAGAAAAAGATCAGGGAAAATTATATTCAGGATATTTGGCTTTGGGAAATCTGTATTTATATATGAATAGATTGAAAGATGCAGAGAAATATCTAGTATTGTGTCTTAGAAGTTCTAATCTTATTATAAAAAGAGATGCATGTGAATGTTTATATGATTTGGAAAAAGAATTGAATAATTTTAAAGGAGCCATTGGTTATAAAGATATAGCTGATTCATTACAATTACTAACTCAAGATATAGATACTCGGAATACTATGGCTGATTTGCAAAGTAAATATGATAGTGAAAAATGGCAGAAAGAAAGTTTACAAGCCAGCATTGAGAAAAAGAACATTCTCTTAATCGGTTCGTTTATAGGCTTTATTGCTATATTGGTTATTGTATATATTTATTATAAATATCGAACTAATCAGAAGTTAATCAGAGATATTAGCCAAAGGATTCGTCAGAATGCTACCGAGATAGAAATGTATCAAGAGCAAATACATAGTTATAGAAACTTACAAAAAGAAACATTACGAGATTATAGAAATCAGATAGGAGAATTACAAGGAAAAGTGTCTGTTCTTGAAGATCAGAATAGAACATTATCTGTTCATTTAGTTGAGAAGAAGGGGAATATACCAGATAGTGATGATGGTGATCTTTATGCTATCTACATGCAAGGACTTCGTATACTACTAATGTTGAGAAAGAAAGAGGACATGGAAAATGCCTCTGATAAAAAACAACTTTTGGATGGTGATTGGGATAAGTTATTTCATCTTTCCAATGCTTTACACGATGATTTCATTATACGTATTAAAAAGGAATTTCCTAATTTGACTAAGCATGATATCGAAATTTGTTGCTTGTTGAAATTTGGCATTACACATGAAGTTTTGGGACTCGCTTTTCTAACGACTTCTGAGTCGGTGACAAAAGCTAAAGGACGTTTAAAAAAACGATTAAATTTATCAGTATCCGATGATTTGGATGATTTCCTGCAGAAATATTAGTTTAATTTTATGTTGGTTGTCCGGGTATATACCTCTACTTGTTTGTGCAAATTGTTTATATATAGTGCTTTATGTGATATTAACCCTTGCTGTATTTGTCCGGGTGATTTGTTTTGCTATCTTAGCCAAATGCGCTATATTTGACGAAACCAAAACAAATAAAATATGAAATTGCGTGTTATTTTATCATTGATTGTGGCATTGTTCATTGGACAATCCATGTATGCTATGTCAAATGAAGTTCTTCGTAGACCTATTATCTTGGATGGGGAAATTATTGAGGAAGGAAATCGTTCTATCAATCCACTTATTCCTATTTCTGCAGATATCGATGGTTCTACCTTATTTATTAAGTTCTCAAAGGCTATAGGTAATGTAGATATTGCAGTGAAAGAAATTACTGATGCTAAAAAAGAAGTTTATTCGTCTTCTATGGATGTAACTGTTGCTGGTCAGGTTACTTCGTTCTCTATTGTTGATTTAACTCCGGGAACTTATGTGCTTGAATTTACCAATGCAGCTGGTGGGTATGTATATGGGCAGTTTATTGTAGAATAGTTATTATAATGAAGAGAATTTTATTATCAACATGCGACAGAACGTATACGCAACTAGGTAATCAGGAAGCCTTGGTTTCTTTATTGAAAGGTGCGGGGTATGACGTGAGCTATACATCGGAAGTAAGTGAACAAGAGTGGGTAAATTATCCTTTGATTATCGCTTTTAAAGATGAAGAGTATGTTCGTATTAAAGAAATGAATTTGCAAAGTAATTTATTGTCAGTCAATGAATTAATGGGTGATGTTTGTTTGTTGCCCTCTCGTGATAGATGGACGAATAATGTGAATGATAATGAGAAGAAATCTATTTTGATTTGGGTTAATGAGTTTCATCCCATATTGAGAGTTTTAGCTCTGTTGAAAGGATATTCCACGTGGAGTACTGCGTCTGTAGTCGATTTGAAATTACGTGATTTCACTCGGGTTGTACAAACCTTCCAAGCGCAGCTATGCCAGACCTCCGAAGTGATGGAGCATGCTTCGAAAGCTGATTTAATCATAAGTGATGGACTTTTCGCTGCTCAAGCTGTTTTAAATTATAAGCCTGTGATTATTGTTGATTCTTATGGTTGGAATGGTTTAGTTACTGATGCTACGTTTATGAGTCAATATGTTGCCGGTTTTACTGCAAAACCTGTTCAGAGTGATAGAGGGTATTTTCCATTATATGATTTATCTATTGCGATAAATAGGGCATTTGAAATGGAGCAGTCTGAGTTGAAAAGTTGCTCTAATAAACTCCTACAGGAGAATGAGCATATGTGTGAGAAGATTCTAAGAGTAGTTTCATCTCGGTGTTAACATTGATGTAACACTGGATTGGGACTTGTTTTTTTATATAGTACTATCATATGTTTTTAGTTTAATTGTTTAATACTTAAATGGTTGCTGTGTGCGGGGTGCGTGATGTATCTCGCACATTTTTTATTCTGTGTGCTTTTAGGGTTCTTATGGAGAGGAAGAAATTAATAAGATAGTCTACAAGAAGTTAACTTCTTGCAATTACGATGTTAACTTCGTAAAGTTACAATGTTAACTTCCTGTTTTTATGTGGTTTTGTCATCTACCAATATATAACATTCTTCGTTTTTTTTATCTGTTATGATCGTATATTTGCTGCCTATTTCTTCCAAAATTCTTTTTAATTTGTTGATGGCACTTGTCATATTATTGGTTGGATCAGCATTTTGAGGCCAGAATTCTTTCTTTAAATCACTTTTATTTATTCTGTAATTTGGACTGTTTAAGAAAAAAGTTAATATTTTTTGTTGCTGATTAGGCATTTTGATCGGATGGTTTTTGAATAAGACAAAATCTTTTTCAAAAACAAATTGATCCTTTAATGATAACTCTTCTTTTATGGTAGAATTAGTTTGCTTTTCTGTTTCTACACTACTGCCGACTGGTATGGTTTCGATGATATGAGGTGCAGGCTCTGCTGTATCGGCTGCTGGTACTGATGTCTTTTTTCGATACTTCCTATGATACCGTATAAACAGAATGATGATGTAGATGAGAATCAGTTCCACTATTAAATTGATGTAGATATTGGTTTTAGGCATTCGCTTCCACAAAGTTGAGAAACTATAGTCGATATACATGATGTAATCTACATTGACAATTTCATTTTCTAAACGATAGATAATCATTTCTGCATTGTGGGGGATACTACTTGGGGGCTGACTCCATATTTCTCTCTGTAAATGTTTGGAAACAATAATACCGGTATTGATATACCCTTTTATCCCATTTTTGTCTAAATTTTCAACTGTTAAGTTCTGTATGTCAGTACTCTGTAAACTGTCCATCATAAGTAAGCCTAATTGGCGTGCGAAGAATATTTCAGTATCCATGTCCTGTATTTTATGTTGATAGGTAAACAGGGTATCTTTTGAGCAGAAAGTACGAGTTTCGTACATGCCTATCTTGTTGGGTGAGTTATTAAAACCGTTTAAAGGTAAATATTTGCTCTTCTGAATTGTATTGTTAATAACTGCTTCTTTCAGAACATTTTCGACTTGTGGCCTGAAAGTTTCTTTTTCTTTCTGAATAAGAGAGTGGATGATTGTATAGGTTGAAACACCTATAGCAATCATAATAAAAAGTATGATGACCCCGATTACTAAAAATATTCTTTTATTCATATTGTCAGATCTTGTGTTGGTGCTGCAAAGTTACTTTAAAAGTTTTAATTTACCACCTTGTTTGTCGTATTAATGATAAAATCAATTGCTATTTTATTGGAACTTAATATATTGATATTTAGACGTCATTAAATAAAATGACGTTATCAATAAAAGTGTTGACGTAGAATATTTGTGCGCTTCTATTTGCTCGCTTATCTTTGCTGATATTTATTAAATTATTGGCGAAATGAAAATAAAGATTTTAGCAGTATTAGTCGTTATTACAGTAGTTGTAGTCTCTATATTTATAAGAGAAAAGAGAGAAGATCCTTCATCATTAGTAATGATGAACATAGAGGCATTGGCGACAGGAGAAGGTACTTCCCCCGCTATGTGTGTCGGATATGGTTCAGTGGTTTGTCCCAATGACGGATCCAAAGTACTATATTATTATTAATTAAGACCTATGAGATACTATCTGACATTTCTCGTTTTTCTGTTGACGTTTACTGCATGTACTTCAGATTCTCCAAAAGATAGGATGTTATATGCTTCTTTTCCGAAAGAAGAGACACTACACTCCAAGGTCATTCAGCTTGATTCAGTTTATATGCGTTATCCGTTTCGGATTCATGTATCCGGTGATCAGGCGGTCGTCTTGGATTTACATGGTAGTGATGTGTATTGTCATCTTTTTCATTACCCTGATTTCCACTATCTGTCTTCGTTTGGCAGGCGGGGAGATTCACCGGAAGAGATGCTTTCAGTAGAAACAGTGAAATGTATAGATGGTTCGTATTGGACTTTAGATGCCAACAAAGGCGAGTTAACTAGGTTTGAGTTTGTTTCGGATAGAGATTCGCTTCTGCGTGCAGAAGCGATCTCTTTCGATAAAGACAGCATTCTGCGTGCTCTCGATTTTGTTGCATTCAATGATACTACTTTTCTAATTCCCGACTATTCGGGAGATAGTCGTTTTTGCTGGGTGAACCGGCAGGGAAAGTTCTTGAAGAAAAGTGGAACAATTCCTTCTTCCAATGAAGAAGCCTTGAAGGAAGCTCGTCCGGCTTTGGCACAAGCTTGGCGTAGTTTTATCGACTACAATCCTCACAATGGTGTGTTGATTGCCGCTACTCAATTAGGAGAGATTCTTGAAATTTATAATCTTCAAAATGGTTCTCATAAAGTCTGTCAAGGTCCAAAAGGGGAGCCGGAATTTAAGTTGGCAGGTGGCTATGCAATTCCTGACGGGATCATGGGATTCTCGGATGTACAGGTTACAGATGATGCTATTTACGCTATTTTTCATGGACGCACATTTAAAGAGATCATGGCGCAACACCAAAAGGAGGGAAGAGCTACAGACGGTGGACAGTATATTTATGTATTTAATCTTGAGGGTGAACCTTTGTGTAAATACACCTTAGATCGTTATATCACAGGTTTCCATGTAGATGAAAAAAATAAGACTATTACAGCGACAGATGTTAATAATGACCAGCCCATTGTGGAGTTCCGCTTTAGTTAAGGTCAAGTGTAACAGGTTCGAAAAGGAGCGGGTAAAGCCGACTTGTCGATAGGGAAGCTATTTCCCCGCTCCTGACAACCTTTAGAAAAGGAGGTTTAACAGGCACAAATATAATAAAAAAACTGATGGAAAACATAAATGAAGCATTTAGATTTTCTGCCGGAGGGATTGTCTTTTCCGAGAATGAGACATAGATAAAACTATTATTATCAATATAAAATTGAAAGAATGAAAAAGAAATTTTATGCAGCGTTATTAGTTGCAGTTGTTATTGCATTTACGGGGTATAATGTTTATCAAAGTCAAAAAGCGGATGCTATTTTATCTGATTTGGCAATGGCTAATGTAGAAGCATTGGCAGATGGAGAACTTTCAAATGGAAATTGTGAGGGTTCTTGGTCACAAGAATGTTGTAAGTGTGATTATATTCATTATACTTATGCTTGTGCAATAGAAGTGACTGGTAATAAGTGCTATACGGTAAGTGGTTGTAGTCATTATGCAAACTAAAATTTAACAGAAAGGATGTGTCAGTTGTAATATCTATGACACATCTTTTTTATTTATTAAAATTATGTATAAAATTGCTTTTTATATTATTTCTGTTTTAACAGTGTTTACTTCCTGTACATCCACAGATGTACCTGATAAGATGAGTTTACAACCCCAGGTAATGAATGATAGTCTTTTGACGACTATGCCTGGTGATTTATTGCTAATAGATGATTATTTAGTATGGTCTGATCCTTTCTCTGATAACAAGTTTCTGCATGTACATCGTTCTTCCGATGGAAAATATATCGGTTCTATGGGGCAGAAGGGAGAGGGGCCGCAGGAATTTGTAAGTCCTTTGATCAATCGCTTTTCCATTAATCGCTGTATTGCCGCTCATGATGCTAACGGGAAAACCAGAGGCTATTTATCTATTGACAGTTTAATTGCCGGAAAAGAACCTTTTATGTCTTTATCAGATTTTGACCGGAATATACAAATGGCTAAACTGGACAAACAACTGTATCTGATTGAAACAGAAAATGGCGAGAACGATTATTTCAAGGTGAGTTCAAATGGGAAAGAATCTACATTTGGAGTCTATCCGGTTCGTGAAGTGAAACAGCATATGGGTACTTATAAAACATACGATAAAGATCGTGGACTGCTTGCTTTTGGTCCTTTTTATTTTTCTTATTTGGCCTTATATAAAAAGGAAGGAGACAATTTTAAGTTATTATGGGAACGTATGCCTGAAAAAGAAAACTATTCTGTTGTTGATGGGGCAATTAGGTTTGATCGTAGTGTGATGGGAGTGAGAGACATATGCATGACTAAAGAGTATATTGTTACTCTGGAGCGCGACCGGGAAGTTGATCCGCTGGATGAAAGGACTGTTGGACGTAATGCAAGTAAATGTCCCCGTACGGTTTTTGTATATGATTATAATGGCAAATTACTGAAAATAGTAGATTTGGGCATGCCTGTAATGCGTATTGCTGCTGACGGACGAAGCAATGCCCTGTATGCGATAGGAGTTAATCCTGATTTTGTGTTGGCGAAATATGATTTATAGAAATTGGCTTGGGGGCATTGGGATAACTTGTGTACTTTTTGTCTCATGTAAACCCGCGGAGGTTGATGTACCTGTTACTTATTGTTCGTCTTTCCTTTTGAAAGATACTACTGTTATGCTTTCTGAAGTAGAGATGGATCCTATACAGGTAAATGCACGGTGTATGGTGTGGGATGGTGATAAGCGGGTATTGGTTCGTACGTCGACTTCAGATTCTATTTATGCCGTGTTTGCTTATCCGGAAATGAGATTTTTGAGCTATACAGGCAGCTTGTCAGAATATAAACAGATATTAGCTAAATGCAACGAAGGCTTTTATTTAGTAAAAGATGATTCGTTACGTGTATATCATTTAACTGATAAGGATTTGTTACAGAAAGCGACAACTCATTTTCTGTATGATAGTAATAAAATTCGATTATCTAACATTAAGAAATTGAATGATAAAATATATATAGCTTATGCATATACAGATCCTTCTTATAATGATACTAATTTAAATGAGTTCTACATGCTTGATGCTGAAAGCAATGTTTTATATCCTAAAGGGTATTATCCTGAACGTACTGGGGTAAGATTTAAAACGATATTTGACTTTAAGTTTGCTTATGCGCACGGTGTATGGCCAAAACCGGATGGAAGTCGCATTTTAGTTAACTATGTGAGGACCCGTCGTTTTCGGATTTATGATTCGGGTGCTCGGTTATTGCACGATGTATGTCTTGATTATGCACCTAATAAATATGTTGTGGATGCAGACCCTAATCGTTGGACGACGTTTATTAGAGATTGTTTTGTTACCGATAAATATATTTATTTGCTATGTCCGGAAGGTGAGAAATCCAGTCTGGTTATAGTAGATTGGGAAGGCAGGCCAATAGCGCGTTATCGTTTGGATGAAAAGATATTTTTCTTTTTTATCGATTCCGACCGAAATCTTTTTTGTGGTATTAATTCGAATCATGAGCGGTCCTTTTATTTTCTCGATTTGGATATAAATTAGTAGATATTTATGAAATATTTGTATGTATTGTTAGCTTTTTCCTTTTTGTTTTCTTGTAAAGATGAGAACAAGAAACAAGCGGAGTCTATTTTGAAAGAATGGATGAATAAGGAAATTGTTTTTCCAAAGAAAATGTATTTTAGTATTCAAGGTAAAGAGAATGTTGATTTTCGTATAAAAGACACCGAATATAAGATTGTCGCCTATGTTGATTCTGCCGGTTGCACCAGTTGTAAGTTACATTTATCTAAATGGAAAGAGTTAATTCACTATATGGATTCTGTGCAGCCTGAGCATGTGCAGTTTTTGTTTTTCTTTTTTCCTAAGAATGGTAGAGATATATATCATACTATGCGGATGGATAAATTTACTTATCCGGTTTGCATTGATACTCTTGATCATTTCAACCAATTAAATCATTTTCCTTCAGATGTAAGATTCCAGACCTTTTTACTTAATCAAGATAATAAGGTTGTGGCAATGGGTAATCCTGTGCAAAATCCTCAAATAAAAGATTTGTATTTAAAGATTATTTCCGGTGGTAAAGCTGATTTAAAAGAAAATCGCACTCAGACCGATGTCGAGCTTGAAGACACATTAGTGGATTTGGGAATTTTCGATTCTACGAAAGAACAAAAATGTATTTTTACTATACAGAATACCGGTAAGAATCTATTAGTGATTGATGATATCAACACTTCGTGCGGATGTACTACCGTAGAGTATTCAAAAGAACCGGTTCAATCAGGAAAATCGATAGATATAGCGGTAACTTATAAAGCTGAGCATCCGGAGCATTTTAATAAAACAATCACGGTTTATTGTAATTCGGAATCTTCGCCTTTGCAACTGAAGATAAAAGGAGACGCTAAATAAAGGTAAAAATATTGCCGGCTGACGATTGGGTTGTGGTGGACAAATAACCAAGGGGGGCGATTTTGTTCAATGGTTTATTTCTAGGAGTAGTTGGTAAACTTGCTGCAATTCATTGTAAGCCGGCTTTTTAATATAAAGTTAAAATCTATGTTATGAGAAAAATAATCTTTTTGTTGTTCGTAGGCTTTTTGTTTGCATGTAATCGGCAAGCAGAAGATATTCTTCATTCAGGAGAACGTTTGTCAAATAAAGAAATATATTTGGATTCTGTAGTTGTTGATGCTAGTTATACTAGTGGTTGGGGAAATTTTTATTTGGTTGATTCTATTATAACATTTGCTGATACATATTATTCTAAGTTTTATGACTATAAGGCTAATTCTGGAGATTCTATTGCAGAGTATTTTAGAAAAGGAAATGGTCCTGGAGAATTAAATGAGTTTATGTTTGCCTATCCTGTTCGTAATAAAAAAGAACAGTGTTTAATTGTTGATAATTCAATCATGCTCCATTCTTTTAAACGGTGGGACCATGAATTGTTTCATCATGGGAAAGTTGATTTTGGTTGGGATGGGATATGTAAAGATTATGAGTCTCCAAGAGTTTATAATATGATATATTTAACTGATTATGGAGTTGATTTCTACTATCTGAATGATTCTATTCTAATTTTCCCTGTAAATTTAGTAGATCGTTTTGTTTCAGAGAAGCAGATAGGGTCAGATCGTTATGACAAATTGCATATTTTTGGTGAGTTAAATGTAAATACTATGATGGTTGAACGTGTTACAGGGAAAATGCCTGAAATTTATCATGAAAAACCTATACCGCATTTTGAGTCTTTTCGTTTTGCAATGAAGGGAGATACTGTGTATGTGAATCATTACGTGGATTCGTTAATTTATGTGTATTTATATCCGGATAAGCTTATTTATACTATGGGGTTTGAAGGTAGGAATATTAATCGTAACTATACACAGACTACGGAGCTTGATGAGGGAAAGACATTTATGAAAGATTATAAAACTGTTGGCTCAAGTGCTGGATTAGATTATGTACCGGAAACTAACATGTTAATTCGAACTTATGTGAAAGAAAGGATTACAAGAAAAACTGGAATACAGTTTTATCAAAACTCAAACATGTTGGCTGATGTGGATATGCCTGATTATTTTATGTTTCTTGGATATAACAACGGTTGGTACTATGGAGTACGTAAGTTACCTTTGGAAACGGAAAATGATATACGTTTTGTTTTTTATAAATTTCGAATAGAATGAGAACTTTTTTTAAATAAATATCTTATTAGTGCTATTGTGGATTGATGCCTTGCTAATTATTTGATAATCAATAAAGTATATAAATTTATATACTTGTTATGTCTGGAAAGAAGAAAATTATGATAAAGACCTATTTGCTTTGCGGATTATTGAGTGCTGTTGTCTGCTGTTCTTGTACGGAGAACAAGCGGCTGAAGTATGCTTTGGAGTTTGCCGGAGAGAATAGGGGAGAACTTGAGAAAGTTTTGGAACACTATAAGGATAGCGGGCTGAAACAGGATGCCGCACGATTTCTGATTGAAAATATGCCTCGTTATTTTAGTTATGAAGGGTGGCAGTTGGATACTTTAAAAGCAATTCATGCGGCTACAGTACATACGGATGGTTGGGTAAATAAGGAAGCTCGTAAAAAGTGGGAGCATTTCTCTTATCGGACTTTAAAAAGGGTATATGATGCTAAGGTAATTAGAGCTGAGTTCCTGATTCATCACATTGATCAAGCATTTGAGGTTTGGGAAAAACGACCTTGGAATAAATATTTGCCGTTTGATGATTTTTGCGAGTTGATTTTACCGTATCGGGTCGGGGATGAACCTTTAGAGGAGTGGCGTAGTTGGTATAAAGAGCGTTATGAATCTATATTGGATTCGCTCTACCAAGGGACAGATGTTGTGGAAGCTACTGATTGTTTGGGAGCCTATTTGCGTCAGGAAAAAGATTTCAGGTATAGTGTCGAGCTGGAACTACCGCATCTGGGTGCAGGATTTTTGCTGGCCAATAGGGTTGGAAGTTGTGAGGCTTCTTGTGATTTTACGGTTTATGTCTTACGTGCTCTGGGTATTCCCGCCGCTACAGACATTTATCATTATGGTCCTGGGAAAGGGGCCGGACATGTTTGGAATGTATTGAGGGATACAACAGGGGGATATGTACCTTTCTGGTTTATTCAGACTAAAGTGGAACGGGGAGGAAATGATAAACGTGAAAAAGGGAAGGTGTACAGGCAATGCTTTGGAGCGCAGCAGGAAAAGATATCGGGTATCCGGCGTGATCAGTCGGTTCCGTTCCCACTGAAAGATCCGTATCTGAAAGATGTGACTGATGATTATTTTCCGGCAAACCAGGTTGAAATCGAAATTGATTCTCAGGTTAACAAAAAATACATTTGTTTAGGCGTGTTTACGTTGGAAGGGTGTATGCCAATAGATATTACATCGCAGAAAGGAAACAAAGCTACATTTACAAATGTGGAACCGGGCATTTTGTTTCAACCACTTTATTTTAATGGCATGAAGTGGGTAGCGGCCGGATACCCTTTTCTTGTGGATGAAAAGGGAGAGGTGAAGTATCATAAGCCTGATTTTTCCAAAAAAGAAAGTATGGATCTGAATCGTAAATTCTTGTTACGGCAATATCTGAAAGATTATCTCAGTGCTGTGGTGGGAAGTAAGATAGAAGGGGCTAATCATTTGGACTTCTCGGATGCTTGCCTGCTGTATCAGATAGTAGATACTCCTAAAGTAAGCTATCAGGCAGCTTATCCGCCATCGGAAAAGAAGTATCGGTATATTCGTTACACATCACCTCCCGATAAGCCGCTTCAACTGGCTGAACTACAGTTGTTCCGAAATTCAGATGATCAAGAGAAGCTTTCTGCGAAAGTTGTTGGTGGCAGTAATACTTTTATTGCGGATGACCGGTTCGATAGTTTAAAAGTGAATGATGGCGATGGGCTAACTTTTTTTCTCACCAAAGAAAAAGGAGCTTTTGTGACACTTGATTTAGGGAAAGCGGAAAAGATCGGAAAGATTGTCTATATGCCTCGTAACGATGATAACTTTATTCGGTTAGGAGATCAGTATGAGTTGTATTATCAGAATGGATTTAATGGTTGGATCTCGTTGGGTAAGCAAGTGGCTACAGAATTAACATTGCATTATGATAATATTCCCCAAAATGCAGTGCTTTGGCTCCGAAATTTATCAAGAGGAAGAGAGGAAACTGTATTTCGGAACGAAGAGGGCCGGCAGGTTTTCTTTGTGAAGTGGTAGAAAGATGAAAATATCAGACCATAAAAAGAAAGCTATGTTGATTTTCTTTGTCGGATATGATACAAATGCTCAAATGACCTGAATTTACTGCTTTTTGACCTGTAATTGTCCTTTAAAGCCCTTTTTTTTCTCAAACTTTGTGGTGTAAAGCTGACATAAAAGTTTGATTATCATGAAAAAAAGATTGAGAGTTCGTGGAATTTTATGGGGGATTTTATTGATAACTGTATCAAGTTGTATAGAATCTGATAGGATTATGCATTATGCTCAATTTGAGCATACCATAAATTTGAAATCCGATAGAATACAGGTTCCTTCGGTGTTATTGTATCCACGGAGTTTAGTTTTATGTGATAGTAATCTGATAGTATTCAATGAAAAAATGGATACTATGTTTCAATGCTTCCATTTGCCGGATTTGACTTTTCAATATAGTTTTGGAACACAGGGGCAGGGACCGAATGATTTCGTTCTCCCTTCTATTACCCCTGTGAAATATCAAAAGAATGGATTTGTCATGTTAGACGGAATTAACTTGAAACATATTAGTGTTGAGAAAGATAAAGCTACCGTACAGACTTCGACTTTAAATTATGGATTTAATTGTTTTAATGACTTGATAAGTATTTCCGATAGCAGCTACTGTTGTAATGGCGGCTTTGAGAATGAAAAAGAATTTAGGTTTCTTTATCCTGACGGAAATCATGAATCATGGGGAGAATATCCCGAAACAGAGGAACGTTTCGGATCTGTTTTGGGCAGGAATCAAGCGTATATAAAGATGACCGTCGCCAAGCCTGATAAGAGTTGTTTCGTTTCGTTCTACCAACATATACGCCGTTTCAGAATTTATGGCCAGGATGGAAAACTAAAAAGAGATGTAATTTTAGATCTTTTCCCGGGACAGGAATGTCCGGAGGTAGATGATAATATGAGGCTTATACATCCTATATGTGTGTACACGACGGATAATTACATTTATACGCTAAATTTGGATATGACAACAGAAGATGTAGAGGATAGGAAAACAACCCCTAATATTCAAGTCTTTGATTGGGAAGGGAAACCACTCATACAATATAAACTCGACTGTTTTATTAACACTTTTGCTGTTGATGAAGTTGCACATAAGATTTATGGCGTTTTTGTGGAGGACGAAGATCATATTTATGTATTCAATTTACCCCAGTTATGAAATTGACAGCTTTGCTTCTTTTAAGTTTTTTATTTTGTGCTCAGGTTGTTGCGCAAGTTTCTCAACCCCACGGAGATCTTTTGCGTGGTGAGACGTATGTGATTGAAGTGCCTAAAGGATGGAATCGCCCTTCTGCTGTGCGTTCCTGTGATGAACCTTTGAGGCGTACAAGAGAAGGGTATGAAACGACAAAGTTTATGAGGGTATATTCTAAGCGTAAAGATCGTTGTGGTTCTGTTTTGACTATTATAGAAGTACAAAACTGTAAATGTTATCAGGAAATATTTGAGAGGGACAGTGTTTCGGCATTAGCAGATGCTACTCGGGTAAAGGTTATATATAGATCGATTAATGGTAGAAAAAAGATGATTGTCTCTTCTTATAAAGCCGATCGCCATCCGGAAACTAATGAATTATCAGCGCTACAGAAAGTCGAATGGTATTTGCAAGGGAATAAATGCGTGTATTATATTAGTTTCTCATCCTGTTCTATGTTTCTGGAGTTACTTCCACAGGTCAAAGGGATTGTAGCATCGTTAAAGGAAATCTGAGCGGAATTGATAATTTAGTATAGTATAAATATAGCATTTTATTGGTATTATGATAATGATTAGGAGTTTTGTATTTGTAGTTTTATTGGGGATAGTTGTAGGTTCTTGTCAGCAGGATAAGAAAACTGTAATTCATAGAACTGATGATTATACATTAGTAGCGAAGGAAGATAAATGTTTTCCGTTGGACAGTGAAACGGTTCAATTATCAGATTATTTACAATTGATCTATATGGATGGAAAACTGGTTTTTTCGTTTATAAATAACTATGATAACTCGATTGTACTGTATGATTACGGGACTGTGAAAAATATGGGTAAGATTAAGTTTGAGCAGGAGGGCTCGAATGGAGTTGGCAGTATTACTTCATACTTGTTTTTGAATAAAGATTCGATTTATTTGTATGATAGGATGACACGTTATCTGTACCTGACGAATGATAGTAGTCATGTGAAAGATAAGAAACGAATAGACATTGTCAGACGTTTGAAAGGAGATTCCATTTTTGCACCTTCTGAATTGTTTCCGCGTACAAATTCTCCTATTTTAAAAATAGGTGATGAATTGTTGTTGTCCGGAACTCTTTTTTATGAATTTGAGGGTGAAAATGATTCAAATCGTCCTGTGATGGCTTTCTATAATTTGCAGAAGAACACTATTAGGTATTCTGATAGTTATCCATCTATGTATCATTCGGGAAATTGGGGAGGAAGTTTTACATATCGTTTCCCTTATTATACCTTGTCTCCTAATAATGAACTGGTTATTAGTTTTGCTGCCGATCATAATATAAGAGTACATCATGTAGACTCACTGCAATATCATGAGTTTTATGCCGGAACCAAAGAAGATATCGTTATTGTCCCAGTTGAGAAAAGTCTTGATTTCGAACATTTTTCTCCAGAAGCCGATAGAGATCACTATGTCCATAGTTTGAATTATGGATGCATTCACTATGACTCATATAGAGAGGTTTACTATCGTTTGGCAGGACATCCAGACAGTAGTATTGATCCTAAAGAGGGGGTGCTGCGCAAACCAATGTCAGTGACTATTTTAGATAAGAACTTTCAAATTGTGGGAGAAACAATGTTACCCCAAGAACTTTATTTATTAAATCAATGTTTTGTCGGTCCGGATGGATTTCACATTCAAGTGGAGTCAGAGGATGATGATATAATGCGTTTTAAAACATTTGAACTATTAAAATTATGAGGAAACTGGATATAGTATGGAAATATTGTGATTATACCTAATGTGGGCTGTGGTGGGTGTATTTCAGAGTCAGAGGCTTTTTTGAAAAGGAATACAAATGATAGTATCTTTTTTGTTTTTACGAATATTTCATCTTTGAAAGCACTGAGTTTAAGAATGGGGGATAAGCTTCAGCAGAAAAATGTATATGTGGACGAAAATAATGATTTCTTGTTTAACGATGAGCGGATTGATAGTTATCCTGTAGTATTGCAGGTTAGCAATCCTAAAAAAGTAGAGTGGGATTTTTTGGAGCCAGGGAACAGTTTTGAACAAACTATCCATATCCACAACGAAGATTATTCTAAAATGATATCGAAAATATTCCTTTATTAACACGCTTATAATAAGAATATTACGTCTTTATTCTGCACCATTATCTGGGCCCGTGTACCCGGGCTTGTGGGCCTGTGTACTCGGGCTTATGGGCCTGCCTACCCTGGGGCCTGGGGCCAGGGATGGGGGGCGGGGGAAAAAAAAATT
>ERZ791630.541-NODE-541-length-17725-cov-3.33079_pt1 | contig 17725 bp, 19 predicted proteins | sample MGYA00510264_ERZ791630 | MGnify/ENA primary metagenome ERZ791630 (study PRJEB30046, sample SAMN00715150) | human gut metagenome | study: EMG produced TPA metagenomics assembly of the A metagenome-wide association study of gut microbiota in type 2... | reverse complement strand
ACCGCTTCCGCCCGCCTATAGCGTAGACTTGCAGTGATGTAGCGGCGCAGACGGCGCTGAGAAAATCAAGACCGCGTCCGGGCAGCCCCTGCTTGCAGCTTGTAGCAAAGATATGCCCTGCTAGTAAATAATCGGCGCCCAAGTCAGCGGCACGTACCGCTTCGTCAGCATGGTGGATGGAAACGCCCAGGCATTGTACCTGTGCCCGCAGCTGAGGCTGGCATAGGAGCTGCTGATAGCTTACCTGCAGTCCATACGTATCAAGCCGGCGGCAGATGTCCTGATAAGTATGCAGGATCAGCGGCAGCTGATGTGTCCGGCAGATTTTCTGCACCTGTGAGGCCTGCCGATAATATTCCTGCGGCGGTAATTCTTTGGCACGGAAAATAAGAGCGTCGATTTCAGAAGCAGCTAAAAGCTGGAGCTGCGTCCAAAAATTTTCAGGACAGGAAGCTTGGTCGGTAACGGCGATCAGCTTAAACATAGACATAATCACTCATGACCGGCTGCAGTCCACGGTTCGTCAGCATTGCGCAGATTTCACGGACGGTACGGCTATCGTTGATCAGGAACTGTTCGTCGCCTTTGCTCTGCTGGCTGTGACCGCCGATGCCAACTTCAACGCCGGCAGAAATTTTAGTTGCGGCAAGTCCGACTACGTTATCGCGGAAACGGGCGCATTCACGGGAGGAAATAGTGAGGGAGGCAAAGGGCATAAAGATGCGGTAGGCGCAGATGATCTGCAGCAGCTGCCGCTCATGGACGTCTTTGGGATTGATCTGCTCATTGTTGATGATGGGGCGCAGGCGCGGACAGGAAAAAGCGATCTCGGCCTGAGGGTATTTACGTTGGAGCAGATAAGCATGCAGACCTGTTGCCAAAGCGTCACGGCGAAAATCATCCAGTCCCAGCAGAGCGGCAAAGCCAACTCCGCGCATTCCGCCCTGTAAAGCCCGTTCCTGTGCATTAAAACGATAGGGGAAAATACGTTTACGTCCGCCCAGATGCAGCTGGCCGTATTTATCAGGGGCGTAGGTTTCCTGGAAAACGGTGACGAAGTCAGCTCCGCATTGATGCAGATAGGCATAATCACTGCTGTCCATGGGGTAGACCTCAAGACCGACAACACGAAAATATTTGCGGGCCAGCCGGCAGGCTGCACCAATATAATGTACGTCGCTCATAGTCGGGCTTTCCCCGGTCAGGATCAGGATTTCTTCCAGGCCCTGAGCGGCAATAGCCTGCATTTCCGTTTCTATTTCAGCGGCAGTAAGCTTGGCGCGTTTGATATTGTTGTAGCAGTTAAAGCCGCAGTAGATGCAGTGATTTTCGCAGTAGTTGGCGATATAAAGCGGGGTGAACAGATTGACGGCATTACCGAAATGTTTACGTGTTTCTGCCTGTGCCCTTTGTGCCAGCTGTTCCAGAAATGGTGCTGCGGCCGGCGCGAGCAGTGCGGCGAATGCTTCAGGCGTCAGGTGATCCTGAAGCAGGGCCTGTTTCACGTCGTCCGCCGTATAAACAGTTTCGTCGTAAGCTGCACGGGCGGCCAGCACCTGTTCCATAATAGCTGACGAGGTTATTTCCATATCCGGCTGATAAGCCATCGGATCGGTATGCTGATCGATTTTCATATTCATATCACCTGTCTTCCAAAAAGCCTGTCAGAGGCGATGAAGCAGCCGCACCCTGCTCTAAAACACGTCCCAGCCCGGCTAAGTAAGCGGCACGCCCTGCTTCAACAGCCTGCTTGAAGGCTGCAGCCATCAGAGGGATATCGCCGGCTGTAGCGATGGCGGTATTGGCCATGACGGCAGCGGCACCCATTTCCATGGCTTCACAGGCCTGGGAGGGGCGGCCAATCCCGGCGTCGACGATAACAGGCAGTGCTATCTCATCAATAATGATCTTGATAAAATCGCGGGTTGCCAGCCCTTTGTTGGAACCGATCGGCGCTCCCAGGGGCATGATCGAGGCTGCGCCTGCGTCACGCAGATCTCGGGCGGTGTTAAGGTCGGGATACATATAAGGCATGACGATAAAGCCTTCTTTAGCGAGGATCTCCGTTGCCCTGATCGTTGCCTGATTGTCCGGCAGCAGATATTTAGAATCACGGATGATCTCCAGTTTGATAAAATTGCCGCAGCCGCAGGCACGGGCTAGCCTGGCTATGCGTATTGCTTCTTCAGCAGTACGGGCGCCTGAGGTGTTGGGCAGCAGTGTGATGCTTGAGGGAATAAAATCGAGGATATTGTCCTGCTGCGATTGAGCGCGCCGCAGCGCTAAGGTGATGATTTGCGCCCCGGCCTGTTCGGCAGCGGCTTTGATCAGCGGAAGCGAATATTTGCCGCTGCCAAGAATAAAGCGGGAGCTGAAGCTGTAGCCGCCTAAAATAAGTTTATCTTCTTGCATCGTAGTTTAAAATTCTCCTTTCGTTTAAGGTGTGGTGAAGCCCAGCGCCAGTCTCATGACCATGGTCGCCGCATGGGCGGCACAGACGCTGACGCGCGGGGCCAGCAGGCTGCCGTCCGCGGCAATATCGGCAGTACCGTCGCCGCACAGGTAGAAACGGTTCAGCCTGCGGCTGGTAGTAATAGCATTGGCGCTGCCAGCGCCCGCCATGCCGGAACAAACGATCAGTTTTGCCTGCGGCAGCCGCTGCAGGACGGTTTCTGTCAGCATGGCCTTTTGTTCAGGGTCGTCAAAAGCTTCGCAGATGATATTACAGCCGGCAAAAATTTCTGGGATATTCTGCGGCATGAGCTTTAGAAAGTGCGGCTCGTAGCATAAATAGGGATTGATCTGCAGCAGCTGTTCTGTCAAGGCTTCGGGTTTAGGTCTGCCGATGTCACAGAGTCGGTAGCTTTGCCGGTTGAGATTACTGATCTCGACCCGATCGCAGTCGGCGAGGGTCAGGTGTCCGATGCCAAGGCGCGTCAGCTGGATGGCAATGTTGGAGCCCAGCCCGCCTAAACCGGCGATACCGACACTGGCGGTGTACAAATGCTGCTGGCGTTCCTGTCCGTGCCGTTCAACCAGTGCTGCTGAAAGCTGTTGCCTGGTGATTTGTTTAGTCATTTTTAACCTCCGCCCACAAACTGTACAACTTCGATGGTATCACTGTCGGCGAGCTGCACTTTGCTGAAATCGCTGCGGCAGATGATTTTACCGTTGAGTTCGACGGCGACGCGGGCAACGTCAAAACCCTGCTGCGCCAATAATTGCGACAAGGTGCTGCCTGCAGCGGTGCTGATTGGTTGACCGTTGATTTGCATAGGGAACCCTCCTTGAAGAAAAATAAAAAAAGGCGCCACAAAAAGCTACACCCGTGGTGGTGTACCCCTTTGTGACGCCTTACGGCTTCACTCTTTTTTTAGCATAGCATCGCAGGTCAATACTGTCAAGAGCTTGGCAGATACTAAAACCATGCTTTTTTTAATTGCAGCAGTGCCGGTCGGATGTCGTTTTCCTGAATACCGACAAAAGAAATCAGGATCTCTGGTAAATTACCGTTGCTGTCGTAAACCGGCAGGATCCGGACGCCGTTTTCCAGTGCCAGTTCGGACAGGGTATCGGCAGTTTGCTGCGTGACGACAGCCAGGCGCAGATGCAGACCGGATTCATAGGCTCGTACAATGACTCTGCTGCCGAAGATTTCCGTTAAAGCTTGCCGCAGCAGTGTGTTTTTATTACTGTAGAGCCTGCGCAGTCGTTTAACGTGGCGGCGCAGTGCGCCGGCAGCAATAAAGTCGGCTAGTGCCAGCTGTTCGATCGTAGAAGACGTTTGGTTATAAAGGTGTCCCAGCTGGCGGTAACGGTCTAACAGCAGCGGCGGCAATACCATGTAAGAAATACGCAGGGAAGGCAGCAGCAGCCGCGAAAAAGAACCAAGATAGATAACTGTGCGGCCATCACTCATGCCCTGCAGTGAGGATACCGGCCGGCCGAAATAACGGAACTCGCCGTTATAGTCATCTTCCAGCAGATAGGTCTGCTGCTGCGTTGCCCAGCGCAGCAGGTTCAGTCTTTGCTGCGGCGAGAGCGAGCGGCCTTTATAGGGATTGGAAGGGCTGACGTAAAGCAGCCTGGGCAGGGAAGTCTCTAACTGGTCGGTGCTGAAATGCCGTACCTGCCAGCCATGCGAAGTAAAAAGCCGCTCTGCCTGGGCAAAGCCTGGCGCTTCCAGAGCAATACTGGTGATATCTGGCTGTAGAATGTCGATCAGGATCTGCAGCAGGCTTTGCACACCGGCGCCGATCACGATCTGTTCGGGGCTGCAGATAACGCCGCGGGCCACCGAGCTGTATTTGGCCAGTGTACGGCGCAGTTCTGTTTCACCCTGCGGCTCGCCATAGCCGGACAGCAGGTGTTTATTTTTTAAGGATCGGTTCAGATAGCGCCGCCAAAGCTCGGAGGGAAAAGAAGCGGGATCGATATAATTATTGGCAAAGTTATAACGTACGGCAGGCGGTTCGATACTTTGTGTCACAGGCGCGTCGCTGTGCTTTCTCAGGCCTGACAGTGCTGCTGCAAAATAACCGCGCTTAGGTTCGTTTTGCAGATAACCGTCGGCAACCAGCTGATTGTAAGCGTTTTCGACAGTCGTGCGGCTTATCTGCAGCGCTGCGGAGAGCCTGCGTACAGACGGAAGTCTGTCGCCGGCTGCGATCTGGTCATTGTAGAGCTGGTTTTTGATAGAGTCAATGATCTGGGTATATAAAGGCGTTTCGGTCTGTTTGTCAAGTTTAAGATTAGTCAAAAGCATAAAACTGTCCCCTTTGGAAAAATAGTTTCTGGCTATTTATTACTGTACAGAATTATTGTATCATAAAAACTGTCGTTAACGAAAGTAAGTTTTTAGGAGGAATAAAGATGACAGATAGACAAATTTTAAATCGTAATTTAGCACAGATGCTCAAAGGCGGCGTAATCATGGATGTCACCAATGCCCAAGAGGCTGAAATTGCCGAAGCTGCAGGCGCAGTAGCTGTTATGGCGTTGGAACGTGTGCCTTCTGATATTCGCAGGGATGGCGGCGTTGCCAGAATGAGCGACCCGAAGCTTATTAAAGAGATCAAAAGCGCCGTATCGATTCCGGTAATGGCCAAGGTCAGGATCGGTCACATTGTGGAAGCGGAGATTTTGGAGGCGCTGGGAATAGATTATATCGATGAAAGTGAAGTTCTGACACCGGCCGATGATTTATATCATCTCGACAAGCATGCTTTTAAGATCCCTTTTGTCTGCGGTGCCCGCAATCTGGGCGAAGCACTGCGCCGTATCGGTGAGGGAGCGGCAATGATCCGCACGAAGGGAGAGGCTGGTACCGGCAATGTGGTAGAAGCAGTGCGGCATATGCGGACGATGATGGGACAGATAAGATTGCTACAGAATCTGCCGCGGGAGGAATGGATGAGCTTTGCCAAAGAACAGGGAGCGCCGTATGAACTGGTGGCAGAAGTCGCTGCGGGCGGCAGGCGTTATCTCGGTGGGGCCGGAGGGCTGCCGGTAGTTAATTTTGCCGCCGGCGGTATTGCTACGCCTGCAGATGCGGCCCTGATGATGAAGCTTGGCAGCGAAGGTGTTTTTGTCGGGTCAGGTATTTTCCGCAGCGGCGATCCGGCTAAGCGCGCCAAGGCGATCGTACTGGCGACCAGCTATTATAACGATCCTAAAATCGTAGCCGAAGTATCAGAAGATCTGGGCGAGGCCATGAGCGGTATCGATATCAAAACTATACCGGCGGAACAAACCTTTGCGGAGCGTGGTTGGTAATGCAGAGTGTAGGCGTACTGGCACTGCAGGGGTCATTTTCTGAGCATCTGACTAAACTGGCGCAGCTGACGGAGGTTTTGCCGGTTGCCGTAAAAACGGCTGCTGATTTAGAGCAGGTGGACAGATTGATTCTTCCCGGTGGTGAAAGCACTGCTATCAGCAGACTTTTACAGCGAACGGGACTGTCTGAGCTTTTAAAACGGAGGGTGAAAGAGGGGCTGCCTGTCTGGGGGACCTGTGCGGGGCTGATTCTGCTGGCAAAAAATATTGTCGGTAAACAGCCGCATTTAGGAGTGATGGATATTACCGTGCGTCGTAACGCGTATGGCAGTCAGCTCGACAGTTTCAGCTGCAGGCAGTTGCTGCCTGCTTTGGGGGCAGAACCGCTGCCACTTGTATTTATCAGAGCTCCGTGGATAGAAAGGGTTGGCGAACAGACAGAAATTTTGGGGGAGTATGCAGGGCATATCATAGCTGCCCGGCAAGGAAAGCTGCTGGCGACCAGTTTTCACCCGGAATTGACAGACAGCGATGCTGTCTATCGTTATTTTCTGCAGCTGTAAAAATAAAAAAACGGAGTCTGCACAGCAGGCTCCGTTTTTATGTGCGGAATGCTTAAACCTTATGTTTGACATGATCCAGCGCCTGGGCAAACAGCGTCAGGACGTGTTCGTCGTCCAGCGAATAAATGACTTCTTTGCCGGACTTGGAAAACTTGACCAGCTGAGCATGACGCAGCTGCCGAAGCTGATGAGAAATAGCGGAATGGGTCATATCCAGCATTTCGGCGATATTACTGACGCACATATCCTCGTGGGACAGCAGTTCTAAAATTTTAATGCGGGTCGGGTCACCTAAAACCTTGAATATTTCCGCCATCGGCTGTACATATTTATCGGCCAGCTGAGGGTGGATTCTGGCGCTGTGTCCGCAGGAATCGCAGGTCACAGTATTGTTAGTTTTATTTTCGCTCATGTTGGGGCTCATCCTTTCTTATCAGCGCGGTAGCCCTTTGTAAAAAAGAACAGCAGCGTCGCATAATAAATAAAACCGCCGGCTTCGGTACGGGTAATCAGCCAGAAGGGAAACAGCGTAAAAGCTGCGATGATAAACAGCACGTAGGGCGCGCATTGCAGCAGCGGCGGCCGGCTGGCCAGAGTGCGCCAGCTGATGACGCTGTAGCGTGAGGCGAAAATACCGAAAAGGAAGCCGCTCAGGCAATATAAAATTTGTGAAAGCATGGTATCAATATTCATAAATTTGATTTATTTCCTTTATTAGCAAAAAGATTTGGCAGAGCGTAAGCAAGGATACCGCTTTTAATGATCAGTCCGGCGATGATACTGCCGCCGACAGTGCTGATCAGGAACGGCGGGATAAAGAACCAGGCTGCTGCCGCGCTGTTCAAGAAGAAACGGGCGATGACCCAGGCAGTCAGTCCGCCTAAAATACCGGTGCCGAAAATCTCGCCGGCCATAGCCGCTTTGACAGAGCCGAACCTGCTATAGCAAAGTCCGGCCAGACAGGCACCGATCATACTGCCGGGAAAAGCCAGCAGTGAGCCGGTACCGAACATATTGCGCAGGCAGGAAATGACAAAGGCCACTGCTGTCGCATAGCCGGGGCCTAAAATCACCGCTCCCAGCACGTTGATGGCATGCTGCACGGGAAAGCATTTGGAAATGCCGGCCGGTATATAAATAAGATGCGCGCTCAGGGTGCCGATGGCAACCAGCAGCGCCGCTAAAGTGAGCTTATGGATCTTCATGTAATGACACCTCTTCAGACAACTTCTATAACTTATTATAGCATTTCACAGCAAATAAATTAAAGGGAAACAGTAAAAAATGTAGAATATTATAAAGTATATTTTCAGAGGATATTTTGCAGTTAAAATATTGGGGGTCAGAAGAATGAAGGCTTTGACCGGTATCAAGGTGATAGATTTTTCTAAATGGCTGCCGGGACAGTACTGCGGTATGGTATTGGGAGATTTCGGCGCCGATGTTATCAAAGTGGAAACGCCTGCAGGCGACGATACACGCAGATTTTTTCCGGAAGCGCTGCCAGGTATGAGCTATTGGCATTTGGCGCTTAACCGTAATAAACGCGGCATTACGGCCGATATAAAAACTGAAGGCGGACGTAAGCTTTTATTACGTCTTCTGTCAGAAGCAGATGTATTTTTAGAAGGCTTCCGGCCGGGGTATCTGGCGCATTATGGCTTGGATTACGCAACTGTCAGGGAAATCAACCCACAGTTGGTCTATTGTTCGATCACTGGCTTTGGGCAGACTGGCAGTTACCGTCATAAACCGGCCCATGACCTGAATGTGATCGGACTTGCAGGTTTGAATTCACTGGATGACGTTGGCAGTGCCTGTGTTTCAGAGGTACAGATTGCGGCGCTGGGCAGCAGTATGAACGCTGTCAGCGGCATTCTGCTGGCTTTGCTGGCGCGCGAACGTACCGGGGAAGGTCAGGCTGTAGATATCAATTTATATAATACTTCACTGAGTTTGCAGACAACCGGCATCAGCAGCTTGTGGGGCTGTAAGGCTACAGGTTGTCAGCCTTTCGGGCGCACGGCACATTATTATAATATTTACCGGACGCAGGACGGCCGTTATTTGAGCGTGGGGACGATCGAACCTAAATTCTGGCGGCGTTTGTGCGAAATCCTGGGTTGTGAAGAGCTGATCGAGCGTCAGCATGATTTTGAACATGGTAATGAGCTTCAGGAGCGTTTGGCAGCAGTATTCCAGACCAAAACGCAGGCCGAATGGCTGGCGTTGATCGGTGAGGAAGAATTCTGCGTGACGCCGGTCTGTTCGCTGGAGGAAGCCTTAAACAGCGAGCTGACACAGCAGTCAGAAATGCTGGCGCAAAAACAGGAGGATATCGGCACTTTGCAGTATGTCAAACCGGCGATCCGTTTGTCGGATATGCCGGGCAGCATCGAACGCCGGGCGCCGCTTTTAGGAGAACATACGGCTGAGGTGCTGACTGAACTGGGTTATACGGAGCCAGAGATTATGAAGTTGAAAGAAACTGGTGCGATTTGACAGTTTACGTTAAAACAAGGGGTGTGAAAAGATGAAACGCTTTATTTTAGCAATAGTCTTTGTATTCTGCTGCAGCCTGGGGATGACGCCGCCGGCAGAAGCGGGGTTGATCAGCAAGGAACAGGAAATAGAGATGGGCCGTCAGACGGCGATGCAGCTGGAAGCTAAATACGGTGTCGTGCAGGATTATGCCTTGCAGGAACGTGTGAACCGGATCGGTCAGAGCCTGGTCAAGGTCAGCGAACGGCAGGATCTTGAATACAGCTTTAAGGTGCTGAACAGTGACGAAGTAAATGCGCTGGCCTGCCCCGGCGGTTTCATTTATGTATTCAAGGGACTAATCGATTATATGCCGTCCGATGCAGAATTAGCTGGCGTATTAGGCCACGAGATCACACACGTTGTCAAAAAGCACACTGTGCATCAAATAGAAAAACAGCTTTTAACGACTTTGGCTTTTGCTATCGTTACCAAAGGTGATTTAGGCATAGCGGGACTGGCGACGCAGGCTTTAGCGGCCGGTTACAGCCGTACCGACGAACGCGGCGCAGATAAGGGCGGTTTTAATCTGTGTGTAGCAGCCGGTTATAATCCTTACAGTGTCGTGCTGACGATCAACAAGCTGGAAGACCTGGCGAAGGAACAGGGTAATCCAGGCTATGGTATTTTTTCGAGCCATCCCGAGCCGGAAGAACGTTTGAAACGTGTTATGAAGCAGATCAAAGCGCTTAAAGTACATCCGGAAATAACTCTTAACGAAGATAATACAGCCAGAGTGCATGAAGGTGACTGGGGGTTTAATATCACGCAGACTGTCGGTAATGACCGCCCGGAATATCGCGCTTATATGCTTGCCGGCGGTTTATACTGCGTGCGTGAACGTGATAAGGGCCATATCGATCCATATCGCTTTATCGTCTATGATAACGGCGGCAGTGCCACTATTTACTATGATGACATCGAGATCCTCACTGTTTACAATCAGGATGCGTATGCGGGCGGCTTCGGCAGTGCCGGCAGCTATGCGGCGGCCTGTACCGAGCTGCTGCGCCAGTGGGTGCCGGTTGCGAATGCCAACGATACGGCAGTGCAGTCCAAGAGTAGAGATAAAAAGAAATAACTGAAAATTTATTGCCTCTTCTTAATTAATTAAGAAGAGGCAATTTTTATACATATTTTTCTAAGTATTTTTAAAATATATGATAGTTATTATTTATAAACTAAAGAAAATATGTGATATAATAAATGTGGGATTTTATGAGTAAAGGACGGCTGTGAAGATGAATGGCATAAAACAGTTCCGCAAAAATAAACAGGGATTTTTACTGGTCGATGCTATGATCGGGGTTTTGGTAGTAGCTATCGGCCTGGCTGCATTAGCGGCTTTATATACTTATGGTATCGGTGTGATGGTATCGGCGGACAGACAGGAAAAGGCTGTACAGATAGCATCGGAGAAAATTGAACTGTTAAAGGCAGCCGATGGGCACAGCAGCAGTGATATCAGAGAAATAGTTGAATATATCAATAAAGAAGGTAATAATACAGTTACCCAGGACGGCATTGAGTACCAGATTAATGCTCGCGGCGGTGATGGAAGCCTGGGGAATAATTATCCGGGTGAGAGCGAATTGTATTTGGTCAGGGTAGAAGTGAAGTGGACTGATCCCAAGCCGCAGGTCTTGGATCTGCAGACATATATCCGTACAAAAGATTGATTTAAAGGAGCGGAGGCATGAAGAAGCAGTCCGGATTTACATTAATAGAATTAGTGGTAGCAATGGCAGTATTGGGGCTGATCATGGGGGCAATGGTACATTTGTTTGGCAGCAGTGTTACCAGTCTGCATGTAGGCGCCAGGCAGGAAGTCGTTTATGAAGAGGCGCGTTTGCTGATGAACGAACTGAAAACTACGCTGCGTTATGCAGCTAAGGACAGTATTGATCCGGAGCAGCCGACGGTCAGCACAAGTAAATTTTCCTATAAATGTAATCTTTGGGACAGGCATATGGATATTGCTCAAGGAACCAATAAAGAATATAAAGTGACTGTCGAGTGGAAAGATGATACAAAAAAACAATTGCAGGTAACGCGGGAAGATATTACTGACGGCAGTAAAAAAATAACTGTTTTTCCAAATGACAGCAATAATAGTATTTTCGAGGGTAAATTTCCTGTTACTTCTGAAACGCTTACTTTAAATGACGGTAATACAGTGATCATGTATAAGATCGCTTTGCCGCTGCAGTATGAATTTAATGGGCAAATGAAAACACAGACCTTGGAAACTAAAGTTGTGCCGAGTAAGGATGAAGTAACAGAAACACCCGAAGAAAAAATGCTTAAAGAATATACAAGCTTAGTAAGTATTTGGCATAAGCTAAAAAACGGAGAAGTTTTAACAAGTTCAGAAAGAAATTCGTTAGACGATTTTAAGAAATTTTTTGGAACAAGTAATGATTCACTTTGGCAATTGGGTAATAATGATAAAATAAGAGAGTATTTATTAAGTGAAAAATATGGTGGAGCCTGGTTTAGCGTAAATATAAATGGTAAAACAGTCTATATGAATCCATATGGATATGGTGATACAAATGTTCCCATTACTGTAGATAATGTTTTTCTTATTGGCTATACCGACCCGGATAAAACAACTGGATGGAATGTAAATTATGTTTATAATCCGGAAAATAAGAAATGGTATCACTTAATTAAAAATAGTGGTGTATCGGTCAGTCTGCCATTTAATAAAGTAAAAGATTTGATTAATGGATCTGGATGGGAAATAGTTGGTAGAAGTTAATTTGATTATGAGGTGACGAAATGAAAGATCAACGCGGGTCGGTAACTGTCATATCTTTGGCAATGCTGTTGTTTTTGATGGTAGTGGCCATAGCCTGGCTGCCGATGATGACAATGGAAAAAACGGCTGCTGCGTCTGATTATCGGGAACAGCAGGCCTGGAATGCTGCCGAAGCCGGCTATAAAAGAGCTGTGGCTGCGTTATCAAACAAAAATAATGACTGGAGATGGCTTACACCGGAAGAATATATTCGAGATAGTGATAGTGCGAATTTTGCGCATTTGAGTATAGATGGTAATAAAGTTGACCAAGATGAAATTTGGTACGCTGTTAGTATTATGGGAAATAATGCTGATATAGTTTCGGGATATATTCCTAAAGAAGATGTTGTTTACCAGATCACTGCTGTCGGTTCCTGTCAGGGCGTTCGTAAGGTTATCCGTAAAACGTATGTTTTAGGTGATGACGACAGTTCTGGCGGTGGTGACAGCGGCGGTGAGGAAACACTGGAATTACCAAGTCTGGTACAGGCTGGCGGTACTGTGACCATAACCAATAATCAGGCAGGAGAATTAAACGGCGATTTATATGGTTCAGGTTTTTTTGATTCCAGCGGAAACCAATTTAGTAGTGGACATACTCAGGGAACATATCCAAATACATTGAAGACACATATCCCTGAAAGTGTTTTTCAAAAAGAGAATTATCAAAACTTACAGGATATACCCAATGATTATGTTTTAAAATCTCTAAAAAATTATTTTTGGGATCTAAGTGAAACTTATAGTGATTGGTTTGCATTAAATGCACGAAATGCAGGTGGTATGGTCATCTTTATTGATAACAGCAGTAAATCGGAAATAAATACTAACGGGATATCAGGTCCTTCAACAGGATTACCGGTAACTATAATTTTCACAAATCCAGTAGTTATTAATGGTAAAATTTCTGGAAATGTAAGAATGTTTTTTGCCAGTGATTTTACTTTGGGAAATTTTGGTGATTCTGATGGCTTGATAATGTTCATGTCAAATGGAGAAATGAAAATAAAGGCTGCTATTAAAAATGGATTTTTGTCATCTGACAAAAATATAATAATTGCCAACCAGGCTTTCTATGGGCAGGCTCAAGTTAAAGGAAATTTCGAAACTAAAGGTACAATTCATTACAGTGATGCTGTTTTAAAGGCTCCTGGTTTTACAGTTCCCAAGGGTATGAATTAAATAACGCATAAAGAGGTAAACAGTATCGCCGCTCTATAATAGCAGCGATACTGTTTTTTTTTGAATTTTAGTAGCGTTATATATATTAGTTTAATGAAGAATTGGCGTAGTATAGATTAAACGAATGTTTACAAAAAACTCGATATATTGTTATTTTATAATGAAAATGATATAATAATTAAAAAATAACAAATAATATATGCTTTTAACCTCAATTTATAATTTGTATTAAAAGGCAGCGGGGTGAATTTTGTGCAGAAACAACGTGGTTCGGTAACTGTTATAGCTGTAGTAATGCTGTTGTTTTTAATGATTATAGCAATAGCCTGGCTGCCGATGATGACAATGGAAAAAACGGCTGCCTCTTCAGATTATCGGGAGCAGCAGGCGTGGTATGCTGCTGAAGCCGGATATAAGCGTGCAATAGCTTCTCTTAATGATGGGAGTAGTGAATGGAATAATTGGTTAAGTAAAATCGCAGAAATAAAGTCTGGGGATTTTTATTTAAATAGCCTTGATAGCCAAAAAGCAGATAAGCAGGGAGTCTGGTATGCAACTGCGATTACGGAGATCAAAGATGACAATGAAGTGGATGTTACTATACCAGGCGATAAGGCCAACTATATAATTACATCAGTCGGTTCCTGCCAGGGTATACGCAAAGTTATGCGAAAAACCTATATTTTTGGTGATGATGGAGGGTCTGGCGGTGGTGACAGCGTGGGAGAAGAAGTTTTGGAATTACCTGGCTTGGTACAGGCCGGAGGTACGGTTACAGTAGTACAAGACCAAAAGGATTTTAATATTGACGATATAGATACTAGGTTTCTGGGTAAATTATATGGATCTGGTTTTTATAACGTGAAAAATAATAATTCATTTACGAATGAATGGACTGACAGTGTTAACAGGCCGACTCTAAAAACAAGACTTCCGGAGAGAATTTTTGATATAAGTAAATATCCCAAAATGCCTCCTATGCCTGATATGACATGGCCTTCTACAATTAAGACAGCAAAGAATACAGATTATTATTGGGATTTATCTAATTTAGTAGATGAGAGTGATCCTTATAATATAAAAAGAGTTAAAGTTGTAGATGCAGGGAACTCTGCCGGTAGAATAATTTTTATAGACAATCAAAATTACAATAATGGAATACAATTAAATCAAATCATCGGTCCTGAAAGTGATTTGCCTGTAACCTTTATTTTCAGCGCGCTTAAACCAGTAGTTTTAAGTGGAACGATTACAGGCAACGTACGAATGTTTTTTGCCGGCGATTTTCAGTTTGGCATGGGGACTGGGACCGTTGCCTATAATGGCTTGACGATGTTCATGTCTAATGGTGATATGAAAATATGCGGCAGTATTTGGAGTGATAAAAATAATCCGGGTGGAGGATTTTTATCTTCTGATAAAGATATTACGATAGTTGAGAGTGCTTCATTTCAAGGTCAGATTCAGTGCAGGGGCAATTTTAAGACAAGTGGTCTGATACAGTTTAATGATAGTGTGCTCAAAGCTCCTGGTTTTACCGTTCCCAAAGGTATGAAATAAAAAACGCATAAAGAAGTAAACAGTACCGCTGCTATTATATAGCAGCGGTACTGTTTTTTTTGTATGGTCTTGACAGGTTTTATATTTGTTTAATAAAAGATTATTAAATATAGCCTAAATAAATATTTATTAAAATAGGTACAATATATTGTGATTTTATAATACAAATGATATAATAAATTAAAAAATATCAAATGATTTATATTATAGGTTTTAATTTATAACATATACAAAAAGGGCAATGAGGTGAAATGTGTGCAGAAACAACGTGGTTCGGTAACTGTTATAGCTATAGTAATGCTGTTGTTTTTGATGGTAGTGGCCATAGCCTGGCTGCCGATGATGACAATAGAAAAAACGGCTGCCTCATCAGATTATCGGGAGCAGCAGGCATGGTATGCTGCTGAAGCCGGATATAAAAAAGCTGTTGCAGCTTTAGATAATAAAAACAGCAACTGGACATGGCTGACACCGGAAAACTATATACAAGGCAGTGACAGCGGCATCTTTGGACATTTAAGTATAGACGGCAGTAAGGTGGATAAGGATAGCGTCTGGTATGCGGTGGGAATTACTGAAAATAATGTTGATCTGGCATCTGACTATACTCCTGAGGACAGCGGTGCTTATCAAATAACATCAGTAGGAGCTTGCCAGGGGATTCGCAAGGTTATCCGTAAAATTCATACGTTGGGTGATAATGGCGGTACCGGAGGCGGAGAAGAACCGGAGCAGCCGCCAGATGCCTATATAAATGACAGCTTTATTACTTCAAGCGGAGCATTGATTATTAATGACGATGTAGATTATGATCCCAATAATAAGGTATATTACAGTGGATATTTTGGTGACTATACAGTGGGCGGGCAGGTAATCAATAAGGAGTTTGTGACAGAGCCTAAATATAAAAGTGCTGCATCGCCGGAAGTTTTTGAAAAAACTACTTATCCTGATCTTCAGTCTACAGGTGCAACTGAAGACAGGCCTTTAAGTAACTGGAATATTACCAACGGGCAATATTGGGCCGCTAAAGCCAGTTTTGCGGGAACGAAGATAAGTGTTGCCAATAATACTGTTTTATTGATCGGTGAACAGATGGGTATTGGCTATATGCTGTATAAAAATTTTTTAACTATGGATAACGTAGAAATCACTGTTCCGAAAGGAAAAACTTTAGAATTTATTATTTGTGACTATGGTAATATCAAAGATTATAATAATGTAGTTTTAAACAATATTACGATCAAGGGCGGCGGGCAGGTAAGCTTTATTTCCGGTGGTTCGATAGCTGCCAATTCGATTAAGTCGGTAGACAACAGCAGGATACTTTTCATTGCCAATAAAAATTTGAATATGTCAGACCCTTTTATCAATGCAGATAAACAGCTTGACGGCGGCTGTTTCCTTTCTTCGGCAGGTAATATGCAAATGCTGGTCAGCGGAAATGTGACAGCTACCTTTTATGGACAGATGCAGTCTGCAGGTCTTATTGGTATTGGCGGGCAAAGCGGTAGTACAGGAAAACTTGTTCTACGCTTTAATAAAATCGGCGAAAAATTGAAAATGCCGAATATGTATTATTTAAGGGCTGCATAAGGAAATGGACTGGTAAAAGTCGTCAACAGTGGTAAAAAAGTTTAAACGGATGTAAGAGTAAAGAAAAATATGGTGTGGAAAATCAAACAGCCCCTGTTTCCTTTAGGAAACAGGGGCTGTTTTTGTTGAGGGAAGTAGATGATGTATAAAGGTAGTGGGTAAGGTGCTTATTATTTGTTGAAATAACGTTTCAGGAGGCCTTCGAAAGCTTTGCCGTGGCGAGCTTCGTCTTTTGCCATTTCATGCACGGTGTCATGGATAGCATCCAGGCCTGCTGCTTTAGCGCGGCTGGCCAGATCGAATTTACCTGCGGTAGCGCCGTTTTCGGCTTCTACACGCATTTCCAGATTCTTTTGAGTGGAGTCGGTAACGACTTCGCCTAAAAGTTCAGCGAATTTAGCTGCATGCTCAGCTTCTTCAAAAGCTGCTTTTTCCCAGTACATGCCGATTTCAGGATAACCTTCACGATGAGCAACACGGCTCATTGCCAGGTACATGCCAACTTCGGTGCATTCGCCGGTAAAATTAGCGCGCAGATCCATTTTAATGTCTTCTGCGACGTCTTTTGCTATACCTACGATATGTTCAGCAGCCCAGGTACGGTCGCCGCACATTTCGGTGAATTTGGATGCAGGAGCTTTACATTGCGGGCAGTACTCAGGAGCTGCTTCGCCTTCATAAACATAACCACAGATTTGACATACGAATTTTTTCATTCTTCATTCCTCCAAGTGCTATAAAATTTATTTTTTTGTGAGCAGAACTTACGCAGATGTAAGTTTTCAATGTAATTATAATAGCACAGCTTTTGACAGTTGTCAATAATAATTATCCGTTAGTATTATAGAAAAATAAGGCCGGGAATTTTTGCTTCCAGGCCTTATTTTGAGGTTTATTTAGTTAGATGATTAATAGATGAAGGTCAGAATTTGACGGTGATACCCATATTAACGCCTTTGGTTTTGACGTCGCTGCCGCCGGGAGCAGAATCTTTGAATTTGTTGTCATAGTACGACAGATTCAGCTCTACATTGGATACCAGAGTACGGCTCAGGCCGATTTCATAGCTGTTAAGCTTGTTGCCCACGCCCGCTCTGCCCCATAAAGTACAGAGAAAAGGCAATTCGACACGTCCCTGGACACCGACTTGGCCGGAACTGCGGCTGCGGCTGTCGCCGTGCAGTTTGACGTCACTGTCGACATAACCTGCGTAAACATCAAGTACTGGCAGAACTTTGTACATCAGGTTGAGCTGCTGGGCTTCGACCTTGTTACTGCCGCTGTTTTTGTATTGATTCCATTTGTAGTTGATAGCGGTATTGCTGCCAAGGCCTACGGTGATACCGGCATAGGGAGATGTTTTTTTGCTGCCGACGCTGTGTCCTTCATAAGTATTGCTGGTAGGGACGTTAAGCCCCAGATCAACAGCTACTTTGCCCGCGTTATAGTTTTTGAGCGGAGAAGCAGCGCAAACGGTGGTGATTCCTAAACCCAGTGCTAAGCTTAAAATTAATGTCTTTTTCATTTCTTTATACCTTCCTTACTAAAACACTCAAGCGAGTCAGTTCTGGATTTTACCGTCAACGCCTTTGACGAACCAGTCCATACTCAAAAGTTCCTTATCGGTCAGAGTAGTGCCTGCAGGAACTTTCTCGGCACCGTTTTGATCATACAGCGGGCCGGTGAAAACTTTTTGTTTGCGA
>ERZ791630.540-NODE-540-length-17831-cov-2.74224_pt1 | contig 17831 bp, 14 predicted proteins | sample MGYA00510264_ERZ791630 | MGnify/ENA primary metagenome ERZ791630 (study PRJEB30046, sample SAMN00715150) | human gut metagenome | study: EMG produced TPA metagenomics assembly of the A metagenome-wide association study of gut microbiota in type 2... | reverse complement strand
TACAATTCATCCTCTTCTATATCAGGCATCCGCTGCTTGTCTATAAAGAAAAAGAAGAATACACAAAGCGGAATAGAGATAATACAAAACAATATACTAAACGTTTTGTGACAGAACACCCAATCTACACCGGCATCATAGAATCGATCCAATGTGTGATCCTTTATCGGGTTATTGAATTTAAAAGAAAGCCATTTCCATTTCCGGATATGAATACCTGTCTGATAAACCAGCAGATAAAGCACCGGAAGAAGCATAATACCGGTAAAATACGAAACCATCAGTCCCACTGTAACCGAAAAGGCTTGATCATAAAAGATAGCTCCGGCAATACCACTCATAAAAATCAAGGGGGCAAATACGGCAATGGTGGTTAGGGAAGAACTCAACATGGGTGTCACCACTTCACTTGTCCCTGTTATACAGGCACGACGCAATGAATATCCCCGTTCCCGGTATTGTGAAATATTTTCGGTCACAATGATCGAACTGTCAATCATCATACCCGATGCCAGAATTAATCCGGCAAGTGAGATGATATTCAGGGACATATTGCACAGATAGAAGAAAACAAAACTAATCACGATAGAAACCACCATACTAAGTCCGATCACCAACGGAGATTTCACATCTCCCAGAAACAGGACAGCTACCAGACAGATAAAGAAAAAACCTAAAGTAAGATTCTGTTGCAGATTTGAGATTGTGTAGTCCAACAACTCCGTCTGGTTGCGACTGATATTGAAATCAATGTCAGGATATACCCGCCTAAAATGCTCCATCGTCCCTATCAGAGAACGCTTCATCTTATCCATATTCTCATCCGCCTGTTTAATAACAGCCAGTGTCACCGCCCTTTTTCCATTCGATACAGATACGCCTTTTTCTTTTACAGGTACGATACTAACTTTACAGAAGTCCTTTAATTGGATAATGCGGTCTCCTTTGCGCAGGTATATATTTCCCACATCTTCCGCAGTACGTAGCAGAGTAGAGAATTTTATATTGTATTCATAATATCCATCTCGCACTGTCATACTGCCCGGCTCCACATTATTGGCAGCCAAAGCCGATTCAATATCTTCAATAGAAAGTCCCATCATGGCCAACTTATCCTCATCGGGTACAATCTGTACCTGACGTTCCACTAATCCAGTTACGTCTACCATGGCCACTTCCTCAAGCTGTTCTATCCTGCGTTTGATTACTGACTCGGCAAACCCACACAAATCAAGAAAAGATTGCTCGTAAGTACTATCATTCTTCAAAGTCAAATTCAGGTAAAAGACAGGAATGTCCGTTGCACTTGCCTTGATAACTTTCGGGCGTTCAGTATTCTTTGGAAGGTAATTCATTGCAGCGTCTATTTTTTCATTGACCTCTATAAAGGCAAGATCCGTATTAGTGCCGAACTCAAAAGACAGGCGGATAATACCTGCCGCATCCCTTGATTCGCTATGAATATCTTTTAATGTAGACATCTGAATCAGTTGGCTTCGTAAAGGCTTCACAATCGTGTTTTCCAGTTCACGAGCAGAAGTATTAGCGGCAGATACCTGTATGGTTATTTCCGGAATAGCAATATTCGGAAGCAACGATATAGGCAAAGTACTATATGTCACCAACCCGATTATAAAGCAGGCAGTAAAAGCCATCAATACAGCGATAGGACGTTGAATTAAAAATTTTATCATAATTACTCGATTTTGGCACGGATTACACAGATTACACTGTTGTTATATACTATCACAATTCTAAAAACCGTGAAATCCGCGCAATCCGTGCCTTTTTGATTATCTTATATTTACTTCCGCTTCATGTGCCAAATTCAGATTCCCGGTAACAATAACCGTATCTCCTTCCAATAATCCTTCTTCAATACCTTTCTGTGATTTATCCGAAACAACATATTCCGTTGCATTTTCCAATCCTGTATGTACATAATTCCACATGGCTTTACCTTCTTGTAAAGTAAATACCACCTGTTTACCAGAACGTAATACTACAGCCGTTTTAGGAATAACCAATTGCTGTCCTAAGCTTCTTTTGACACTTACTCTTACGTTCATACCACTAAATAGCTTTCCTTGTCCGTTTACTATAGCCTTCACCTTTACCATTCCGTTCGAATCTACCAACGGATTGATTTCAGATACGCTACCTTCAAACGAACCTCCTCCGGCATAAGGAGTAATCATCACTTTATCGCCTGTTTTAATAAAAGCCAACTCATTCTCCAACACTGTAAAATCTGCTTCCATCCTTCGAGTATCAATGATCGTACAAAATACCTCGGAAGTATTGGCTAGATTATAAGGTTTAGAAAACAGATTAGCCACTATCCCATCAAAAGGGGCAACTAGGGTAGCATGTTCTGTTTCTCTTTTTACCAGTTCATATTGAGATCTCGACTGCTCATATCCACTCTTCACTTTCGCAAGTTTCATTGTTTCTACAGGAACCTTACTGAAGTCCTCGGAGGTATATCCCTGTCCAATAAGCACATCCTTCAGTTCCAATTCAGCTTTCAATAAAGCATCTTCCGTTTGAGACAGTTTTTGCTCCAGACGAAATTTATCCAGTTCAGCCAACTTCTGCCCTTTACGAACCCGATCACCATTCTTGACATAAATATGAGCGATCACTTCCCCTGTTTCAAAACGAAGATCCGCCTGTCCAAACGCACTCACTTTACCGTTGCTGACCAATTCGTGGTGAAAATCACGTTTCTTTAGTATTTGAGTAGTAACTTCATTCTTTGAATCAGGAAGAACAGTGGAAACACCTTGTTCCTGTTTATCCACATCATTTTTCTTGTTAGAACAAGACGTTATTAGCATTCCTAATGCCAGACATGACAATAACCATGTATAATTGTGTTTCATCATATTTATCTGTTTATTTGTTTCAACAATTTCTTTACTTCCTCTCTCATCTCTTTTACTGCTGTCGATTGAACCTTCGGTTCTTTTGTCAGTACAACCTCAACCATACGCTTTAATTTTTCAGGTTGCCGATATTCCGACTCTGCATACAGCTTTGCCAGAAGATAATACGGATAAATTCGTCCCGGAAGCCGATGCGTAGATCGTATCAGATATTCTTCCGCTTTCTCATAGTCTCCTGCTGCATGATAATTCTTACTGATAATATTCAGAATCATAGGATCATTACTATGTGTCATTGCTTCCTCCAATATCCTTATCGAATTATCATATTCTTTTAATTTATGCAAACAATATCCATATTCAAAAAGAAAGGCTCCCCGATTCATTAAGTCAGGATATAACTTTTCATATTCTTCTTTAGCTGATCGGTAAGCTCCGATATTATAAAGCATTTTGCTACGATACCAATCCTTGCATACAGCATATTGATTGTTTTTCCAATAATATGTTCCCAATAGAGCTATTATCGAAATAAAAAGTAATAATATAATCTTCGAGCGTCCAATAACACAAGCAGCCAGCAGGAAATAAAATGTCACAGCAAATCCTGGAATCTGCATCGGATAAGAAGAAAAGGCAAATACTAAAACTGCAATTACCCCTCCACAAAGACCTGTTCGTCCTTCACTACTCCCCTTCCAAAGACAAAATGCAATTATCAATAAAACTACAAATAAAAAAGGAATCCCATATTCTACCGCTACTTGCAGGTACTCATTAAAAGCATATTCCGGACTACCTGCCACCAGTTCTTCTGTTTCCGAATATTCTCCGTTTGCAAAATAATTCTCCTGTGCCCTGCCATAAGCTGAAACAAAGTTCCCTATTCCATGTCCCACAATAGGGCTTTCGACAATAGCAAGAGCGCTGATTTTCCACATAAACAGGCGTCCGTTGGCAGAAGCTGCTTTTAACTGAAAAAGTGAATAACCGACCACTATAAATATAATTCCTCCTGCAATACAAGCCAACACTACTTTTTTCTTATATCTCTTTCTAATCGTCTTCAGTCTACTTCCCCATGAGACGTGCATTCCATACACCCATGCGCCCGATACTGCGGCAGCAATCCAAGCCGAACGACTCATTCCGGCAGGTAGTACACAAAGAATCAACAGCATCACTCCTAATGCCATGTAATACTTTCCCTGTTCTATCCATGTACGTTCCGTCTTTTCTTTCAAATTGAGCCATTCATGTAGGCAAAGCGGAAATATCATTGCCAAATATCCCGAGTAAGGTCCCGGATTATAGAAAGATCCCGTAAGTGCATATAAGGAGTGATTAGAAACAGCAAAACCATATATCTGCTTCAATCCCCATATAACTTCAATCCCTCCCAATGCAATCAATACCCATATCACAATTGATGGAAAAGACAAACAGAGTTTTCTATTCAAGTAAAAAGAAAATAGACAACAAATGACAAAAACAACCGCCATACGTCCCAACCATAATTTTTGATATGCCATTTCGCCAACAGAAATGTCGTTCGGAGTAGGAAAAACTACTACATACAAGATTGCCACAACTCCTGTAAGAGCTATCACATTCGCCATATTCTTTTTTGTCATTCGCTTCAATTCCAACTTGACTTTCATTATTTACTTGATTTTCGTCATTATCCTATTCCAACAAGGTTTCTCCGTAACTTTGTCTTCTGAATACCATATATGGGTCGCCTTACCTACAATATATTCTTCCGGCAGCATCCCCCAATACCTTGAATCCTGCGAATTAGCCATATTGTCGCCGGACACAAAATAATAGTTCTTTTCAAAACGATACCGAGTAATTATGCTGTCACCTAATAATACTTGCCCATCTTTCAGAGATAGTTTCTTTTTCTGTTCCCAACCTATCAATTGCCTGTACAATAGACAGCTCGTACGATTCATCATTGCTGTCTGACCTTTCTTTGGAATTAGCAGTGGTCCGAATTCATGGATAGTCCATCCTAGTTGTTCATCATACGGAAATGTATTTACCACAATACCATATTGTTCCGGATGCTCCAAATCCGCAAGATTTTGCTGCGCACTACTATTTCCTAACTCCTCATTACATCCCTTCACCTTATAAACTCCCTCCCTAATTTCTAAAACATCTCCCGGTAAAGCTATGCAGCGTTTTACATAATACTGCATTACATCCATCCGGATACTATCCCACCGAAATTCCTGATAAGGGAAATTAAACACTATCACATCATTTCTATTTAAAGCTCCCAATGCAGGTAACCGATAAATATTCACATCTTTTTGTTCCAATGCAGCAGCCACATCGAACAACCTTGCCCCCATGACCATCTTATTCACCAATATCCGGTCACCGGCTTTTAATGTAGGCTCCATAGAATTCGATGGAATCTTGAATGAAGTAAAACAGAATAACTGTCCTAGAAACATCAATCCCATCAAACAACATATTACAGATGAGACATCCAGAATTCTGATTATTATCTTTTTTATTTTTAGCTTCATACTACCTATTATTTTTGTCTCCATTGTATCAGTTTCCGATAAGCTCTCCATCCCAATATTTTTTTCACTCGCTCATCATTCTCATCCAATAATTCAGAAACAGAAATTGTTTCATTCTGCATACATGATTCCAAATAAGTAGCCCATTGCTGTAACAATCTCCAATGTCTTTCCGCATAATCAAAATCCTTCTCCAATTCTACAATAGCTAAAGCCATCATCAACATATCGGCAGCGACCTCAATACCATGATCTTCTACACTTGACTGACGGCCTGATATCGGATAAGTCCCTATATCATAAGGGGAGTAACTTTTTACCCAATCATTGTTCTCACAAGTTTCAAAAACAGCATTCAGTAATCCTTTCATTAAATCAACCCGTCTCCAAAACAATAGCGTAGGAAAGTATCTGTAGATTTCTCTTATATTGCCCAGAGTATCCCCGAAACAATAGGTTTTATTGCCCATACCCACCACAAGCCTATGATTAGCCATAAAATTCCGATACATGGGTAGTATCTGTGCTACATTGCTCTTATATCCATTACGAGATGCATTTTCTTGTAAAATATTATCCATCTCATTACATTTTTTCTTTAACACCCAACATTGATCCCCAACAAGCGTCATTATATCTTTTATTGTTTTTTTCCCCTTCATATTCCAACAAGGAAACATATTCTCCCCCTCATACTGCATAATTTTGTCTTCCTCATATCCTAAAAGCAAAGCACCACAATCAGCTTGCTCTCCACATAATTTCTGTGAAAATATAGCATGTCCGTCTTCATAAGAGTATTTTGCTCCTTCTGCCTTCATTTCGACAAAAAAACGATCAAAAGACCATTCCATATCTACATCAAACAAGATCTCAATATCAGGACATTCCCCTTCTTTAGGGACTACATGATATGTTATAAGCCCTACCGGACACCCCATCACCCCTAATTCGTCCAATAAGCCGGGAGAGACAAAATCAAGCTGTAATTCCACACTTCCACACTGAAAAACATAGTGAGTTTGAGTTGCTTGCACATCTATCTGTTTCAAAGTTGCCGTATCCTGCTCACAATAAATTTGATTTTCTATATATAATCCAAAATCCAATAATGCAAATCCTCCTCCTTTATTATGCCCAAATGCAGCAATTATATTATCTCCGCTCTGCAACTGATTGACAATCTTTCCAGAAAGCTGTTTACATTCTATTTGCGTAGATTGACCTTCTATCTGCGAAATATGTTCTCCATTGAAATAAAGTTCAATCTGACCATCACAAAAATATCGGACATACATTTTTCGCCCTCTCAAAGCCTCCTTGTCATTAATAGTAATATGCCTACGTACATAAATATTATTCGCTCCCCACAAAGTATGGACTGGATAATATATATTCTTAACCCCAAACGCACCTATTCCATCCTGCCATCGCGAATCATCAAATTCCTGTTTTTCCCAATTTGCTCCCGGATATAAATATGAATATTTACCACTCCATCCTTCACCGCTATAAACAGGAGCAATAGGGACAATACGCAGTGAATCACCACCTATAAAACGATACAATTTACCATCGACACGTAAAATGCCAATCATAGGAAATTCTTTTCCTGTGCGCAACCGCAAATATTGCTTATACAATGCAGCGCTGTCAGCCTCTATCGCAAAATCAGGAGAAAGGGGCATTAAAGTATGTCGCGCTGTATAAACTGACAAAGAAGAGACTTTCTCTTTTTCGAACTGATGGCAAGCCCATACCAGTAAGACAGCACTCATTAATATTATCCATAAAATCAGATTCCGAATAATTCTATTTTTCATTTCCATACCTGAATACCATTTTCATAAACAAATATCCGTTCATCCACTCCCCTCGTATGATTACGTAGCAATAAAAGTACATCCTTCGGAATACTCCGATAGACAATCGAATCCGCAGTCGCCTTTATAATACCGGCAGATTTCCAGTTTCTATCACAATAAAAAAGCTCATAAATATCTCCAGAACGAATATAATTATCTCTATTACGTGGAGTGTAAACAATTCGTTCTATCTGTACATCCTTTCCGGCATCCAGTCCGGTCCATCCTCCAGTTGGCTCAATATAATCAAAAGATGTCCATGTTTTATCATCAAAAGCATTTGTATATTCATGACTTCCATCTTGCTGGCTACACCCAGGGGTTCCCAACACTTTACCTTTCAAAGCAGTAGTATCATTTGATGTATAAAAGGCTATCTCAGCAACATTACAATTAGCATTTTCAGGACCTACATATCTGAGATAACGATATTTCTTATCAGACCAACTTTTGACAACTGTTCTCAAACGACAAGGTTTACTCTGGATAAGAAATAGAGTATCCTTATCTGTAAAATCCGCCCTATTACTTCCCTCAAACACGCCTCCTATCATTCTATCTCTGAAAAGATTCTCCGTATCGATATTAGATTTAGCATATAATATTACATCTTGTTTTTCTTCTCCAGCTGAATAATAATGGCTTTTATTAGTCCACCCATCCACAATAAAAGGATCGGTCACAAAATGCAATATTCCATTCTCGTAAGTAGCTACCCTCATCATAGAACTTTTTTTAAAGTTTCGGAATACCAAATTATTCCTATCATATTCTGTCCAATCTACAGGAATCCAACTATCACGACTACTGAGGCATAAGTAAGCAATCTTCCCATCTCTCTTTTCCCTATATATCTTCTCTAAAGGTATTTTAATCTCCTTCTTATAATATTGGGCATATCCATGAGTTACATCTTTGAATTTAGGTAGCCGCCAAAAAGGATATGATTCTTCTCCATAAACTACCATCGATTCATACAATTCCCGATTAATGCTAAAAGTATTTCGGTATATCTTAGCACTCATATCCATTCCATACCACCAACTCTTGCGAACCAGCTGCAAAGGTTCCGGAAAGTCCATTCTATAGTCTTCTCCATTTTTATCCCAAGTCACTAACCAAAAATGACCATCACTTCCAGAACCACTCATTGGGATAAAATCAATGGCGCAAGGGATTCCTAAAGCTCTGAACAGATATACACAAAAATCTGTTACTTCCCTACAAGATCCTGACAAATATTGCACATATTCCGGTCCGATATGTCCAAAAGAGGTTGGAGTAATAGATGTAAAAATATGCTTCTTATTCGGTAACCGTTCTAACAAATATTTAGCAGCAACTAGCGGATCTTCGGTATCCAGCGAATCAGATCTCCTTAATGAATCCAATAATGAATTGTATTTTTCATAGTACGTTTCACGCCAATAAGTTAATGGTTCATCACCTATTCGATAAGGCAACAAGTATTCGCAAAATGTATCAAATGAGATATTCTTTCCCCATGGTTGCTCTTGCCAAACTTTAAATGCCCAATCAATGTTATGGCATAGATAGGCAGAATCAACTTCTAATATATCTCGTTTCTTATTAGGCTTTTCCATAGGACCATATACTTTCTTTACAGAGTCAGCAATTTGTTGTGGTGTTTTTCCCTCACTTTTTTTCAACCATATATAGTAAGACTTATATCTTTCTAATTGCTCTCCATCAGAATAAGTATAAAAAGGCATATTTTCTATCAGAAAGCAAGCAGCTTTATATTTTAAACTATCAGCAGGATTCTTCTGATAATGACGAAGTACTTTTACCAATTCATTCCTATTCTCTTCAGCCGCTTGCAATACCATTTCCAAAGAAGTAATAACCTCTTTTGAAAAAGAGTTAATTATTACTTTTCCAATTAGCATGACACCAATCGTAATAACCAAAGTATATTTAATTTTTTTAATCATACACCTTTAATGAGCATTTCCACTAACTTTCACTCGTAATGGCGCATCGGATGTATTACAATAAATAGTAATAGTCTTATCAAAACGTTCCGGGCGCTCTGATTTATAAACTATTTTCACTTTTGATATTTCATGAGGGTTAAGTGGTTTCTTAACGTATTTTGCAGTAATACAACCGCAAGATGTAATCACATCATTAATTACTAATGGGATTTTTCCAGTATTGCAAATTTCGAATTCTACCTCCTGCTCTTTCTCCCTAGAAAAATTACCCATTTCTATTTGAGACGAAGAAAGTGAAGCAGTAGTTAGCGGTTGATTATCCAACAAAGGTGAACTTTGTTTACCAGAGATAATATTCCAATACAATTCTTTAATATGCGGATTATGTATCGGATTACCAATTGCCATAACTTTATTATTTTTATCTAATAAAAAAGTCTGGTATTGTATATCAGAAGGAAAGTGATTTATTCTATTTAAGACATCCAATGTATCAATGCAAATTGGATATATGAATCTTTCCACTCTTAAAGTAAGGTATATATCACGTCCATTTTTTGGAAAAAAGAAAAATAAAAACTGAACTTTATTAGGATAAAGAGAATCAATATTATTAATATAATTATCCCATTCAGATAAATGCAACTTACAACTGGTACATCCCATAGAGTCTACATATGCTACTATCTTATATTCACTATCACGTATAGCAAAATTTGAAGCTCTTTCACTTCCTTGAATACTAAAATTTAGATTTTCAGGAAAAAAAATCTCTTTATCTATCCATTCATTCAAAATCTTTCTTGCTTGTGCTTTGTCTCTATTTTGGCATGATAACAAAAACACTATTAAAAAAAATATATATAGTATTTTTTTCATAACTCACTCCCTATAGTGGTAAAAATAATCATAATAAATATACGGCTCAAATAAACAGTATGATTTGATTTATCCAGTTATTGCCATTGCGGCAAAGAGAACTGAACAAGAACAGGATCGGGGTTATATGCAATAGCATACATTATTTTTTCGTCTTCTGACAAACATATTTTTTTTAATATTTTGTCACTCCTCATTATTGCTATCCTATCACCATTCCAGTTATAAACATATATCATGTCTCCACTTAATGAAGCCAATGCACAATCACGAAACGTTTTTCCTGAATATAATATATAAACATAATCTTCCGAACAAGCTGCACATAAATAATTTATCGGCATATTTCTTGAAGTACCCGAATAGCTAGTTGGATTATTTCTATATTTATAGTCAGGATAAGTAAGAATAGTTTCTTTCAGTAAACGTAGTGAATCATTTTCTAGTTGATAAAAAGACAACATATCCGCAGACAAAAGATAAGCCACAAACTTCGCTTTAGAAGGAGATGACGCTATACTAAACATATAAGCCTGTGAACGAACAATGCCAGACACTTTCTTCTCGTCCTCATCCCTGTAAGGCCATTCTCCAAATGTACTATGCACTTGTCCATCTGAGTCTAGCATGCAATACCGATATTTTTCATAAATACCAGGAGCCACAAATCTTCCGTTAGCCATAGGGTGAATTTCAAGTGGCAATCCACTATCAATACGAAAAGCAGAGATAAATCGCACATCATCACCCGTTATTGAATTAGTATAATAAAACGTTTTTTTATTTATATCATAAAATGAGAAAGAACTTCCACTGTGTGATTCTAAAGAAGAGAGTACAGTAAATTCAGAAGGCCCCTGCCCACGCATACCGGCCCTTCCCAAATATTTTCCGGCTTTTACATCAAAAAAGAGCAACATGGAATCAGACTTAGTATCAATAACCGCCAGAATCGAGTCTGATAATGCCATTTCTCTAGGACCTCCTATTATATAATTATCTCCACAAATAGGATGGCAAATGATCTTTTCTACCCGAATAGTCTCTTGAGTGCCAGAATGACAGGATAACAGAAGGAATAATATCCCCCCTAATAATAGCATTTGGGACTTTGTATATGTCATATCTATATCAATTTTTAAATAGAACCATAGTCACATCATTTTAGCGATCCAACTATGATTCTAATGATTATCAATTACTCACTATAACTTTCAATATTAATGAATACTTATTCTTATCATGAAATTCTACATCCATCTATATCCCTCAAATACTTCATGGTAATAGGGATCATAACAAGCCTTCTCTTCACCTACACAAATATATGGAATATCAACTTCTGGATCAGCCAATGCTTCCACATTAGCTAAAACCAAAGCAGATAACTTCACATTACTTTGTGAAGTATAGACATTGTATCCCGCAACAGCGGCAACAGCAACAACGGCAATAATGCCCATTACTTTCTTTTTCATTCTTCAAGAATTTTGAATTTACACTTTATTTTTTTCTTCTGTATCTATCATTTCAACAAAATGGCAATAGTTTGCTACATTAAATTTTTATTCTTATGTTTGTATCAGAATAACCTCCTTTCTTTTTAGGGGTTAAGGAGCAGATGATATGTAAGCAAATCCGGCAAGATGAACAAACTCATCATTCTGCTCCTTTAATCAAGTTAATTATCTCATACGCTACCAAAGCTAAACTTAAGTATTGGCTGATCATTATTTACATCTGTCGCTATTATCGTTTTAGTAGCTTCATCCACCCAAATACCATATATATAATGGTCGAGCACATATTTGTATAATGGTTCTCCTTTCAAGCTAAATACATAAATATATTTTCCTCCATCAGGAAGCCTTCCGCTTTGTCTCGCTATCTCCTTAAAAGACGTTCCATGAAATACTGTATAAATGGCACTATCTGTTACTTGTACATCACTAAATCCCATAATACCCGTTGGTATACCATATCCATCTGATATTTTAAATTCAGGTTCGCCATACTCACCTATGAACAACATGGGTACTATCTTTCAAGTTATAGACCTCAACGCCCTCTCCCAATTGGGTGACTATCGCCAATATTCCGTTATAAGGATTGTAGTCAAGCCCCCTCCATGCTTGGGCTAACGCTGGACGAGCATTTTTCAATGCTTTTTCATCAATAGTCGGGATAACCCCTATCTTATCTATAAGCCTCCCATTACTGCCAACTCGACATAAACGATTTTCACCGGAATAGTCAGGAATAATAAATATTGTATCATTATATATAGCAAAATCAAGTGGTCGAAGTATATCTTCATCCAATGTTACCGCTTCGTCACAAAGCAGTGAATCACTGGATGAAGAAAAGTCTAACCTAGTTAATTCGCTTTTATTAGCATCCAATGTCCAGACTCCATGATCCTGCAAACGAAAATTCTCCATTGACAGCATTTCCGTAGGTGAATCACCACGTCTGCCAAAAGAAGATAAATACTGAAAGCTGGGATATTGGAATAAGTGACCATAATGAACAGGGCCATGTAAATCCATCACGATAGCTCTATCTCTTTCGATTCGTATCCTAAACGGATAGCGTAACAGGGCTGTATCAAGCTCTATGACTTCTCCTTTTAGATCTTTTTCTTGTGGAAATCCAGAATAAGCAAATACATTGTCCGCATATTCTTTATGGTTCTTACCACAGGAGATCAGAAACAAAAAGAAAAGAAACAGATACTTAATATCATTCCTCAAGACTGTATCCTCCATAAACATATTCAACTTTAATATGAGATACAGGGCAATCTACAGAACCGATGCCTATACATTTCCCACTACCCACACTTTCACCAGCAGCTAAAGCTTCTATGTTATATAAAAACAATGAACTTACTTGTTTATCATGAATACCTAGATTTTTAATAGCCACAATCGCTACAATACATACCAAGAAAATAGCAACTAACTTTTTCATATTACTTTCACTTATAAGATTAATTATGCAGCCAAAAGTAGTGGACAAAGATTAGATAGCAAAAAAAAATAGCGGACCATATCGGACCAACTATTTTTTTACGGGAAAACACCGATGAAATCGGCATTTTTGGAAAAGACTATTTATTTGCGTCAAAGAAGCAATTGATAAGTTTCTACGCCTCTCTTTATTTCTATCGAAGTATCAAAATCATAAATAATGGAACGTAAACGAGTTATAGCTTTATGGATTCTATAAATATCACCACTTCCATCTGACCACAATCTGTTCTTAATATCATCATCACTCAAAACATACCCTTCTTCCTTTCTTTGCAAAAAAAGCTCCAATAAATGGCTAGATTGAGCCGGAATTTTTTTTGTATATCCATTTTTCTCTATTTTTTTTTGTTCAGCATAAAATATTATATTATCATGCAGAACGTAGGAGCGTATAGGAGTCCCATTGATTTCCTTTACCAGTTTTACAATTGGTATTTCTACAACTTCTTTTTGCCGCATTGTTGAAACTTTTTTTAGAGCTACGATACAAATCTTATAGGTCATATAAACACTTATAATACATAACAACAAAAATAGTATAATCTCCATATAGATCAGATTCCATACTGTACAATAAAGATATCCCTTCACTTCTATCTCACAAGCATAACCTAGATAAATCACAAACATTAAGGTTGAAGGGCTACTCCATTCACTCTGAACTGTATTCAAAGAATTAGTATTACCTTGTCCATCAGTGGTTAATATACATAAAGCTGACTTATTAAAGATATGTGATTTCGACAAATATTCTTTCCAGATCACATTTAATGAATCAGGCAAAAGATGTTTCTTTCCAAATGTAAAACTATGTATGGCACGTACATTGGTATTATCTGTTATATTCATATAATGTTTTTGAGGATCCAAACGATAGTAATATTTACCGAACTCATCTTCTAAAAAGACAGAATCTGGCACATCCGCAACGTTCAAAAACTTAGGATCTGAATAAAAAGAAAAAGGAACTTGTAAATCTCTACTTTTCACTTCCTGATCAACTGCCTCAATAAAAGCTTCCTTCGCCTTCTGTTTAAGTGTAGATAACTTAGATTCATAAATGTACTTGCAAGCAAAAAAGAATGCAACTCCACTAATACAAGCAATAAGAGCTAACAGAATAATATTTTTAGTTCTCATCATGTTTCATTTTATAGCCTTTTCAAGCACAAAGATAACATTATTTAAACCAAATAACAAATAAACCTGATAACATCAAACTAGCTTTTTACAGTTTCACTAGAGAATGAAATATGAACTTTATTAGTTATCGTAAGAGTTCTGTTCTATTTTTAAGATTCTCTACTTTTATTTCAAATCAAAAACTGAAGTAAAAAGAGAAATAAATGCATAAATTAACGCAAGAATATACAATTGCATACTAATAAATGCATAATTAAGGGATAAAAAACGAACTATTCTCCCCTAAACGGGCTCCATTCCTTTAAAAGGAACGTATCGTTGGTCGGTGCGGAACGCCTCTTTTCTCACCGACCAACGAGATGTTCATCGGGATGACTAAATACAATTGGCATATTTCCTGCTATTTCAAGCTTTGTTCCAGTAAGAACATATATAGCAAAATACCATAAAAAGACGAATTTACAAACAAATATCCACGATTAGTCATTTATTTCAAACAATGGTTACTATGATAACATACAAACAGAAGCATTATGAATCTTTATAATCCTTCATCATTCGCATATTTACTTGCACATCATATCTTGCTCCAAATTCAAGCAGGAGAAACGCATAAAGTATCCCATTTTTATGAATGTTCTTATTCTAATATTTCCGTATATAAAAAATCCTATATCACATCTTAGACATGATATAGGATATTAACAATTATATGATAAAAACAATTTATTACAGCCTCTTTATTTCCTCTATGGACAAACCTGTAACTTGTGAAATAACATCAAGAGGGATATTTAAAGACTTCATATTGCTTGCAGTTTCCCTTTTTACTTCCAAACGGCTTTCTTCTCGTCCCTCCTCTCGTCCTTCTTCTCTACCTTCCAGACGACCTTCCGCACGTTCCGTAAATATATTGTCCTTCAATATTACAATATTATCCAAATGGCGATAGTAAGCCTCAAGCTCTGCTTTAGTCATCTTATCAAGTTTGAGACGTTCACGAGCCTCCGTTAAACCTGGAGCAGTCGCACTATCAGGAATATCGCCTGTATTCAAATAATATATCCATTCTTCCAATGGGCTTTTAGCCACTTGATTAAAATCATTGACCTTTAAAATATAGTACTCCGGATAAAGTTGACTCACTGCATCCACTTTAAAAGTTTGTTTCTGGAAAGGGGTCAATTCAAGCACATCTCCCTGATGAATTCCCCGGAATTCCGTTTTACCATGATATACCGTATCTTTCCCGCTACCTAAAGAGAAATAGACAATATTGACACTGTATACTTTTCGTACTTTATCATAACCTTCTCCACGATTGATATACTCGGTCACTAATTTAGAAGTACCAAACAGCATACGTTGAAAATAAGCATACTCATTGTTGTTCTGAACTTCAATTAAAATAAGTTCACCTTTCGAGTTTTCAGCAAGCATATCTACACGATTATACTTATCAAACTCATCTTCTTGATTGCTTTCACTCTCCAAAAGCTTCTGAATGACTATCTTTTCATTTAGAAGAGTGGTTAGAAAGCCTTCAAGAACTGCAAAATTAGCTTTATTGCGTAATAAACGCTTCATAGCCCAATCGAAACGAATATAATTACTTGGCATAGGTTCGTCTCCTTTCTTGTTATCTTGTTTCATGCTAACAAAGGTAAGCAGAAAATGTTTGATTCCAAGTATATATGCTTCAAATTCTTTCTACTAAGAATATTCTATCACCCACTCTCCCAAAATCCTCATTGTGCTATCAAAATTCACGCCAACTTTGACTACTTTACGATGATTGATTTATCTCATAAAGGAATAAAAATACGGGAATCGGATTGATAATAACCTCTATCCAAAGCCTCTATCTTTCACTTCCATCTTTTCCAATAGACTATTTCAAATGTCGACAAGCTTCTTCGTATGTCTTATTATTAGCTTGAGCTACCCTTTCAATATCAGGTTACATCTGACTAAGTAATTCTTGCCCTGCAATACCATAAATAGTACTGAAATCATCGCTCATACTGATATTCTGCAAGTTGTTCAACTCGCTGAAATTACTACCCCTATCTATTTGTTGTATTGAAAATGAAAGTTGCTATCTATTATTCATTATCAACGAGAAGTATTATCACTTTTCACTCATTTACAATGAGTAATTTTAGAATTTTATATTCGTTTATAATGAGAAGTTTTATATCTTTGCAATCAAAAGCCCAATTATCATGAAAGAATTATTAAAGCATATCATATTCGACCAGCGTGAAAAAGACATATCCCAAATGATAGAAAGGGATATTGACATGAGTTGTGTAAACAATCCCGAAGTGCTAGTCATATCTGGTATAAGAAGATGCGGAAAATCTGTTCTTTTACAGCAAATACGTTCGCAACAGTCAGAACAAGACTTTTACATGAATTTTGATGATGAGCGGCTTATCAACTTCAAAGTCGATGATTTTCAAACCTTATATGAAGCTTTCATCGAATTGTTTGGAGAACAAAAAACATTTTATTTTGATGAAATACAGAATATTCCCGGTTGGGAAAGATTTGTAAGAAGGTTGCATGACAGTGGATGTAAGGTATTTGTTACAGGCTCTAATGCCAATATGCTAAGTAGAGAATTAGGCACACACCTCACCGGACGTTATTGCCAAATTGAACTATACCCTTTCTCATTTCCCGAATTTCTAAAAATGAAGGAAGCATATCCGCAACAAAAGGACTTTTATACTACTACCGGAAAAAGTATGCTAAAAAAACACTTCGACGAATACTTGAAAACTGGCGGTTTTCCCCGTTATATAAAAGACCAGAACAACAATTACCTATCCACTCTTTATGAGAATATTATTTATAAAGACGTTGTCACTCGAAACAAACTAAATGGTGAAAGAGAATTGCTGGAAATGGTTTATTACTTAGCCAGCAATGCTACGAAACGTTTCTCGTACAGTTCGTTAGCAAAAACGATAGGTATCAAACATACGGAAACAGTCAAAAACTATCTGGAATATCTTGAAAATACTTATCTGCTATTTCAGGTAATGAAGTTCGACTGGTCTGTAAAAAAACAGATGAGCAATCAAAAGAAAGTGTATTTCATAGATAATGCCATTATTGGCAAAGTGGGATTCAATGCGACCGACAACATCGGGCAATTACTTGAAAATTTGGTATTTATAGAAATAAAGCGCCAGGGAAAAGATATCTATTATCACGATGACGGAATAGAATGCGACTTCATTATGCGTGAAAACGGACATATTGTATCTGCCTGCCAAGTCACCCGTTCGATGAAAGATGAAAAAACAAGGCAGCGTGAAATAAATGGATTAATTTCCGCACTCAATACCTATAATCTCACCGAGGGAATAATTCTGACTGATGACGAAACCGAAGAAATAACTATCGGCAACAAAACAATACATATAATTCCTATATGGAGATGGCTATTAAAATAGTGACGCTATCCCACCAACATAGTGACGGTATATGCTTAGGATAGCGTCACTAT
>ERZ791630.518-NODE-518-length-18839-cov-3.6973_pt1 | contig 18839 bp, 25 predicted proteins | sample MGYA00510264_ERZ791630 | MGnify/ENA primary metagenome ERZ791630 (study PRJEB30046, sample SAMN00715150) | human gut metagenome | study: EMG produced TPA metagenomics assembly of the A metagenome-wide association study of gut microbiota in type 2... | reverse complement strand
GAGGTGACCCTCGCGCGACACGCGGCTTGGGAAGCCGCTGCTCTACCACTGAGCTACACCCGCATGATTACTGAATCATTATAGCACAACTGCTAAAGCATTGCAACGGCAGGTATTGGAGGGCTTTATTGTATGACTTTTTTCTAGCTTTAATATAACAGTAACGTTTCATTTAACTGTTCCAGTAAAGAATTGGTTTCGATTACAGAAAATTTTTGTTTTATTGCTACGATGATAATAGCATCCCACTTATTTCGAGGATATAAAATGTTTAAATGTGCATGAAGTAATAAGTGTTGCATTTCATCTAACGTTAATTGCATACTGATACCGATGGCTAAAATTTTAGGACGTGATGGTTGTTTGGTACCGGAGAAAATATGGTAAGCATATGTTTTGTCAAGTCCAGAATTATTTATAACAGCAGCTTTTTTTAAATTTTTGTTTAAAAGTAAACTTTTTAGGAAAATAGCTAAATTTAATTCTGTTAGTTCATTGGCATTCAGGCCTAAAAAATTCTTAATATTTTGTTCTTCTGTTAGTTCCGTTAAAAGTTTATCAGTATCTTTAATTGACATAATTATAGTCCTTTAAAATTATTATTTATGATACAATGTTATAAGATTATAGTGAGAAAGGCAAGATGTTTATGGATAAGTTGACAGATAAATATTTAAATGCAGCTTATACTATAGTACAAGTGCTGAAAGAAAGCAAAAAAAGCAGGGTCGTGCTGGCTGTAGATAATATAAGCCAACAACCTTGTATTATTAAGTATATTTATAATACAAGCGAAATATATCAAGATTTAAAACAATTAAAACATGTTCTGTTACCGCAAATTTTTCATGTTATTCAAACTGAGAATAGTGTTATTGTAGTTGAAGAGTATATTTTAGGGAAAACTTTGGAGCAATACTTAGAAGAACAGGGACAACTGCCTGACGATGTAATAAAAAATATATTACTGCAGTTATGTGCAGGATTAGAAATTTTACATAACAATCAGTTTATCCATCGTGATATAAAGTTGTCTAATATAATGATTACTGGTGATAATGTTGTTAAACTTATTGATTTTGATGCAGCGAGAGTTGTAAAAAAAGCGGAACAGTTTGATACTGAATACCTTGGAACGAGAGGTTATGCTCCGCCGGAACAATATGGTTTTAGCCAGACCGATATTCGCAGTGATATTTATGCTTTGGGTATTACTTTAAAAAATTTGCAGCCAAAATCTTTAAGGTTAAAAAACATTGCCGACAAAGCAACTCGGTTTGCTCCTGATCAGAGATATCAGACAGTTAAGCAGATTTTAAGGGATTTGCAGAAAAGATCAAGATTATATTGGTTCATAATTTTTTTGGTTATAATGGTTTTAGCAGGAGTAATTGGTGGATTTTACTTCCAAAAAAAATTTTTTACAGCAGAAAGATTGGAAGAAAAAACGGTTGATGTTGTTACGCTAAAACAGCAGGAAAAGCAAACTATAGATGCCAAAAATATTATTGATGTGAAACAGCCGGAAGAAAAAGAGGATCAAGCTTCAGTGCCTGCAAAAGAAAATTTACATGCCGGTAATGCAGAAGCGGTGAACCTACAACAAGAGAGTAATACCCAAACTCAAGAAAAACGCAGACAGGAAGACAGTGCCTATATTATAGATAAAAGGGAAAGAGGTCTGCTAAAAATGAGGGGAAGGAATGGCGAAAATATAAATCATTTATATGACAGAAAAGATAGAGAAATTGATACAGTATGTCTGAGTGTACATACCAGTTATGATATTGATGGTTTAGGTAATGTAGATGCTGTCAAAGCTTTTAGGGTAGGAGATAAGAGACGGGTTAGGGGAATCCTGCATATGAATATAGTAAATACTAATAAATTTCTGCTTGGTGGAATGATTTATATACTTATTGACAATATAGTACTTGAGAAGGATGCAATTACTTTTAATAAAGATGTGTATTTAAAAGAATTTAGAGGAACGTCGTATAGCCAGACATCTGCAATACTTGATATACAACGTGGACTTGTAGAGAATGAAAGCTATGATATATGGATAGATTTGAGTAAAGGATTTTTAGCCGATGATTATTATAGGAAGAAAATTGATATTCTGCCTGTTCATATAAGTGTTGCTGGTATTGGTAAGGGTGTGATAAATAAAGTTTTAAGAGTAGAAGAACTATAAAATTGTTCTGTTGGGACAACAAAAAAATGATAAGCTGGATTAAAATAAGAGTAACTTCTTGAAGTTACTCTTATTTTTGATTGGAATCGGTGAAAAGGAGAGGTTTTTATGAAGAAAATATTTTTGACAGTAGGGATTTTAACAACTTTATGTTTTAGTAATCTGGTTATGGCAGAATCGCCGGTTTTTGATACACTATCAAAAACGGATCGTGCCCAAATTGAATTGGCGACAGTTGTACATTGGCGCTGTTCTTGTGGCGCTCACACGACTGGCAGAGCGTATCCTGGTAGAGGAACTTGTCGCTATAATAATGGAGGGCATCATTGGGTAAGGGTAAACTAATCTAAGAAAGTTCAACAGCCTGTTGCGTTGCAGCGGGCTGTTTTTTATCCGCATGTGCAAAGCTATATCCGAAAATAAAATAGATATAAATCAATTATATAATCAACAAGAATATATATAACTATCAGTCGGGAAGAAAAAATATTTAAATGGCATAATATTTATAAAGGAGTGAACATGAATGTTTGCCATGAGATACAGAAAAATTGGGGCACGGATAGTTTACTTTAGAATGATTAAAGGGTTATCTCAGGAAGAACTGGCCGATAGAGCCGGTATATCACAATCCTATTTGTCTAAAATAGAACACGGTGCATATCCTAAAAATTTACCGTTGACTACTCTGCTGCTTATTACGGCAGCATTAGATATAGATGTTTGTGAAATTATCAAAGAATAATATGAAAAGGAGTTGAATATATTTATGATTAAGTTGTTTAGACTAGGAAAAATTAGATGAGGTAATTTTATTATGTTAAAAATTATAATAGTATTATCAGCAACAATTGCATTCGGACCTATTGGATTAATGATTGCACTGATTTGGGAATTTTGTAGCGATTAGGAGATGATTTAAAAATAAGTGAATAGCATTAATCTAGATGTTGAATTAACTTTTTTGAAATATGTAATAACTCATGAATTGCAAAAAATTTGAATAGTTTTTATTGTTGATTTTTGTTAAAAATTTATTTTAAAAATAAAGTGAGGAAATATTTTATGGAGAATAAAAAATATGAGTTTTGCAAAGGAAAATATCTTTTAGGTTATGGGCCAAGATACGGAAATATAAATACAGAAATTAATTTAATTGAAAATAATATTGAAATTATAAAAAAAGAAGAAATTTTCTTTTTGTTTTATAAAAAAGAGAAAATAATATTAAATATGAAATGCAAAATTACTGATATAAATTCAATCCAATATAAGAAATCTTTTTCTTGGGGCTGGATACTTTGGACACTGCTGTGCATAATTGGTTGTATTAAAAACTTGGATTGGGGTTGGATAGTTGGTGTTATTTTAGGATTGTTCTTTATTAAAACAAAAAATCTTTATATTAGTACGACTGATGGAGATGTACATATACCAGATGGAGGTAGTTTTGGTAGTGATAAAATCAAAGAAATGATTGCTAGTATTGAAAAGATCAATTCTAATGTAAATGCTAATCTATAATTAATACAAAAAATTTTAGGATGTGGAATAACCATGATAAAAGGCGATTTTTGGGACATGGAAAAAGAATTAATTAAAATAAAACAAAGTTTGTTAGATGATATTGAAAGCTATGGTAAAGTTTATAGCGATATAGAAAATTACGAAAAATTCAAAAAAGAAATAGAAACTGTTCAAGCAAAAGAATATTGTTTTGCCATAAGATTTAATTATGTTTTTTTGGCTATTTGCATTATAACTACTATAGCAGATATTTTTGAGCAAGACTATTCAGGTATCGTTATATCTGTAATTGGTTATTGGTTCTTTCATAGAAATATGAAACAGCGTGCAAAGAAAGCTTATGGAGAATATGAGAATATAGAAAAATACCTTCAAAAACAAATTTTAAGAGCTCAAAGGGAACGCCAAGTCATTGGGTAAATTAATATAGTAATTATGTGGATATTTGTGCCTATAAGTATAGTTATGCACTATACTATGATATTTTCCTAAAACACATGGTAGGTATAATATAGATCAATCATAGGAGGTGGTGAGTTTGAGATGTTATATTGTATCGACTTAAGTAGTGTTTCTAAATACAAATAAGTAAAAAAAAAAGTAAATTTTAAAACACGTAATAAATATAATGCGAGGAGTTATAAGTATGGAAAGTAAAATTGTTGTTTGTCCGCATTGCAAAAAAGGAGTACGTAAGTATAGGGTTGATTTGAATTCTACTTACACAGTTACAGTACATTGTAATTGTGGTAAGAGTTTTGAAGTTAGCTATGGTGAGGGAAAACTGAAAGTGACAAAATAATATGATAATAAAAACGTCGAATACATTGTTTTCGATGTTTTTTAGTATTTTTTTAAATGTGCGGGTTTTAACATTTTGGAAATAAGCTAAATCATAATTAATAATATAAGTTAAGGAGGTGTCAATTATGTCGACAGAAACTATTGATGTAGGATTAATTATACTTTGGTTCGCATTGACTATATGGCTATTATTAATTATTGCTAAACCTTCTAAGTTTTATACCTTTAAGAAAGAAGCAAAATGGAAAAGATTTAAGTCTATTGGTACTTGGTTTATAACTACATTCTTGATTTTGACCACAATGTTTATTGTAGATACAACCTTTGGTCCTAAGAAACCTAAAGCTGTAACTTCTAATACTACTAAAGTAGAAGATAAGAAACAAGATTATGAATTCTTAAAACCCAAAGACACCAATCCTATAATTATGGAAGGTTTAGAATCCAAACCAGATGTAGGAGCTTATGACGGTAGTGTTTATTTTACCTTTGTTGGTAAAGAGCCACATATTAATGCTACGTTTTATAATAAAACAGATAAAGATCAAGAGTATTTATGGGAATTAGTATTTGATGATGGTAAAACTCAACCAGAATATATTAAGATTCCAGCTAAATCTTCAGTAGAATTTGATATCACATGTAAACATAACCCTACAATGAAAGACTTAACCGTACAATACGATTTACGTAAAATTGGAGATCCAAAAATTACTGGGAAATTATCTAATCCTGCAGTAATGGACCCGTATTATAATGAGAAGAAACTTAGGGAGCAATCTTATGTAGCTCAAACTCCTTCGAAAAAACCGTCTACTAAATCTAATACACAAAATCCTAAAGTACGTACTAATGGTAATCTTAAAATTAATGAAGTAGATGCTGGAGTTGTCCAAGTAATAGATGAGTATTATACTACTGATGAATTTGGGTTTTATCATATCAAATTACGTCTTCGTAATACTTACTATAGTAAAGTTTCTACAAAGATTGAGCTTATAGCTAAAGATCCTCGCAATGGGGATATTGTATCGACTCTATCTTATTATGAAGATATTCCAGGCGATAGTACTTTTGCAAAAGATATTTTACCATTAGGCACTGCTTATAAGTATCATGATTATACAGTGATTGTGCACTGTGATACAAAACCAGAAGGTGAGAAACCTAAGGGAGGTATTATGTCTAAAATCTTTGGAGGTTTATTTTAGTGAGGTAATCTAATATGCTTAAAATAATCATAGTATTATTAGCAACAATAGCATTTGGCCCTATAGGATTTATTGTTGCATTAATCTGGGCATTTTGTAGTGATTAAAAGATATTAAAAAATGGAGGTAGTATTATGAAAAAGATTAAAGCAATGATTTTAACAATGATGGTGGTAAGTATGATGATAGTCGCAGCCACAGCCAGTGCAAGGACTAGTGAAGATGTCATGTCTGAATTAACTGGTATTTGGGGGACTGGTAATGTCGAATTTATTATCAATGAAACATATTTTGTTGATGATTGGTATACCGTAGAACAAGCCTACATTGATGGTCCATTCTTATATGCTTGGCTTAATATGAAAAGCGGCAGCAAAATAGCTCTTAGAGCATGGAAGGCCAAAGATGCAGGTCCTGTATATAATGTAATTACATTCTGGAATGCAAATAAACCAGAACGTAGTGACAATCCAGTTTATCAAAGAAGACACTAAGTAATACATAAAGAGTGGATATATTTCCACTCTTTTATTTTTAATTTTGATTATGTATTATACTTATATAGTACATAAAGGATATGTAGTAAAAATGACAGAAAACAATGATTTAATTATAGTAAAAACAACATTTGATGCGTTTTAACTGTAAAAGAATCCGTTAATACTATTAGATTTTTAAGGTATAGATATATAAACTCCGTTGATAATATCATCAACGGAGTTTATATTTAGAGGGACGTATATGTTTAGAATTTTGTAATATTTTTCTGCTGCAGACGCTTTTGCACACTGTCAGATAATATGTAGGCTATCACCGAAGCAACAGGCACGCTGACGATGATGCCTAAAACACCGTAAAGACTGCCGCCGACAGTAATTGCTGCCAAAACCCAGATCTCGGATAAACCAACAGATTTGCCGACGATTTTAGGATAAAGGATATCGCCTTCGATACGCTGCAGTACGAAGAAGAAAAGAATAAACAGCCAGATTTTGCCGGGGGCGGCGAGCCCAATAAGAATAAGACCTAAAAGGGCGCTGATGATAGTGCCGATGATCGGGATAATAGCCAGAAAGCCAACGATGACCGAAATTGACAGAGCATAGGGCAGCCCTAAAAGCAGCATCCCGGCGAGGCATAATAATCCTAGGCAGAAAGCTTCGAGCAGCTGACCGCCGATGTAACCGGAGAAAATAGTATGAGCGGCACTGCCTAGATCAAGCAGGTAAGCCGCGCGTTTACCGCTGCAGAATGCTAAAATCACATTACGGGTTTGCCGGGAGATTGTTTCTTTATTCAGCAACAGGTAAACCGCAAAAACGACGCCGATAACAATATTGCTGACCAGTGAGATCAGGGATGTCGTGATATTTAATGTATTATAGAATAAAGTTGTTTTATTATTTTCCCAGTAGCTGTCTACAGCACGCAGCAGTTCTGACCATTGCGATTGCAGGTAATCCAGTGTGTCAGGCGAAAGGGCAAGTTCGGACCATCTTTCTTTAAGGGAGACGGTCAGTTCGGCAGATGCTTTAGGCAGTGTTTTTACGAACATATTAAAGCTTTGGTGCAGATCGGGGCCAATTTTGAGCCCGCCGATCAGAACGATGCCGATAATAAGAGTCAGGGTGAAGATCAGACAGACCGGACGTTTGATTTTTTGGGGCCAGTCTGAAGAAAAGCGTGCAAACAGTTTTTGCCAGAGGCGTTCGATATGCACCAAAGGAACATTGACGATAAATGCCAGGCAGCCGCCGATGATAAAAGGCATGATTAAATTGCAGAAGAAGCCGAGCAGGGCCAGCGCCGCTTCATAACGCCAGAGGACCCAGATAAAGATAATGACTGCCAGCAGCGGCAGGAATCGTTGACGTTCCATTGTTTTTGCTCCCGTATAATATTTATAAACTGCTTTTATTTTATCACATAACCGGCAGGCTATAAAGGGCATTTGTCTTAGTATTGTGAACATTTGGCAAAGTTTCGAGCCTGGTGAGAATACATACCCTTGTGGTATCGTTTGAACACTTGGCGAGGTGTTTTCGAGCCTAGTGAGAATACATACCCTTGTGGTATCGTTTGAACACTTGGCGAGGTGTTTTCGAGCCTAGTGAGAATACATACCCTTGTGGTATCGTTTGAACACTTGGCGAGGTGTTTTCGAGCCTAGTGAGAATACATACCCTTGTGGTATAATAGCACTACGAGTTTAAAAAAGTTGGTGAAAAAATGATAGTTATCAGCAAAGCGATTTTGCATATTATGGATTTTAATTCAGGGGCTACCATCTATTCCGGTGCAGAGCTGGATATGGGCGCGCCTGGTACTTATGATTTTCTGGCGGGGCATATCGATAAATTATTCAAGGACGCGTCGGCTAAAACGGGTCAGTTCCTGCCTGAGAGCATTTTCAGTCAAACGGCATCAAATTATTTGGATGAGCATATCACTTTCTCTGATTTCAGCGCCGGCATCTGCAAGGATCTGGATACCTGCCTTACAGATGCTGGTGAGACAGATATAGTCGATGTAGTAGTTTGCGATTTTACGATCGAAACGGAGCGTTATTTGGGAGTGATGCTTTATGGCAGCCGGCCCGCTTATACCCATCAGGTAGTCAACGATGGCACTGCCGTACGCAATGAGATCATTCGCCACTATGCAATCCTGCCTAATCCGGTGCAGAAGGTCAATACCTTTGCTTTAGTTAATGTTGCCAGCGGCGAGCTGCGTTTTGCTGATAAAAAACGCAGTATAGGCGGAGAAGATGTCTATATTTTGCCGCAGCGTATTTTGCAGTGCAGCACTAATACCTCAACGAGGGAAACAGTGAAGCTGGTAACGGAAATGGCAGGACAGATCGCTGAAAACTACGGGTACAGCAGCACAGAAGCCGTTGCTAAGGTCAAAAGCTATCTGGCGGAAACAGCTGAAACTGACAGTAAACTGGAAACAGCAGCGTTGGTAAAAGAGGTGTTTTCTGATTCAGAGGTTCTGCAGCAGGAGCTGCAAAAAGGCCTGGAAGAAGCGAAGCTTCCTGAGCAGGTACCGGTTGATAAAAATTATGCTCTGCGCATGAGTAAGTCAATGAAGATCAAAACCGATACTGGGATCGAGATCATCGTGCCGGCTGAATGCCTGGAAAATAACGATTATATCGAATTTGTCAGCAACCCTGATGGAAAGATTTCTATTTCTATAAAAAATATAGGTAAAATCTTGAACAGATAAAAAAACCAGTCCATATGGACTGGTTTTTCTTATAACAGTTATGCTTTGGTTTCTGTTTTTTCAGTTTCAGCAGGAGTATCCACAACCTCAGCAGTTTCTGCTTTGGTTTCGTCGATTGTCTCTGTCAGAGGAGCAGCTTCTTCTTCAACGGGTTCCGGTTCATGGACCGGCATTTTACCGCCGCATTCGCCGCAGAATTTTGAGTTGAGCGTCACCTGAGCGCCACAGGATGGGCAGGATGTTTTCGGTTCTTCTCCGGCAAAGGCAGTTGCTTTGATTTTGGCAATAGCGACTTTGTGTTCATCGATTTTGGTCAAAGCTTCACTGATAGCAGTACAGTGTTCCTTGAATTCTTCAGGTATTTCTTCGCCTGCTTCAAATTTAGCCCACAGGATCTCACCGATTTTTTTGTGGGTATCGCTGATTTTACTGCGTTCTTTATTGACTTGAGAGTTCAGGCGCTGGATTTCGAGGGCAGCTTCTGCTTTCTCACCAAGAGTTTTAGTGAGTTCTTCAGTTTTTTCAGCGGCGGATTTAACTATTTCGCCAAGTTTGTTTAAAAGTGCCATGATATTTGCCTCCTGATACATAAATTTTTGTTGTTCATATTTATTATAGCATAGAAAGCGTGCAGATAATATATTTACGATAATATTGAAGCCCGGTTTTTAAATAAAAAAATTCTTAGGATACTTTCTTAAATACCTGTAATCGTGATACAATGCAAAGAGAGTCAGCAAGAAAAGAGATGAGCAGAATGAAAATAAAAATCGATGTTTTTGGTTTGAAAAAATGGTACAAGCAGCTGCTTGACGAAAATTTTTATAAATTTTTGATCTCACTGGGTCTTTTGGCCAGCGCGCCCGTGATCGCCAGTGTATTATTTGATTATATAGTTATTTACGGCAATGGCCGCTTCAAGGCAGGTCTGCTGTTGGGCATCGTTCTGCTGCTGCTGTTCTTGTTATTGAGTTTTATCAGTATTGCGATCTGGGCGGCAATCAACAGCAATACTACGGGTCAGCGGCGTATGATGCTTATTATCAGCGCCTATCTGATGATTTGGCTGGCCTTCGGCAATTTATATTATTTTTTCAGCGACACCGAAAATTTTGTGGCTACTAATACGACCAGTGTCGAAGGATTGGTGAAGGAGTGGGACGGCGATATGCATGTTACTGAACTGCAGGAAAGTACAGTTTTGCGTAATGTTCCGCATTTTTGGGAGTTGGTGCCGCATAAGGACAGTGGCGGCAACGAACAATTGCTGCCGCGTACTGTTAATCGTCTGAATGGATATCTTGATTGCCTGTATTTCAGCGGCGTCAGTATCTTGACTATCGGTTACGGTGATATTGTGCCGGAGTCGCGGTTTTTAAAAATGCTGGTTTTGCTGGAGGGTTTTTTAGGGCAGTTTATTAATGTTGTGGCGATTGGTTTGTGGCTGTCAGGTGTTAAGGGCAGCGACGATCTGAAAAAACAATAATTACAGCTGGTGAAAGAAGGCAAAAAAAGTGCATAAATTTTTGTGTTGTTTACTGTCCGGGTTGCTGGCTGTTGCTGCGGTCTGCCTGCCGATCGGAAGTTCGGTGGCCGCAGAGCAGCAGATATCGAGAACCGGCATTACTATTCCAGAGGATACCGTGCTGCAGTTAGAGCTGATGAATTTTCTGGAAAGTAAGAGAAATAAAGTCGGCGATACTGTTTCTGTAAAATTATTGGAAGCTGTCAGTGTTGCTGATGAGGTCATCATTCCTAAAGGAACTGTTTTGGAAGGGTACCTGAAAAAAGTGCAGAAAGGCAAGCTGCTGTCACAAAAGGGCGTGATCAGGATGCGGCTTAAAGATTATTATCTGCCCAATGGTTATCTGCTCAGATTGAATAATGAGGAAATAAAATTTTCAGGAGATATGAATTATACTTCGCTGGCGGCAGGTGTGGCTGTTCCTTTTGCAGGTCTGGCTTTTAAAGGCAAAAATGTCAGCTGTAAACCGGGGATGCAGTTTAAGTACAAACTGGCGCATGATGTGGCGGTAGAGCGTTATTGATATCAGAATCGATGAAAAAGTAAAACCTTCAGTACAGAGCGTTAAGTTTCTGTGCTGAAGGTTTTATTATTATGTTTTATTTGGAAGTTTTATTTTTTCAGGCTGATGCTGACTTCCATTGCTGCCTTTAGTTCTTCCAGTTTGTTTTCCAGCATGATGGTGACAGTACCGTTATCAATGGCTGTGATAGTACCGGGGAAAGTTTTTTTGAGTACAGCGGCCTCGGCAATTACTTCCTGACCTGTTTTTAAAGCTGCGGCCTGCTGCGGCTGCATTTTCAGATTTACCTGGCATTGTTCGGTTGCGCGGATAGTCAGGATATGTTGTCCCTGAGCAGCTGTATCTCCGCTGCTTAGCAGTTTTTCCGTCACTATGCCGGTACAGGGGCTCTGGGCTTCGTTGGCCTGCTGTTTTTGCAGCAGCTGTTGATAATGCTGTTGTGCCTGTAGTGCTGCTTGCTTTTGCTGTTCGATAGCTTCGGGTGAAGCTTTGGCTGTCAAACGTGTCTGATGCGCTTTGGCGGCTTCCAGGTTGGCTTCTGCTGCCGCCAGTGCTGCCTGTGCCTGTTCCACTTTGATCCTGGCGATAGCGTTTTGAGCGTAAAGAGAGGCCATTTTTTGATAGTTCTGCTCCGCCGCCTGATAAGAGCTCTCGGCACTCTGCAGTGAATAATCAGCAGCGGCTATGGCCTGTTCACCGCTTCCGCTTTCCAGGTTAGTAAGCTCAGCATCTGCGCGGGCCGCTTCGGTAGCAGCGTCTTCAACAGCGGCGTCAAGCTCCGGCTGTTCAATTGCAAATAAAGGCTGCCCTTTACCGATACGTTCGCCAGATTCAAGGATCAGTCCTAAGATTTTTCCGGCGGCAGGCGCTGTTATTTTATAAGCTGGGATATCGACACTGCCGCTGCCGATAACAGTGGGCAGGGTAGCAGCCGGTTTACCGCAGCCGGCCACAAGCAGCAGGCTGCAGAATAAAAGCAGTAATTTTTTCATGTAAAAACTTCCTTCGTTATCTGATATCATCTTTTACTATATCATAAGCTGAAACTTAGTAAAAGTGAAGGATCGGTGAATTCAATGCAGATATTGTTTCAGGAACGGTAATGTTTTTGCGGCAACAGCACCGGTCAGCAATCCGAAAGGCAATGATAAAAGGAGCAGTAACGGCAGCAGGGCGAATAAAGCGGAACTTTGCATTATCAGGGAAGCAGTCAGGATCTGACCTGTATTATGTGCGGCAGCCCCCAGGATGCCGATACCATAGGGTGAAAAAAGCTGACGGCGCCGTCCTGCTTCCATCAGCAGCAGGCTTAAAAGCGTTCCTCCAAGGCCGATAAGAAAACCAGGTGTAAAAAGGCCTGTGCTCAAAAGTCCGACCAGAAGAACGCGGGCAGTCAAAAAAAGCCCGGTCAGGCGCAGACCGAACAAATATAAACATAAAATAGTAATAGTATTGGCCAGTCCCGGACGAATTGCGCCCAATTGGACAGGCAGGGGCAGCAGGTTTTCGCCCAGACGCAGCAAAACTGCCAGCGCTGCCAGCAGTGCCAGGACAAGCATGGTTTTAGTTGTCGTATCAGTGGAGGAGCGCATCAGGAGAGTCTCCTTCTTTGGAAGTTATTATTTCAATAATAACGCCTTCGGGAATGCAGACGATAGAACCGCTGCCGGTAATTGGGCCCTGCTTTTCGCAGAGCTTATCAGGGCAGGGGGCCTCGCTGACGCGAAGGCTGCTGTTTGCTTTGGTGATCGTCAGGCTGCCATGTTCAGTTGGCAAAAGATACTGATCGGGAAAATCACGCAGTGTTTGCTGCAGGATAAGCTCGTGGTGCCGGGTGATGCGTACAACGGCATTGCTGTCCGCAGCAGTCCTGCCTGAATACCAGAACCCGCACAGTGCTGCTGTGATGATGACTAAACAAAGCAGATAATCATTACGGCGCATAATCATATTCCTTTGGCAGGCTGCCAGGTTTGCTGCAGATTTTCGGAGACGAAAATACTGCCGTCATTTTCGACAATGACTACGGCCAAATCTTTGGCAGCAGTAAGCCTGTTTTTGATTTCCGTTGTTGGCAGTAAAAAGAACAGTGTAGAATGATAATCAGCGTCCAGCGCCGATGGCGCGATTACTGTTACAGATTGATGCAGACGGGACGGCTGCCCTGTTTGCGGATCTAAAATATGATGGTAGCGAATGCCGTTCAGTTCGTAGTACCGCTGATAATCTCCGGAAGTTGCGGCGGACTGGCCGTCATGGAGCATCACCGTACCTAAAAAGGCTTCAGGATCACGGGGGTGCTGGATGGCAACGCGCCAGGGCATGTTGCCGGGTTTATTACCAATTGCTTTAATATTACCGCCGGCGTTGATCAGGGCGCAGGTAATACCAGAATGTTTTTTTAGCGTTGCCGCCGCCGCGTCAACGGCATAACCTTTAGCGACAGAACCCAGGTCAAGTTTGACGTCAGGATCATTGTAGCTTAGTGTTTGTGCGGCAGCGTCAAAATGATATTTGTCTTTACCTGTATGGCGTAAGGATTCCTGTAGTTTTTCCGGAGCGGGCAGTCTGTTCTGGCTGCGGGCCAGCTGCCAGAGGTCAACGACAGGAGCGATGGCAATATCGAGCTGCGCATCCGGTTGATGGTCCAGATAGTTCAGCAGTCCGGCAAGCTGTGGAGCCAGCGTAACCGGGGCCGCTGCAGCTTTGCTGTTGGCTTCGTATAAGGAACCGGGGCCGCCGTCGTTAAAACGGTCCGTGACCTGGGCTGTTTTTTGGAAGGTCTGCATTGCGTCGTCTATAGCCAAGCGGGCTTCTCCGGGTTTATCGCTGTAGGCGTCTATTTTGACGAAGGTATCCATAGAAAAGCGGGTGTCGGTGACTTTGATCTGTTCTTCTTCGCCGCAGCCGCTGATGCTGAATGTTAAAAGCAGTATCAGAAAGAGCAGATATTTTTTGCAGTAACTTTTCATTGTTTCTGGCCGCAGCTTTCTCCGAGCGGGCAGGATGTGCAGTTGCTTTTTTTATTCGTAGCAACGGTGCCGTGCTCGTGTTCGGTAGTAATGGGATCTAATTTATGCAGGCAATGACGCGGACATTTCTGAACACAAAGGCCGCATTCTATACATTTACTGTGGTCGATAACCGGCAGACTGCCGTTGGCATCTTCGCGCATGGTAATGGCCTGCACGGGGCAGACTTTTGCGCACATGCCGCAGCTGATGCAGGAAACGCTGCAGTCTACCATAGCGGCTTTCCCTTTGTCGCGGTTATTGCATTTTAGATGGATCTTAGTGCTGGCGCTGGTAATATACAATACCATCTGCGGGCATTGCCGTGCGCAGATACCGCAGCCGCTGCATTTACCATAGTCGATAACAGGCAGACCGTTTTCGCTCATGGAAATGGCATGAAAGGGACACATTTTTACGCAGGAACCAAAACCCAGACAGCCAAAGTTACACTTGCCCGGTCCGCCGTAGTATTTGGCTACCAGGTGGCAGTCTTTGATGCCGGTATAATTGTACAGCTTGGGCGCATTTTCTTTGCAGCCGTTGCAGGCGACGCGGGCGACCTTACGCAGGTCGGGCGATAAAGGTATATCGCCGGTAAAGCCCATGATGCGCGCTATTTTCTTTTTAGAATCAGGCGAGCAGGCCAAACAGGGTGAAACACCGTCGCGTCCGGCAACGATGGCTTCAGCCAGTCCGCCGCAGCCGGGATAACCGCAGGAGCCGCAGTTGGCGCCTGGCAGCAGATTGGTGATCTCTTCGATACGGGGATCGGTATGTACGGCCAGCTTGCGGCCTGCCACAGCGAGAATAGCGCCGAACATGCCGCCCAGGCCTGCTACTAAAGCAACAGATTTCCACATGGTGTTCTCCTTTTAGTGTATGCCGGCAAAGCCCATGATAGCGATCGACATACAGCTGGCCGTGATCAGGGCAAGGGGCAGGTTTTTCATACATTCCGGAGCGTCGCTGTCTTCCAGCCGTTCGCGGATGCAGGAAAACAGTACCAAAGCCAGAGTATAACCGACAGCGGTGCTGACAGCGTTAAGCAGACTTTGCCAGAGTGTATAGTTTTTTTGGATATTGATAAGGGCAACGCCTAAAATAGCACAGTTAGTAGTTATGAGCGGCAGAAATACGCCCATGCTTTTATGCAGTGCCGGCAGCATTTTCTTGATGAACATTTCTACCAGCTGCACTAAAGACGCGATCGCCAGAATAAAGACGATGGTCTTTAAATAGGTCAGGTCATAGGGAGCCAGGAACAGATAATAAACCAGCCAGGAGATCAGTGAAGCCAGTACCATAACGAAGGCAACGGCAGCGCTCATCCCCAGCGCGTTACGCAGGCTTTTGGAAACACCCAGAAAGGAACAGATGCCCAGGAATTGTGATAAAACGATATTGGAAATAAAAACTGCAGAAAAGATAATGGCGAAATTACTGTCCATGGTTTACCTCCCGCCTGGCTTTGATATAGTTGAGTGCCCCAAACAGCAGCCCCATGGTCAGAAAGGCGCCGGCAGGCAGGATCAGCAGCAGTACGGGCTGCGTTCCAGGCAGTGCTACGGCATGTCCGAGCAGGGTACCGGCTCCGAAAAATTCACGGCAGGCACCGATAGCGCTGAGAGCAAGCGTAAAGCCGATACCCATACCGACAGCGTCCTGAAAGGAAAGCCACAGGCCGTTTTTAGAAGCGAAAGCTTCGGCCCGTCCTAGAATGATACAGTTAACGACGATCAGCGGAATAAAAATACCTAAAGATTCATAGATCGCCGGCACATAAGCATTCATCACTATTTCGGTCACGGTAACCAGAGAGGCGATGACGACGATATAGGCTGGTATCCTGATGTTGGCGGGGATAAATTTTTTCAGTGCGGAAATAATCAGGTTAGAACCGATCAGAACCGCAGTAAAAGCCGCGCCCATGCCAAGAGCATTAGTTAAAGAAGAAGTGGTCGCCAGGGCCGGGCAGACGCCTAAAAGCTGAACAAAAAGCGGATTTTCCCTGATAATACCTTTTGTAAATTCTGGCAGCATGGTTACACTCCTTTCCCTGCGGCGGCTTTGCTCACGCCGAAATGTTCCTGATAATGTTTGCGGGCAGAATTGATGCCTTTGACAACTGCTTTGGAGGTGATGGTTGAAGCAGTAATAGCCTGGATCTCCTGCGGTTGGGAAGCATTTTTGCTGACAGTCAGATCATGGCTGAGCTCCTTACCCAAAAATTGGTCTATAAAAGCCGGTTCTGTACATTTTGCTCCCAGACCGGGAGTTTCATTTTGCTGCAGGATTTTTACACCGCTGATGCGGGCGCTGGGATATTCGATACCCAGCATGATAACTACTTTACCGCTGTAGCCGTCCGGATTGACTGTGTAGATATAGCCGTTGGTCTGGCCGTCTGTTTCAGAACGTTTGACAGCGACGATATGCTTTCCTGCTGCCGGTTCATCAGTGAGCTGACCGGCGTCTGGCAGTACTTGCTTATAACCTTCGCGGACAGCGTCTGCTTTGCGGGCTTCGATCAAAGGTGCTGTCTGGTCGTGGGCAGTACCGACGCAGGCTGCGGCAATACCGCAGATAACGAGCAGGATAGCCGCCAGCCGCAGAATATCTTTACTCATGGCGGGCACCTCCTCCGAAGGGGACGTTAGTTACATAACGGTCAATCAAAGGAGTGACCATATTCATGATCAGGATCGAATAGCAGACGCCTTCTACATAACCGCCGCGCAGGCGGATCAATGCTGTAAGGATGCCAAGACCGAGTGCGTAGATCAGCCGGCCTTTTTTGGTGATCGGGCTGGTGACCCAGTCAGTAGCCATAAAAAAGGCGCCGATGATCAGCCCGCCGGAAAGCAGATGATAAATGGCAAACCAGGTCGGATATTCGCGCAGCCAGCCGTAAATAGCAGTAATAACGACAACCGTGCCGATATAGCCAGCAGGGATACGCCAGTCGATGTGTCCTCGCCAGAGCAGATAAATTCCGCCTAAAAGCAGCGCCGGGACACATGTTTCGCCTAAGGAACCGCCGACATTACCCCAAAACAGTGCGCTCAGTGAGGGCAGGTCGACATTAAGCCCGCGCTGCCAGGCGCTTTCGGCCAGGCGCAGAGCTGCCAGCGGTGTAGCGCTGCTGACAGCGTCGGTATAAGGTGTGGCTTTAGTAACTGCTTCTGCGGCGGCAGTGTTCCAGGGCATGGTCCAGGTCGTCATCTGTGCCGGGAAGGAAGCGAGCAGGATGGCGCGGCCTAAGTGGGCAGGGTTAAAGATATTGCTGCCCAAGCCGCCAAAGACCTGCTTACCGATAACGACAGCACAGAAGCTGCCGAAGGCAGCCAGACCCAGTGATAATTCGGGCGGCAGGCAAAATGCCAGCAGCAGGCCGGTTAAAAGGGCACTGCCGTCACCGACGGTAATCGGCCTCTGCATGAGCTTTTGACATAACGCTTCACAGATGACAGCCGAGAGGCAGCAGGTAAGGATAACGCTGAGCGCCGGCCAGCCGAAAAAGTAAACAGCGGCGGCCAGAGCTGGCAGAAGTGATAGTAAAACATCGCGCATAGCGGCGCTGATAGTACTGCCGCAATGGATATATGGCGATGACGATATAATGACTAAAGGCGCAGGAGCTTTGACCGGTTCCATAAGAGTCTTCCTTTCTATACGTGCACAAGATACTTATTTTTTATAGTAAGGGTTATGACCGCCGAAGCCGTCAGTAAGGATAAACTGTTTGCCCATGCGGATATACTGGACAAGGGGGATATGGGCCGGGCAGTTATAGGCGCAGGAGCCGCATTCGATACAGGTCCCAACGCGGCCGGCCAAAGCTGCCGGCCAATCACGACGTTTGACTGCTTTGAAAAGCTGGGTCGGTTCTAAAAACATCGGACAGGTATCGACACATTTTCCGCAGCGAACACAGGGATTTTCAGACGGCAGCTTGGCCAGTTCAGACTGGTGATCAAAAAGCAGCAGCCCGCCAGTGCCCTTGAGAACAGGAAAATCAAGCGAATGCAGGGAAAAGCCCATCATCGGACCGCCGGAAATGATGCGGGCCGGATCGTTTTTCAGACCCTGGGCACCCTGCTCGACAAGGTGGCTGTAAAGTGTCCCGATGCGGACACGATAATTACCCGGTTTGTGAACGGCGTTGCCGCTGACAGTGACGATACGCTCATAACAGGGCAGGTCGTCTTTAACTGCCAGAGCCGCCTGCATTGCGGTGGCTACATTATCGACGATCACGCCAACAGCCGAGGGCAGAGCTCTCTCGGGGACAACGCGGCCGGTAACGGCATAGATCAGATGGCGTTCGCTGCCCTGAGGATATTTTTCGGGACAGACAACGACGCTGATATTAGGATCGTCAGCAGTAAGCTGATTAAAAAGCTCGATAGCCCGTGGTTTATTATCTTCGATGGCAATGATGCCTTTGTTGGCTAAAGAGGCTTTCAGGAAATATTTCAGGCCGCGAATTACTTCATCGGCATGTTCGATAAGAATACGGTAGTCGGCGGTAATAAAGGGTTCACATTCGATACCGTTTAGGATAACTGTGTCAATGATGCGGCCGCTGCTCTGCGGCGCGTATTTGACATGTGTCGGGAAGGTTGCGCCGCCCATACCGACGATCCCTTTTTCTGCCAGAAGCTGTCTGATCTCATCAGGCGGAAGTACCAGGCCGCTTTCACGCGGTGTGATCGTGGGGTCGAGCGTGTCCTGGCCGTCATTTTTGATGACCATACAGGCCGCGACGGTGCCGTTGGGAAGAAAGCGTCTTTCGCTGCCAACGATA
>ERZ791630.516-NODE-516-length-18864-cov-2.82902_pt1 | contig 18864 bp, 16 predicted proteins | sample MGYA00510264_ERZ791630 | MGnify/ENA primary metagenome ERZ791630 (study PRJEB30046, sample SAMN00715150) | human gut metagenome | study: EMG produced TPA metagenomics assembly of the A metagenome-wide association study of gut microbiota in type 2... | reverse complement strand
TAATATTCAATTTCGGACAAAAATAAGTTGATGGAAAAAATTGCAATTATTGGTGCTGGCATATCTGGCTTGAGTGTAGCACATTTTCTTAGTGATAGATATGATATTACTGTTTTTGAAAAAGAGAATAGGGCAGGCGGACTTATAAGATGTCTTCGCGTAAATGGTAATTTGTTTCATATATGCGGTGGTCATGTTTTTAACTCAAAACGTCAAGATGTTTTGGATTGGTTTTGGTCTAAATTTATTCAAAGTGAAGAATTTTCAAAGGCAGACCGGAACTCTTGTGTTTTTATGGATAAGGACAATAATTCTCTAGAATATGATAATATTCCTTATCCTATAGAGAACCATATGTATTTGTTTAGTGAGGAAATTCAGAAGTCTTTTTATAAAGACCTTGAAGAAATAGATAAAAATAGAGGATTGAGTGCTAAATTAACGGACTACGATAGTTTTGGTGATTTCCTTAGATGGCGTTTTGGAAAGACTCTTTATGATATGTACTTCGAACCATATAACAAAAAAGTTTGGAGACGTGACCTTACTACCGTTCCTATGTCTTGGATGGGAGGAAAATTGCCAATGCCTACCACACAAGAAATGCGTGAAAATAATGCTAATAAGGTAGAGGAAAGAACATTTGTTCATTCAACTTTTTGGTATGAAAGGATGAATGGTTCACAATATATTGCAGATAAATTAGCAATAGGATTGAATATTATTTATGATAACGAAATTACTTCTGTCGATAGAATAGGTGAAAAATGGATAGTCTGTGGGAAGGAATTTGATAAGGTTGTATTTTGTGGTAACATCAAGGATATGATTAAGATTGTTAAGGGCATAGATTTTTCTAAATACATTGCGGATGTTGAATCTCTTGAATATCATGGCACTACAGCTGTATTCTGTGAAATAGATAAGAATCCATATTCTTGGATATATCAGCCTAGCAGGCAACATGAGAGCCATCGTATTATTTGTACTGGTAATTTTGCTGAGAGTAATAATTCGGAGTTACCCAAAGGACGTATTACAGCTACGGTAGAGTTTACAGATGCAATTAATAAAGAGGATATTCTTGAAAATCTTAAAAGAATCCCTCTTAATCCTAAATATTTAGACCATAAATTCAATAAATATACTTATCCTATCCAAGATGTAAATACACGCACAATGATTAATAAACTGAAGAAAGAAACTTCTCTTTCTAATTTCTATTTTACAGGTCGATTTGCAGATTGGGAATATTACAATATGGATGTAGCGGTAGGTGCAGCAATGGATTTGTGTAAAACACTTTAGTTAGATGTATGTTTAACCAAAAGTTTAAAAAAGGTAGTTTTTTTAGGAATTTTACAGTTTTGATGAGTGGTGAAGCATTAGCACATGCTTTCAATATGGTCATCAATATAATCCTTGCAAGAAAATTAGCTCCAGATTCCTATGGTCTCTATGCTTTATTTCTTACTTACGTCACCCTATTCTTTACCTTTTCAACTTTCGGGCTTAGAAGAATTGTGATTAGATGCATAGCTCGTGATCAGAACAGCTCGAAGAAATATTTTGTCATATCATTGATGCTTCGGTTCTATGGGGTTGTTCTATCAAGTATAGGGTTCATTGTCTATAATAAAATAAATCCCGTTTTTGATGACAATTATATTGTTCTTATGATATTGGCTGGTATCTTTCTGCAATCCTATTGGGAAGGATTCCAAAATGTAGCTTTTGGCATGGAACGTATGGAGACAACAAGCTATATTAATGTCGGCATGTCTTTTATATTGTTACTTACATATTTGTGTATAGATTCCTCTTTGATAACTGTAAAGCTTATAATAGGCATATATATAATAAACTTTTTTGCAAAGGACTGTTTATACTTGTTCTCTTTATTTAAGCAAAGGTTGATAAATGGCGTATATAGTTATGAAAAAAGTGAATTTAGATTACTACAGAAAAATATGCTCACAGACAGCATGCCATATTACATTCTAAATATATTCTCTTTGGTTTCCACGCAATTACCCATACTATTCTTAAATAGTAATAGTTCTATCACAGAGGTGTCATATTTCAATATTGCCAACAAGCTACTGCTACCGATGACTCTTTTTATCCATAGTGCATTAGTTGCTCTGTTTCCGAATCAAGCAAAGGAATTCGTGCGTAATCAGCAACGATTTACGAATAAAGCTTCTCTGATGATCTATTTTATAAGTGTTGTTGGAACAATTTCCTGTTTGATAATTTCATTATTTAAGAATGAAGTCGTTTTGTTGCTCTATGGAGAAAATTATGCAAGTACCGGTAATGTTTTAACGTTACAGTGTTGGTATATGATTCTATTTTCTATGTTTGGATTTATAGGAAATACCTTAGGTGCCGCAGATAAGCAAAAATGGATTGCGGGTCTTTCTATATTATATGCGTGTGTCAATGCTCCATTGCTATGGTTTTGTTCTAAAAATGGTGCAATTGGTCTTTCGTATGGTTATATTGTTGGAGCCTTACTTAATATGACCTATCATATATATTATTTACAAAAGGCAATGCCGGTAAAAATACCTACACGCACATTTATTTGTTTCTTTGGTGTCATGTTGTCGGGTTTTATTTTTTCGATTGTCATTCCCGAAACAATCTCAATATTTCTACGATGTATAATAGTTCTAGTAATATTTGTCATACTTTTCTTGTATAGGGGAAGGCTTTTAGCAATATTAAAAAATCATGAGTAGAAGATTATCAAACAAATATTATTGGATTCTAACCTTCATAATATTACATTTTTTTCATTATTTGGATTATGTAAATTACAATCCTACGATGGGTGGGCAATTTGCAAATGTTATTGTTCTACTTTTGATCGTTTATGTCCTTACAAGAAAAATAGATATAAGCAATGCGGCATCATATAAATATGTTCTCTATTTTATGTTAGTGCCAATGCTTAGTATAATACCTTGTTATCTAGATAGAGGGCAGAGTCTATTTATTTCATTTAGAGCGTTCATGCCTTCTGGAATATGGTTATTGTATTTTTTCCTCCAAGGCAAGAAGTTTAATGCAGACAACGTTGTGAAAATTATACTAATAATCGCTTTTTTAAGAATAGGCATTACGTTTGTTGAGCAGTTTACATATCCTGTTTATTATTTTGCAAACAGAACAGATGTCGAATTGGAGAATGGCATTATACGAGAAGTTGAGATTCGTTCAGGTTTTAGGCGTTACCTGATATCGGATACATTCTTCTCAATGTTTGCAATATTTTTTTATTATCAAAAGTTGATAGAACGACATAAGCAGAAGATTAGATGGGTAATCTTATTCTTAATAGCCTGCTTTGGATTGTATATGGATCAATCAAGACAGTTCTTAGCGTCTACAGTTGGTTCCATTGCCATTTTATCTATTTTTTCCTCAAAATATGGATTGGGAGGTAAAATTGCTTTTATAGCTTTGATAGTGGGAATATATGCAGGATACAACTTCCTTTTTTCAGAGTTGGCATCAAAGACAACAGAAGAATTGAATGATGATAATATACGAGTTGCAAGTTATGCATTTTATTTATTTGATTATTGGAAAGGACCTCTTTCGATAATCTTTGGTAATGGTTTGCCTGGTTCTACATCTGATTATGGTATTGAGATCCAAAAGTTAGAAACGACATTACATTTTTATAGGTCTGATGTTGGAATAGTTGGTGCCTTGAATATAGGAGGTATTTGTACCGTATTGGTTTTCTTTCTTTATTATTTTAAGGTTGTTAGAAAGAACTGGAGGTATATGGAGCTGTACCAACAATTATTTTTAATTAGTGCTTTGCTAAATATCCCATTAATATTTCCTATCACACAAGGTACACATTATAAATGTTTTTGGGCGATTCTTTTATTTGTTATAGATAGAACAATATGCAAAAAAAAATACAATATATAAATGAAACTTCAAAAGATTATTTCTCAGCGCAATTATAATAGTGCTGCTCCATTTAAGATTGTATATGAATGGGAAAATATTATCTCTGATAAAGGAAATATAAATCTATATAAAGAAACTTCCTTTCATTTTCACAAGATATATGGATGGCTGAAGAAATTAGGATTAGTAGATTTTTATAAATCTATCATATCTTCCAAGGAGCTATCTCTATTTTTTGTGATGAGGGCTGATGTTTTTAAAGAACCATGGTTAAACAAAAGCATAATCCCTGTTATTATTGATTTTTGGTTGAATGACTCTGAATTGCCTTCTTTCTACGAAGCTTATAAGGATTGTCCATTAGTTCTGATTACTAGTGCTGAAGTAGTAGAATATCTGAAAACTAAAAATTGTCCATTAAAAATAGAACATTGGCCATTGTCAATACCTGATTACATGAAGCCCGATCGTAAGGAAAATTATGAGAAACTTTATGATTTATGTTTTCTTGGTCGGCCATCGCCCTATTTCGTTGATATGCTGAAACAGTATGAAATAACGCATCCAGATTTTAAATATATTCTTGGATCTCGTTCCTCAAAAAATAGAGAATACATTGATAATCATGGAAATTTCATAGCCAAGGATAGTGGACGTGAGAGTTACATTCATATGATTCGAAGTAGTAAGATTACTTGCTATTCAACTCCGGGTCTTGATAGTAACAAGTCTGAAACATCAATTTTCAATCAGGTTACTCCGCGACTTTTTGAGATGCTTGCAGGAGGTTGTTATGTATTGGCACATTATCCAGATAATGCAGATACTCGATTTTATGAATTAGATAAATACGTAGGAAATATTCCTGATTACGAGACTTTTGAAATGAGATTAGATTATTTGCGAAAATCTGCTCCAATGGATTTTTCAATAGCTCATGAATTTCTGAACAAGCACTATACTTCTACACGTGTTCATATGCTTTTCTCCATTTTGGACAAATATCAAATAGAATATTAATTATGAGTAAGATTGGTTTTATTACCATACAACAAGCTAATTTCGGATCTGTTCTCCAAACTTTCGCAACTTCATACGTCCTAAAAAAGATGGGGCATCATCCTGTTTTGATAGACTATCAATACCCAACGGAGTATCATCGTAAAAACGCCATGGGAACAGAAGCTAAGCGGTATATTTCTCCTTTGCTAGAACGTATATGGAAGAATGTTTTTAAATATTCATATAGGTTGTTGCATAAAATGCCAGTTGGGCAAGTAGCTTATCAGAAATGGGCTGCAAAAAAAAGTCATGAGAAGTTTGTCCAGTTTCAAAACCAAATAGAAAAGACTGATATTTCGTATGATATGGATAGCATTGTTAATAATCCGCCTCTCTTCGACATCTATATGACAGGAAGTGATCAGACATGGAATCCAAGATACTATGCAGATGACCATAGTTTTTTACTCAATTTCGCTCCTGATGATAGGCCTAAGGTGGCTTATGCTGCAAGTTACGGAACTAGCGAGTTTTATCCACAATATACTGAAGTTTATAGTAAATACTTGAAACGCTATGATGCAATTTCAACACGTGAATCTACGGGTGTTAAGATTACAAGCGATTTATCTGGAAAGAAAGCTGTACACTGTTGCGATCCTACGTTTCTTCTTACAAAGGGTGATTGGATGGAATTTGCTGCAGCAGAAAATCCTATTGAGGGTAAATATGTGCTTGTTTACATACAAGCCTATGCTATAAATCCTTATCCTTATGCAGATCAGCTAGCTAAACGAGTGAAGAAGTTAATAGGGGCAGATCATGTTATTGTCCTAAACTCTGAAATATATGAGATTGCGAAGGGGTTTAAGCCAATGATTGGCGCTGGCCCTCATGAGTTCTTGCGTCTCTTTGCTGATGCATCTTTTATTATTTGCTGTTCTTTTCATAGTGTTGCTTTTTCTATTAATTTTCGAAAACCATTTTATGCAATAGCTGGTGATGTACCTACGAAGGATAATCGTCAATCGGATATCATTGAAAAGCTAAGCCTTCAGGCAAGAGTGAAAACTGTTGGTGATAAGCTACCTGAAACTTATGAAGAGTTACTGCTGGATTATTCTTTTTACGAAGATAAAATAGAAACTTTTAGGAAGCAGTCATTTGACTATCTAAAAAACACACTAAAGTAATGAATATAAGCACTAATGATTTTTGTTGTGGATGTAGGGCTTGCGAGCAAATATGTCCTAAGCAAGCCATAGCATTAACCTCAGATAGAGAAGGATTTTATTATCCTCTTTTAGATGCGTATAAATGTGTTGATTGTGGCTTATGTTCTGATGTATGTCCTGTTCTGAATTATGAGACTTCTCTCTATTCTCGAGGAAAAGCTTTTGCTGCTCAAGCAAAGGATAATAAGATTTTAAATGTTAGTTCTTCTGGAGGTGTTTTCTCTGTTGTAGCTAAAAATGTCTTAAAAAAAGGAGGGGTTGTGGTTGGTGCAGAATTGACAAAAGAGCTAATAGTGAAACATGTCGCTATTGAAAAAGTTACTGATTTATATCGCTTGCAAGGCTCTAAATATGCTCAGTCAGATACAACAGGTATCTATCAAGAAGTCAAGGGCTATCTTAAATCAGGAAGACTGGTCTTTTTTACCGGAACTCCTTGTCATGTTTCTGCATTAAAACTCTTTTTGCGTAAAGATTACGATAATTTACTGACTTCAGATGTCGTTTGTCATGGTGTTCCATCAATAAAAATGTTTCACCAGTTGATAAAGTATATCGAAGAAGACCAACAATCGAAAGTTGTCGATTATCGTTTTAGAGATAAAACTCTTTTGGGTTGGTCAAGAGTGTCTTCGTGTACCTTACAAAAAGGAAACAAAATTTTGCCTCTTTATTATAATAAATATATGAGAGCATTTTTTCAAGCTTTTCTTGAAGGACATGTTTTGCGAATGGATTGTTATAAATGTCCATTTACAAAAGTGGAACGAACAGGTGATTTTACCATGGCAGATTTTTGGTCTTTAAAAGATTCTAATCCAAATTTCCCTCGTCAACATCGAGGTGTAAGCATGGTCCTTGTTAATTCGGATAAAGGGCGAAAGTTATTTAATGATATATCTAAAGATATTTTATTGGAGGACTCGGATTTGGATATAATTCTTAGTGGTTATAATTATCAACTAAAACATCCAACCGAATTGACACCAGAGCGGTCTAGTATCTTTGAAGTTTTTATGAATGATAGAGATAAGTTTCTTTCTAACTATATAAGATGTAGAGTAAAATGCGACCGAAAGAAATTTTATATATCTGCGATTAAAGAGATTATTAAGAAAACGATACGTTATCATGGGCAATATTAGATTATCTATCATCATTCCTCTATACAATAAAGAAAAGCATATAAAGAAAACTATTGATTCTGTATTAAACCAAGATTTCTCTTGTTTCGAACTTATAGTTGTTGATGATGGCTCTACAGATAAGAGTGCGGAAATTGTTAGTCAAATACAAGATAATAGAATTCGATTGATTCAACAATCGAATAGTGGTGTTTCTAAAGCGCGAAATATGGGTGCCCAAATAGCATCATCAAGTTGGTTGATATTTTTGGATGGTGATGATGTCTTTATGTCAGGAACTCTAAGAAATTATGCAAATATGATTTTCCGTTATCCACATAATGAAGTCTTTATTGCTAATTATAAGAGTAGTGAACACTTGAAATTAGGTTCGTTCAGAGGGAAAAAAGAACGAGTATATGAGAATCCTTTGAAGGCGATGTGGCATAGAGATTTTTATCCTCATCCAGGAAACATAATGTGTAGTAAAAATGCCTTTATGAAAATAGGAGGATTTGATGAAAGAATGTCGTACTATGAGGACTTTGAATTTGGCGCAAGATTAATTAAGAATTTCAGTATCGTTTATTCTCCATTTGTTTGTATGGAATATGTCGTAGAAAGTAACGAAGCAAGAATCAAATTACATCCTTTAGAAAAAGAATATGCTTTTTATATAGAGTCCGAGAGTCTTGAAAATCCATGGTTGAAAAATTATTGCTATACGATTTTTAAAGGTTTTATTCAAAAAAGAAGAAAAGGAAACGATATAGACGGGCTAAAAGCACTTATAGGTGTTCGCAATCGGAAATTTGGTAGATATTATTATTTGAATGACTTCTTATATAGAATACGGAGAAAATTATTGAGACATGGAATATAATTATGTAATTTTTGGTTCAGATTGGGACTTGTATAAACAATCCTATTCTGACATATATAATCAAGACAATGTAAGATATATAGCAGGTCATGTGGATAATAAAAAAGGATTAGAAAAGATGTTGTGCAGATTGCATTTTTCCGCGGCCCTTTATAATCATCTAAATGTTCCAGGAAAAAGCATTTGGAATAGCTCTTATTTTAAGGATGATTTTCAAACGAAACGTCCATTATGTTTTATCTTTAATGGTGGGTGGTTGGAGTTTGATAACTATGGTTTGTTTGATTATTTAAGAAAACAACATCCAGAAGCTAAATTCGTTTTGTTTCTGCAAGATTTGATTAATAAAATCAAGCGAGGCAATAGATGGCTTCAAGTGGATGTCGCAAAGGTAAAACAGATATTTGATTTGGTATTGTCATTCGATCAAAGTAATTGTCAGACTTATGGTTTTGTTTATCATCCCCTTGTCTTTTCTAGTTATCATGGTATTATTAATAATACCATCGAAGACAGTGATGTCTATTTCTTGGGAAAAGCAAAGAATAGATTGCCAGAAATCATTAGTGCTTATGAAAGGTTATGTTCTTTTGGTTTGAAATGTGATTTTCATCTTGTTGGTGTTGAAGAAAAGAATCAAGTTCATAAAGATAATATATGCTATATATCTGGTATGGATTACCAAACGAACTTGCAACACATTCTTCATACGAAGTGTTTGCTGGAAGTTATGCAGCAAAATGGAACAGGTTATACACAAAGAATGTGTGAGGCAGTTGCCTTAGATAAGAAAATCATTACGAATAACAGTAAAATTAATGAGGCACCATTTTATAATGATAAATTCATATTGAAATATTCCGAACCATCTGAAATAACAAAGGATTTTTGTGATGCTATCAAACGGAAAGAAGTGATTGATTATCATTATAAAGAAAATTTCTCGCCTAATGAGCTTCTAGCCTTTATTAATGAAAAGTTATAAGATGAAAAGCTCAGACATAAACTATGCAGTAAAGAATAATCTTTGCTTGGGATGTGGTATTTGTGCAGATGCTTGCCCTACAAAAAGCATTGTTATGGAGATTGTTAAGGGGGAATGGCGTCCAGTTATAAACCCAGCTCAATGTTTGAATAAGAAAGGATGTAACAAATGCTATAAGGTATGTTCGGGTGTTGGTATGGAGATTAAGAAATATGCAAATGATTTATATTCATCTTCAGAAACGTCAGACAAGTATATTGGTAATTATGAACGACTCTATACGGGATATAGCAGCGATATAAATATAAGGAAAACGGCTAATTCCGGTGGCTTGCTTAGTTCTATTCTTATTTTCTTGTTACAAAAAAGATATATTGATGGAGCCATTATTACTAGATATTCATCCGAGAATCCTTTACAGCCCTCAGCTTTCATAGCTACTACATCTGAAGAAATATTAGAATCAAAAGGTTCTAAATATGCTCCAGTGCAGTTATCAGGGACATTAAGAAAAGCCCTTCTTTTAGGAAAAAGATATGTTATTGTAGGTTTGCCTTGTCATATACAGTCAGTTAGGAAATGGGCAAAGATCGACTCTAAGATAGATAAGGTGATATTTGCTTATTTTTCTTTGTATTGTAGTAGTGAAAGAAGCTTCTATGCACAAGATTACCTTTGTAGGTATTTCAATATAGAGAAGTGTAACATTAAAGAATTCTCATTCCGCGAAAAAGGAAAATTGAAGTTCATCGGAAATAATGGGGAGAACTTGCTTTCTATGAGAGGGGGGGAGCCGCCAGCTTATCATAAGTATTACCGACTGGTCGGTAGCCATTTTAAGCCTAATAGGTGCCAAATGTGTGTAGATCATTATGGATGCCTAGGTGATATGAGCTTTGGTGATATCGGAATAGCCCCCTATACTCAAGACAAAATAGGAATAAATAGTTTGGTTGTCAGAAATCCCAAGTTTATTGCGATCCTCAATGAAGCCATCAAGGATGGATGTGTCGAGTTAAAGCCTTTGGATCCTGATTTATTGAACAAGTCGCAGCGAGATATGATGTTTTCTCGTCTGAAGAAAGCAAAAGCTAAATGTATGCTTCAAAGTTTGATAGGTAAAAAATCTGCTGAATATGATTTGTTGGAAAATGAATCAACAACTTTCCACGACCTACTAAAAATTATCGTTGTTGACATAAAGCGATTTATTGGAAGAAGAAAATATTTGTGGTTTTTAATTGATTTTGAAAACAGAAACCAAAAATTATGAGAAATATTTTGATTACAGGTGGAGCCGGTTTTATCGGTTCTAATGTAGCTCTTCGGCTATTGCAAAAAGGCTATCATGTCACAGTGTTGGACAATTTGAGCAAGCAAATTCATGGTGTCAACCCAGAGATTACTTCTCCTTTGTATTTGTCTATCAAAGATAAAGTGAAATTCATTCATGGCAGTGTCGTTTCTCGTGAGGATTGGATGAAAGCTTTAGATGGGCAAGATGCTGTTATTCATTTGGCAGCCGAAACGGGAACAGGACAGTCTATGTATCAAATAGAAAAGTACGTAGATACTAACATTGGTGGTACAGCTTTATTTCTCGACATTCTAGCAAATACTAGGCATCATGTAAAGCGTGTTTTGGTGGCTGAGTCTAGAGCTATTTATGGTGAAGGTAAATATCATTGTCCTCATTGCGGTGATGTTTATCCTATGGGACGAAATGATGCAGATATGGCAAAAGGTGACTTTGAATGCAAGTGTCCTAAGTGTGGTGGAGCAGTTGAACTGGTAGCAACTACCGAGGATAGTACAATACATCCATCTTCAGTTTATGGAATTGCGAAACAGGTTCAAGGTCAACTGGTTCATTTGGTATGTCCAACCATTGGTGTTGAGTCAGTATCTTTCCGATATCAAAATGTTTATGGCCCTGGACAGTCTCTAAGTAACCCTTATACCGGCATTTTGAGTATTTTCTCAACCCGGATAAAGAATGGTCATGGAATCAATATTTTTGAGGATGGTAAGGAAACACGTGATTTTATTTACATCGACGATGTTGTAGATGCGACCATTCTTGGTCTTGAAGTTCTAAAAGCAGATGGGTATATTTTCAATATCGGTACGGGTATGGCTACAGATGTTCTGACTGTGGCAAATACACTTTGTAGAAAATATGGAATTCAAGTACCTGTCACGATTTCTGGAAATTATCGTTTAGGGGATATTCGACATAATTATGCAGATATAAGTCTTGCACGTAGAATTTTGGGATTTGAACCAAAGTTCTCTTTCACTGACGGTATAGCTCAATTTTGTAAATGGGTTGATAAGCAAGAGGTACAGGATGATATGTATGAGATTTCTATTGAGGAAATGAAATCTAAAGGACTTTATAAATAAATGATATTATGAAAATTTTAGTAACTGGAGCTGATGGCTACATTGGTCGGCACATAGTAAATAATTTGTTGGATTTAGGTCATGAAGTAATTGCTGTAGACATTCATACGGATGATATTAATGATAAAGCGAAAAAGAAGAAACTTAATCTTTTTACAGCAGATCTAACGAATGTTTACACATCATTGGGAAGTCCTGATGTTTGTTTGCATATGGCTTGGCGTGATGGATTTGTTCATAATTCAGTCAACCACATAGGAGATTTGTCTTCTCATTATAAATTTTTGGTGGCATTGATGGAACAAGGATTGAAACACTTGGCTGTCATGGGAACCATGCATGAAGTAGGTTACTGGGAGGGCAAGATAGATGAGAATACACCATGCAATCCAATTTCTATGTATGGAATTGCGAAAGATGCTCTTCGTAGGTCTATGATAGCATATTGTAAATCTAACAGTATATTATTGCAATGGCTTCGTGGCTTTTATATTCTTGGCGATGACAAGAAAAACCATTCTATCTTTAGCAAATTATTGCAAGCAGATGAGCAAGGACAAGAGTTGTTTCCTTTCACTACTGGCAAAACAAAATATGATTTTATCAATGTTGATGAATTGGTAGAACAGATTTCTAAAGCAGTAACTCAAACGGATGTTACTGGTATTATCAATTGTTGTTCTGGTAATCCTATGACATTGGCTGAACGTGTAGAGAACTTTATCAAGGACCATAAGTTGAAAATTCGTCTGAATTATGGCGTTTTTCCAGATAGACCTTACGATTCTCCGATAATTTTTGGCGACAATAGAAAGATTAGACAAATTATGTCGTTGAAATAAGAAAATATATTATATACGTTATTCTCTTAAAAGATTAAAGAATATTTTATTCTTAAGAATTGTTGAAAAATACTCATGGTAGAAAAAGAGCTAAGCTGGGGCGACTCTGGGAGGAGTGAATTTTGCTGATAAAAACAAAAAAAATGTTGGCGATGGTGTTATCTTTGATAGTTTGTACACCGAGAATATTAGAATTGCTATACATACTACAATAACTATGGGATGTATCTTTCTAACTCATTTGTTAGATACTGAAAAATTGGGTATATCATGGCGAAAGCATAATATAAAAATTGGTAATTTCGTCTTTATTGCTACTCGTACAATCATCTGCAGCAATGTCGAATTTGGTGATAATTCAATAATTGGAGCTGATTCTATTGTTACAAAAAATGTACCTCCAAATCAAATATGGGCAGGAAATCCAGCGAAGTTTATAAAAGAAAGACAAAACAAGACTTAAAATATTGATTTATGATAGGAGTTTATTTGGTCTTAATTCTGTAAATATATGTGTCAATATGTCATGTGCAGCGCTTTATAGCGAGACATCGTTCTCTTTGGTAGATGATAGAATTGTTGTGTAAAGGAAAATAGAATATATGCAAATGAAAAGAAAAGTGGGCGCACTGTCCTTCAGGCAATTCTTGAGAATTATTTAACAGCCTTTATGGAAGGTCGTACAGATTTTGAGAATCTGCCCTACCATATTGGAGAAAATCAATTAAAGAAATCTAAAATTTAATATCCCCTCTTTGTTTCATGTGTGCAAATGTCTGGACAATAAAGGGATTTCAAATAACTAACGTGTTAATTGGACGCTTACTTGAGTTCTCAATTTAGGGTTAGAAAAGTTAAAGGTTATTGGAATCTATAACTTAGAATCGTAACAATAGAAAAAATAAAGATATGATAGGTATTTGTATAAAGTATTTTCATGAAAGTTATGGGGGAATGCTGCAGGCTTTGGCTACAGTAAAAATACTTGAAAAACAGGGAATTGATTATGAATTAATTCGTTATGTAAAATGTTACACATTATGGCAAAAAATTAAGCAAATACCAAGATTGTTTAATGTAATCCTTTTGAATGATAAGCTAAATCAGATATCGAAAAAGATGGCGAGGTATAAATATCCAGATTTTGCGAAAAATGAGACTGTTAGGAAAAAGTGCTTTTCTTCTTTTTGTAATCGGGTATTTGTGAAAGTTTCTCCTGAATTTGTAGGCTATGATAATTTACACAAAGGGGCAAAACGCTATTCAGCTATAGTGACTGGTAGCGATCAGTTATGGTCGCCAGCAGGATTGGAAACAAATTTTTATAATCTAATGTTTGTACCAAAAAATATACGGAAGATTTCAATAGCGTCATCTTTCGGTGTAGGGCAGATACCTTCTTATCAACTGAAAAAAACTCGTCAATATTTGCAGAGAATAGATTTTATCAGTATGAGGGAGGCACGTGGTTCGGAGATAGTTAAAGAACTCACAGGAAGGGATGTCCCGACAATTTTGGATCCTGTATTTTATTTAGAAAAAAGTGAATGGGATGAATTGATACCAACGAATATTGAGTTTGATGAACCATATCTTTTTGCTTTTCTTCTTGGAAAGAACCCGGAACACCGTAAAGCTGTACAGATGGCTGCAGAGAGATTTAATTGCAAAATCGTAACTATGCATCACTTAAATGAGTATGTGAAAGCAGATGAAAAGTTTGGTGATATTGTCTTGTATGATGTGGATCCAACCCGCTTTTTGAACTTATTGAGAGGAGCTAAATATGTATGTACAGATTCCTTTCATGGAACGGTATTTTCAATTATTTATAATAAGCAGTTTGTTGTATTTAATCGTTATGCGGAGAATGTAAAGCACTCAAAGAACTCTCGAATTGACACATTGTGTAGTAATGTAGAATTGCAGAATCAACGATGCTATGGATGTGATGATATATGTGAGAAAATATCGTTTAAAATAGATTATTGTAAAGTTGGGGAGAGATTGGACATGCTGAAAAAATATACTTTTGAATATATAGATAAGGCATTGGCAGTTAATAATTGATGTTGATTAATTTATCGAAAAGTAAATAATTTGTTATATGAAAATAGTATTAGTTAATTATCGATATTTCATTAGTGGTGGGCCAGAGCGGTATTATTTCAATATTAAGGAGATACTAGAAGATAATGGGCATGAAGTGATTCCTTTTAGTGTGAAGAGCATGCATAATATTCCTAATGATTATGAAAGGTATTTTCTGGATATTGTGGACGATGAAGTCTATTTTGCAAAGTCGAAGAAGAGCTTGAAGATAATTTTTAAATCTTTTGCAAGAATGTTTTATTCATTTGAGGCAAAAAAGAAATTCAAACATCTACTTCAAAATGCCAAGCCTGATTTAGTATATATCATGCAATATCATAATAAAATATCACCTAGTATTATTGATGCAGTAAAATTGTTTAATATTCCTGTGGTTCATCGTATATCAGATTTTCAGTATATGTGTCCCAATGCACTTTTCTATAATGATGTAATCGGTGTTTGTGAAGAGTGTTTGAATGGTAGTAAATGGAATTGTGTAAAGAACAGATGTGTGCTTAATTCAACAGTATATTCTGTGATTAAACTGTCTGCTAAGATATTACATGATGCATTACGCATCAGTTCCAAAATTGATGCTTTTGTAGTACCTTCTTCATTTACATTGGGTAAATTGGTGGAGTATGGTATTCCAAGGAATAAACTTAACCATATCCCTACTTTCTTTAATTTGAAAGAACCGAATCCCGAAGTGGAATATACGCCTTTTGTACTATTTGTAGGAAGAATAGAAAAACAGAAAGGTTTGATGACGTTGGTGAGGGCTTTTGAGAGTACTGATTATGCATTGAAGATTATTGGATTTTCCAATGATGGGTATGAAGATGAAATAAAGTCTTATTTAGCTGGAAAATCACATTGTATTGAGTTTTTAGGTAAGAAAAATTTCGAAGAGATAGTACCCTATTTGAAGAGATGCTTATGTACAGTTGTCCCTTCAGAATGGTATGATAATTTTCCAAATGTCATATTGGAAAGTTTTGCCTATAAAAAAGCGGTTATTGCTACTAATTTTGGTTCGCTTCCAGAACTAGTCAAAGATAATAGGACAGGATTAACATTTTCCTATCAAAATGTGGAAGATTTTAGAACTAAGGTGAAGTACATGTTTGATCATGTCGATAAAGCAAAGGAGATGGGGGAAAATGGATTTAAAGCTGTACTAACTTCTTATTCTCCTCAAAAGCATTACGAACAATTGAATTATTTATTTCAAAACGTAAAAAGAAAATAATATCAACCCAATTAATAGATTATCCGACATCTTATGAAAGTATTAGTAACGGGTGCTGCTGGTTTTATAGGCTCGCGGCTTGCATTTATGTTAGCGAAACGGGGGGATGAAGTCGTTGGCATAGACAGCATAAATAATTATTATGATCCACGATTGAAGTATAGCAGATTAGAGGAATGTGGCATCTCTCATGAAGGTATTGGAGAGTTCGCGTGGTATCAACCTATACAGAGTAGTGTGTTTGGCAACTATCAGTTTATTCGCATGTCTATCGATGAAAAAGATATGATGAACTCACTTTTCCAAAGAGAACATTTTGATAAGGTGGTGAATTTAGCTGCGCAGGCTGGGGTGCGTTACTCTATTGCTAATCCATATGCTTATTTGCAAAGTAATCTGGTGGGGTTTCTTAATTTGCTAGAGGCTTGTCGACATAATGAAGTAAAGCAGTTGGTATTCGCCTCTTCCAGTTCAGTGTATGGATTAAACGAGAAGGTTCCTTTTGAAGAGGCTGATTTAGTAGATACTCCTGTTAGTCTGTATGCAGCTACAAAGAAGAGCAATGAGTTGATGGCTCATAGTTATAGTAAATTGTATGGCTTATTTACGTGTGGACTACGTTATTTTACAGTGTATGGTCCTTATGGACGTCCTGATATGGCTCCAATGTTATTTGCTAAGGCTATTTTGAACGGTGAGCCAATTAAAGTGTTTAACAATGGAGATATGCAACGAGATTTTACCTATATAGATGACATTGTAGAAGGAACAATTCGTGTACTGGATTATATGCCAGATATAGATGAATGTAAAAATTGTGTACCTTATGAGATCTTCAATATTGGATGCTCGCAACCCATGAAACTGATGGATTTCATCAATGAGATAGAGACAGCAGTTGGGCATAAAGCGGAGAAAATATATCTTCCCATGCAACAGGGAGATGTCTATCAGACTTATGCGAGTACAAAGAAACTCGAAGAAAGAGTCGGGTACAAACCTAGTGTGTCCCTGCATGAGGGGATATTACGTTTTATGGAATGGTATAAATCGGATAAAAATCCATTGAAATAAACTATTAATTTTATTGTATAGAATTATGAATATAGCAGTCGTAGGAACCGGATATGTAGGTCTGGTGAGTGGTACTTGTTTTGCAGAAATGGGTGCTAATGTTACTTGTGTGGATGTGAATGAAGCGAAAATAAAGAGTTTGTTGAATGGAGATATTCCTATTTATGAACCAGGGCTTGATGAGATGGTACTTCGTAACCATCGGGAAGGACGGTTGAATTTTACAACGGACTTGACTACTTGTTTGGATACTGTGGGCATTGTATTCAGTGCAGTGGGGACTCCTCCTGATGAGGACGGGTCAGCAGACCTACAATATGTGCTGGCTGTGGCACGTGAGTTCGGAAAGAACATCAAGAAATACACTATTCTTGTTACAAAGAGTACAGTGCCAGTAGGAACAGCAAAAAAAGTAAAAAATGCCATTAAAGAGGAATTAGAAAAGCGTGGACTAGATGTACCATTTGATGTGGCTAGCAATCCTGAATTTCTAAAAGAAGGTGCTGCTATTAAGGATTTTATGTCACCAGACAGAGTGGTAATTGGGGTCGAAAGTGAAAAAGCAAAAGAGATGATGAGTAAACTCTATCGTCCGTTGATGCTGAACAACTTTCGTGTTATTTTTACAGATATTCCGTCTGCGGAAATGATAAAATATGCGGCAAATTCAATGCTTGCTACTCGTATTAGCTTTATGAATGATATAGCCAATCTTTGTGAGTTGGTAGGGGCTGATGTAAATATGGTGCGTAGAGGTATGGGTGCGGATAGCAGAATTGGTTCAAAGTTTCTCTATCCAGGTTGTGGCTATGGGGGCTCTTGTTTTCCCAAGGATGTGAAGGCACTCATCAAGACAGCTGAAAAAAATGGTTATGAAATGCGGGTCTTAAAAGCGGTGGAAGAAGTAAATGAGGCACAGAAATCCATATTGTTCAATAAACTAAAAAAACACTACGGAGGAGATTTGAAAGGAAAGACAGTTGCTTTATGGGGATTGGCATTTAAGCCCGAAACTGATGATATGCGTGAAGCAACTGCTCTAGTGACAATAAATTTGTTGTTGGAGGCAGGATGTAAGGTACGTGTGCATGATCCTGTGGCTATAAATGAGTGTAAACGACGTATTGGTGACGTGGTGATTTATGCATCGGATATGTATGATGCTGTACTAGATGCAGATGCCTTGCTGATATTGACGGAATGGAAACAATTTCGTATGCCAAGTTGGGGGGTAGTGACAAAAAGCATGAGGAGACAGTTGATTATAGATGGAAGGAATATCTATGACATTGCAGAGATGAAAGCGAATGGCTTTGAATATGATTGTATAGGTAGATAACAAAAATAAATTATGGCAGGTAAAACTATCCCGTGTCCTACGGATGCGAGTATTATTTTGACGTATCGTTGTCCGATGCGTTGTAAGATGTGTAATGTATGGCAGTATCCCACAGAAAAGAGTAAAGAGATACAACCGGAAGACTTGCGTACACTACCAAAATTGAAATTTATAAATTTGACTGGTGGTGAGCCTTTCATTCGTGAGGATTTGGATAAGATTGTTGAAGAATGCTATAAACATACGGATCGTATTGTGATTTCTACATCCGGATGGTTTGAAGACCGTGTAGTGGCGCTGGCAAAGAAGTTTCCTAATATTGGCATTCGTATCTCTATTGAAGGATTGAGTTGTAAGAATGATGAACTACGTGGTCATGTAGGTGGTTTTGATAAGGGGCTACGTACCTTGTTGACATTAAAGGATATGGGATTGAAAGATATTGGTTTTGGATGTACTGTGTCTAATAATAATTCAAAAGATATGCTTTCGCTTTATCAACTAAGTAAATCGCTTGGAATGGAGTTTGCTACGGCTGCTTTTCATAATTCATATTATTTTCATAAAGATGATAATGTGATAACGAATAAAGATGAAGTATGTAAGAATTTTGAGCAATTGATAGAATGGCAATTGAAGGAGAATCATCCAAAAAGTTGGTTTCGTGCTTTCTTTAATATGGGGTTGATAAA
>ERZ791630.494-NODE-494-length-19992-cov-2.88318_pt1 | contig 19992 bp, 9 predicted proteins | sample MGYA00510264_ERZ791630 | MGnify/ENA primary metagenome ERZ791630 (study PRJEB30046, sample SAMN00715150) | human gut metagenome | study: EMG produced TPA metagenomics assembly of the A metagenome-wide association study of gut microbiota in type 2... | reverse complement strand
CTAGAAATATAAACTTAATCCTGAAAAGGTGGTATTGTATGGCGGTTCTGCGGGTGCGTGTACTTCATTATGGTTGGCGTTATCTCCCGAAATGGCGGATAGAAAATCAAAAGACCCGGTAAGACGAATGTCTACGAAGGTACTGGCGGTGGGCACAGAGGGAGCACAAACTTCACTTGATCCGATACAAATGCGTGAGTGGGTAGGTGTGGAACTGAAATATGGAGGACATGCTTTTGGTTTGGAAGAATCCGACTTTGACGGATTTATAAAAAGGAGGTCCGATTTTAAACGATATTTTAAGGAACTTTCTCCAGCAAGTCTGGTCAATAAGAAATCCCCACCAATATTTCTTTCTTATGATAAAAGTCCTGATGAACCCGATAAAGACCACATGTATTATGTGCATAGTCCTCTGTTCGGTGTCGGATTTCAGCAACTGGCTTTAAAAAAAGGCGCTGTCTGCTACTTGGAATATCCGGGACTGGAACCCGAATGTAAGGCAAAGAATGTGATTGATTTCCTGATACAAAGCCTGATGGGTAAATGATAAGAACAAATATAATAATGATTTAACTATTTAGATAGCTCTCATTTCCAATGAAGAGAAAAAGGTAACGACAAAGTACATTTTCTCTTCATTGGAAATGAGATTAATCGACAAATTCACTGGAGGGGGGATTTGCTCCTTCTTCCACTCCCAATTCTTATTAGGGCGATTCCCCATAAATAATTCTAATGTGCCACCATCTGATATTGCAACGATTCCTGCAAGTCGTCCACATCCTTGTATAATCTTTTTAATCATGTGCTAAATTTGTTCGTTTAAGGTGAGGAATCTGTTCACCCGACTGAAAAAACTATTCTCTTAATGTGCTCTTTGGGAACGAATCGTTATTTTTGTATATCACCAAAAAACGAATCATTATCTATTAGATTCAGAGCTCATGAAACACATTCTTACTATTACCCTGCTATCTCTTTATCTCATTATCTCATTAGACGTAAATGCGCAAGACATTGAATTCAGACATTTGTCTACCGCTGACGGATTGACTCATTTCTCTGTAATTTCGCTCTATCAGGATGAGCGGGATTTCATTTGGTGTGGTACGCGAAACGGAGTGAGTCTGTATAATGGCAGGGAGTTTAAAGAATATCGATATCATAAAGGAGATACAACCAGTCTTTTTTGTAATACGATTACTGCTATTACCGGTGACCGTGCCGGACATGTTTTCTTGCATACTGTATTGGGTATGGCTTTGTTTGATATGACTTCGGAAAAGTTTTCGGTACTATTTAAAGGAGATGTTTCGGCTATGTTGTATGACGACCGACTCTATTTTGCGTGCAATAATGTGATATATACATACGATGGTGGAAAGGTAAATCAGTATTATGAACTACCTGACAGGACAAATCAGATTGTGAGTCTGAACAGAAATGACGGTCGGTTATATATAGGTACTGAAAGAAATGGACTTTATCTCCTGTCTGCTGATAATAAACTACAGCATCCTATTCAAAGAGGAAAAATTGGATCAATCTTTAAAGACAGCCGCAAAAGACTTTGGGTTGGCAGCTGGGATTCCGGGCTTTATTTATTTTCAAACGACAGCATTATGCATTATCGTCATCAGGCTAATGAAACCGGCTCAATAAGTTCCGATTTTATTCGCGTTTGTTGTGAAGATAGCCAAGGACATATATGGATAGGTACTTTTAATGGGCTAAACCGTTTTGATGAGAAGAGTCAAACGTTTGTTAGTTATCTCCGTCGTGAAGAAAAGTCTGGGAATTTATATTATTCGGTTTGGAGTTTGTTATGTGATCATCAAGGTACCCTTTGGATAGGGACATACCACGGAGGATTGTGCTGTATCAATCCGCAAAAAGAAATATTTCACCACTTCCATGCATCCCAACAGGAACAAAAAGGATTAAGTTATTCGACTGTGGGCAAAATGACAGAAGATAACCGGAATAATATTTGGATATGTACTGATGGGGGTGGACTCAATATGTACAATCCCCAGTCGGGTAGCTTTAAATGGTATTTTCATAACGATTCTCGGAATTCTATTTCTCATGATAATACAAGAGCATTTTGGTATGATTCCGATAAAGATGTATTGTGGATAGGAACACATCTCGGTGGATTGAGTCGGTTGGATCTGAAAACGGATGTTTTTACCAATTATTACGCAAAAGAATCGAGAAAAGGAGATTTACGAACGAATATCATATCTACGATCATTCCTTATAAAGGGAAACTCATATTGGCTACCCAAGGTGGTGTGATGCTTTTCGACCCTGCGACAGGCAATTATGAGCAGTTGTTTTCAGGTCCCGACGGAATATCTACCATTCAACGGGTGAATGATCTGTTGATAGATCATCGCGGCATACAATGGATAGTGGGTAGCGACGGTATATACTCCTATCGGTTCGAAGATGGGAAAATGACATATTATCAATCGGATCCGTCGAAACCCGGAACATTATGTAGCCCGCACATTCATACTCTTTACCTTGATAGCCGGCATAATCTGTGGATATGTTCTGCTGATAGTGGCATAGACTTATATAATTATGAAACGGATAGTTTTGAGAATTTTTCCGGTTTGTCTGGAGATTGTGTTTATGGAGTGTGTGAACTTCTTTCGGGTAACCTTCTGGCACTGACTAACAGAGGAATTTCACTGCTGGGAATGAGGGATAAGGAGGGTACTGGGTTAATCGTCCTTAGTGAATGGCCGATGAAAACGATTAATGAAAATTCTGTATTTCAATCTAAAGATAGTACGATATATGTCGGCAGAGTCGATGGGATGATCTCTTTCAAAGAGTCAGATTTGCTGCATCCATCTGTTTTTTTCCATATATTCCCATATCGTTTGCTGGTGAACGGACATGAAATTGAAGTGGGGGATGATACAGGAATATTAAAAGAATCCATCACCATAGCAAAAAAGATTGTGTTGAAAAGCTCACAGTCTGTATTTACCATAGGTTATGCTGCTTCAAACTATTTGCCTGGTGAACCTGAATATCTAGTGTATCAGTTAAAAGGCTTTTCTGATATTTGGACTCCACTTAGAGATAGTCGGGAGATCACTTATACAAATCTGAAGCCGGGAAATTATACTTTGATAGTGAAATCAATAGCTCTAACCGGAGATGCGATACCGGAAAGCTCATTGGAGATAGAAATCCTTCCCCCATGGTATCTTACGATATGGGCGTATTTGTTTTATGTGATTTTTGCCGTATTGACTGTTTATTATCTGATACGTGTGTATCATAACAGAATAAAATTGCAGGAGTCGCTCAAGTATGAACGGCAGCATACGCACGACGTCGAAGAATTAAACCAATCGAAACTTCGATTCTTTACGAACGTCTCGCACGAGTTCAGAACTCCGTTGACTCTTATCATTGGGCAGATGGAAACACTTTTGCAGGGCAAACTTCTTTCTCCGCCTGTCTATCAGAAGTTCTTCAGTGTATATAAGAATAGTATTCAGCTTAAGGAACTAATTAGTGAATTACTTGATTTCAGAAAACAAGAGCAGGGATATATGAAAATGAAGGTCTGTGAAAACGATATCGCTAGCTTCCTTTTTGAGAATTATCTTCTCTTTAAGGAGTATGCAGATACGAAAGGCATCCAAATGATATTTGAAAAGCCGGATCAGCCTGTCTCTCTTTGGTATAACGCGAAGCAAATGCAGAAAGTAATTAATAATATACTTTCAAATGCTCTGAAATATACTTCTTGTGGAGGAGTTGTCACATTATCCGTTTGTGAGGATGGCGATGATGTGTTGATGGAAATTGCAGATAATGGGTGCGGCATAGATGCTCAAGAGATAGACAAAATATTCGATCGATTTTATCAGTCAAACCCGAGCGACTCCGGTACGGGCACGGGAGTGGGATTGGCTCTGACTAAATCAATTGTCGAACTGCATGGCGGTACAATCAAGGCTTCGGGGGCAAAAGGCGAGGGGATGACATTTACGATTCGCCTTAAAAGAGGTAAAGAGCATTTTCTGCCAGAACAACTGGAGGAAGAAACGTCGGATGTTACGGACGGCTATTTGCAGGATTATAATACTGAAGAAATGCCATTACCACTATTGCTGGATGATGACATGGCAGTTGAAGGTGAAATAATCCAGGAAAAAGAGAATGATTTAAGAATGCTTGTTGTTGAAGACAATAAGCAGCTTAGGGAATTGTTGGTACAGATATTCGCACCTTTCTATTCTGTTGTATCGGCTGAAGATGGGGAAGAAGGATTGGAAAAGGTCAAAGCGGAAACTTTTAATATTATTATTAGTGACATTGTGATGCCAAAACTCTCGGGAATCGATCTCTGTAAAGAGATAAAGAATAATATGGAGACTTGCCACATACCAGTTATTCTATTGACAGCCAGAATGGGAGTGGAACATAATTTGGAAGGATTACGGATTGGAGCCGACGATTATATAACAAAACCGTTTAATGTGCCTATTTTGATTTCCAGATGCAATAATATCGTGAAAAATAGATTAATGCTTCAGGAGAAATTCAGCAAACAGCCATTTGTTGGGCCACAGGTTCTTGCATCTAATCCATTGGATAAGGAGTTTCTGGATGAAGTAATTGAGATTATCGAAAAACACTTGAGTGACAGTAAGTTTAATGTAGATGTCCTTGTGTCCGAGATGCTGATTGGACGTACACGTCTCTTCCATAAGCTAAAAGCCATTACAGGGCAAACCCCTTCCGATTTTATCTCTAATATCCGGCTGAAGAAGGCTGCCTTTTGGCTTAAGAACAATCCAGAATTTAATATCTCGGAAATAGCATACCGGACAGGATATACTTCTGCCAGGTATTTCAGTAAGAGTTTTAAGGAAAAATATGGTCTGATACCTTCTGAATATAGAAAAGAACCATCTGAACCAAATCAGGAAACGGATGTATCTGTATTCGAATAGAAAAGGATTCCTATCTATCTGTCCTGCGCCATATGCGCTAAATGTTCGTTTCTGGTGCCACGTTTGTTCAGACCCTATAAATAGGTGATTTAAGAAGATGTCGCTCTAATTTTGTATATGTAATTTTGAGCAGTGAAATGTTAAACTATAATTTAATAATTATGAGAAAGATGAATTGTATATTGATCTCAATCCTTCTGCTTCTAAGTAGTGGCGGATGTGATAACAAAGACGAAGAAACATCAGGCAAAAGGCCAAGACCGGAAAATGTGGTTTATTCAGAAGTAATCACGCCACCGTCCATAACCCCAATAGATGAAAGTGGTTATAAGACCTATTATGTAGACAGCAAAACCGGTAGTGACGCCAATAACGGCTTGACTCCCGAATCGCCTTTTCAAACGTTGGATAAGGTTTCTGCTATGTCCAAAGAACCCGCTACTAAAGTGTTGTTTAAGAGCGGTGCTGTTTTTAAAGGCTCGCTAACTCTGAAGGACTTGAAAGGTACTCCGGCGAAACCATTCATTGTGGACATATATGGAGGCAGTGAACGTGCCCGTTTCGAAGGGGGCGGAGGAGAACAGGTTGTGTTGATACAAGATGGCAACATTCGTTTTCGGAATATCTTCATTACCAACAAGACTGGTAAACGTGGTATGTACATTAGAGCGATAGAGGCAGGAGCCATAAAAAACATCGAAGTGACAGGTTGCCGTTTCGAAGAAATTAATTGGGCGGGTGATGCTGATTTTGTAGGCGTGAGTCCGACGAGTCTTGATGTTAGAGCTATTTGTTCTGATGGCAATTACAATAAAGCGTTTGGCGGTGTTGTTATCGAAACTGTGGCAAAAGAGGCGGGGCCCGGGTGGTATGAAGATATGTTTATTACCAACAATGAATTCTATCAGGTATCACGCACCGGCATCATGTTCATCAATCGCTGGGGAAGTCGCACAGGCGCAGGCGAAGGATATAATGAATATATAGATGATGAACATAATTGGTATCCAAATACTAATGTTGTAGTCCAAGGTAACAGACTTCACTATATCGGTGGTGACGGTATCGTTCTTGGTGGAGCTGACAATTCTTTCCTTGATCATAATGTATGTTACTATGCTAACTTCTTGGGACGTACGGGACAGGCAAGTGTGGGTATTTGGCCTTATTCGAGTCGTAATACTGTGGTACAGTATAATGAATCGGCTTATACACAATGGTGCAATGGTAGTTCGGATGGTGAAGGACTCGACGTAGACATTGCCTGCAAAAATACCATTGTGCAGTATAATTATGTTCACCACAATGTGGGAGGAGGTATACTTTTATGTAATAATGAGACCGAAAATCATGAGGGAACTATCGTCCGCAACAATATATTCCTTTTTAACGGCGGAGCTCAAAAGGGGGCTTTGGCCTCCATCTCGACTAATGTGGGACGTACGGAAATATATAACAATATTGTTATTACTGACAATAAAAACAAACGGGTGTTATTTAGTGACGACTGGGGGAAAAAGGGCAAATCTCACGATATCACTTTCCGTAATAATATCTTTATGTCTACTACACCCACTATAGGTATTTTCGATGATTCATACATAGACAACTGTGTTTTTCTGAATAATCTGTACTATAACTTAGGTAATTTTCAGGCTAATGGGATGGATGCCGCCGCTCTTCTGTACAATCCGGGCATTACCGTACCCAGTGATATGGATGGCTACGATAAAGGAGCTTTCTGCCGCCCTACCGAAGCCAAAGTCTTTCTTGACGGCTTGTTGTTTGACGGTATGTTGAACACTGACTTTGCTGGTAATTCTGCTATTGGAATTGGCTATATGGGCGCATTCGCAGAGTAATTAATAAACTTTATTCTAATATAATATGAAGCAATTATTAAACGTTTTTTTATTCGTAACCATGCTGCTTGGACTGTCGGCATGCGAGAAAGAAGATAAAGACATGTTTATTGTGGAAGGTGAAAGGAATTTTTCCATCACTAAAGAAGGTGATATGATATCGGTGATATTGAGAACTACTCAAGATTACCGGGTTACTTCTGAAAACAATTGGTGTATTATTCTTGCCAAACAACCTATCGGATTTAAGATACAGGTCGATGAAAACACAACGGTAAGAGAAAGGGAAAATAAAATAACTATAGAGTCGAATATTGGCGCTCCTGTGGTCTTGACTGTGAAACAGGAAGCAGGTGAACTTTTCTTCCGAATGGACGATAGCGAAAAGACCAAACAGTTTGCACAAGAGGGTGGTACACAGATCGTTGCACTTCAAACCAATTTGGAAAGTTATGAGGTGGTGGCACCTGCATGGTGTACCATTTCCGAAAAGACAAATGAGGGCTTTAAGATAACGGCAGAAGCCAATTCAGACTTTCGTCGTGAGGAAACGTTATTGGTGTGTGCTCAAGGAATGGAGGATATCGGGATTTTGGTGAAGCAGAACGGTGAGCCGCTTTTGAAGAATTCCTACTTCCTTGATGGTAATTTTGAACCGTGGGTAATTGAACGTTCTGCCGAAAATGTCTTCGTTGCAGGTACCTGGATTCCAAGTTCAATCACTGATTCTGAAAAAGGTCGTTATCGGGCTATTAAAGTTGATACGGGCGGGGCTAGCCAAGGTTCCATATTCCAGACTGTAAATGGAATTCTTGATGGTGTTTACACATTGACATTCATTGCACAAGCTGGTGGTTCGAGCACCGATGGAAGTAACCTGTGGCTCGTGATTATCGATAGCGAGGGGAATGAGTCGGTAGAGAGTATCTTTGCAGAAGCTCGTGGCGGATGGAGAACTATCACTCGTTCGCTTACTATCACTGGTGGTAAAGTCTCCATAGGACTCCGTGCTACGCGAGGGAGTGATAAAGGTATATGGTTCCATGCGTTGGGCTTTGTACTCGAATAAACACAATATAAAAAATAGTTAGAATATGAATAATATCAATTCAGATAAAAGGAATGGCTGTGTACATAGCAAGCCTTACCTGTTTACGATTCTATTTTCACTACTATGCCTGTTGCTTCAGACGGGTATGGTATATGCGCAGCAAACTGCCACTGTCGACGGGATAGTGGTAGATGAGGCAGGGGTTCCTATCATTGGAGCTACAGTCAAAGTGAAAAATGAGACCATAGGGACTACTACTGATATGGATGGTAAGTTTTCATTGAAAGCGCCTGTGAAATCAACGCTGGTAGTAACTTATATTGGCTATAGGCAAGCGGAGGCAAAAACCGGCGTGAAAAATTTTCTGCAAATCGTACTTAAAGAAGATATTAACGATTTGGACGAAGTGGTAGTAGTTGGCTACGGTACGCAACGTAGGGGAGATCTTACCGGCTCCATTGCATCTATACGCGGAGAAGAGATTCCTTCAACGGCCACTACTACAGTGGCACAAGCGCTGAAGGGTCAGATTGCCGGTATGAGTTTCAGTCAGACAAGTGACCAACCCGGTGCAAAGGTATCTATACAGATACGTGGAGCGGCTACAAAAGCAGAACCATTGATTGTAATTGATGGAATACCCGTGCAAACCATGTGGGAACCGGATGCGAGTTCCGAACTGGACTATCGCAAGGGTGAAAAAGAGAGTGTACTTGATAATATCAATCCCGACGATATACAGGACATCCAGGTACTTAAAGATGCCAGTGCCACATCTATCTACGGTTCGCGTGCGGCTGGTGGAGTGATTTTGATTACTACCAAAAGAGGGACGGCAGGCAGAACTAACGTATCATTCAAGGCTTCATACACCGGGCAATGGATAGATAAGAAACCGGAGGTGTTTGGTGCGAAAGATTATATGCGACAGGTGAACCGTTACCAGCTTCAACAGTATGTTTACGAGCAGAACTATTATCCATGGGGAAATAAACCGTTGCCATCTGAAGCTGACTTGTTGGCTGAATTCCAGCAGAAATATGCAAGTGAACCTAATAAAGGGTTTATATTCGATCCTGCGGGTATTGATAATTTTCCCGGTGGAACAGATTGGTATGATGAAGTGACCCGTAAGGGGCAAATACAGAAGTATGATCTTTCTGTATCAGGAGGATCTGAAAAGACGGTTTTCCGTGTGTCGTTGAGTCATATGAGTAACAAAGGTATTGCTATTAACAACACCTATGCGCGTACTTCGGGGAGCATGAATATTGACCATACATTCAATAACTGGATTAAGGGAGGTGTATCGGCTTCGTATTCATCAGTTAATTCTTCGGATGTAGCTCTTGAAGGATCGTCGGGTACTACCGTGCTATTTCAGGCAGCAAGAGGTTATGATCCTACGGTGCCTGCACGCGATATTGACGGTAACTGGTCTAATCCGGTGATGATGAAAGGAGTAAAGGGTATTAGCCCGCTGTCTATTCTGGATGTGACGATGGATACTCAAAAAGAAAGTTTGCTTACTACTGGATACTTGGAATTGAAACCTATCAAAGACCTTACTGTTTTAGGAACGTTGGGATATGATCGTAAGTTTGCCAAAACAGGAAGCCATTTTGCATCTACTACCATTCAGGGTGCCGATTACGACGGAATTGCACAGATAAATCGCACGGACCTATCCAATATGTATGTTAACATGAGAGCCACTTACAATAAAGTGTTTGCCGAAGACCATTCTCTGTCGGTGATGTTAGGATGGGAATATCAGCATCAAAATTCCGAGAGTCTGTTGGGCTGGAATACGGGATTTCCTTACGATGGTGTGCTGTGGCATAATCTCGGACTGGGTACTAATGAACGTCCCAAAGTTGGCTCATCTAAAAATACAAGCCAATCGGCCTCATTCCTTGGACGTTTGAACTACTCTTATAAGGGACGCTACCTCCTTACGGCTAATTTCCGTCGCGATGGTTCATCCAACTTTGCGCCCAATAAACAGTGGGGTAACTTCGGTGGTGTAGCTCTTGCATGGCGTATAAGCGATGAAGAGTGGCTTAAAAATATAAATTGGATTTATAATCTTAAGTTACGTGCAGGATATGGTGTGACTGGTAATGCCGGTAGCCTGACAGGTACTTTGACCTATTATAAGTCAGAATCTGCCTATAGTTACTATTTCAACAATAAGCCAAACAGTGGCGTTCGTCTGGCAGTTATCGGAAATCCAAACTTGTCGTGGGAATCACAATATGATAAGAATGTCGGACTTGATTTTGGTTTATTCGATAATCGTTTCGGCGGTAGTATCGATGTGTACGAGCGTACCATTAAAAATCGTATTGGCAATAAATCGCTAATGTCATTTCAGGAGGTAAGGGAGTTGAACTATAATACAAAACGTATTGATAAAACGACGGGGGTGGACCTTACTTTGTATGCCGTACCTATCAGTACTGCTGATTTTGAGTGGAACACCCGGTTTACCTTGACCTATTACCGTGATAAGACAACCAAGCGCGATCCGTCTCAAGTGTTGGATATTCAGGATGCACCGAAATATACATGGAACGATAAGTGGATTCATCTTTCTGACGGCTTGTTACAACCCGGAGAAGTCAATCCCGGACAGTTAGAAACCGATCGTCGAGCCGGTGAGGTGAAGATCAAAGACGTCAATGGCTATCTGCGTGATAAGATGGGTAATAAGATATACGATGAAAACGGTAGACCTATGTATTCCAATATGCCCGATGGAATTATTGATAATGCCGATCTTGTGATGAAATACAATAATACTCCAATCCCGTTCAGTTGGAATAATAATTTTCGCTGGAAAGATTTTGACTTGGGTATCACGATGTATGGTAAGTTTCATCAATGGAAAGGGAACGATAAGAAGACCGGTGCAAATCCGGAGACTCTGCTTTCAGGTGGTAACACATTGGTGTACGTGAAAGATCAGTATAGTTATGATAACCTCGATTCTCAAGTGCCGTCGTTCCGCTTTTGGCAACATGGTGGTGTGGGATATGGTGACTTCTTTGTCGAAAAAGCCTGGTATATTCGAATCGATAATATAACTTTAGGATACACGTTACCCAAGAAGTGGATAAGAGGAGTGCTTAGTTCAGTGCGTTTCTATGCTTCTATGAAAAACATTGCTACTATTACTCCTTACAAAGGGGCTGATCCGGAGTATGATATATACCTCTATCCGAGTACGAGTTCATTCACATTTGGTGTTGATATTAAATTCTAATAGATATGAAAATAGTGAAAAATATTTCTGCGTTGGTTCTTGTCCTGTTAATGTTAGGCAGTTGCACCTTGGAACGAACGTCTTATAACGAGATTTATCCGGAGAACTTTTACCGGAACGAAGAGGATGTGAACAAGGCGCTTACAGCTCTGTATGTTCCTTTCCGAACAGGATGGGGTAAGTTCTATTGCGCTGACCAGTGGGGGTATGCTGTTATTTCGGACTTCACAACCGGCATGTTGGAAGGTAAATATGCCAATGAGGGATACAACCACTTCTATGAACATTGGTGGCGTGAGAACGGTAGCGACCTTGGTACACAGTTTGCAGGAAAGATATATCCGCAATACAATGAATTGTCTCGAATAAAGAATGCGATACGCAACATCAACAACAGTTCGGTGAGTGATGCGATAAAGAAAAAGGCGATTGCCGAGGCACAATGTCTGTATGGATGGGTAGGATATATTATGTATGACCTCTTTGGTCCTGTCCCTCTCATCACTGATGAGGCACTGGAAGATCCTGAAGCGGAGATTTTTATTCCTCGCCTTTCGGACGAAGAATATACTGCTATTATGATTGAGACTCTCGATGAGGCCAGCCGGGTATTGCCCGATGTACAAACCGACTGGGGTCGTACTTCCAAAGGAATGGCTCTGATGTTGATGCTTAAATTCCATATGATAAATAAGAATTTTGTGGAAGCGGAGAAGGTAGCTCGTCAATTGTATGCTATGGAAAACAGTGGCGTATACACTCTTTTGGGCAATTATGCCTCGGTGTTCGATAAGGCTAATGCAAAAAATAAAGAGATTATTCATGCCATTCCTTGTGGTTCGGGAAATCCTAATTATTGGCTGACACAGGTAATACCTAGTGATTTGGGAGGATTTGAGGCATCGGCATGGGGTACTTTCCTGATGCAATGGAAGTTTTACGACTCCTTTGAAGTAGGCGATGACCGCTTGAATACTATTATTACAGAGTACACAAGGAAAGATGGTGGAGTAGTGAAACGTGGCTCGGGTAATCTGACTCGTGGTTGTATTCCACGAAAACTCGGCGCAGATTCTGAACAGACTGGTTCTGCCGGAACTACCGACTGCATTGTGTTTCGTTATGCTGATGTTTTACTTTCGCTGGCTGAATGCATTAATGAGAACAATGGTAGTCCGACTACCGAAGCTATTGAATTGGTGAACAGGGTACGTAACCGAGTAAACCTGGATCCATTGACTGCCGCTCAAACAGCCAATAAGGAGGCTTTCAATAAAGCAATCTTGAGCGAGCGTTTGCATGAATTCTATTGTGAAGGACTTTCACGTCAAGACCGGGTTCGTCACGGAGTGTTTGTCTCTAACTCACAAGAATTATTTCAGGACAGTCAGAGCGATTGGTATAAAGTACGTTTCCCCATTCCGGCAAAATACATTAATGAATCAGCAGGTGTAGTGAAACAGAATCCGGGTTACGCAGGATAGGAATTAAGGCTGGCTGTAAAGCCAGCCCTTTCCAGCTAACATCAAGAAGAATATAAGTTCTATTAATAAAGAAAATTGACTCGTGATGAGAAAATACAGATTGTTGTTCTTATTGTTTTCCCTGTTTGTGGTATCCTTTGTATATCCGTATTCGCCCAAATTCTCTACTGCCGGGTTTTATCCATTGGAGCATACCGGAAGGCAGACTTATTCTATGAATGTAGCATGGCGATTCTTTAAAGGAGATGAGGTTAAGGCTGAAGATAAAGAATATGATGACACTAAATGGCAGGTAGTATCTGTTCCTCATGGGATAGAGTATCTTCCTACTGAGGCTAGTGGATGCGTAAATTATCAAGGTGTGGTCTGGTATCGCAAGCATTTCAATCCGGCAGAAGAATGGACTGGAAAGAAAGTGTTCCTTCATTTCGAAGCGATCATGGGAAAGTGTAAGATATGGATAAATGGGAAGTTGAAGACTGAGCATTATGGAGGATATCTACCTGTTATCGTTGATCTTACAGACGATCTTATCTACGGGGAAGACAATGTTATAGCTGTAAAAGCTGATAATAGCAATGACCCTTTATATCCTCACGGTAAGGCACAGGAACTGCTGGATTTTTCTTATTTTGGTGGTATTTATAGAGATTGCTGGCTGGTCACACATAATTGTACATACATCACCGATCCTAATTATGAAAATGAAGTAGCGGGAGGAGGATTGTTTGTGGCCTATGATTATGTCTCGAAACAGCAGGCCACGATAAAACTGAAAACTCACGTTAGAAATGAAGGCACTTCTGGCTTTTTAGGAAAGGTAGTTTACGAACTTGCATTGCCGGATGGGAAGATTGTGGCGACAGCAACAAATAACATTCGTTTGAATAAAAATAAAGCGGGAAGTACAGCTACGGAAATGACCATTCGGTCACCTCGGCTGTGGTCGCCTGAATCTCCCTATTTGTATCATCTTAATGTATATATCAAAGATAATAAAGGAAAGGTAATAGACGGTTACATGCGTCGCATAGGCGTGCGCAGTGTAGAATTTAAGGGAAAAGATGGATTTTGGTTAAATGGAGAACCGTATGAAGGGAAATTGATAGGCACTAACCGCCATCAGGATTTTGCTGTGGTGGGTAATGCACTATCAAATTCTCTCCATTGGCGCGATGCGAAGAAGATACGTGATGCAGGGCTAAAAGTAGTACGTAATGCGCATTATCCGCAAGATCCGGCCTTTATGGATGCATGCGATGAACTGGGATTATTTGTGATAGTAAATACTCCAGGTTGGCAATTCTGGAATAATGATCCGGTATTTGGCCAAAGAGTATATAACGACATACGCAATATGGTGAGACGCGATCGTAATCATCCTTCGGTATGGATGTGGGAGCCCGTTCTGAATGAAACCCACTATCCTGCAGATTTTGCCGGAAACTCATATCGAGTAGTAAAAGAAGAATATCCTTATTCATATTGCTATGCAGGGTGTGATAGTGGAGCACATGGGAATGAATGCTTTGATGTGTTGTTTTCTCATCCTACTGATAATATGAACCCTTCAAAATGTTATTTCACACGTGAATGGGGTGACAATGTGGACGATTGGAATGCACACAATTCTACAAGCCGGGTGCATTTGTCATGGGGGGAGATTCCCCAATTAGTACAGGCGGCACATTATGCCAATCCCCCTTATGATTTCACTTGTTTGGAGAAGTTGAATAGCACTTCGCGGCAACATGTGGGAGGATCTTTTTGGCATTCGTTTGATCATCAGCGTGGTTATCATCCAGACCCTTTCTATGGCGGTATGATGGATGTGTTCAGACAACCCAAATATTCGTACTGGATGTTTATGTCTCAACGTTCGCCACTTCAATCGAATATACTGGCACAAACTGGACCGATGATATTTATAGCTCATGAGATGTCACCGTTCTCTTCTAAAGATGTCACCGTCTATTCTAATTGTGATGAGATTCGTCTGACAGTATTTAAAGATGGGAAACAATATACATATAGAAAAGAAAATCGCTCGGTAGGTATGGCCTCGCCGATTATTACATTCTCAGATGTATTCCGTTTCATGGATTACAAAAAACTTTCCCGGGCTCACCGACAGGAAGAAGTCTTTATGTTGGCCGAAGGCTATATTGACGGTAAGCTTGTAGCTACTCATCGACGCTCTCCGGCATTGCGTCCCGAAAAAATAGTGTTGTGGGTTGATGATGAAGGCACAGGGGTCACGGCTAATGGAGCCGATTTGGTCACAGTGGTGGCTGGTATAGCCGATAAAGAAGGAAACATCAAACGACTGAACAATTACTTTGTGAAGTTTGATGTAGAAGGTGAAGCTACAATAGTGGGAGGTGAGGATGTAATGGCAAATCCTCGTCCGGTGGTATGGGGAACCGCACCTGTCTTGCTCCGTTCTACTACCCGTTCCGGAAAGATAAAGGTTACAGCTTCTGTGTTAAAAGAAGGACTGGAAATGCCGTTGAGGACAGAACTTGTTATCGAGTCGCATAAAGAATCCATACCAATGCTTTGGAATGAGAAAGAATTGATGGAAGGGGAAAAGAAAACAGAAGTCAAGAATCAGGACTTTAATCCTCAAAATAACGAAAAACTGTTGCGAGAAAACGAACTTCTTAAAAGAGAATTGAATCAGTATCGCTTGCGTGCAGTAGAGAATCAGCAGGAAGAATTTGGAGAAAATCCAGTGAAGAAGCCATTGGCGCAATGTGAAGGGACAGTGTTAAGAAAACAATTGTATCAATCGTTTGTCCCCAAACAGTTATGGTATGACAACAACGGTATGCATATCAATGCTCATGGGGGTGGAATGCTCTATGATAAGGGAACCTATTACTGGTTTGGAGAACATAAGATAGCCGGCAGTGAAGGGAATAAAGCCCAGGTAGGTGTACGTTGCTATTCTTCAAAAGACCTATATAACTGGACCGATGAAGGAGTTGCCCTTGCTGTTGATTCTGTAGGGTCCGGTAGTGATATTGAGAAAGGATGTATACTTGAACGCCCCAAAGTAATCTACAATGCTCAGACGAAGAAGTACGTGATGTGGTTCCATCTTGAACTGAAGTCTGAAGGATACAAGGCAGCCCGATCAGGGGTGGCTGTGAGTAATAATATCACCGGTCCATACAAATTCGTCAAAAGTATGCGTCCAAATGCCGGACACTGGCCGATGAATGTGCTCCCTTTACATAAGTCGAGCAATATTCCCTCTCAGGGTAAAAGTTATACAGGTTCGGGGATGCCGACGCATACCGATTCACTTAATATTCTGGGACGTGATTTTCAAGGTGGACAGATGGCGCGTGATATGACCCTCTTTGTTGATGATGATGGTAAGGCTTATCATATTTATTCATCCGAAGAAAATAGCACTATGCATATTGCTGAACTGTCCGACGACTATCTTTCGCATACAGGTCGATATGTGCGCATATTTGTAAACAGATATATGGAAGCTCCCACCATTTTCAAAAGGAACGGTAAATACTATTTCATAGGTTCGGGATGCACCGGTTGGAAACCTAATGCTGCACGTTCCGCTGTGGCCGAATCAATATGGGGGCCATGGAAAGAATTGGGTAATCCTTGCAGAGGAATCAATAGTGAGCTTACCTTTGGTGGGCAGAGTACTTATATACTTAAAGTGCAAGGTATGCAAGACTCTTATCTTTTTATGGCAGACGAATGGCGCCCTGACGATGCAATTGACGGACGTTATATATGGTTATCTATTACTTTTGAAAATGATAATCCGCTGATATATTGGAAAGATGACTGGAAGTTCTGATGTATCTCGACTAAAATATTATTTATGATGAAAAAAATATTCTTTTCCATGGTAATGTTAGGTACAACCTTTGTGGTGTGTGCTCAGCAAAAACAAGACGACCCACGTATACCAAGCAAAAAAGATTTGGTAACATACAAATTATCTAAAAAAACAATTTATAAAGATGGATGGATAGACTTTAATAAAAATGGTAAGAAAGACATTTATGAGGATCCCAATGCTCTTATTAGTGATAGAGTAGAGGATCTTTTAAGCCAAATGACGGTAGAGGAGAAAACTTGCCAAATGGTAACGTTGTATGGCTATCAGCGTGTACTTGATGATGAACTACCCACTGCCGAATGGAAGAATAAACTATGGAAAGATGGTATGGGGGCCATCGACGAACATCTCAATGGATTCCGCCAATGGGGATTACCTCCGTCAGACAACGCATTTGTTTGGCCAGCGTCAAGACATGCTTGGGCCTTGAACGAAGTGCAACGCTTCTTTGTGGAAGATACACGACTTGGTATTCCTGTTGATTTTACAAATGAGGGTATCAGAGGTGTAGAAAGTTATATCGCTACCAACTTTCCCACTCAACTAGGATTGGGGCATACATGGAATAGGGAACTGATAAAGAAAGTGGGGTATATCACGGGACGTGAAGGGAGACTATTGGGATATACCAATATCTATGCTCCTATTCTTGATGTCGGGCGTGACCAACGTTGGGGGCGCTACGAAGAGATATATGGTGAATGTCCTTACCTGGTGTCCGAACTTGGAGTGGCAATGACACAGGGAATGCAAACAGATTATCAGGTTGCCTCTACTGCAAAGCATTTTGTTGCATACAGTAACAATAAGGGAGGACGTGAAGGATTATCTCGGGTAGACCCGCAAATGTCGCCACGCGAAATTGAAAATATACATATTTATCCCTGGAAAAAAGTTATAAAGAAAGGAGGACTATTGGGAGCGATGAGTTCATATAACGATTATGACGGCTTTCCTATTCAAAGTAGTTATTATTGGTTGATGACACGATTACGCAAGGATTTAGGTTTCAAAGGGTACGTTGTTTCTGATAGTGATGCGGTGGAATATCTTCATTCTAAACACGGGACTTCTCAAAATATGAAAGAGTCCGTCAGGCAATCAGTTGAGGCCGGATTGAACGTGCGTTGTACATTTCGCTCTCCTGATTCGTATGTATTGCCTTTGCGTGAGTTGATAGCTGAAGGAGGTCTCTCGATGAAAACAATAGATGATAGGGTGCGTGATATACTGCGTGTTAAATTTATGGTCGGGTTATTCGACACTCCTTATCAGATGGATTTGAAAGCTGCCGATGAAGAAGTAAACAGCATGGAAAACCAGATGATAGCATTACAAGCTTCACGGGAGTCTGTTGTATTGCTAAAGAACGAGAATCAAACATTGCCACTGGCTAAAGAACGAATCAAGAAGATTAGCGTATGTGGTCCCAATGCTGATGACGTATCTTACGCTCTCTCTCATTACGGTCCGTTGGCGGTTGAGACTATTTCGGTATTACAAGGTATAAAAGAGAAGATGAAAGGGAAGGCAGAAATATTCTATACAAAAGGATGCGACGTTGTAGACTCCAACTGGCCCGACTCGGAGATTCTGCCGACAGAATTAACCGACGTGGAACAGGCTGAAATAGATAAAGCTGTGACCAATGCGTTGAAAAGTGATGTAGCCATTGTCGTTTTAGGTGAGAACGGACGGACATGTGGAGAAAATAAGTCACGGTCAAGTCTTGATCTGCCTGGTCATCAGCTCGATTTGCTAAAGGCGGTATACGCTACCGGAAAACCGACAATACTGGTTGTTATTAGCGGTCGTCCCAACTCTATCAATTGGGCAGACAAACATATACCGGCAATTTTAGAAGCATGGTATCCTGGTTCGCAAGGTGGAACGGCTATAGCAGATGTGATCTTTGGTGATTATAATCCCGGAGGTAAACTTACGGTGACATTCCCTAAGACAGTGGGGCAGATTCCATTTAATTTCCCCTCAAAACCGGCTTCACAGGTAGATGGCGGTCGTGTATCAGGATTAAAGGGAAATATGAGTCGGGTGAATGGTGCATTGTATCCGTTTGGATATGGATTGAGTTACACTAGTTTCAAATATTCCGATCTTGTTATATCACCTTCTGTTATCACTCCTAAACAAGATGTAGCAGTGCGTCTTAATGTGACAAATACAGGAGATAGAGAAGGGGATGAAGTTGTACAGATGTATATTCGTGATATTATCGGTTCGGTGACTACGTATGAGAAAAATCTCCGTGGATTTGAACGTGTCAACCTGCAACCGGGAGAGACTAAAGAGGTGATGTTTACCATTACGCCCGAAGATTTGTCCTTGTATAATGAAGAAGAAAAATGGGTAGTAGAACCTGGCGACTTTAGAATCATGATCGGATCATCTTCTGCAGATATTCGTTTATCTGATACCCTTACAGTGGTATCCTATCAAGACAGTCGTGTACCGGATGCTAACAAGAAGAATGCGACGAAGTGGACAGGCGGTAAGGGAGATTATCTAACTTTGCCAGTGAAAGATGCCCATCCGATCGACCGTATTTCGATTCGTTGGACAAATTTGCAGAAAGAACCGACACATTTCGATATACAAGCATCGAGTGGTGGCGGACAGTTTTTGACTATATTCTCTGGAAAGATCACTGATGAGGGGCGTATGCAGAGTTATAAGTTTAATAAAACGACTGTAAGTGATATACGTATTCTGATTACTTCGGGAAAAGCATCTATTGCCGAAGTCAAAGTAGATAAGGAATAGTCGAACTGTTTCATGTAATTTATAAATGTAATTTGCCTTATGACAAAAAAAGTATTAGCATATCTCTTCCTGTCTCTTTGTTGTATCTCTTTACATGCGGCGAAAGTGTGGGTGGAAACTGAAAGTTTCAGAAATAAAGGTGGTTGGGTAACAGATCAGCAATTTATGGACTTGATGGGTTCTCCTTATCTGATGGCTCACGGTATGGGTATTCCCGTAGCAAATGCGTCTACCCCGATAGAAATACCAGAGAAAGGGACATATCATATTTATGTCCGTACTTTCAACTGGACTTCCCCCTGGCATCAGGGAGAAGGTCCGGGGAAGTTCCAACTGGGGATAAACGGAAAGAAACTATCAACTGTACTGGGTGCGAAAGGAGATAAATGGTTGTGGCAATATGCTGGAAAAACCAATTTAAAACAGGGGGAGGCGATTCTGACCTTACATGACCTTACAGGCTTTAATGGACGTTGTGATGCTATCTATCTGACGACAGATAAAGAGGATATACCTTCTGAGGAATCAGCCGAACTGAATCTGTTTCGCTGGAGAATGATGAACCTGCAGGCTCCTGCCATACAGCAACAATACGATTTGGTTGTTGTTGGTGGCGGTATCGCCGGAATGTGTGCTGCGGCATCTGCTTCTCGCTTGGGATGTAAGGCC
>ERZ791630.465-NODE-465-length-21880-cov-2.95597_pt1 | contig 21880 bp, 35 predicted proteins | sample MGYA00510264_ERZ791630 | MGnify/ENA primary metagenome ERZ791630 (study PRJEB30046, sample SAMN00715150) | human gut metagenome | study: EMG produced TPA metagenomics assembly of the A metagenome-wide association study of gut microbiota in type 2... | reverse complement strand
TCCCCCCCCCCCAGCCAATATGTCGTGTCCCTCCACAGAGGGAGGCGTGCTGGAACAGCAGTTTCCGGTGGCCATGGCTTATGTACCGTGGCAGCAGTGGCAGACCACCTATGCCCCTGAAAGAGGCCTTGTCCAGGGGACTATTTTCCCTGACCTGGATTTACAGTTTAATTACGGGAGGTGCGGAAGATGATGAATCAGATGATGAATCCCGACTTTAATGCCTCCCGTGAGGCCATGCTTCGTGAAGTGGACCAGGCCGGCTTTGCAGTGGTTGATGCCAACCTCTACCTTGACACCCATCCATGTGACGCAGCCGCCATTGATTACTATAATCAGATGGCAAACGCATACAGAAACGCCGCCGCAGCCTTTGAGGCGCAGTTTGGACCTTTGACAGCTTCCGCTAATACAGATGCTGCATACTGGTCCTGGATTAACGATCCGTGGCCATGGGAAGGAGGGTGCTATTAATGTGGATTTATGAGAAGAGATTGGAATTTCCAGTTAATATCAAAGAGCCCAATGCCCAGATGGCTCAGTTTATAATGAGTCAGTATGGTGGGCCGGACGGTAATAACCTATGATATATAAAAATGTATATGTAAATGCCCTTTGCCGCGGTCAAAAACAATCTCTTTGACTATCTTGCGGAGGGCATTTCCTTTTATCTCATAACTGATATTTGGATCTGCCAGAATCTCATGCACATGTGCAATCTGGCGCATGATATCTTCCTTGCTTGGAACCTTGGCAGGAGACTGTTCAGCCTGCCTGCGGAGTCTTTCGGCATCAGCCATGAGTTCTTCCCTTTCAGCCTTCAGACGGAGCTTATTCTGCTTATATTCCTCCAGGGTGTCAATTTCATTCTCGTAAGCTTCCCTGATACGCCGCTCCTTGACTTCTAAGCGGGCAAGGGCCTCCTGAATGACGATTTCTTCTGCGTTTACAGCATCATCGGTTTTTTGGATGTATTCATATTCCAGTTCATTTGTTTCAAGGACTTCCTCCAGAGATTCAATCACAGCTTTTTCCGCCAGGTGTACGGCCAGGCAGCAGGAACCCGGATGCATCCCTTTTGCATACTTCCAGCACTGGAAGAAGTCAGGCCGCTTCTTCTGGTCATTGGAACGATTGAAGCCAAGGCTGCCGCCGCATATGCTGCATTTGAGCAGACCGGAAAGCCAGTGGACATTGTTGGAAACCTCCCGGCGTTTCTGGGGGCGGTATTCCTTTTCAATCCGCTTCTGAACATCGTCAAATAGGGAGGTGACGGAGGAACGCACCTCATGGGTGCCCTGGAAGGAATACCCGTTCCATATGACCTCGCCAATATAAAAGCGGTTGGCAAGAATCCGGTTAATGCCCCGGCGGTCGAATAGGTTGCCGCGGCGGGTCCGGTATCCTCTGGCATTAGCGGCCCTGGCCGTGGCGGTCATATCCTTCCCGCTATGGTAGGTCTGGAAAATATATTCAACGATGGCATATGATTTTTCTTCCACGGCGAAAGGCTTGCCTTCCCCGACAGCCCGGTAGCCGAGGCAGGGGGTGGCCTGATAGCCTTCGCGGAGGGCCTTTTCCGTCATACCGCGCAACACCTCGCCGGAGAGGTTGATGGAATAATATTCGTCAAACCATTCTATTATGGTTTCGATTAGCCGGCCAAACATGCCTTCCATGATGGGTTCCGATACGCTCTTGATTTCTACATCACATTTTTTTCTCAGGATACCTTTGTAGAAGGTGCTTTCCTCCTGGTTTCTGGCGAACCGGGAGAACTTCCAGAGATAGAGCCGCTTAAATGGGGCCGGCTTCTGTGATTTGGCAATGGCTATCATGCGCTGGAACTCTGGCCGGTTATCTGCTTTGCGGCCGGAGATTCCTTTCTTCTCAATAAATATGTATTCTTTGGGAATTATAAAACCGTCCGCCTTGGCAGCGTCCATGATGACGCGTATCTGGGCATCCGGAGACAGCTCCGTCTGATCGTCTGTGCTGACACGGACGTAGGCGGCGCCGATTTCTAGTGGTGTTGCTGGCATTATATCATCTCCTGTTCCTATCATGTATATGAGTTTGGGGGATGTTTCAATCCACATTTTGGCCTGTATTATAACCCATATTACAGCCTGTAAGATTTTGGTGAGCTTTGAAAAAAGGGTATAAAAAATACGCCCCTTGCCAGGACGCTCCAGGAATGATATAATTTACTTGCTTAAGGTAATTAATTATATCTTCCGGAATGGTCCGGTAAGAGAAAACTATGTGAGGGCGGTTCCTGCTGGTAACAGGGCCGCTTTTCACATTTGACAATTTTCGTATATTTGGTATAATATACTTAACAAGACAGCCGGGAGATAGATTAAGCCTATCCGTCCTGGCGAATTATAACAACTTTAGTAAGTCGCCCATCCGGCCAAGGAGCAGGGCGGCTTACTTATTTTTCATGTTCAGGATTGCAACGATTAACAAGGCAACGCCTAATATAATCTGAAATTCCTCATATGTACTCATAAGCAACCATCCTTCCTGTCAAGACTCAGAACGAATGGCACGCACGCCCTCCCGGCTGCCCGGGTAAATATATTTTTGTCAAGATGAGTGGCCCCAGGAGCGTGGGAGTTTGCAGCTCCTGGGGATTTATTATTTATTTACTATGTATAGAGATTTAGTTATTCTGTCACGGCCTCAGACTCAGGGGCTATAATTTGCATTGCCTCGTCATCACTAAATCCGGACGAAGTTAAAAATTCTAAGCGTGCTCCAACAACTAGTATTGCATAATTAGTTGAGTTTTCTATACCTGCTTTTGCATCAGATAAATCTTGGATTTTTTGTTTATCTACATATTTTTTCGTTGAGGATGCAATGGATTGCATATTGAGAATATAATCTTTAGCCGCCTTTTTATATTCCTTTATACCATCACATTTAACAGAATCAATATTGCCCCAATATATTCTAAAATTATTTTCAGCTGTCTTAGATGCATCATATAAATCCACCATAGACACGCCATCAGTACTTATTATTTTGGTGAGAGTTTGATAATCTGCTTCTGCAGACATTATTATATCGTAAATCTGCTTATCTGCTTCGGTAGCAGCGTCACGATTATCAACAGCTGTACTTTCAGTTTCTTTTTCGGTTTCAGTCGGTTGTGAATCGGTTATATTATTTACTTCAGTTTCTTTAGAAACAGAAGGTGTGCTTTTTTCAGTAGAGGAATTACCACTGTTTGTTATTGCCACTATGATACCAAGTGCGAAAAGCACAGTAAGTATAATTCTCACAGGTTTATTGAACTTTTTAAATTTCCACATAAGAAACAAACCAACAGGAAAACAACAACAAAACATCATTAATACGATAAACCAGGTCTGTGAATAAAACGGTGGTTTAATGGTTGGAGTTTCAGCTCCGTTAACATCTAATCTACCTGCTAAAGGTTTTTGTGCAGATTCTTCTGCAGACGTAGATGTTATCGGTTCTCCACATTTGGGACAGAATTTCCCTTCAAATTGAAATCCGCATTTTCTACAATACATTTTCATACCCTCCTATATTTTGAATTTTTTACCGCATTTCAAGCAGGTAACCTGTACTTTCTTTGCTCCAATATTACCAGCAACTAAACCGAGTGGCCCAACTAATGCTGCGCCAACAACAGCTTTTCCAATACCAAAGCCTTTTTTATTTCCTGATAATGATGTAGAGCCGCAACGAGGGCATCTAGCCATTGACGAATATTGTTGTTGCTGAAGCTGGAGTTGTTCTTGCTGTGCTTTTAAAGCCATGGCTTGCATTTTTAATTGTGCTTGCTGTAATTGAAGTTCACTTTGCTCTTTCAGATTCGTTAGTGCTGTTTGAGAAAGTGGAGTGCGGCAATTGGAGCAAAAATTAGAATCCTTTGAATTATAAGCTCCACAATTAGGACATACGATAGTATCTGACGGGATGACTTCGGCGGGAGAAGGTTCTAAACGTTTACCGCACGATGAACAGAAGATGCTATCGTCAGGAATTTCTTCATTGCAGTGTGGACAAATCATACTCATATTCCTCTCTTCATTTGTTTTATATTAAAAGCCATGGGCTATTTAATCACATTGCGCTCTCTATTGTATCTGCACATTCTTTGCTGAAATCAGCTTGTACGATATGCATAAGTGCATGCTGATAAGCAACCATCTGCTGTTTACAGCTAAGCCGGGCGTTGACAAAAATAGAGAAGCTTCCATCCTCGTTATAATTAACCTGTTCTTCCACAGCGGTGTCCATATCTATAAGGTATACGCCGATGGCCTCAGTTAATAATGGATTATTCATGTTAGCAACCCTCATCGTTGTGCTTGTTTTCTTGCTCTTTAAGGCTTTTCATAAACTCAATATGAGCCTTAAGACGCTCCGGAGGGATATCACGGGCCACCTTAAACAGGGTGCGCATATCCGGATTCTCAAAAACCTCCTGGGCTATCTCGCGGGTTTCATCATTGAGGTAGTAGTGGTCATTCTCTGACCCGTCCTTCCCTAACAAAAAATTCATATCCACGTTAAAGAAATCTGCTATTGCTTCTAATGTTTCAAAATCTGGCTCACGTTTTCCAACTTCATACATACTTATTGTTGATTTGGCAACACCTAGTTTATCAGCCAATTCAGCTTGCGATAAATTGTCTCTGACTCGTAAGTATTTTAACATCTCCTTAAATGAGGCCATTTGGTCACCCCTTTCTGTAGTTTTAATTATACACAATACGTGAACAAAAATCAATATAAATATTCACAAAAAGTGATTGACAATCGCTCACGTATCGTGTATAGTGTAATCGTACACAAAACGTGTACGATTGGAGGTGATAACTTGGAATTGGATGTGATGGCAATGGCCGAAAAACTAATTGCGCTTCGAGGAAAAAGAACACAGGAAGAAGTTGCGAATGCATTAGATATAAGTAAATCGGCATTGGCAATGTACGAAGCGGGAAAGAGGGTACCGAGAGACCCTACAAAGGCGCGTATAGCGAGGTATTATAAGAAGAGTGTTCCGTATATTTTTTTTAATGAAAAAGAACACGAAACGTGAGCTAATATAAAAAAGGAGGTGAGAGAGGATGGAGGAAAAAACATGTAAGGGTATACAGAAGTCACTGACTTTTGATAAAAGCGGAGAGACACTTTCGGTAGAAATTCACCTAAAAAATGTCTCTCCAGAGCTTAAAAAGGAAAATTTATCGGATTTCCTCGATACATTATATCAGAGTGCAAAAGATGCTATTTTTTAGAGGGAAACTTATTTGCAAATTCAGCTAACTTGAGCATCTGCTCTGGATTTTCTAAAAATTTAGGCAATAAAGTTTCCATCAAAACAGTATCAGCAGTTTTTGTATTTGTACTTGCTAGTTTGTCAGCCAATACAGAAACAGCAACGGAATCTTTTGCTTCGATGGTTTCACTTAGTTTGGCAATGCTATCTTGTATTTTATAAACTTCCTGTAGCAATTGAGTGTTGATTAGGCTATTAGTCGTGGGTGACTCATGCTCAGATAAAGCCTGGTCAAAATTCATACTGCTGATTGTCTGAATCAAACGGCCTTTTACTTCTTCTACGGAATCTAAGTCAGACAAATCGTATGAGAAGGAACGGATGGCAGAAACATCAAATGGTATTGTGGAATCTTTAGTCATGAGATGTATTGATGGCTTATTCAAAGCAGACCTGTACCCCATCTCATAAAATGCGTTCGGATTATTTTCAGTTAAATCAGCAATAACTAAATCATCCTCATTAAGATGTTTGAAAATTTCTTCGGTTATGGAGCCAGTGGTATTCTCTTTGTCAATACGAATTGCTTCAAAACCTGTTTCTTTACATACGGGTAAGATAACATGTTTATAAAGAGAATCTGAACGTTTACGAGTTTCGGTGTCTTCATTTCCGATGGGGCAAACAATAAAACAGTTTTTCATATGTAGCAACCTACCTTTTAATTGTACTCGGCGCTGCAACGCCTGTAAGTACAGTATACCAAGGAGGGGGATAAAACGCAACGAGGGAGGCAGTACATATCAACGCGACATGCAAGACCTGCCGGCATAGCCAGTGCCCGGAACGGACACGGCGGTATCCGTGTAAGGACTATGAGAGGAAGGAAACAAGTACAACCGGTACCGCATACAATCTACCAGGGAGGGGTGGTGATAGTGCAGAAATTAAAAGTATTTAAATACATAGAAATTGATGGCCAGGATGTTCCAATGGAATCACTGACTGATGAAGAAAAACGGCGCATTGCCTATGCGCTGCAGGATAATCTGATGCTTCCACTGGGATTTCGAAGGAAGAGAAAGACCGCCTAAGGGCGGCCATGGAGGACAAGCGTAGAAAGGAGAGACAAGCACAATGACAAAAGTAACTGAGTTAGCCATCCGCGCCAAAACAGCGGTCCAGTATCCTGGCTGGCGTGTGGATTTTGTGGGGCCGGCTACCGCGGTGATGACCAATATCATGGGGCATAGACGTATGGTGACCTTCCGACGGTGCAGAAGGCGCCGGGACGGCCCAATCATGATGGCAGCTAAATGGATTGTGCCGGCGGTCATCTGGCTGTTGGGGATGTGGATGGTATCTATCGTGGTCATGGCGGCGGCCATGGGCGTGAGACTGTGAGAGGAGGATATGAGGATGAAAACATATAAAGTGTTTTTAACAAGGAGTAGGGAAGCGTCCAGCCTTCTGGCAGATGCTCTTTGGGAACAGTATAAGCAGAATGAAGGATGTTCAAGTGGCTTTGGTTGTGCTGATAATGATGACCGGATTCCTGTATTGTATCACAACTGTGGTTATTTTTACGCGATGGTCGAGTATGAGAGTGAAAGACCAAAGTATGAGCTGATATTTGCATAGAAGGGAGGTGAGGAGAATTGTTTGGAAGCATAAAGAGCATTGCGGAGCTGGCGGTCAGGGATTGGTGCCGTTCCATCGGACTGGACATGCATTATATCAAGCTGGGCATGGATGGCAACGAGGCCATGATAGAGGATGCCATCGGTAACACGTTGCGGCTGGTATATGACAACGATACCAAGTCTGTCTATGTCAAAGAGTAGGAGGGTGTTAGGACAATGAAAAAGAAGGATGACTTAGAGGCCATTGTGGACCTGCTACATGAATGGTGTGAGGAATATGGAGAGGAATATGCTTCCGCCTGCATTATTAACGGTATAGGACGCGCAATCAATGACCCCGCTTTACCTGCTGATGCATGGGTTAATGTTTTGAAAGATTATAAAGAGATGGACCCCAGCGGCGGCAACCGCGAGAGGCCCATGGACAAATAGTTTAGCACACCCTTAGTATAAGGGATTTAAAAGGAGATTACAAGTATGAGATTATATGAACTTACAGAACAGTATCAGAGTTTGCAGGATATGGCCTATGACCCAGAGGTGGACGAGCAGACGCTGCGGGATACCATGGAAGGCCTGTGGGGGGAAATTGAAGAGAAGGCAGACGGTTATGCCAAAATCATTACAGGCATGAAGGCTGATATCGAGGCGCTTAAGGAGGAGGAATCACGGCTCTATATGCGGCGTAAAGGACTGGAGGACCGCCAGAAGTGGCTGAAGGATAGCCTAGAGGCCAACATGCGTGAGATTGGGAAGACAAAATTCAAGACAGCCCTGTTCAGCTTCAACATCCAGAAGAAGGGCGGCCTGCAGCCATTAATCATAGACGGGGCCATTGATGACATCCCGGGACGCTTCCTTATCCCACAGGACCCGGTTCCGAACAACGAGGCCATCCGGAGCCTGCTGGCAGAGAAGCAGGTTGACTGGGCCCACCTGGAGCCGCGCGGTGAGAGCCTGAGGATAAGGTAATGGATAGGGGAGAGATTACTCCGTTCCGGATGCAGGTACTGATGGATGTGGCGGCCCGGATTGTGAAGGTCATGGGCACAGGGGCCTGTCATCTGTCTTTTGAAGAAATGGACATGGTATTGGCGCTGGTGCGGAACGGGATGGACGAGAGCGTCAAACGTAATATGAAAGGAGAACGGAAGGATGTTTTTGAAAACAGCGGAACTAAAGAAAATGATGAAGTCGGCGCTTAAGAGTGCAGGGCTTTATGTAGGAAACATCGCGGGAAACTATCTGGTATATGGAAGTACGTGGGGATTGAGCACGGATACGGAATACGCTTCCAATAAGTTCAAGGCGGCGCTTACTGAACTGATTGGGGATATTCCGGAACCTGGAGAGTGCTACAGGTACTATATACAGGGGAAACAGGTGGCGCAAGATACATGCATGAATTACCCGGATATCTATGAAGCCTGGAAGGCGGCCAAGGATTACGCAGCAGGGCTTCCAATCAACTATATATCATGGCCCCATGAATTTACAGTGTATCAGATACATAGCAATAAGAGTTACGTGATTGCACCCAGGTGTCTTACAAAAGATGTAATAAGCCAAAAGGAACTGGACAACAGTGTTGAATCCATGCCGGGCAGACCTAGCTATATGCAAAATACCCTGTACTGGAAGAATGACACCACCATTTACTGGGTCACGACCGTGGAGCAGGGGGAGCGCGTCAGGGATGTTCTGTTCCCGGCATTGGAAGAGCTTGATTTCTTTAATAATGATTGGCTTCCGAAAAAGGAAGAAAGGGAGATGCAGGCTGCGCCAGAGGAAGAGATTCCGTATGAATAGGAAAGGAGAAGAACCTGATGGGATTACCAGTATTGATTTACGGAAAATCCGGGAGCGGAAAAAGCCGGAGTCTGAAATTTTTTGATGAAGATGAGATTGTACTGCTGAATACAGAGAAGAAGGAACTACCTTTTCGTAAGCGCTTTAAGAAGACCGGATGCAGTGATGATATTAATAAGATTATTGCAACAATCAACAAGAACCCGGAGAAGACATTTGTGATTGATGATGCGGGGTATATCATGACCCACCTTTTTATGGAAAACCACAGGAATAAAAAGGGGAACGCTTCGTTTGAGATGTATGACGATATCGCAGATGCAATGTATGGTCTTGTAAAGCGGATTAAGACAGAAGTAAGCGATCCGGAGAAAATCGTATATATCATACTCCATGAAGATACGGATGATTTTGGTGTTTCGCGTCTCAGGACGATTGGAAAGCAGCTTGACCGTAAAGTGTGTCTGGAAGGCATGGTAACAATCTGCATCCGGTGTGCGAGTGAGAATGGAAACCATTTTTTTCGGACGGTCACGGATGGATCCGATATCACAAAGACACCAGAGGACATGTTTGCGGATCCGGAGATTGAGAATAACTTGAAATTTGTTGATGATACGATCCGAGATTTTTATGGATGGTCAAAGTATGAGCATAAGGAGGATAAACAGAATGATTAAGAAACCACAAGGATATGACGAGGCTGCTGCTTATACGGGGGAATCCCAGCAGCTGCCTAAAGGGAAATATGAGTGTGTCATCAAGCAGGTGGCGGTACAGGAATCAAAGAATGGGAACCAGCAGTTTGTGCTCCTGTATGACATCCTGACGGGGGAGCACAAAGATTTCTATAAGAAAATGTTTGACGCGGACAAGATACAGAACCCATCCGGGGCCAAATGGCGTGGCGTATTCAAGCAGAACATGGATGGGAAGGGCCTGTCATGGTTTAAAGGAATCATCACATCCATTGAACGGTCAAATAATTTCACATTCCAATGGGATAAGGAGAACAATGAAAAGACGCTGGTGGGGAAGCGGTTTGGCGGCATATTCCGACGCCGGCAGTATGAAGCGGAAAATGGGAGCCGTCCCGTTGTGACCGAACTGTTCCGGATCCGCAGCGTTGCAGGCCTTGCTGAGGCGGAGGTCCCAGAGGATGAACTTCTGCCGGATGGCCCGGTACAGAGGAAAGTCCCTGATACCACCAGCACGGTTGGTGATGGCTTTATGAACATTCCGGATGGAGTGGAAGATGAAGGGATACCATTTATGTAGTTATGACCCGGAGTTGTTCCGGAAGGTTAGGGAAGGTGTCTCAATGCGGCAGGTAGTGGAATACTGTGGTATTCAGGTGAATCGGAAGGGGCTGTGTTTATGCCCCTTCCACCATGATACGGATCCCAGCCTTAGGATATATCCAAATGGGAAGGGATTTTATTGTTTTACCTGCGGGACAGGAGGGGACCAGATTAAGTTTACGGCATTGTATCGTGGAATCAGCAACGCAAAGGCGGCGCAGGAACTGGCGGTGGCCTTTGATATCCCTATTAATGTACCAGTAACATACCGGGAAAAGCGAGAGGCGGAGAAAATACAGCGCAGGCGGCGGGAACTGGCGGCCTTCATAAAGCGGTCAAGGATGTACCTGACAGTTTACCGTGGGCTACTTTGCATGGCAGTCCGTGAGCGTAATGAGCATTTCTGGGAAGGACTTGGAAGTCTATCACATGTGGAATATCTGCTTGATTGTCTGGAGCAGTGTCCAGAAGAACTATTTGCAGACAAGAAGGCGGTGAAAAAGATTGGAGAAGTCGAAAGACGAATTACTGACTGGTATATCCGTATTGAAGCCGACGGAACCATTTCCAGATGAGATATTCTACCATATTTTCGAGATTGAGGATAATGTGGAACGGACTCAGTATATTGAGGCACTGCGTAATACCGCCAGAAAACTTAAACGGGCAACAGAATTTAATAACGTTTATAAATCCTTTGTTCTGGATTATGCGCAGAAACAGAAACAGACAGGGCAAAAAACGAGGTTCACGGACCAGCCAATGGAACTGGTTTGCGGTGAATGGACCGCAAATGACCTTGGGGTAAGGACGGTCCGATACGATAAGAATGCAATGCCGATGCCAGTTGTGGCCTGCAGCCATCCAATTCTGCCGGTAGAGATACTGAAAAACGTGGATACAGCCCAGGAACGCATTACACTGGCTTACTTCAAATCGGCTATGTGGCAGACTATTACGGTGGACAGGAGCGTGTGCGCCAATGCCAATAAGATTGTGGATGCCCTGAGCCAGTTCGGAATCGAGGTAACATCTGACAATGCGAAGAACATGGTCCGCTATATATCTGAGTGTGTAGGACTCAATCCTTTGACCCTCAACCCGAAGAAATCCATTAACCGTCTGGGATGGGTAGGAAGCTCATTCACTCCCTACGCCGAGGATATCCGATATGAAGGAGATATGGACTATGAGGTTATTTTCCGGAATGTAAAGGAAGCAGGAAGTTTCGAGGTATGGAAGGAGCTGTGTGCCGGTCTGCGGCAGAATGTACCACTTCGGATGATGATGGCGGCCAGTTTCGCTTCTGTGCTTCTGGAACCACTTAAGGTACTGCCATTTGTGCTGCACGTCTGGGGAACGACCGGAACCTGTAAGACGGTGGCACTGATGGTTTCCATGAGTATCTGGGGAAATCCAAAGATGGGCGGCCTTGTTAAAACAATGAATATGACCAAAAACGCGATTATGCGTAATGCAGCCTTCTTATGCAGCATCCCATTCGCGGGGGATGAGCTTCAGACTATTAAAGATAAATGGCAGGGAAACTTCGACCAATTGATTTATCAGATTACTGAGGGGGTGGACCGGGGGCGGGCGCGGGCCTATGGCGGAGTAGAGGAAACCAGGACCTGGAAGAACAGTTTCCTGTTTACAGGAGAAGAGCCGATAACGAAGGCAAATTCCGGAGGCGGATCTAAAAACCGGGTAATTGAGATTGCAATTGACGGTCCGCTGGTAGACGACGGGCATTATGTCAGCAGTGTGGTACAGGAGAACTATGGGGTTGCGGGGAGGAGATTTGTGGAGTACCTGCAGGAGCAGGAGGCAGAAAAGATTGTAGAACGTTACAGGGCAATCTTTGACGAGCTGTGTAGGCTGGATACGACTGATAAACAGGCAATGGCAATGGCCTGTATCCTGCTTGCGGATGAGATTGCTGTGAAACTGTTCTTTACAGGAGAGCAGGCGCTCCGTGTAGAGCAGATAAAACAGTATCTACATAGTGCATATGAGGTAGATGTGGCAGAGAGGGCCTATCAGTCAGTCCTAAACTGGGCAGCAAAGAATCCGGTTCGTTTTGAGGACCCCAAAGCGCCTGATTCAACCAATAAGGGAGAAGTATGGGGGAAGATTGATGGAGAACTGCTGATTATCAATCGGGACGTTTTGCTGGCATATCTGGACCAGGGAGGGTTTGACTACACCGCGGTCAGCAGGAAATGGAATGATAAGGGATATCTAAAGAGGACCCCGCAGGGGAAATTTATACATAACACAAAGGTGTATGGAATTAAGTCAAGTTATATAAAACTTATTCTGCCACAGGATGACGACGATACGGATCCGAATGGATTTATGGTGGTTGATGGGGAACAGGAGCGGCTTCTCTTCCATTTGATTAGACATGGGGGTCCAACCAGTCCAACCATGCACATTTTTTAGGTTGGACCCTGAAACCCGTATAAAATAAGGCTTTTTTATATACAGTCCAACCAGTCCAACTAGTCCAACCAGTTTAATATATCTCGTATGGAGAGAAGAAAAGTTTGTATAAATTTTAACAATATAATTCTACTCTAAAAATATACAGTTATGCAACCGGATTTTAGGTTGGACGGTTGGACCATATGCAAAATAAAGGGTTTCCGGGTCTAAAGTGGTCAAAAACCCGGTTGGACAGCTTAAAAAAATGGTTGGACTGTAAGCAAAAAAAGGAGGATGGAAGAATGAGAATACCAATTATCAAGGTGAAAGAAGGTGGCTATGAACATATTGTGGGGACAAACAGCCATGATGTGCTTTACATAGACGAAAGAAACGGAGGAATCCAGTACCTAAACATGCAGTGTAGCGAAGGTACGAGAAAGTTTGGAACCGAACAGACGATGCAGTTTGTTGGAGAAACCATGGAAGAATGCGATGGGCTTGGCCCGGAAATCAAGTTTGTTACAGTGGAGGAACTGATTGAGATTGCCGTGAAATATATGAAGGAAAGCACAGAAAATAAACGAAGACTGCATGAAATGGCAAAGGTGTATTTGGAGGAAAAAGAAAAATGTCAGAAGCAGTTGGAAAATGATAATGTGTGGGATTCCAGCGGGGCGCTTCCCTTCTAAGGAGGATATCATGAGCAATAAAAGTACAGGAACCCAATTTGAAAAAGAATTTGCTGATATCCTGGCGAACCACTGGTTCTGGGTACATCTTTTTCAGGATAACAGGAACGGACAGCCATGTGATGTGATTGCAGCCAGAAATGGTCATACATATCTGTTTGACTGTAAGGACTGTCAGGGGGACTATTTCCTGCTCAGCAGGATGGAGGAGAACCAGTATAATGCCATGCGGCTGTTTGAGATGACGGGAAACAGTCGTGGCCGGTTCGCGGTCCGGTTTGGGCCAGGGGAGATATACCTGATAGGATACTGGCAGCTGAAAGCCTTACAAGATCGGGGAGTGAAGCGATTTGACCGGAAGGACTGCCAGGTGTATGGAGAGGATTTCTTTTCCTGGCTCAATGAAAAAGACAGGGAAGATGGATGGAGTGATGAGGATGAAGGTGGTAATTGGAAGTGAGATCCGGATAAGGGATGCAGAAAGGCCCCTGTATGATTGGTGCAGCGAAAACCTGATCCTGACAAATCCGGAATATACGGACCGGACCCGAAGGGGCCTGTGGACAGGAAGCACACCACGATACCTATGGCTTTACCGCGTAGAGGGCAGTGAATTGGTCATACCGGTCGGCGTAGGGAAGCAAATCAGGCAGTTCGTAACGCCGGAAGATATGGTTGAGATACAGCTTGCCGATAACGGATACATAGAGTATTCAGGGACAATCCCGCTGTATGACTATCAGGAACCTGCAGTTAAGGTAATGAGCCATAAGAACTGCGGAATCCTGCAGAGTCCATGCGGTTCCGGTAAAACACAGATGGGCATTGCCCTGGCGGCTGCATTATCACGGAGAACCTTATGGATTACGCACACACAGGACCTGCTTACCCAATCCTATGACAGGGCAGCCCAATACATCCCACGGGAAACGCTGGGAAAGATAACGGCGGGGAAGGTGCACATAGGCAGCCATATGACATTTGCAACGGTTCAGACATTGTGCAGGTTGGACTTGTCCCTATATCGGGACAGTTGGGACGTAATCATTGTTGATGAGTGCCATAGGCTGGCCGGCGCGCCTACGCAGATGACCATGTTCTACCGTGTCATGAACAGCCTGGCGGCCAGATATAAATATGGCCTGTCAGCTACGGTACATCGGTCGGATGGGATGATCAGGAGTACATTTGCGGTGCTGGGACCAGTGGAATACCGGGTACCGGATGAAGCAGTGGCCGATAAGACAATGAAAGTACGGATTGTGCAGCGCGATACCGGAATTGAGACCAGCCGGTACTGCCTGGATACGGATGGGACATTGGATTATGGAAAACTTATCCCATATCTGACCGGCAGCAGCCAGAGAAATGAGATGATTGTGAAGGACCTTCTTAATAATGCGGTGTGCTGGAACCTGGTTTTGTCAGACCGCCTGGAACATCTCAGGACTCTTATGAACCTGTTGCCAGAGGAATACAGGCCATTTGCCGTAATGATTGATGGCAGCATGACAAGTAAGACGGGCAGGACCGCTAGGGAGAGGGCTATTGAGGATATGCGGGATGGGAAGAAGCATTTTCTGTTTGCCAGCTATTCACTGGCTAAGGAGGGACTGGATATACCACGTCTTGACCGGTTATATATGACAACACCTAAAAAGGATTATGCTGTGGTTACGCAGAGCATTGGAAGGATAGCCAGGGTATTCCAAGGCAAGGATGATGCAATCTGCTATGACTATGTGGACAGCATCCAGTTCTGCCAGAATCAATTTAAACGGCGCCGTTCCCATTATAGAAAGGCAGGGTGCATCTTATGAGTACAAAAGGACAGTTGCAGCGAGAAAAGGAGAGTGGGAATCTTGTTAAAGGTGTTTTCTGTGATACATATAAGTTCTACTTGAAATATCATGGAAGGCCTATGGAGCCAGGCATGTGGGATGAGGCAACAAAGGATTTTGGTGACATCATGAAGAAATATAATGGGGCCCCTATCTGTGGGCGCCTGATGCTGGCAACTTTCTCACAGCTGGAGGAGGAAACACGATGAATAAGGCAAAAGAAAAAAAACAACCGAAATCTCCAGTCTACGTCTGCAGTGAGTGTGGCAGGGAGATAAGCGGAGACCATGTGTATATCAACACAAGACGGCGGACGGAGCTACATATACATTTTGAGTGCATGCCGGGAAAGAGAGACGTAAATGACAAAGATAAGCTTGACAGATGACAAGCAGGTGGTCCGGGTGCAGATATGGTCCAGCGGAGCATGGCGGAAAAGTCTTCGTGGACAGGTTATTGGCAATTATGACGGGATTGTTGGAGTATTGCTGGACAGTGGGGAATACATGGATGTGCCGGAGGACCAGTTGAGGATAGTATCATAAATCGTTATTTTGAAAACTAAGAAAGGAGCCGGAACCTTCCCGGGAATAAGGCGCGCCGGGTTCCTTTAAACATGATAGACATTTTTAATACAGACAAGAAATACCAGATAATATATGCAGACCCACCATGGAGAAATCCAAAAAGCGGAAGTAAAGCGAGAAATAACGAAAAACACTATCCGTCAATGTCAACCGATGAGATATGCTGCTTACCAATAGCGGATATAAGTTCTGATAACGCAATATTATTTATATGGATTTGCTTTCCTTGTCTAACTGATGCGCTAAAGGTTATAGACGGATGGGGATTCGAGTATTATGGTTTGGGCTTTGACTGGTGCAAAACCAAACCAGATGGTACTCCAAAGATTGGGTGCGGATATTATACCAGACAGAATAATGAGCTGTGCTTAATCGGTGTTAAGCACAGTCTCAAAAATCGGATTAAACCATTAGTTCACAATATTGGATGTAGCGTTTTGGAGCAACCGAGAGAGCATAGCAGAAAGCCGGATATTATCCGGGAACATATTGTGAATATATGTGGGGACATATCACGAATCGAACTATTCGCGCGTCAGCAGGTAGATGGTTGGGATTGCTGGGGAAATGAGGTTTAAATTAGGATTTGATAGAGAAGGAGGTACAAGATGGCATATGCTGAAAAAACTACGGTATCCGTGGCACGGACGAAGGCAAATATAGAAGAGCTTGTTCAAACACACGGAGCAGAACAGTTTGTGAGCGGATACAAAGCTAATATGGCGGTTATCGGATTTACAATGTCCGGGCGGCAGATTCGATTTCTGCTTCCTCTCCCAGACAAGTCAGCGAAAGAATTTTGGTATACTCCGGGCCGAGGGCAACGCCGGGCGGATGATGCGGCGCATACTGCATGGGAGCAAGCCTGCCGAAGCCGTTGGAGGGCACTGTATTTAATTGTCAAGGCTAAGCTGGAGGCGGTGGAGGCTGGTATCAGCACGGTGGAGCGGGAGTTTTTGTACGATATTGTATTGCCAGATGGACGGACGGCTGGAGAATGGATTGCACCGCAGATTGAGATGGCATACCATACGGGGCAGATGCCAGCAATGCTGCCGATGTTGGAAAATTAGTATTTAAGGAGGTGTGATATGAAAAATGCGGGAATCAGATGCGGCAATTTTGTATGCCAAGAATTCAATAAGAGTGGAGAGTGCACAATAGAAGAACTGCAAGGGCGACCTTGTGTTATGGACTGTTCATATCATTCTGATTGCACAATGTGCAAGGCAAATTGCGAAGAAGTCGTAACAGAAGATGGATTTATCATTAAATGATTTAAACTGACATATTGAGAAGAAAGGACGGGTAAATAGATGGGAATAGCTGATGCATTTGCTAAAGAGGACAGAGTAGAAGTGACTTTTTCGGATTTTTATAAACTGATGAAGGAGAGTACCAAGGCCGAGATTGTAATGAATGCAGTGAATTGTAATGTTCCGCACAAATACATACGTGAGATGGCCACAGGTAAGTCAGAGGCTCCAGGGCAGATACACGGGAGAGATATGGACCGAGTTGGTTTGCCGCTTAAGCCACTTATGCATGATTAGGAGGCAGGCATGAGAAAGAAAGGCAGTAAGCAGTCCAAGGTCAGCCGCATCGACCGCAGCAAGGCCCTGGCCGCCCAAGCGGACGAGGCCATCAAGGAGCGCATCCGGACGGCGCCGGCCTACATGTACACCAGCCTGTGCCCGGTTCTGGAGCTGCGGGAGCCGCCGAAGGGAGTGATTGTACGTGGCATCAAGACCTGTGTACTATGACTTGTATGATTGTGGCCAATACGACGGCCGGTACAGAGCAGCGGAGCTGATGGTAATGTTGGGTATCCGTCACCGGCAGCAGATAGAGCATTACAGTGATGTGGGTATCCTGTACCAAAAGCGATATACCTTTGCGAGGGTGGAGGACGGGAACGCGTCAGAGCTAGCCGATGAGTGGAACAGGGTGACGCAAGTATTGAAGGGATGCGGGTACGATTTGGGCAGAATACCGATTGTGGTATCTAGGGATAAGCGGAAGAGGAGGTGATGCCCATGGACAAGGATATGCCGATGGACAAGGATATTTTGAGCCAATACATAGACGCCTGCGAGCTGATAAAGGAAACTGAGGAAGATATACGGAGGGTTAAGCGGCAGCGTAAGACTATTTTACAGGACATAGTTCATGGGTCCATGAAAGAGTTCCCTTATACGGCCCAGAACTTTAAGATTCAGGGGATGGCCTATTCGGTTGTGAGCGAGCCAGGAGCACTGGAGACCTATGAGCATCTGTTAGAGGAGCGAAAAGCGGATGCGGAAAGAATCAAGGTTCGGGTGGAGACTTGGATGAATGCAATACCTCAGAGGATGCAGCGGATTATTAGATATGCAATATTTCAGAAGATGTCCTGGAGTGAAGTTGCGATTAAATTGGGAAGAAAGGCCACAGCGGACAGCGTGAGAATGGAATTTCAGCGATTTATGGAAGAAAAGTAATGTTTGTTCGTTTTGTTCGCACTGTTCGTTTGCAAAATGTTATAGTATAGGCTGGAAGTGGTGTAAGAGCCGTTTCCTCCTCCCATATTGATTGACGGCTGTCAGGTGTAACACCCTGGCAGCTGACTCGCTGGCATTGCGACTGCGGCACAAGGTACCGCTGAATATGTCAGCATGGCGTACTGGCACATCGGGTATCCAGATGCTGGGTACTTAGATGCAGGTACGCATTAATAGACATAAACAATAAGGGTTATACCGGGCAACCGGTACTGATGCGGGGTAGAGCAGTCTGGCAGCTCGCCGGGCCCATAACCCGGAGGCCGCAGGTTCAAATCCTGCCCCCGCTATTCAGACAGATACATTTGACATTGTAAATTCCTTTCTGGGACTCCAGGCTATTATAGGTCTGGGGTTCTTTTCTTTGACTGACGCAAGGAGGTGAGCGCGAATGGGAAGACCATTGAAGATTAAATCCCCAGAAGAAATGGAGCGGTTTTGGGAAGCGTACAAACAGGAATGTGATAACCAGGAAGTGCTTACCCATGACTTTAGTTCAAAGAACAGTGAATTTGTGTCAGCCAAACTTAAGCGGAGCATTACCTACACCATTGAGGGATTCTGTGTATATCTTGGGATTGCAAGGTCGAAATTTTACGAGACTTATGCGAATAGGAAGAGGTATGGGGACATCGTCACGCGCATACGAGAGGAGTGCGAAGCTGATGCTAGGAAGAAATTTGAGCTACAGATAATCCCGTCGCAGCTGGCGGGGCTGTGGATGAGCAAATATGGCTATACGACGAAGGTAGAAAACAATTTGTCCGGTGGGCTTAACACCGAAAAGACCAAACTGGATGACCTTCTTGAGCAGATGCGTGGTGGTGGGTAATGAGTGCGGAGAGATTGCTGCTGTCAGATAAGTACAAGGCGTTCCTGCGTTGTGATGCGCCGGTGGAGTTCCTGGAGGGTACCACGGCAGCCGGAAAGACCACGGTAGGCCTGTTCAAGTTCATGCTTAAGGTAGCCGAAAGCCCAAAGAAGCTGCACATCCTGGCTGCGGATGATACAGGCGCCGCCGAGAAGAACATCATCCAGAAGGACCTGGGTATCCTGGATGACTTCGGCGTCCTGGTGGAATACAAGGGTAATGGTGGCGGTGGCTATAACATGCCCCACATCCTCTTCCGCACATCCGGCGGCGATAAGATAATCTTTGTTGTCGGCTACGGCAATAAGCGCAAATGGAAGGATGCCCTGGGCGGCCAGTACGGATGCCTGTACATTGATGAGATTAACACGGCCGACATAGAGTTTGTGCGTGAGGCCGCCATGCGGAGTGATTACCTGATGGCCACGCTCAATCCGGATGACCCTGGCCTGGCTGTCTACAAGGAGTATATCAACTGTTCCAGGCCGCTGCCGGAATGGGCGGATGAGACGCCAAAAGAGATAATGGACGAATTACAGGAAGAACCAAAACCCGGTTGGGTACATTGGTTCTTTTCTTTTGCTCATAACCTGGGCTTGAGCAAGGAAAAACTGGAACAGATAATGACCAATACCCCGAAAGGAACGAAAATCTGGAAGAATAAGATTCAGGGCCTGCGTGGTAAGGCAACCGGACTGATTTTCTCCAACTTTGAGCGGTCTAAGCATGTCATTACGGTCCAGCAGGCCAAGGCGCTGAAATTTAAGAAGTTCACGGCGGCCCTGGACACATCCTACTCTTCCAAGTCCCCGGATACCATAGCCATGATATTCCAGGGAATCACGGAGGACAGGAAGCTTATCACCCTGGCCGAAAAAGTCTATAACAATTCCAAGCTTGACATCCCGCTTGCCCCCAGCGACACGGCTGTAAAGTTTGTGGCCTTCCTGGAGCAGTGCCGGAAGGATTGGGGATTTGTCAAGGATGTGTACATAGACAATGCGGACCAGGCCACCATTACAGAACTGCGTAAGTACAAGCGGCTTAAGGGCTGCCTGTATAATTTTTACGATTCATACAAGCGACCGGAGATTTTGGACCGTATCAACCTGCAGCTGGGCTGGATACAGCAGGGCTGTTACCTGGTAGTTGATACCTGCATGGAGCATCTGTCCGAGTTGGACCGGTACAGTTGGGATGATGAGAAGGATAAGCCAGAGGACAGGAACGACCATACCATTAATGCCAATCAGTATGCGTGGATACCATACCGGAACCTGATTGGATTTGAGGAGGCGATAAAAAGTGATAAGTAGAGATTGGGAGCGTAAACAAAACGAACGGAGAAAAAGGCTTCTGAAAAAGGCATGGGAGGAATGGGAATCGTGGACGCAGAAAGAGCGGGATATCTGGAACCTGGAAATGATGCAGACCGACATAGCGTACATGTCATTGGCCTACCGAAGCGGGTACCACGCATCGCTGGGGCGTGCAATTGCAGTGCTTAAGGAGGTTGAGAAGAAATGAGGTGGTTAAGCAACATGAATGAGACAATTAAACGTGGCATTCGTACCTGGCTGAATGTGGTTCCGGCCAGCGGGAACTGCATCCAGATTAACGAGGTCCTGGACTTCGAGGCCAACGCAATCCGGAACCGCATATGGTACCGTGGCGATGGTAACGAACTGGAGCAGATGTACCAGCAGGCTCCAGAGTATGCTGACAAATATAAATTCTGGGCCAGCAGGTGCACACCAGGAATGGAGATGCGGAAGATACATACGGGACTGCCAGGCTTGACTGTCCGTATCCTGTCTGGCATCGTTTTGGATGACATGAACGATTTTGACTTTGCAGAAAATGACCAGCAGCGGCAGCTGTGGGAAGACATAGCAAAGGATAACAAGTTCGCGAAGAAGATGGAGAAGGCATTGAAGGAAGTCCTGTACATCGGGGACGGTGCCTTCAAGGTCACGATTGATACGACCGTCAGCGAGTTCCCCATCCTGGAATGGTATCCAGGGGAACGAGTTGAGATTGTCCGGAACCGGGACCGGGTGAAGGAGGTCGTGTTCAAGACGCCGTATAAGGCTGGCCATCAGCAGTATGTCCTATATGAGCATTATGGATATGGTTACATATACAACGAGTTGTACAAGGGTGACACTTCGGTGCCCCTCAATGCTATCGACGCCACCAAGGGCATCAAGGACACGAAGTTTGATGATAATGTCATCCTGGCAGTACCCTTGCAGGTGTATGAGTCCACCAAATATGAAGGACGCGGCGGCAGCATCTTTGATGGTAAGCTGGACAGCTATGACGCCTTTGACGAGGCCTGGTCCCAGTGGATGGATGCTCTGAGGGCCGGCCGTGCCAAGACATACATACCTGAGTGCCTTGTGCCGCATAATCCGGAGACCGGTCAGGTCATCAAGCCAAATCCGTTTGATGACCGATATTTTGCCTCTGATAACGACATGTCAGAAAGTGCGGATAACAAGGTCAACGTGGTGCAGCCGGCAATACCCCATGACAGTTATCTTGCATCTTACTGTACAGCACTGGACCTTTGTCTGCAGGGGGTCATAAGTCCCAGCACTTTGGGCATTGATGTCAAGAAGCTGGATAATGCTGAGGCTCAGCGTGAGAAAGAAAAGGCTACCCTGTATACCCGGAACGCCATCGTGGAGGCGCTGCAGGAAACACTGCCTGAGCTGGTGGGGGCAACCATCAACGCATATAACTTCCTGCATGGAAAGGCTGCGGAGGAGGTCAAGGTGGACATCCCATTCGGCGAGTACGCCAACCCATCCTTTGAGAGCCAGGTGGAGACCCTGGCCAAGGCCCGGCCCGGTGCTCCTATGATGAGCATTGAGGCCCCGGGGGGGGGAAGGTATGCC
>ERZ791630.442-NODE-442-length-23508-cov-8.87533_pt1 | contig 23508 bp, 20 predicted proteins | sample MGYA00510264_ERZ791630 | MGnify/ENA primary metagenome ERZ791630 (study PRJEB30046, sample SAMN00715150) | human gut metagenome | study: EMG produced TPA metagenomics assembly of the A metagenome-wide association study of gut microbiota in type 2... | reverse complement strand
GCGCACGCCGGTAGCTCCGTTTACGGCTGTTTCGACGGGGAAGGTGACGAGCTGTTCCACTTCCTCGGCTGCCATACCGTTGGCTTCGGTCATGATGACCACTGTCGGGGCGTTCAGGTCGGGAAACACGTCTACTTCCGTGTGCATGGCGGTGTAAGTCCCCGCAATAAGCAGGAGGATGGCCGCGCAGAGCACAACCAGTCGGTTGTGCAGGGAGTAATGTATGATTTTATTTAGCATGATATTTCATTGATTAAGTCTGGTTCCTCCCGGTTTACTTTTGAGAAGTGCCGGACAGGGGATAAACTTGCGTAACTATAAATGAGTTCTGTGTGTGCCGCAAGGGAACTTGGATGCGGCGCTTTGCCGCTAGTGCTCATGACTGTGGGCAGGGATGGCGTTGCTTGCGCTTGCCAGGCGAACTTGGTATGCGCCTTCGGTCACTACACGGTCTCCAGGTTTGATTCCGGTCAGGATTTGTACACTTTTGCCATTGTCGGCGCCGAGGGTCACTTCCTGTTTCTTGTAGCCTTCTTCATCAAGTTGCAGGTAGACGAAGAAGATGCCTTGCTCTTCCGTCAGGGCGGTGCGGGGCACGGATATCACGTTTTCCAGTTGGGAGGAAAGCAGATAAACTTCGACGAATGACCCCGGAATCACTTCTCCTTTATTGTCAAATTCGAAGGTGACGGGCACGTAGAAAGAGTTGTCTCCGGAAGTTTTCCCGAAGGAAAGCAGTCTGCCGCTCAGTTCATTCAGTTCGTAGACCTCATTATTATAAGGTGTCCGGAAATTGGCGGAACTGATTGTGCGGAGATACGGGTAGTATTTTTCCGATACTTCGGCACGGAGGAAAAGCCGGCGGTTCTGCGTCACGCTGACCAGTGGCTGACCGATGGTTACGTAGTCTCCCTCATTGACCAGAATACTTTTCACGTATCCGGCAATGGGCGCGGTGATATTCTGACCGATGGCCGAGTGGTTTTTGGCGAGCGCTTCGTAGCTGATACGTGCGTTTTCGTAGTTCTGCTCCGCCTGTGCGAAATCCTTGTCGGACACAATCTTGTTTTTGACGAGCGACTTCATTCGTTCGTATTCCTTTTTGGATACTTCGTAAGCGATTCGGGCACGTTGTACGGGGTCACCGTCGGCGATGTTGTGCGAAGAAATAGTCACCAGCGGAGTGCCGCGACCGACGCTCATTCCTTCCGTCACCTTGCCGCGGAAAGAAACGACTCCGGCCACCGTGGCTACAGCCACCGATTCGTCGCCTTGGGCAGCGAGTACCTGTCCGCTTGTCTTGATGACTTGCTGGAAGGGGGCCGGTGTGATAGCATTTACCTTTACACCGGCAGCGTCAGCTTTCGCTTTCGGGAGGATGATTTCATCGCTGTGCTCGCCGGCGGGTTCGCTGGTGGCAACTTTGCCGTGATCGTGTCCTCCGCTGCATTCACCTTCGTGTGAATGGTCGGCTCCTTCGGCTTCGTGGTCATGACCTTCCACTTCGTGGTCATGTCCTTCGTGTTCATCATGATTGTGTGTGACGGTCTCGTGGTCATGCCCTTCATGACCAGTATTTTTACTATTGCAAGAGCCCAGGACGAATAATCCCATGACTCCTATAAAGATAAGTTTCTTCATAAATGTTGTTTTCCTACTAAGTTTTACTGTTTTTGTACGCTACAAAGATAGAGTAACGCAGATGCAACTTGCTTGCATTTACGTCATTACGCAAAAACAGAGTAGGGAGGGGCCCGAAGTGAGGAGGTACGAGGTATTTTCGTACCGTGCAGGGATTCACGATAGATGTAGTAATTTTTGACTCGTCTTTCCTGCGGTCGTAATAAATGTTCGATGATCGTATCCGTAAACAGGGTGGCGACGAATACGTAATTCGGTCCGCTGTCCGTGTGCACGGAGGGGATGGGAGAGTGGAAGCGGGTCATGCATTCGCTGCTGCAACATGAATCGCTTGCGGGGTGATGATGGTGGTTGGGGCATTGCTGCTCTACCGGTTGGTCCTGCTTCATGCAGATCATCCCGTTGGGGTGGTGGTGATGGGGAATAACGGCGGCTACCAACATAATGATGTTGATAAAGAATAGCATCGTTACTATGAATCGTTTCTTCCCTTTCATCCTTTATTGCAGAACATTGTCTGCTCTAAGTCTATTATTAAATTTGCACAAATATACAAATACTTTTTCTTTCACCTAAAGCAGATAATGTCTTTTTATTGTTTATTATTTCTTTTCCAGTTCCTGCAACGAATCCATTTTCTTCTTTTCGAGGAATTCGTAGATGCCGCAAAGATGCTCCGTCACCTTCTTATTGCCGAACTCGTAGACCTTTGTCACCAGTCCGTCAAGGAAGTCACGGTCGTGCGAAACGACGATCAGGGTGCCGTCGAAATCCATCAGCGCTTGCTTGAGGATATCTTTGGTTTTCATGTCGAGGTGGTTGGTCGGCTCGTCCAGAATCAGGAGGTTGACCGGTTCCAGCAGGAGCTTGATCATTGCCAGACGGGTACGTTCGCCACCCGAGAGCACTTTCACTTTCTTCATAGATTCTTCCGGCCCGCCGAACATGAAGGCGCCCAGCAAGTCACGTATCTTGTTGCGGATTTCTCCTTTTGCCACGTCGTCAATCGTCTGGAAAACCGTGAGGTTTTCGTCCATCAGCGAGGCTTGATTCTGCGCGAAATATCCGATTTGTACGTTATGTCCCAGCGTCAGCGTGCCGTCGTGGTCGATTTCGTTCATGATACATTTCACCAGTGTCGATTTACCTTCACCGTTCTTGCCTACGAAAGCCACCTTGTCGCCACGTTCAATCGTCAGGTTGGCGTTGCGGAACACGACATGATCGCCGTACGTCTTCCCGACGCCTTCCATCGTGACGGGGTAACTGCCCGAACGGGGCGAAGGCGGGAATTTCAGCCGCAGTGCCGAAGTATCTTCCTCGTCTACTTCCAGCAATTCCAGTTTTTCCAGCATCTTGACACGGCTCTGCACTTGCAAAGTCTTCGAATACGTCCCCTTGAAGCGTTCGATGAAGGCTTCCGTTTCGGCGATGAACTTCTGTTGCTCGTCATAAGCCTTCTGTTGCTGTTCGCGGCGTTCCTTGCGCAGTTGCAGGTATTGGGAGTAGTTTACTTTATAGTCGTAGATGCGGCCCATCGTTACTTCAATGGTGCGGGTGGTGATGTTGTCCACGAATTTGCGGTCGTGGCTGATCACGATGACTGCTTTGCCGTTATTGATCAGAAAATCTTCCAGCCATTGGATCGATTCGATGTCGAGGTGGTTGGTCGGCTCGTCAAGCAGGAGTACGTCCGGTTTTTGCAGCAGCAGTTTGGCGAGCTCGATGCGCATGCGCCAGCCTCCGCTGAAGTCGCTCGTCTGACGTTGAAAATCTTCGCGTGTGAATCCAAGTCCGAGTAATGATTTCTCTACGTCCTCTTCGTAATTGGTTGCGTCGATGGAGTAAAATTTTTCGCTGAGGGCGGACACTTCCTCGATCAGTGCCATGTAGCTGTCACTTTCGTAATCCGTCCGTGTTTCCAGCTCCTTGTTCAGTGCGTCGATCCGTGCTTCCATCTCGTGCAGATGCGCGAAAGCCTGTGCCGTTTCGGCAAACACGGTTCTGCCGTCTTCCGTCATCAAATGCTGTGGGAGATAGGCTACTACGCAATCCTTGGGGGCCGAAACCTTGCCACGGGTAGGCTGTCGGACTCCTGCCAGAATCTTGAGTAAGGTACTTTTTCCCGCTCCGTTTTTTCCCATCAGGGCGATGCGGTCTTTTTCATTAATAACGAAAGAAATATCACTAAATAGGGTAGTGCCGCTAAACTCTACGGCTAGTCCGTCTATCGAAATCATACAATTCTTTATAATTTGAGGCGCAAAGATAGCGAAATATATCAATCTTTTTTATAACTTGCGGGCTGAAAAACATTATTAACTGAAATATGTTGACTAAAAAGTAATTTTAGAGAATAATTTTAAAAATAATATAGAAACGATATGGAAGGCGGACAAACAAATGAATTCAGACCTCTTATCTTAGTGGCCGAGGACGACGACAGCAACTTCAAATTGATCAAAGCAATCATCGGAAAGAAATGTGATATACAGTGGGCCAAGAATGGCGAAGAAATCGTGGCACTGTTCAAGGAATACGGCAACGAGGCCAAAGCGATCCTGATGGACATCAAAATGCCTGTGATGAACGGACTGGATGCTACGAAGATCATCCGCGGAGAAAACAAGGAAATCCCTATTATCATGCAGACCGCCTACGCTTTCAGCTCTGACAAGGAGAATGCGATGAACGCAGGAGCGAGCGAAGTGCTGGTGAAACCGATCACACTGTCGATTCTGCGCAATACGCTGACGAAGTATTTCCCCGAATTGGTCTGGTAGACTGATCTCTTTTTTTGTCCGGTAGACTGATCTTTTTTGTTTGTTAAACCGGTCTTTGCTCCGGCAAGCATGATCTTTATCCGGTAAAACGGTATCGCTGAGTAGAAAAACGGTATAACAATTCGGGTGTTTTTCCTGTTTTGTATTTGTGATATTAACAAATAGCTGACGGCTGTAAAAGTAAAATAGGCGGACCTCACGGTCGGCCTATTTCTGTTCGTTTCCGTTAATTTGTTAGAGTTCAGAAACGACTCTATGTAAAGTCTCTCCTTTGAGAGATTTTAAGAGCGATTTTTATCGGCTTCCACCTGCCCACCAAACGGGTTCGGAGTATACGTATTGTCCGTCACCAAAGGCTTCTTTGATGGCTACATTTGCCAATACATCGTCTGCTCCGTAACCGAAACGCAGCGGGAATTTGTTAGAGTTCAGCGGGTTTTTCAGTTCCACTAAGTTTTCGTTCGCACCTTTCATACGGCGGTAGTCGTTGTAAGCTTCTAAAGATTCGCCGGATGCACCAAAGAATGCGAGATATTTCTGTACCATTGTTTCTTTTAATGGGTTAGCGGCAAAAAGAGGAGCTACTTCATTATCAAAATAGGCTTCGGCGACGGCGTCACCCAAGAAATCGGCTTTCCCGCCCAGCCAGTTTCTGGCGGCATCGGCAACTGTATTCTCCAAATTGGCAAATGCAGCGATAACGGCATCTTTCAAAGCGGCTTTTGCTTCATCTACTCTGCCACCCAGACGACACAGGGCTTCTGCTTCGAGGAATTTTACTTCATGGTAACTGATCAGTTGTGTGGGAGCGGTCATAGCCCATGAGGCCATAGACATGCCATAATTATTCTGTAATTCCTGAGGGGTGCCGTTAGGAGCTACGTTGATGGCATCGATTGTTGTGGCTTGATTTGCACCGCCTCCATATACAACATTTCCGCTAGGATCAGGTTGGATAAATGAGCGTGGAGCTCGCGGGTCATTTCTTGTTGCAAATTTCTCGATGAGACTTTCGCTGGCTGCAAGGCTGTTGCGGCTATAGCTGAAAGCCCAAAGGGGATTTAGTTGAGAATCACCGTCATAAATGTCCAGTTTACATTCTTCATTTGCATTGGTAAATGATTTGCTTACATAGGTCAGAATGTTTTGGAGATCGGTAGTCTGATTGGCGCTTTTGTTAAGAAGACGCATTGTATAGCGTGCTTTCAGTGCATAAGCTGTTTTAAGCCACAGACCGGCTTGTGCATCTTGGTCTGATCCGTAGATGAGGTCTTTTGATCCCACTGCACCTGATAATCCTTCGTCTTCGGCTGTTCCATCCTTCAAAAGTGTGATAGCAGCATCCAGGTTCTGCATTACTTCTTTGTAGATAGACTCTTGTGAATCAATTTTAGGTTGCATATACTTCGGTGTGCCGTCCGGATTTAAAACTCCGGTTTCGCTGAACGGTGTGTCTCCGAACACATCGGCTACTACCGCACCATTGTAGGCAAGAAGGATTCTGGCTATTGCTTCAGTTACTACATTGCCTTTTTCCGATGGGTCTTCCTGACACTTGTTGATTACAATCTTTGCATTCTTTATATTGGCGTAAACGCTGATCCACGCATTGTTGTAGGTCGTGGCAGTGGTCGGTTCTCCGCTGCGGACTTCTGCCCGGTAGAGTTGGTTGCCGATACCTGTTTCGTGCTCCATGTAAACGGACGAATAGAGTGAAAAATCTCCTCCTACTGTGCTGAATGCAGTGCTGACTCCCAAGTCTGTTATCAAAAACTTCGCCGGAGCATCCTGCGGGTTATTGGGATTCTTGTTGACTTTGTCCATTGCATCTTCCGTACAAGCAGAAGCAATGACAGCAGTAAAGAAAGAAACTGCCAGCAATTTTCCTATTGATTTATATTTTTTCATTGTCTTGCAGATTAAAATTTAATATTAAAGCCGAAACCAAAGCTAGCTGTTTGCGGCATTGAATAGTCTTCGAAAGCTCCGGACATATTGTTGTTTCCTTGGCTGGCTTCCGGATCAAGGTCAGGCATCTGTGCCCAGACGAGGATATTTCTTGCGAAAGCATTCACCGAAAGTTCCATCCACTTTTTCTGGAGTACTTTGTAGCTTACTGCCACTTCGCGGAGTTTGATGAACGAGTTGTCGTATACAGAAGATTCGTCAATATCGTTCAGGCGGCTGTAGTACACTTGTTGCGCATTGGCTCCGGTGATGGCGATATCGTTTTTGGTTCCGTCCTGTTTGTAACCGTCAAAGATGATCGTGCCTTCCCGATTCTCTGTTCTTTTGCTGACGCCGTAGTAGTCGGACAAACCGGTAGTTCTGCTGTACATCTGGCCACCTTGTTTCCAGTCAAGTACAGCACTGATGGTACATTTCCACAGACGCAATGACGTATTGAAACCCATTACGAAATCCGGAGAAACTTTTCCGATTACCTGTGCCTCACCGGCGACAGGCAAACCGTTTTCGTCTACCAGACGATTGCCGTTAGCGTCTCTCTTGTATCCTACGCCATAGATTACAGGGAATTTTTCGCCTGCTGATGCACGAACCTGTGGAGTGACGTAACCACCCAGTGAAATGTTTTCCACACCCGGAGCCAGTTCGTCTACATAGTTGTCGATTTTGGTCCAGTTGAAACCGAAGTCCCAGTTGATATTCTTCGTGCGGATCGGGTTGAATCCCAATGTGATTTCGTGCGTGTCGGTATGAATCTTACCACCGTTTGTCAACAGTTTGCTGGCACCGGTAGAAGACGCCAAAGGCACTGAAAATATCTGGTCTTTGACGTTCTGACGCGAATAAGTATAATTCAACGTAATCAGGTTGTCGAAGAAGTTCACGTCGGCACCGATTTCGTACGAACGTGTATTCTGCGGTTTCAGATTCGGGTCGAATATTGTGTAGTACGGGGTATAGGCAGTAGTACCTTTGATGGGGTACATGATGGGAGTCAGCGAATAGAATCCTCCTCCGTACGTGGGAGTCGAGTAATAATTCTCAAGGAAATCACCAGCCTGTCCTACTTCCGCATAAGAAACTCTCAGTTTGGCGTAGTTGACTACATCATTTTTCAGTTCATCAAGTTCTGTCAGGATGAAACCTGCTGACACAGAGGGATAGAAGAACGAACGGTTGTTGCGCGGCATGTTGGACACATAGTCCTGACGTCCGGTCACAGTCAGATAAAGCATGTTTCTGTACGAAGCCGATACGTTGCCGAAGAAACCGACAGTACGGTTTTTCCATCTTTCTTCTTCTGTAAGCTGAGTGGTTGCATTGTTGATATGATTCCACCCTGCGAAGTTATAGTTTGTTCCGTATTCGTAGTATTTCTTTCTGTTGCTCTGGATAAATTCGTTACCTGCTACAGCGTTCAATCCCCAGTCGTCATTGATGCGCCAGTCGTAGTTGATGGTCAGCAATGAGTTGTAGGTAGCGTTTGTCCAACCGTAGTTTTCTATCTGGCCGCGACCGCCGCCGGTGTTACTTCCGTATCCGTAGCTGTCAGAGTAGTGAGTGGTATAAGCGTCTACACCTAACATATATTTCGCGTTCAGTTTATGGTTGGCCGTTCCGAAATCTGTTTGATAAGTGGCATATACATTTCCGAAGAAACGGTTGGTGTCTTCTGTGTATTTGTTGTTGTCAATAGCCCAATAGGCATTGTCAAAATTTCCACGGAAAGAGTTTTGCTTATAAATGTCGCCGTCTACATGGCTGGGGATACCTGCCAGATCGTAGCTTGCGGGCGAAGCGTAAACAGTTCTCAGCAGTCCGTTTCCGGACGTTACCGCCTTGTCAATCGAAGTCGTGATGTAGTTTCCTGCAAAACCAGTTGTGAAGTTATTCGTCAGTTTCGTTTCGGCGCTTACTTTCACGTTGTATCTGTCCATGCCAGTTTTGGGGATAATACCGTCTTGGTGCGTATTTCCAAGAGAAACGGAGTATGAACTTTTTTCCAGCGTTTGTGCCACGTTCAGCGAGTTGCTCCAAGTGATACCTGTTTCGAAGAATTCTTTTGTATTGTCGTAAGCCTGTGGAGTAGCCCAAGGGTCAAGACCTGCTGAAGCACGCTGCGGCACGTAATATTTGCCGGATTGCATGCCATACTTTTGAGTAAATTCGTTGTCGGTGTTGCCGCCATAATTGGGATCGTTGGACAGTTCAGAAATCTTAGGTCCCCAGGATAATCCTGAAGTTGGGCTGTATCTTCCGCCGGACCCCTGTGCATACGTCTTTTGGAATTCGGGCAGGCGACCGACTACGTCAAAACTGACATTGGATGAGAAACTGACTTGGGGTTTGCCTTTTTCCAGTCCCTTACCGCTTTTGGTGGTGATGATGATCACACCATTGGATGCGCGGATTCCGTAAAGTGCCGAAGCCGCCTGTCCTTTCAGAATGTTGATACTTTCAATGTCGTTCGGGTCGATATCTACCGCGCGGTTGGCAAAGTCCACACCGCTAACACTACCGTTGTTCTGTATGTCCGTATCTACGTCAGGAGTACTGGTCACTGCCATTCCGTCGATTACGTAAAGCGGCGTGTTATCTCCGGAGAAAGAACGTGCGCCACGGATCGTGATCTGTGAAGATGCTCCGGGCATACCGCTCGAAGGTTTGATATCCAGACCGGAAACTTTTCCTTGCAACGCTCCTGCCAGGCTGGAGTTGGAAGCTTGGGTCAGTTGTTCGGACTTCACGTCCTGAACGGCGTAGCCCAGCGCTTTCTTTTCGCGGGAGATACCCATGGCCGTTACTACGACTTCGTCCAGGGCTTTGGCGTCACTTTTTAATACTACGTTGATAACGCCCTGTTTGATCGTTACTGTCTGCGGAACCATTCCTACATAGGAAACGCGCAAAGTTTTAGAAGAACTTGGTACGGTGGGGAGTTGTCCTTTCGGGAAGCGTTAAGTGTTTTTGGGGCTATTTAAGGCATAAAATGATAAAAAGATAGCATTTTGAATGATTCGCTGATGTTATTTTATGAAAATAACGATTTTAACACTATCTTTATGTCGTGTAATGTAATTTGAATATTATTAAAATCGTGCTCAAATCTTCTCATTTCATCAATATACTGATTAAATTCTTTCAATATGATACTTTATAGTTAAAAACGTAACACTTTTTTAATTTTGATATAAATAGTGTTATCTTTGCAGCCTGTTAGAGACTAGAAGTCTATTTATAGGTTAAATTTAAGAGAGAATTTATGAAAAGAAAATTGATGTTCTTTATGACCTTCCTTTTTTTGGGTATAGGTCTGGTGACAGCGCAGACGTCCCGAGTTACCGGTGTGGTAACCGCCGAGGAAGATGGCCTGCCTGTTGTAGGTGCTTCGGTATTAGTGAATGGCACTACTCTTGGTACTATCACGGATATTGATGGTAAGTTTATAATCACGAATGTACCAAGTTCTTCTAAGACTTATTGATATTTTAAAACCTCTCTTTTTCCTCCTTTTTTATTCTATCTTGTTGTAAATCAGAACATAAGTGCTTCTTTCCGCAACTTGGCTTCCCGGCTCACTTACTATAATCGCAACCTTTTCCCTTTCTTTTTCGATCTCAGTCATCTTTTTCGGGCAGGTACTTGGCTTGTTTTCAGGGGGCGGATGCTTAGGTTCTACCTTTATTTGAGGCTTTCTATGAGCGATAGGGGCAGACCGGTCTTTTCGGCAATGAGTTGATTGTCAATTCCTTGCTTTTTCATGTCGATGGCTGTCTGAAAGATGTTCAAGGCTTCTTCGCGACCTTTCTTCAGGCCTTTCTTCAGGCCTTCCTCAAGTCCTTCTTCAAGTCCTTTCTTTAGCCCTTCTTCCATCCCTTTCTTTATTCCTTCCTTTTCCGCTGCATCCATTGTCACCAAATAATCCCGGTACACTTTGACGCTATTGTCGTATAGCTCTCTCTCCTTTGGAGACATAGAAGCCACATCAGCGATCTCTTCGAGTTTTTCGAAGACGGCTTTTCGTGCCTTGAATGGCAGGCGTTTTAAAGTTTCCATATTATTTAATATATAAATCCAACGTTCAAAATTCGTTTCGCATTCCTCTTCGTTTTTGTTGAAGAGAGGGAGAGCGATAAAGATTTCCCGGAACTTATCCGAGAAGAGTTCTCCTGTTTCCCTGTCACTTAGAATAACATCCGTGCGGAGTTTTATGTTCTTGTCGATAATGAAATTCATCAAGAAAACTCCGTATACGGCTTTTATTTCAAACTTCCATTCATTGCCTACCCTTCCTTGATTGACGATGGCACGCGATAAATAATAAATCGAGCGTTCTTTGAAGTTGCTTTGCATACGGTTCTGCATTTCAACGATGATTTTTTCGCCTGTGTCCGTGGTGCAATATACATCATAGATAATACCTCGTCCTTCCGGATAGAGCGGCAATTGCTCATTATTCAAAAACTGTAAGTCCGTTATCACTCGTTCACCTTCGAGCAGGTCGTTCAGAAATTCGATTAGTAAATCCTTAGACACTTCTCTGCCGAATATTAGTTTGAATCCGTAGTCGGTGAACGGATTGATAAATTTGCTCATTGTTTTGGTTGTTTCTCTTTTATGTTGTAAAGAGATGTTTCTCTTCGCATGTATAGTGAAGAGGCTTTTCTTTATTCTACAAAGATAGGATAAATTATTGTTTTATGATGCGTTTGGCGGGAGAAATAAATGACGTGGGTGCTCAAAAATGTTCATCTCCCTCTTAAAAATGTTCATCTTCCCCTAACTCGCTTTTTGAGGATGCCGTTGTAGGTGTCTTCAAATTCTGCCGAGTGGTTGAGTGCCCAGAGGATGTAGTCGCCCGGCTCGTTCTTTTTGAGCAGGGTGGAGCGGTATTCGGAGCTGAGGACTTTCCATAAGGTGCCGCAGGGACCACCCAGCTTTCTGCGTCGGGCGAGGGCGAGGATGGCTTTCACGGTTGGTTCGTTCCGGATGCCGATGGCGTCCATGTTGAGGCGTAGCAGGGATTCGGAGAATCCTCCGGAAGCAGTGCTTTCGTTCGGGGCTTCTTCTTGCTGACTTCTTTCGTACTGAGTTCCGTTGTGCTTGGCTTCTTCCTGCTGGTTTCTTTCGTACTGAGTTCCGTTGTGCTTGGCTTCTTCCTGCTGGTTTCTTTCGTATTGAGTTCCGTTGTACTTGGCTTCTTCCTGCTGACTTCTTTCGTATTGAGTTCCGTTGTGCTTGGCTTCTTCCTGCTGGTTTCTTTCGTATTGGGTTCCGTTGTGCTTGGCTTCTTCTAGCTGGTTTCTTTCGTATTGAATTCCGTTATATCTAGTTTCTCCCTTCTGATCTATTCCTTCATTTCTTCTTTCTTCCTTATTTTCCTCCCCTCTTTTTCCGGACGAGATTTCTAAAGACAAACCTTTGACAGCAACAGGCGCAGCCTGAAAAACGCCGTTTGACGGAACGGGCGGCTGCTCTCTATCCTTCTCCCATTCATTTTCGGTTTTGCTTTGTCTTTCCCTTTCTTTGTCTCTTTCTCTTTCTCTTTCTCTTTCCGGTTTGCTTTTAATCTCAGTATCTGTTTCCGATTTACTTTCGATTTCTGTATCCGTTTCCTGTTTTGTTTGTGGGATTGTTGCTGCAATTTCTCGTTTTTTTGCAGCATTAATTTTCATAGCTGCTTCGTCGGTCACTGTTTTTGTAGCATTGATTCCTGTGCCTGCTGCATGGATATTTGTGCCTGTCGTGTCGATTCCTGTCTTTGTTTTAGTAACTTCTGTAGCTGTGATATTGATTCCTGTTTTTATTGCGTTGACTTCTGCGCCTACTATATGGCTTTCCGCTTCATACACTTCTGTACCTTTTGAATTTATATTATTTCTTATTTCTGCGGAATTATTTTCCGTTCCATCCTCTCCTTCCTTGATGAGCCAAAACTGTTCCAGCGGAAGTTTGTATTTCCTTCGGCTGTCGGTAATGATTTTGTGGTATTGCTCTTGGATGGCTTGCGAAGTCAGAATCCCGTACTCCTTATATATATAGGTGTCGAACAGTCCGACGGACAGGCAGTCGTCGATGATGGCCTGCATCTCCTCCTCCTCGCAACACACTTCCTGCGAAATGTCGAACAAGGTATCTTGATTCCATGCGATGTAAAATCCCTTTTCTTTGTAGATGAGGCAGAGCAGGGAAGTGAGTGCGGCAATTCCTGCTGCATGATGACGGTTGGAAATGCGGCGTACCTTCCTGTCTTGGAAGAAGTTGACATCGAGCGGGAAATAATCTAATCCGGGTTTGGAAATACGGGCCATCTTTTTGAATATTTAGAGTGATATTGAATGATAAATAATGAATAAGGCGAATCGGTAATTTTAATTTAGCTCATTTCAGTATGGTGATAAGCTACTTGATAGTCAGTTCTGTCTCTCAACTGAGGGTAACTAAAAAGTCGATTCTATCTCAATTGGGGGTGACTAGAAAGTCGATTCTATCTCTATTCTCCTCCTTCGGGAAGGAGGAGTGGTCGCAGACCGAGGTGGTAGGAGAAATAATGTTTGTTCCTATTTCTTTGTAAATGATAGGATTATGTATTCACCTACCACCTCCCCCTACGGGTACTCCTCCTTCCCGAAGGAGGAGAATAGAGTTACTATTGCGTACAACTACTCCCTAGAACTCCTTTTTCACATCGAAGCAGGGACAGGCTTTCATGTATTCATTGGGTGAGATGATGCCGTCTCCGTTGAGGTCGGGGCTTGTGTCCCGGTGTCCGATGACCTGTTTCACGTTGGGGAAGGCCAGTTGCAGAGATTTCACCAGTCGGATGAGGGCAGTGCGTTGTGCATCTGTCCGTGTGTCGGCGGGGCGGCCTTCCTTGTCCAGTCCGCCGACGTAGCAGATGCCGATGGAACGCTGGTTCCAGCCCATACAATGCGCCCCGTCGAGGGTGACGTCTCGTCCCGGTTCGATGGTGCCGTCGAGGCGGATGACGTAATGATAGCCGATGGACCAGAAGCCACGGGCACGGTGCCAGCAGTCGATATCGGCAGCGGTGATGTCCTGTCCCGCACGGGTGGCGGAACAGTGGATGATGATGGTGTCTTTCATTGCAGAAACTCCTTTCTTTGTCCTCTTTCTCTGGGCAATATATAAGTGTTGAAACCAAAAATGGCGGATTCTTCGGGAGACAGGCGGCGGTAATAGTGTTGCGTCACTGAATGGTGTACGGGAACAAAGAGAGAAATAAGAGGAAGAGGCGATGAAACAAGGGGAGAAGAAACTGACTGCACACATACATTGCCTGCTTCGGACTTCCCGATTGAATTACTCGATCTGCCTGTTCCGAGCAGATTGCCTGCTTCGGACTCTCCGACTGAATTGCTCGATCTGCCTGTTCCGAGCAGATTGCCTGCTTCGGACTCTCCGATTGAATTGCTTGATTTGCCTGTTCCGAGCAGATTGCCTGCTTCGAACTCCCCGATTGAATCAGCTTTGACAGTCAGCACAGGTATTTCGGGTGCTATCAGAAAGCATTCTTCCGAACCGCTTCTTTCGGCTCTTGGCTTTTTCTTCATGGCCGATTGCTTCAGTCTTTCGGGGTGTAATAAATGCAGCACCAGCCAATTACGTTGTTTAGGGTTCATTTGTTCCCCTTTTACCAGTGCGTTCATGGATGGATAGGCTTGCAGGATATTTCCTGCCTCGTCCGTTGTGGCACAGGGGACGGGGGAGAGGGCGGGTGACGACGGACGCAGACCGGTCCGGATGGCGTGCATGACATTGTCGTAGGCATCGCACCATTCGAGGTTGGCGACGTGGTTGTTGAGCTTGTTTCCGTCGAGGTGGTTCACTTGGGGGAGACGCTTCGGGTTGGGGATAAAAGCTGTTGCCACTAAGCGGTGTACAGAGTAGCCGACGTATATCCCCTTTTGGCGGATGGCCACGTACTCATAACCTTTTGCGGTAATGCTGCTGCTGATTATCAACTTCGATTTGCCTTTGAAACTCAATATCCGCCCGTGGTCTGAAACCATATAATCGGAATTTGCTTCGATAAATCTCCAATTTTCCATACTTTATTCTTTATATTGTTAATAAAATTATACTTCGTTAAAAAGAAATCCCTTTTCCGAAACCACCGGGGATAAACGGCGCAGCCTGCATGGTAGAAACGGCGCAGCCTGCATGGTAGAAACGGCGTAGCCTGCAAGGTAGAAACGGCATAAACAAGGACTGTTAAACGGCGTAGCCTCCTCGCTGACATGAGGCGGTTCCGCCCGCTTACTCCGGTCTTTGACCTTTCTCATTCCTCCTCTGCACGGGGTTCGAGCCGTTCGGCACAGCGAACGAGAAACTCCAGCTCCTCCCGACACCCTTGAATGGCTTCATACAAAGAGTCCACATGATACATTCTGCAAAGCGTTTCCCATTCTTTTCGTTCTTCTGAAGTCATTTGTTCTCCGAAATTCATTTGCTGTCCAAAACTTATCTGCTGCCCGAAACTCATTTCAAAACTTATCTGCTGCCCGAAACTCATTTGCTCTCCGAATCTCATCTGCTCTTCGAAACTCATTCGACGCAAAGGAAATTTTCGGCATGAAACGTGCGCCACCCTTTGGCTTCGAGATCGTAGTAGACTACAAACGTATTTTCCGGTCGTGGCATATAGGGGCGGTGAAAACTGTGTTGATATCCGGTGAGCGTGCCGACAGCGTGGCGCACGGTTCCGTCCTGCTTGGTGTAGCAGAATTTCACGTTCTCCCTGTGCATTTTCCGTATCAGTCCACCGATTCGGTGGGCGATGATGAGCGCATCACGCCGGTTCATGTCATTGTTGCGACGGATGACGGCGGCCCGCCTCATGAGCCGTACCCGTGGGAGGGAATGTTGTTTTTTCATTTCAGTCATATGATTCAATTGTTTTTTATTGATTTCGGGGCAAAAGTAGATTATGGGTAGAATAAAAACCGTTCACGCTTGACTAAAATGAAAAAATATGTAGAAAGAGTCACGCGTGACCCAAAATGTTAAAGGTAAATCCCGAATTTTGTCGGATTAATTTAAATATAATTAGTAATGAACAAAAAAGAAAACTGCCAGAACAGTAGTGAAAGAGAACAACACATTGAAGTAAAAAGGACTGTAAATCAGAAAAGTACAAGTCAGAAAAAAGTAAATCAGAAAAGCATGAGTCAGGAAAAAGCAAATCAGAAAAGCATGAGTCAGAAAAAAGCAAATCAGAGTGGCGAAAAGTCCGTGTATGACGAGAACAGGGATGCCCTTCAGGAAAGAGTCGAAGAGAAGCAATGGAAGAAAAAGCAATGTAATGGCTTGCAGCACAGTGATGACGAAGAAAAACAGAAAGTCATCGATTCGATTATGAAAGTCAGCCGGGATAACGGCTTTGACGACGCTTATCTTCAGCAGCATTCGGACTGTTCGGCATCGTCGATCAAGCGCTTCCACTCGGCCTGGATGGGAAAGAGAATGTCCAATTGGACGACGATTTTTAATTTAGCGCACTGCGTGTCCGTCAATTGTGTCTTTGCCGAAAATCTGGTCGGGATGCTGGTTGTCATTATTATGTTCTTGATTAGAGATGCCGGAATTGTGAGTTACCATATCGACTCGCCCAAGAAAGTGGTGATAGAAATAAATTTCGGTAAAGATAAATTATTGCGCATGAAAGACGAGGAAAAGAACGAAAAAGGAAAAGAAGGTAAAGACGACGAACACCTTTGAGCGACGACAATGATCGGGACAAAGGAAAGAACAACTGACGGAATGAGGTAAGTCCTGTAAGAACTTGGTAGTCTGTATTCGTAAAAAAACGATTCGATATCAGCGATGGATTTCCATTTTATTCCCTTGTTATAATGTCACCACAAATGTAATCATATTATTGAGAAAACCATGCAGAAACGCTTTTATTCTGAAAAATAAGTTTTATTGTTCACTCAGATTTCATATTCGATGTTGACATCCTACGTTTTCTCTTTTAGATATTTATTTGTTTTCCTTTGTCGGTTTCTACCGTATTGCACGTTCGTCATTATTTACAAATTCTAATTATTGCATTCTCAGTTCGGGTAAAACGAATCCGTTTTCCGAGCTGAGAATGCAGATGACGGCTTTTAATAAGTCTGTTTGTTTTTATTTCTTTAGTAATATATTATAAACTGGCAGATAAGTCGCTCTACCAAGTTCTTACAGAACTTACCTTTTTGTATAGTAATATTTAAAGATTTAATAGCAATATTTTAAGATATTCAGTGATCGGTTCCGCAAACAATCAAAACAATCACTATTTATGGAAGCGCGGATAACTCGAAAAACAGCGGCACTTGCAATCTTTCTGATCAGTGCATTTCAGACTTACATTTATGCCGGCCGCCCCTCTTCTTGTCAACTATTAATCATCAATTCTTATACCGAAAACTGTCTGTGGAGCGATGACTTTATGGCCCCTGTCTATAAAGAGTTTCGCGTCCAGAACAGCCCGGTTGACATATGTGCCGAGCACATGGAACTGATGGCGACCGTTGTCCCGGATATGCGCAAACAGGTCTTCATGTCCGACAGGCGCTGGATCAGCGCGCAATGCAGGAAAGAAGCGGAGGAAGTGATGCCTTTCCTGTTGATCGGCGGCTATTTCTGGACAGACAGTGAAATAAAGAAACATCTGCTCCCGGTGATCAAAAGCCGCCTGGACGGAGCGTCGCATCCGCACAGAGTGGAAACGACAGCGATGGGGACGCCCCCATCCGTCATCAATTATGCCGACTACGTAGAGAGCGGACTGTTGCTCGGCCTGTGTCCCGACGACACTGTTTTTGGTATGAAGCCCCCCACTTTTTTCGAGCGGAACAAATATTATCTGGCCCTGTTTTTCTCTTTGATGGCACTGGCCGTCATCTATGTGATATGGCTCCGGAGGGCGCTGCATGAGAGGAGCAGGCGGCTGGAGATCATGAGGAGCTATAGCAGTCTGGTCGAAAACATGCCCGTTCTCTATGCCCGTGTCGAGCTCATATTCGACCCCGGTGCCCGGATTATCGACTATGTCTACCGGGAAGTGAATCCCACTTTCGAGAAATACATCCTGCCCAAAGAAAAAATACTGGGAAAGAAATACAGCGAACTCAATCCGGATTATTCGCCGGAACTGCCCGACAGGTACAGCGAACTGAATGACAACAGGCAAATAACCTTTCAGTATTATCTGGAGAAGACGAAAACTCATCTGACCGTCATCTCCATACATTCCAAAACGAAAGGCTGCGTCGATGTCTTTGGTGTGGACAATACCGAACTGGTGCTGACGCAGCAAATGCTGAAATCCACCAACCATAAGTTGTCCGCCGCCCTCGACGCTGCCGACATGACCCCTTGGAAATGGGATTTGCGGACCGGCCTCCTCTCGTGCAACGTCAGCCACGACTTGTACGTCACCGAAGAGGAGGTGACGCATGACGGCAACCTGATTATCGTGCCCACCTCCGCCTGTTTCGCGAAAATCTGCGATGAAGACCGCGAACGCGTGCGGGACGCCTTCGAGCGCCTCGCCAATGGCGAAACGCAGAAAATGCGCGAGGAATATCGGGTAGGCAGACAGTGGCTTCCTTCCCCGCAACAGAATGAATGGGTAGAAGTGCGCGCAGCCGTGGACGAGCGCGACGCTAACGGAAAACCGCTGAGCCTTATCGGCACTTCGATGACCGTCACCCAACGAAAGGAAATGGAGGAAGCGCTCGTACAGGCAAAGGTGAAAGCCGAGGAGGCGAACACGCTCAAATCTTCTTTCCTCGCCAACATCAGCCACGAAATACGCACTCCCCTCAACGCCATTGTCGGCTTTTCCTCGCTGCTGGTGTCGGCGGAAAGGGGGATTTCGGAAGAGAAACAGGAATATATCAACATCATTGAAAACAACAACACACTCCTGTTGCAGCTTATCAGCGATGTGCTCGACCTTTCGAAGATCGAAGCCGGAACGATGGAGTTCGACTACGCCCCGGTAGATGTGCACGGCCTGTTTATCGAACTCGAAGATACGTTCCGGTTGAGGAATAAAAAGTCCGGCATCTGTATCTGCTATCACCGCCGGACGACCGAATGTGTCGTAAAGGCGGACCGTAACCGTCTGGTACAGGTGATGATGAATCTGATGAATAATGCCGTGAAGTTTACCGGGGAAGGCAGCATTGAGTTCGGGTTTGATGTGCGCGAAGACGGTTTCCTGCATTTCTATGTCACCGACACCGGTTGCGGGATACCGGAGGAACGGTTGGAAGAAATCTTCGGGAATTTTGTCAAACTCAACAGCTTTGTGCAGGGCACGGGACTCGGACTCACCATTTGCCGGGCAATCGTCGAAAGGATGGGAGGAAAGATCGGTGCTGTCTCACGGCTGGGGCATGGGAGTACTTTTTGGTTCACGCTGCCTTATACGGCCAACGAAGAGAAGGTTTGAAAGGGACGTGGCGTGACGGAAATATACTTGCTTCCCGAAGAATGGGACTTTTTAGTCAGCCCCTTCCCGAAGGGAGGGGAAGCCATGCGGATAGTCAGCTCGAATCAAGGCTCCCCCAAGAAACGGAAGATGAGCCCTACTTGTGCCGGAGTGAGCAGGATGGCTTTGTCGGAATATCCCGTGCGGGCGAGTTCGTTTTGTAGTGCCGTGTTCTTGGCGATCCAGCTGCGGAGAGTGCGGCGTGCGGAGGCGGGCTGTATGTGGGGCAGGTAGAGAGTGGCCAGTTGGCTTTTGCTGTATGCCTGTATGCGGGGCAGGGTTGCATTTTCTTCGGAAGTTGGTTTCATGATTTTTGCTTTCATTGTCTTTTGATACTGCTTTTACTATCTTTTCTATATTTCTTTTTTTCGTTTTCGTTGCCAATGTAAAGGTACGCCTTTTTTAGTCGTTTGGTGTTGCTTTGTACAGAAGTCCTTGGAGGCAGTATTTGTGCGAAGCCGTGCCGACTGGTGCTCTTCAGTTACAAGTCGTTACATCGTGTATCCGGACTTTTTTGCCATCGCCTACTTTTGTCACCGTAATCGATTGCACATAGAAAACTTACATCAACCATTAAAAAAAGAAAGGAAAACAACCTTATGCCATTAATTTACAAACCTTACCAGGCGAATATCGCCAACAAAGCGGGACAGAAACTGTATTACCCCCGCCTCGTGAAATTCTCGAAAATGGTCAACACGCAGAAGATGGCGGAGCTGATCGCCGAGAAGGCTTCTCTGACACCGGGTGATGTCCACAACGTGATTCGAAACTTGATGTCCGTGATGCGTGAACAGTTGCTCAACAGCCGCACAGTACGTCTCGAAGGCTTGGGCACATTTACGATGATCGCCAAAGCCGGAGGAAAGGGAGTCGTGTTGGAAAGTAAAGTCAGCAGTTCGCAGATCGTTTCGCTGCGCTGTCAGTTTACTCCCGAATATACCCGTTCTGCCGATGGCGTCACTACCCGTGCACTGACTTCCGGAGTAGAATTTGTCCACGTCAAGGACGTAGCGGGCGGCTTTGTGGACGACGATGATAAAAATCATTCGGGAGGCGGAGACACTCCCGGCGGAGGAAGCACTCCCGGAGGCGACGACGATGAGGCTCCGGACCCAACCGTTTAATGAGGCTGAATCGCTGACTCACTAATGCATGATCGGTTCCCTTATTAAATTGCTCCATTCACTCTGTTTTTTAACTCTAAAGAAGGAAGCTATGAAATTATTTTTAGAAAAGTTATTGGATATTTTGGAAGCACTCTTGCGCTTCCGTCGTCGGAAAGCTAAAAAGACGGGAGATTCATAAACCGACCTCCTCTCTTAAAAACTAGAGAATCCCCTTTTATTTAAAACCGTATCTGTCTATGATATGGGGTTGAATAAAGGGGATTTTTGTATGGGAAAGTAATAGGTAATTGTATAGTAATAGGTAGTGGAATTTAATTCATTTCATTTCTTGTGCGAAATGATTCATACCTGCTCTGAGATGTAGGATTTATGGAAAAGTGTATTATCAAAAAATGGGGTCACCTATACCCCTGTTTGCTACATTATGTTTTTTGAGCCCGATAATGCGGTAGTTGGAGAATTTTGACATCTATAAAAGAATATCCCGGCAGATTGGATAACAGTCAACCGTCCAATCATAAAAAGGGCTGCCCCAATTCTGCTTGGGAGCAGCCCTTCTTGCTTTTTCCGGTTTATCTCTAATGCATTTTATTTAATCAGATAGACTTTTTGAAGATAAACCCTTTTGTTGTGTGCTTTTGGGGGATGAGCCACCTTACGGCATTTCTGTTTCCATTTGGAATTTCCGGCTTACCTTCATCAGGTTAATGATGTAAGTCACTACATTTTGAGCTTCCTGCACCATGGTCAGATAAACCATACTTACCCGGATACTGCCCGACTGGCTTTGGATGCGCTGCAACTCTTTGCGTTTCAGTTGCGATAGCTGTCCGTTGAGGTCGTTGGCACGGCGGATTTCCTCTTCCATATTCTGATAATCGTTGTTTTCCAACTTCTTGCGGCATTGCTGAATCAGATAAGTGATGTCCTCGGCCACGTCGCTGAATTCACCTTTCTGAATGGCGTCGAGCGGGTTGAAGTTGTTGTCGATGTGTTCAAGACACGGTTCGCAGAGGCGCGAGATGCTGTACACCAGTTCGCTGGCGAAGTCGTTGCCTTGATAGTAGTAGAGTCCTTTTTCGAGCACGGTGTTGTTGTCGAGGCGGCACATGGCAACGGTTCCGGTGCGTTTCATCTGCTTGATGAGTTGCTTTTCGAATTTCGTGGAACCCATGGCACGACGCAGTCCGCGCAGGTTTTCGTGTATAAAGGAGGTGACGGTCAGTTCGAAATTTGTTTCGGCGTACTCCAGCACTTTGGCGAGTTCTTCGCGGGTATGTTTACGCATCAGTTGCAGCGCTTCTTCGCTGTCAGCGGTCTGCATGAGTTGTTTCAGCGTTTCGTTGCCTTTCTCTTTCGCCTTGCGTTTCTTATACATCACCTGGCTGCGGATGAGGATGAAAATCGCTATTCCGATCAGTGCGATGATGGAGATGTTGCCGCCGTAGTGCAGCACGAGGGCTACGAAGAAGCAGATGGTGAAGGCGGCTCCGGCAGTGATGAACCAGCCACCGATGACGCTCAGAACGCCTGTGATGCGGTAGACGGCGGAGTCACGTCCCCATGCACGGTCGGCGAGCGACGTACCCATTGCTACCATGAAGGTGACGTAGGTGGTAGAGAGCGGCAGTTTCAGCGACGTTCCCAAGGCGATGAGCAGACCGGCGAGGACGAGGTTGACAGAGGCGCGGACGAGGTCGAAAGCGGCTCCGTCGGCTATGATGGCTTCGTTTTTGCGGAAACGGGAGTTGATCCACTGCTTCGTGCTTTCGGGCATGATGCGGGAGGTGCCGTTGGCAAGTGTCATGCTGAAACGTACCAGTGTGCGTGCCATCGGGGTGCTTCCGAAGTTCTCTTCTCCTTCATCCTGACGGGAGAGGTCTACCGAGGTCTTGATGACGGCGTGCGCCTTTTTGGAGGTGCAGAGGGCGTAGACCATGATGGCGCCGGCACCGATAAGGAAGTACCACGGTGTCTTGGCGGGGCCTAGCAGCGAGGTCATCAGGAAGCTGTCCGGACTTGCTCCGGCTCCGTTGGTGGTGTAGTCTATGAAGGAGGAGTAGCCTGCGAGGGGGACTCCGATGAAGTTGACGAGGTCGTTGCCGGCGAAGGCGAGGGCGAGAGCAAAGGTGCCCATCAGCACCACTACTTTGAAAACGTTGACTTTGAGCCAGTGCAGCACTTGCATCAGTGCCGTGAAGAAGACGAAGAAGCTGGCGATGAGCAGCAGCGTGTTGTCCTGTATCCACTGTTTGTTTTCGGGGGTCATGAAGGAGCTGTCTTTCAGCCCTTTGATCAGCATGAAGTAGATGATGGAGGTGGCGGCGATCCCACCGAAAAGGCCGATGCTGTATTTGATGTTTTTCGTGTAATTGAACGTGAAAACGATGCGGGCGAGCCACTGTACTAACATACCGAAGAAGAAGGCGATGGCCACGGACACGAAAATGGCCATGATCACGGAAAGCGCTTTGTCGGTGTTGATCAGATCGCCCAACGCAAGGGTGGCGTCATTGTTTACTTTGATCAGGGAGAGGGCGAAAGTTCCTCCGAGCAGCTCGAAGACCAGTGAGACGGTCGTGGAGGTGGGCATGCCCATAGAGTTGAAGACGTCCAGAAGGACTACGTCGGTCAGCATGACGGCGAGCAGTATACACATGATTTCGGCAAAGTAGAAATGCTCGGGCTGATAGATTCCGTGACGGGCTATATCCATCATGCCATTGGACAGGGATGCGCCAATGAAAATACCGATCCCGGCTATGAAAAGAATGGTTTTGAACGAAGCGGCCTTGGCGCCTACCGCCGAATTCAGAAAGTTGACTGCATCATTACTGACTCCGACGATGAGATCGAACACGGCCAGCACGAACAGGAAAATGATAATGCATAAGTAAATTGTCTCCATAAAGAAAGTTGTGTATGTTATTTCTGGGTGCAAAGGACGGGGTTTGAGGTTGCAGGGGGATGTCATACATGTTACATTTGTGTTACAACGTTCTTTCTTTTGTCTTGAAACAAAAGAAAGAACCAAAGAAAAATTCAAGGCTTACTTTTTTCTCCTACTCGCTTCCTTCACTACGCTAAAGGGCAGAAACTCGCTCCGCTCAAACAGTCTGCCCTTCTTAACGCTCCGTTGCGGGCGCTCGCTTGACGGAGAAAAAAGTAGGCCGGGGGACCGTGCGGGTGGGGTGGAGCGGTGGGAGGCGGTGCGGGGGGAGGTGATGTGTGAGGTGGCATGTGAGGGATGTGGGAGGTGATGTGTGAGGGGTGTGGGAGTTTTGGGATCAATCCGAGAAAAAAGGTTGTTTCCAGTTTGTTTCTTTCGAATGAAAAATGAATCCGAATGAAAAATGAATCAAACGGTAGTATCTTTATTGGGGGTGACTAAAAAGTCGATTCTATCTTTATTCTCCTCCTTCGGGAAGGAGGAGTGGTCGCAGACCGAGGTGGTAGGAAAAATAATGTTTATAAT
>ERZ791630.431-NODE-431-length-24224-cov-7.33092_pt1 | contig 24224 bp, 29 predicted proteins | sample MGYA00510264_ERZ791630 | MGnify/ENA primary metagenome ERZ791630 (study PRJEB30046, sample SAMN00715150) | human gut metagenome | study: EMG produced TPA metagenomics assembly of the A metagenome-wide association study of gut microbiota in type 2... | reverse complement strand
CTCCCGCCGGGGCCGCCAGCCACGGCTGTCATTCTCATCATTGTCATAAAGGAAACAAACCAAACCGTCTAGCTTGTTGACCAAAACCCAAACATACTTTTTAAAATATCTGCCGAGTTTCGTACCGTCCCCCCTTATATTTTATACGCACCCTACACCAAGTCTCATCAATATGAAGAATGGATTTCACCTTCAATAATCTCTGTTTGATGTATTCATATAAAGGCTTCAAATAACCGGCAACCCTCTTAAGCCAGTTAGAACGGCCATTCTCGCTGGAAATGAACTTATCAATGCGCATACGAATGTTCTCTCTGTGATTGGAAGCATGAAGCGATCAACGGTTCACAGCCATATCAGCAAAAAATTCGAGAGTACAGGGGGGGCCACGCTCGTTGTCGAGATTCTCTGATTTTACTTTAGTCAAATCCAAAGAAGAATCAGCACTGCCTGTGGAAGAAGTACCGGAACCGTCATCATCCATCTTATCCTCTTCACGGCTCTTTCTGTCTTCTTGCCTAGTACAGGAGGAGAGACTCTTCTTACCGTAAGACATTTTATTGTGACGCTTAGTATAATCCGACTGCTTAGAGACTTCTTCACACAAACCACGGATTTCATCAGTAAGGGTACAAATGATATCTTGAAGACAGGTTACTTGAGGCTGCAAGGATTCATTGTGCTTCTCAGAATGAAGTCGAGTTGAAAATGAGTTACACGACCATATTCATAGACAGGATGCATAAACTTGTAACCACGTTCAGACTCCAGTTCGTAAAGCATGTACATACGGTTTTCATACCGGACCAATTTCATCAACTGTCTATTCTTGGGCATGAAAGCAAACATATCGACATTATAAGGATTCGGAAAACGGTCCTTTGCAATATCTATCAGACGACGACGGCCCATACGCATATCGTTTACATTGGCAATGAACCCAATATTCATACTACCGGTGATGGCTAACATAGTACCTCCAATTTCTCAATCATTTCACATAAGTACCGATAACTCAAGTTATGGCGGCTAACCTCAAGACCATTAGAAAACACTATATTAACACGAGTTACACTCAAAACAGAAAGACTATCTTTATCTGGGCCGGGAGAAGAAGAACCATTGGCTTTTTCATCTGTTGGACCATCCGAATAGACAATCTCCACAGGGAGAACAGCGCCGGCACGGTATTTCTTGTACCAACGCTCAAAATGAGAATAAACAACGCCGTTCATCTGACAATACTTAACGATCGAAACACCTTGCTTTATACCATCCTCCTGATACTTTTCATAGAGAAGCTTAAAATCTGTACTATTTGCCATTTTTACTTTTTTTGATTGATGGCACGAAGATAAAAAATATAGGAAGAGAGAACTGAAAAGCACTCAAATGCTTACGATATTTTTTCGCTTATATCGAACTCACGTTAATTAATTCTGAAAGCAAAACAGGCAAGATAGATATACGAAGCAATACAAACGGACAATCAAAACAGATAACTCATAAATTACCAGATTACATTATAAGCCTTCTACACCATACTTTGTACATTACCACATTTGCGTTTCTAGTAAGCACGCAATACCACCTCGAATGCTTCTGCATACTGAAGGCCCCATTGACCACCACGCATAGCTGCAAGTCCAGTAATGTATTCTACTGAACGAGGATGAGGATACGCACGCATCACACCACGATACATCGAGAGTGCCTTAACTTTAGCATCCACCCCCTCTTTGCCTACCTCTACATAACAGTTCGGACGGAATAGACTCATAGCACTATTGATAGCCCACTCTGTGCAAGAAGGAACTTCCATATACCACAACTCCTTTACACGCTTTATCTCTGGACGACGCTGGAACAAACGAACCGCCTCCTGACACGCCATTGACGTCATCAGATGATCATTATTCGTATCCGCAGGATGGTGTGTTATTACAATATCGGGCTCACTCTCCCTGATTGCACTCTCTATGAATTGCACCAACTTCAGGTGAGGCACAGTATTCATCTCTATATTCGGGAATGTAGCCTCAAACTTGTGATGCACTCCCACATACTTCAACGCATCGTTCATATCGTCCTCTAGTTCATTATCCTCTGGGCGGAATGCACGCGCCTTTGCTTCAGTACACATAATAGCCACATCTATTTCATCACCTTGATGTGACCATTTCCAAATTGACGCACTAACGCCAAGGATCTCATCATCAGGATGAGCCACTACAATCAAATATTTCATGTTATTTCCTATTTATAATAAGTACTTACTCGTTATTATTTTATAATGAGCAGCAAAGTCATTACCGATTACTAGCAAATATCGCATATTAGTCTTTTCACGTGCTGTAGTCATCACCACTAAGTAAAATAGTGTATATTACTTTTTATTTTTCAAACACAAACTCGGCAAGGAGCGCATCATGATCACTCAATCCCCTTGCATTAATTTTCCTTATAGACTAAAGACGAAGCGAAGTTTCAGAGTACAAGATATGATCAACCTTATACGACAACGGACTATGGATTGTAGTATCTTAACCTGTGCCACACTCCCACCAAGCATCGGTAAAACCTGCATCTTTAAAAACACACAACGCTGGCGAACCCACCACATCATTCATATCTCCAAGCACGACGAACGGAGTTGATAATGTCAGCAATGAATCAATTATTACATTCGCCGCCTGCTTTCGCAATACCGAAGCATTCTTGATATTTTGAAGATAATTTCTAAAAGTCCCAACACCATCTATATCATCCTACTTAATACTATTGGCTACTACCGAATAATTATTGCTTAACAGATGACAGCCATACAAATCTACTTGTTTGCCATTCAGCATTATCGATGACGAAACAATACAGGCAAAATAATCTACATTTTCAACTATTCTTACTTGCTTCTTCAGCAGGTATTTACTGTAGAAATAATGAATATCATTACATATGACATGTGTCGTATATGGAATACGCGTTTTAAGCAGAGTATCTAACTTATATAAGAACAAGAATATCGACTAATAAGCGACCTTAATAACGAAAAGAAATATGTATCTGTCCTGGTTAGTTCCATTATTTTAATCCCCAAATTTTATCATACTGACTTACAACATTCTTTGCATCATATTGCTTGGCGGACTCTGCTGCCTTCGTAGCCATAGCTTCGTAAATATTCTTATCTTCAATCAGTCTGCACAAATCAGAAACAGCCTTATTAGAATCATTCAATCTAAACAAAAAACCATTTTCACCTTCTTTAATCAAATCAACTTGACCACGAATTGCTGTAGCTACTACAGGTAATCCAGATGCTAATCCCTCTATCATATTGATAGGCAACCCCTCGTTGATACTTGAGGCTAGTAATACGTCTGAAGCTCGCAAAAGATCTTGTACATCATTACGATAACCTAAAAACTCCACAAATCCATTCAGTCCTTTGGATGCTACTATATTCTTATACTCATCCATCATAGAACCGCTGCCAGCCAAAAGTAGTTTTACATTCGAATGCCGCTTAACAAGTTTTTCCATCACCTCAAACAATAGAACTTGATTCTTGCGCTCTGTCAACTCCGCTGGATAAATCATAATAAATAAATCATCTGCATAACCTAGCTTATTACGCAAAGCAGTCTTCTCATCGGGATTACTCCTTTTGAAAACAGAAGTATCAATACCAACGCCATCCACGTTATATATTTCCTTACAAGGAAACTTATACTTCAACGCCGCTTCATAATCCTCCTTATTCATGGTGAAGGTGCAATCAGTCGAATAGCACAATAACTTCTCTGCAGTACGGAATATAAAATTCTTCAGTTTGCTATTGCCTTCGTAGAAATTATATCCATGAGCAGCATAGATAATTCTTCCCTGATGCTTTCCTATTGTAGCCAATCGTCCGTATGCCCCAATTACAGGTGTACTGAAATAGATAAGATCATAATGAGTATTCAACAGTTTCCTAAAGTTTTTAAAATACCCTATATTTCGCTTGTCAATTGGCGTTCTTCCAAATTCTAAATCATACTTTGTAATAGAAGGCGGATAAGAATCGTTACCAGAAGCGACAACAGAAACTTCATAACCATTTTCTTCCAAATGTTTGATATGATGTAGATGAAATCTAATATGGAAATGATCATAATTTGCAACGAATAGTGCTTTCTTCTTATCCATTTACAGTTCTGTCTATAGTTGTTTGAAAATCAAGATTACAGTATGTATTCTTGCCGTACTTAGAGAACTCCAAATCATAATTGTCATCCGCAAAAGCACGCTCAGCCCTTGACACCATCTTCATTCCAATCTTTACAAGCCAACCGAAACCGGGGATAAGGAGAGTTTTCTTCCCCATCGCCTTGCGAATAGCAACAATAGTATCAGCCGTAGAAATCACATCTGCGTTTTGTGGATGAAAATAACCGCCTTCACCATTCGCTACCAGTTCACATATAAAGTTATCTAAATGCCCAATATAAATCATGCTTTTCTTATTCTTGTAGTTTGGGAAGATAGGAGTCAATGAAGCCACCTTCTGTAACAACACAAAATTACCCTTGCATCCTTTACCATACACAACAGGAGGACGAACAGAAGCTACCTTAAAATCCTCAGCTTCCATAGCATGAATTTTCTGGTCAGCTAGATATTTGCTTTTCCCATAGAAGTTCTTCGGACCTTCCTGCTCACGCGAGCTAATGGTTTCGGTGGTATCACCAAAAACATTCATACTGCTCATGTAGATATATTGTTTTACGCCTGCCTTCTTGGCCACATCGCATAATTCTACAGCAAGGTCTGTATTTATCTTGTAGAACAAGTCTTCCATATCATCTGTAATCTTAATGTGAGCAATACCGACCACATTCACAACAGTATCAATACCTGTGAAGTCAATATCCTTAGGCTTCTGCTCGAACGAATTAATGATGATTACATTATTACCAGACTTTTTCAAAGCATGATAATAATGTTCACCGATGTAGCTGTTCTTTCCGTAAACTAATACTTTCTTCATTTCTGCACAAACTTTACTTAAAGTTTTCCCAATTTTCAATTACAGCATCCCATGGGGCACGATCTTCCTTGTCGTAGATATACACACATTTGGCGTCCTTGAAGTCGCGAAGCCACTCGGCAATGCTCACCATGCCACCTTCCACACGCTTGTCATAGTCTATTACCTCACTCATCGAAGTGAATGGTTCAAACACCCTCCGGTCTGCAGGATCAATATAGCCGTTCTCCATACCCTTCACCCACAGGTAATCCAAAGGCATACCTGCAAACTTACAAGTCGGATTCCATGCTGACGCACGGAAATTTGTTTCCATAAAGTAGAAGGTGCCATCTTTGTCAATAAGGAACTCTACCTCAAACACGCCCTCGAAGCCAATCTCTTCGAACATAGCTTGAAGCTTATGCTCCATCTCCTTATCCGTGAACATACACACATCGTGGAAAGGACTATAATATCCTTGTATCAAATACTTCCAAGTCATTTGGGTGATAATCTGCATATCCTTACCACGATTGATAGTATACCCCTCCAACGCCATCTCATTTTGTTTATCCACAAAATGCTGAATCATAATCAGTGGACTTGTAATCTTCTTAATGGACTCCTTCAGTTCTTCTTCGTTCTGGCAGACAAACACATCCCCTTTCCAACTACCCGAATTAGGCGAAATATCCTTAGTAATGATTGGATACCACAGTTGCTCTGGCAGCGGATCTTCCTTGCCAATAACATATGAATCCAATACGTTGAAACCATGCTTCTTTGCCAACTGCTGGATGTTGTACTTGTCCATAAACTCATTGATTCTGCCGACACGACCAGCGTTGTAGGTAATGAACTTATCCTTCCACTCATCATAGTGCAAATCGAAGTATCCCACCGACTTATCATCCGAGAATACAATATATGGCTTCTTCTCCATATTACCATACTCCTCCATCAACAACTTGTAGCCTTCCTCCACAGAGTCCACACGATGCAGTTTAGAGATGTATTTGCTCCGGCAAGCCACCTCATAACGTCTCTTCACTGAGATATACACAGGGTTAATACCGTTCTCGCCAAAAGCGCGAATCATATTCAACGGATTGTAGTGTTCTAGTGCAAACACGATGCACAAGTGACCATTGTAACTGTTGCTCATATAGTTAATGTAAGTCATTTCGTTCTTCTAGAAGTTAATAGCGTATTATTGTTAAGTCTAAAGAACTGATTCAGTAGTTTTCTATAATACTTATAAATATACTTTTCAAAGAACCAATGTCTTGACACCATTTTTTCCACAGCATCTGTATACATAGACTTTGGTCTTCTAAATGCTGACTGTTTAGGTTGATCAAAAATATGGAATAAATAAGATTCAATATCACCATCTTTATATTTTACAATACTTTCATTAAGCATTGACAAACATAACTCATCATTCTCATCTATTTCCTTTACCCTTGCCACAATATCATCTAATGTCTCATAATTATGGCAATTAACAAAAGCATTCTCATTAAAATCTTCTGCCGCTCTTGGATCTCCCCAATAAATTGGAATTGTACCCGCCGCAAAAGCTTCAACTATTTTCTCTGTGCAATACCCACAATACGAAGTATTCTCGAAAGCGATAGAAAATTTGTGTTTTTGTTGAAAAGCAAATTTATCACTCACGGCACCGCCAATGTTGTTCATATAACGGCCTCCTGAATTCACTTTCTTATATTCGCACATCTTTAGAAAAATGTCAGTTCTTCGATCCTTAACAAAACAGTTAGAAACAACATAATTGCAAAATTCTTTTTTATTCTTCAAATCATCTATAGTGTACTTCTTCCTGTTCAAAATCATGTCAAAGAATTTTCTATACTGAAACAAGGTGAATAATGGAAGACGGAAATATCTGTCATCAAACGAGAACCTATCATACCCAATGCCGTAATCGCAGTGATTAAAATTTGGAGTATAGCATTCCGTAGTAAAGAATATTTTCACGCAATTATCATACTTTGCATTAAGATGCTCTTGACCAAACACTGAATAAATAACATAATCAGGTTCATCGGATAACTCAACTTTGTATTTTTTACTAAGAATTCCACTAAAATACTCATACCCGAGTTCAGTTGTGTAGGAGCCTTTATTAAAGTCTAAATATTTTAATTTAATAGTTTTCATTATCTCAGAATAATTTTTATTAAATAATCAAGTTCTGTCGTACCATATCGCTGGTCGATAGTAATAGGTATCACATATCGTGAAATCCAATGCTCGAAGCTACCTTTTGGTTGTTCATCACAGATATAGCTCCACCAGTGCCCCTGGAAATGCCTAGCCTTGAAAAGACGCTGAATAAGTCCATCGTCCTCCACTACCAACGGATACACCATAGGGATAGTCGTTTCATTATAATACTGCTTCGGATTAATCTTGTTGATGCCACCCAACCGATTGTGCATATAGTCGAAGTTATCACGTCTCTTTTGTTTAATCTGCTCATAGTCCGTTCCATCAAGGATAGTGCGTGTCAATTTTGACATCTTCATGATGTCCTCCGTATCAATACGCTGTTCGTTAATATAGCGAGCTTCGTATCCCTTACCCTCACAACCATACTCTATACGCATCAACAGAAAAGCCGCCGTGTCTGAAGAATAACATTGAGGATATTCGCCTACATACTTGTGAGCCCCCTTTCCAATCACATACGAGCCATCAGGCACACCTACAAATTTGCGGCAAGAGTAAATGTTCAATGCACCCGCTACAGGCTCACAAAAAAAACCCTGGCAGTTGTCGATGATAGGGTGTTCTGAAAGGCTTGCCAACTCAGACATGCGCTTGTGCGACATAATACCGTAGTAGTTCACAAACAAAACAGCCTCGTCTTTCTTAGCGTCCAAATCCGTTGGATTCCAATCATTGTCCGTATGGTAGAACTTCACCTTAGCACTATGCTTCAGCAACAACTCCCGAACAGTATCGCACTGGTAATAGGGAATCCATATTGCCTTCACACCACTCACACGAAATGCATGCCAAATGGCAGAACGACCAGTATTTAGACGAGCAATATCCACCGACTGGTTATAATATTCCTTTCCCTTGGGGAACTGCATTTCTATGAAACTTCCAATTTCCATTATTCACCTATTTCTTTATCGGTTCTAAACTCGCTTTTATCTAACTTAGGTGCTCTAACCGAATCATCCGGACGACCAAAGCCAAGCACCAACTTGATAGTCGTAAAGAACACAACCCAATCTAGCTTTAGGCTCCAGTTACGCACATAGTACAAATCCTGCTCAGCCATCTGACGGCGGTTCTCCGACTCACCCTCATGGATAGCTTCCCAACCCGTGATGCCAGGACGCATCGACTGACGCTCCACCTGCTCTGTCTCAGTCATAACCAGCATTTCCTTAGGCAGAATAGGACGAGGGCCAATAAAAGACATCTCACCCGTTAAAATGTTCCATATTTGAAAGAGCTCATCCATATTCGTCTTGCGCACTATCATGCCCCACTTCTTCAGTCGCACCTCATCAGGAAGCAAATCTCCGTTCTCATTTCTCTCATTTGTCATCGAGCGAAGCTTATACAACGTAAAGTGACGGTTCCTATATCCGACGCGCACTTGTTTGAAAATAGGCGAAGAATCCGGTGAAGCAATAGCCACTAAAATCACACCAGCCAATAGCACAAACGTACAAGGAATAAACAGCACTAACGCCAAAAGCAAGTCAAACGTTCTCTTAATGAAATGTCCCATTATATACAATATTTGTTTACTATCAAAATACAAATAAAAGCAAGTTATTTTTACCATTCTAAAAATAAATGGTAATATTCCAAAGATACTTCAAATCATACATTTAGTGCTTTTTGGAGTTCTGATAACACCAAATTTCTTTCATCTGTTGCTTTTTGAAGTAAATCATTAACTTTTTGCTTGAATTTGTGTTTATTATCCATTAAGCTTGAAAATATGGCATCAAGTTTCTCTGCAGAAACCTCTTCAATAGGTAATGAATATTCTGACAATCCCAAATCTTTCATAATACCTTTGCCCTTGTTTCCTCCATAAGTAATTGCGACTGTAGGAACCAAAGAATTAAGTGCAAAAATTACCGAATGGAAACGAGTACCAACAACGCAATCAAAATAAGAATAAACTTTCTGCAATTCTCTACACGTCAAACTTTTATCATTAATATATGTAATGCCATCTATATCCTTGCAAATCGATAACACATCTTCTATAGCATCGCAATCATTCTCATGTGCACTTGGTCCTAACGTATGAGCAACCATAGTAACATAAAATCCCATTTCTCTTGCAAAAATTATAAAACCACGAATTGATTGACAATATGCATTATAATGTTCCTTGGAATTTTCACTTTCAGGAAATCTATAAGGCCGCAATGTTATAGCAATGTTCTTGTTATTAATATCAACCCCATTGTTCTTCAAATACCCGACATAATCTTTTTTATCGGACGTTTGATAAAAAGCTAAATCCAAAGATTGTCGTGCTTTTATAACAGTTGTACTATCAAGGTATTCTTGGGATACAGATTCCCTAGTATAGACTAAAGAACATTTATTTAAAGTTTTCTCAAGCATTCTCTTCGCTATTTTATTTTTCAATGGTCCTATAGAATTAGGTAACAAAACAACAGGCTTCTTATAATGAGTAGCCAATTTATAATCAAACAAATAATAATAAAACTGATATGGGTCTGTGATTTTTCCATAGGAATGTAAAAAACCTCCACCTTTAACAAATACTGCGTCACACTCCTTAAACAATTTTATTGATTTTCTTTCTTCCCTGTTAAATAAGCACATAGCAAATTTATTCACACACTCAAACTTAGTTATTAGCAAACGAGTTCTGAGGTAGTCATATAGTGCACACCCGCCCCATAATAAAAGAGTCAACAAATCATAACCAACTTTATGATTATCATATATTCGAGAGGGATGCTTTAGAATTGGCGAAATGAGTTTGTACCCAAGTTCTTTTGTTTGGCAAACTTGATCTTCGTTATCAGAATCCATTAAGAACACTTCTATTGGCTCATCTTTAAATAAAGATTCCGCTAAATGCGCAGACTCCCATATCAAGGCTTGATCGCCACGATTTAAATCTGTATTGCTTGGAATAATTAATACTTTTTTCATACGACAATTTATAGTAACAGCAAAATTATAACAACGAAATAGAGGACTCGTATGCTGGCAAGTTTGACGAGGATAAAAAGAATAGATAAATAAAACAAGATAATATAAATAAATACACGATAAACCGCCCCAATCTTGTCTTTCTATATTCTGCCAATGCACGTGGAACTAGAATCATTGCAAACATATTAAAATAGAAAGCAATTCTGAACATCTCGCCAATTACACCAGTCATTGCTTGAAAAATCAAGCCAACAAGCATCATATTAAGAAAAAAAACGTTTTCTTTACTATTATATATTAGATCCGCTCTTTTCACATAACAGAGCAGGAAAAGGAACAATTGAACAAAGTAACCAGATAGACTCAACTCACTTACAATAGATGTTCCATAGTGATCGAACCTATCACCTAAGAGCATAGCAGATACTATGGTAAACTGTTCTAAGTGAAACAAATTGCCAATTGAAACTGCACCTATTGCAATTAAAATGTACCAAGAATAAAATGGAAGAAGTCGAATGAAAAAAGCAGCTAAAAATATTAAAGTCGAATTGTGAATTGTAAATGCAATTGTTATTAATGCTAGGAATTTGATAAAAGCAAAATTATTGGCTATCAAAAAATCTCGTGATGTTGTAATTTTCATTAAATAGCGATAGGATATCATAACCAAAGACAACGCAGCTGCCTGCCTGATACCAGATGCAACGAATGCAAAATAGCCAAGCACAAACACTATTAAAAAAGCGACAGCATAATCTTTTGGGGTTTCTAAATTTTGTTTACAAAAAAAATACAATCCGATAGAAGGAAATAATGACCAAAACAACAGAAATACTTGATAGTTATCAGAAATGATAGATGGAAGCCAAGATAGAATTACATATAGTGGTTCTGTTTTTGTTTTTGAAAAGTCCCAAATTTTATCAAGTGACATTTTTTTAAAATAGTCAAAGTCACTAACATATCCCATTGTGTCAGGAAAGCAATCAAAGTTGCGAAGACCAATAATAAGCCAAATACAAAAACATAGCAATTTTAGAATTGTGTTATTACTATTTTTTTTTGAAAGATACCCTATCAATAATAATAAGAAAAACAATATATATATCACGACATTTAATTTAAAAATCAAAGTATTTTTCTATAAAGTTCGCAATACTTTTGTGAAAAGGAAAGTTTTGAAAAACGTTTTACAGCTATTGACCTACACTTAAACCTAACAGAGTCTGTGGTGGCAGTATTTTCTATTACAACCTTAAGTGCATCAGATGTACAATTTTGCGTAACAGCACCAACGCCCTCAAATACTGATTCGACACTACCACCTGTTGGAAATGTTATAACAGGCGTACCACACGCAAGTGCTTCAATATTTACCGTTGGAAAATTGTCCTCTAATGTTGGATTCAAAAAAATATCAGCCATACTATAATATTCGGCTAATTCAGCTTGATTGTTAGTTCGTTTAATTGTTTTAATACTATATGGTAGATAACTAAGATCATCATCGTTCACTCCAATTAGAACAATTTTATATCTTGAATCTAATTTATCTACTAGTTCTGCGAAATACTTCCCTCCCTTTCTCTCTGAAAATCCACCCGATGAAACCCCTAATATGACAGTTTTCCCCTTGTAGCCCATTTTTTGCTTTATCAAATCATGGTTTTGCGGTTTGAACACCTCCAAATCAATACCATTATTTATTACATTTACAGATTGAGCTGTTGATAAAAACGAATCATTTACTATTTCTTTAAGCCAATTAGATGGTGTTACAATATTCAGGTTCTTACAAGAAGTAAACATTTTCTTTTTCTTTTCAAAATATTTCTTCGAGCGATCCACCCAGCTTTGAGGATATCTTGAAAGGCCCTCACAATCATAACAAGCTATTTTCCATTTATCACATCCGATATAATCAAAGTATGCACAATGCCCAGTAATAGGCCAACAATCATGAAAAGTCCAAACTACAGGTATATTATGTTTAACTAAATATGCAAATAGCAGCTCAACATTCAGATAAAAGCCATGAATATTGTGAAGATGAACTATATCAGGCTTATACTTATCCAAATCAGAAAGCAATTTTGTTGTAGTCGTAAAGAATCCAAAACCATGATTACCTAACAAACGGTTTTCTAGCTGAGATGCTCTCAAATGAAATACATCACCATACAACGATGCCCTTGAGGTTACTTCACCCATTGCACAGAATGCATGGCTATTCATTCTTATTGAATCCATGTAATCCTGTAAATCGGAAACAATTTTTCCAGTGCTTCCTATCCCGTAATATTGGTTAATTAGTGCAACTTTCATCAGTGTTGTCACAAAAATAATAACGCTTCTTGATATACATTTTTTATTTAATGTTTAATTCAAATATTAGTTATTTATTCGACTTATAATATAGGGGGTATTTTCAAAAGTGCCACTTATAATCAAATGCTTAAAACAATTTTAATTTATTAAACGGGCTGAAGGGCTAACAATAATGGTTTTATCAGGTATATTTTTAACAATTGTCACATTCTGACCTATAACAACATTATTTCCAATTCGAATATTTCCAATTATTTTACTACCAGCGCCAACAAACACATTATCACCTAATACAGGTGCTGGTGAACAAGTACTCTTGTGGCCGATTAAAACCATCGGATAGAGCGTGCAGTTTTCACCTAATTTACATTTAGAATTAATAATAATAGGTCCCCAATGCCAAATGGTCAATCCTTTGCCGCAAGTATTAGGGGGAATTTGGAACCCAGTTTTGTAACTATATTCTCGTAATAACCACCGATAATATAACGACATTAGGATATGATAAATACCCTTATTATTAAAATGATACTCAACATGCCTAAGAGTATAAATATACTTCCATATGTATTTCTGATCAGAAATGGGATTAGAAAACAAATGATTCATAACTCTTTTTCCCCACCATTCATTTTCCAAAGGAAAATTCTTTGCATCACAAGACAGATATTCCCTAAGGTCTTTTTTTGTAACTATCATATTGAAATTATAAGAAGATCTTAACTATTTAGTATTTTTAGAGTAAGATTTGCAATGTTTTTCCAAGAATAGTAATTTGTCACAAAATTACATAGAGTTATATTAGCATTGGACTTATTAATGCTTTCAAGATATGAAACACAAGTTTCAAACTTAGGCTCCAATATAGTAATAAACTCGTGTGGCAAATAACTATTCTCTATTTGTTCCGATGCAATCACTATATTACAACCACAAGCACTTGCCTCTAAAAGTGCGTTATTGGCTGTAAAGCGAAGTAGCGGCAAGAAAACAACATTAGATTTCCAATATAATTCACGCAACTCAACATCGCTAATACCACAAAAGCAATGAATATTTCGGTTGGTAAAGAACTTGTGATTTTCTTTTGAACAAATGACATTTATAATTTGATTCGGGTTCTTTTCAAGCAGTTTACAAAAAACCTCATTAGCAAGTTCAAAATTACGAAGCCAATTCCCCACCATTAGTATAGATCCATCTTTTTTAGTTTCGTAAGACAACGGCAACCGGTAAAAATCGCATCTAATACCATGTGGAACAAAGGAAACATTTTTTCTTTCAGTAACTTCTTCAAACAAAACGATTTCATCTTCTGACATTAATATTATGTGATCAATCCGCTTGAGGTAATTCAACCAGAAAGGTCTCTTTTTGAACCATTCGAATGGTTGGTGAAGTGTACATACCACCTTGTGACGACCAATACAGCGCAAAAAAAGATCATCTATAAGGTTTTCGCTATAGATAACATGAAAACATAAATTCTTGTTGGTAATAGATAACCATAAAACACGGAGTAAATACCAAGGCACAATATGTTGGCCCCACAATATCCTATTTATACCTCTTATCATTTTCGCCAATACAGAACTCGACTTAGCAGAGAATTGATTATATAGTGTTTGACAATCAACACAATAATCATACTTCAAACTTGAAGCGATATGATGGTATCCACCCATTGTATTCTCATGATGGGGAAAAGCAAACCCCACATATACTAATTTTAAATATTCCATAATTTGTATATTTGAATGCAATAATTTTTAAGCTGCGTTTCAAACTGAAATTTGATGTTTTACACTCATTTATAGGGGTATAATGCACGTATTGTCCGTTCTATGTTATTTAGTCTAAAATCGCTTTAAATCCTCACAATAAGTTAAGCGGCAAAAATCCGATTGACTTTATGACCTTCTAACTTTGATGTAAACAGGATATAATAGCAACGAGAAAACTAGTATACTCGAAAGGACTAAACAGAGGCATATCTGTGTATCTTGAATAAGTTATTGTTTTAATGCTATTAACATAATCAAATCTACATTGTATAATCATATTTATTCTTATTTGATTCCAATTCATTAAAAAGAATATCCCATTTGTCAGCTATGGTAGTTACATCAAACTGTTTACACGTTTGTAACGATTTATAAGATAATTTTTGCCATAGTTTGTCATCTTCCATCAGCCTAAAAAGAGCTTTTGTAAAAGCAGATATATCACCATTTGGTATAATCAATCCATTTTCCTCATTTATAATTATATCGTGAAGTGATAAAAAAGAATCCATAACGATAGGAACAACACCATAATGCTGTGCTTCGACTAGTGTCATTCCAAAACCCTCTAAAGAGGAAGTCATCAAAAAAATGCTTGCATTTTTATAATAAGGAACGGGATCTTGAAATCCAAGAAATTCAACCTTCTTAAGATTAAGATTACTTACGAGAGTTTCATATTCTAATTTACTAGAACCGTCTCCTACAATCTGGAGTTTCCATTCGGAAAATCTGGATTTTGAGTCTTTTTCAACGTTAGCCCAAGCCCTAATAGCCCTTGATATATTTTTACAACTTTCTTCAAGTCTACCAACAATAAGAACTATTTTCTCTTTACTATTAGGTTCGTATTGGTAATATTCTTTTTGAGATAAGGGGTTTGAAATAGCGAAAACTTTTTCTTTATAATTATAGTGATTTGATACTTCTAAGTATTGGTTTAAGAATTGTGTTGAAAGAAATATATATTTATCGATATAAGGAAAATATTGTTCAACTTCCTGTATAGCTTTTTTTTCTAAAAAATATTCATAAAATGGTGCAATTAAAATTTTCACAACTTCTTTTATGGTATTAGCGAAAATACTACCATGTTTAATTTCTGGTTTTAAAAGCTTTGATAATCTATACCCGATAGAAATGCGATTGTAGAAAGATGTATGTAAACATTTCACGACTTTTGCACTAGTTTTTATTTTTATTGAAGTAGTGTATTCTAACGGGACCCACTGATTAATAACAATTTCGACACTATTTTGTCTTATGTAATTACAAATTTGTTGATTAACAAATTTAGCCATGCTAACATCATATGAGTTTTGATCACATTTGACATTGTCTATACGATATGAAACTACTCTATCATCTAACATAGCAAAGTTGCTAATCTTCGAATCTACAAAATAAACTACATGAACATTGTGTCCTCTCTTCTCAAATTCATTTGCCAAGCTTCTGGTAACTGTTTCTCCTCCCCCAAATTCGGGCCATAATCTTACTAAGAAAAGAATATTCATAATACTTATATAGACTGAGGTTCCCCAGTGTGATAATTTTGTTTCTAATAGGGCTTACTTAAATTTTGTAAACTTTGTTTTTACTATACTCGTCAATGAAATTCTTTCCTCACAAGTCATTCCAACACAATAAATAAAAATGATGGATACAAACCAGGAAAAAATAGTTATTGTGATTAATTCAACAATCATATTCAAACATAATTGCTGTTTTAGCCATAATGGGACAAACAAACAAATTGGCAATGTAATGACAATTCTAAGGAGAACCTGCGACAAATAATCAAATATTTTAATTGATATTTGAGAAGAAAAAAAGATAATTCTAACAATAATGGCAAAAATTTCTATCGCTAATTGTATAAAATACACGCAATAGGGTGAAAAACCTAAATAAAGAAAAAGTAAAGATACAGGTAGATTTAGCAACAAGATGCCGCCTATAATTAACTGATATTTTTTAATAATGCCAGTGGCACTAATCGCCGTTGCAAATGGATTAGCCAACGCTGTTATAAATGAAACCAAAACCGACAATCTCACAAAGCCAACCAAATAAGGAGGAACTTCCTCCAGCCAAAGAGCCATCAGGGAATCTGCTTCTACAAATATAGGTATCGAAATAAAATAGAGCAAGAAGAAAGATATTTTTGAACTCCTAAGGACTAAAATATTCATTGAAAACAAATCATCAGAAGCGTATTGCTTGATTATCTGAGGATTGACAGCTGTTTGGAAACTACTGCAGAATTGTATTAGACTGCCCTGTACCTGAGCGGCCAACCCCCTTGCTGTATTTACAATAGGGCCGAAAAAGACGTTGAGAATCATATTTGTTCCCTGACTATACAATATAAATGCTAAATTTCCAATAATCGTCCAGCCTGAGAATGCTAACATCTCTTTTACCAGTTTTGACCCTATTTGTTTTACAAAACCGACTTCATTAAAATGCGTTTTACTATAATAGCCATATGATAATTGAATGGAAATTTGCGATACCATCAGTAGAATAGTATATATTACCAATCTATCATTTTGTGAGAATTTCAATGCAATAGCGATACCCAAGCGTAAAACTGCATCAATAAGTGTAATTGCTGCATATGCCCCCATTTTTTCATGAGCTATTATATCTGCATAAAATGGTACAGCAATAATAACAAAAAACAATGAAACTATAGAACAATGAAATGCTACTAAAGCTGCCCCCATACGCTCTACAGGAAACACCATAACCATATGAATATACCATAGACCAGCGCATTCGCATACGACAACAATCACGAGGGCGAAAATACTATGAATAAGCAAAGAAGCAGAGAACACTTCCTTTAATTTGTTAAGATTACCTTTGCCTAAATAATAAATTAAATAACGCTGAGTGCTGTTGCTCAATGACAAGTTCAAGAAAGATAACATTACAACAAACCCAGATACTACATTGTAAATACCAAAGTCAACTACACCCAGAGATTTAAGAATGAGCCTGCTAGTATAAAAAGAAATCAGCATACTAATAATCATTCTTAAATATAGAACTATAGTATTTTTTGCTATAACTTTATTATTTGTTGAACCCATTAATTGAATATAGAAATCCTGGTTTATTGAATGCTTTTAAGAAACTGAATAGATTGTCCTTGCATTTTGGCGAGACGATCTTCCACATCACCCCAGTCGATAGGCTTTAAATCATTAAGATCTGTTGATTCATCAACAATTCTATGCTCCAAATTAAGAGCGTTTAGAAGCGAAAGGAATCTAGCAGCTCCTCTTTCCTTGTTGACAACAACAATAAACGGTTTTCTAAAGATAATTGAAAAAACCATGCCATGGAAAGAATCTGTACAAACTGCTTGCGAAGATCTTATAGAATCTAACCAGTCAGAAACAGATGGTACAACACGTAAGTCTAAGGGTGCAGAAACATCCTCCACCTCACTATGTGGAAAAACAGAACTAGTATCTAAAATTTTTGAGTATGTCTCCACAATTGGCATCAAGCTTTTCTTATTGAGAATATATGCACATAACTTTCCTTCTCTATAAGATTCATGGTTTTCTATTAAACCAGAATAGAATTTATTATCAAGTAATAAAGTTGGGTCAAGTACAAATTCAGGCTTTTTCCCTAGCTTATCATAGCACAAATCTATTGTTGATGATTCTCTTATACTAATTTTTAAAAAAGATTTAATTGCATCCCTACAAATTGATGTTTCTTTTTCAGTAAACAACCACTCGTCTGTGCCAAACGATGCTGCATAGGAATATTTCTTAATATTGTTGTCTATTTGATAAAGAAAAAAATCTTCTACATTTTGTACATAGTCCGGTCTCCATACTTGATCACTTCCTACAACAATTGCATCAAAACCTAATTTATTGATTTTTTTCATACTCTTACTTGAATAATAGAATTCGGTGTAAGGGCTCAAGTGTTTATCAATAAAAGGCTGTGTATATTTTGTAATAATAGGAAACTCGTCTCTGTATTTTTTACTAATTTGAACAATTATGGATTTTTTAAATATATATTTTTTAATTGTACGAACAGTAATTCTAAGAAACGAATCTTTACGTTCTACATGTCTGCGTATTAACGTAACATCATGTCCAAGATCAACTAGTTTGGTCTTCAATGCTACAGCTTGCAAAATACTACCATAACCAGTTTCTACAGGTAATGTTAATAATCCTATTTTCATATCTAATCTCAACTTAATACTTTAATAAATAATTCACATGGATCAATCTTAGTAATTTATTTACAATCCGTCTTATCAATACATGACGTTTCAAAAAAGCCATTTCTTCTCGGACAGACTTGTGATTAATCCTCTTATAAAAATTCTTTCTATACACGCTACACATACCACTCTTAACTGAAGCGGGATTTTTCATCATAACCTCACCAAATTCTCTACGTGTAAGCGTAAGCCCTTCTAAGAAATGAATTCCCTTTTCCGTGTTTGCAAGCACAACACTCACTCCCCTATCATCGTCAACGATAATATCATCACTTTGATAATTCCAGAAGTCTCCAAGTGTAATATCACTATTGCTACGTCCGGCCTTTGCAGGACATGAATAGCAAGAGTATCTTTGAACCGCACGTTTAAGAACACAACTAAAGAAGGAATTTTCATAATTGAAATCCGAGACAATATGCGTAGTAGCACGCTTAGATGATATTACAATCCTAAAATTTTTCCAACCTTTTGATTTCTCTCGGAATTCAATATTTGATATTTCTTGAGAAGGTTGACTGCTATTTATTTTAGGATATACCTCTTCTTTTAAATATTTACTCCACAAAAGAGGACTTGGCACACCTGCACAGATTAACTCAACAGCTAAAAGTTTATCGTATTCCTTATTAAGGAATAATTTCAGCGCCATTATTTGACACGATGTTCCACTAAATAATACTGGTATTCCGTTTTGTAAGAGTTTTTTGGTTTGTAAATATACATCATTCATTCTGCTTTGTACATACTTACTTCCACGCATTTTTTGCACATCATCTAATGTATATGCCACTTCATGCTTCACTCTCCAATTTTTATCGTAACATGCACCGATTACAGCACCTCCTTGATTAATTATTTTTTCTGCAAGATAAAAAAAGACACCACCTGAAGAACTTTTAAACCTAATTTCCGCATTAGGATTAATCGCAGCAAAAACATCAATAGGATTCTTATTTTCTTGTAGATTAAGTTCTGGACAAGTCTTTTCACATAATCCGCAATTTATGCATATGGATTCGTCTACAATTGGATACATGAAACCTTCTTCATCTGGTTTCATCGTAATACATTTTTTGGGACATATCTGACTACATGCCTCACATCCACAACATTTAGATTTATTGGTAATTTTTATCATATGATTTATCCGTTACGCCCTTTTACCTACAAGCAAGAATTAGGTCAGGAGAAAAAACTGATTCACTTTATAACGTTTATCAAATATAGAAAACAATTATTTACTTATTCCTTTCGTGATTGGCTACAAAGGTGTACCTGAACCTCCGGCAAAAACAATTCTTTTCATTGTATCTCAAATTGTAAGCGTCCAATTAATACTTTAGTTATTTGAAAGCCCCTTACGTTACTCGTAATCCCCTTATCACAGGACTCTCAAGGACAGAAACAATGTCCTTCCAATCAACCTGATAAACAGTCTTATCTTCTTCAATGAGGATTTTCATAAACCAATAACCTCTCGAAAAAGTACGAGTATGAATATTGAAGGAGTGTTTCTCGTACATGACCATACGAAGACTGTGCTCATTCTTGGACATAAAAAAAGAAAACATCACCGTTATAAGGATTATGATGATAACTCATACGAATAGCTTTCATAATCTGGGAATAACAACAACGCATATCATGAAAATACGGAAGGTAATAGAAATTCTTTAAGCCCGAAACCGCCAGCATAAAATCTCCAGATTATCTACCAAACGGAATAAAGTTAGTGTCCAATTTTGACATATCCTGTATGTATAGCCGCCAAAAGGCGGTCATACATTAAATAAGCTCAAAAAAGGAGTTGATTTTTAAAATCTATTATTACCCAGTCCGATAGTCATGGGAAGAAGATTCTCATAATCCCTACGTCCGTTAACGATTGCCTGGAAAAACATTTTAAAGTATCGCAATGCAGGAACGCCCTGCATCTTGCAAGTGGATATGATCGTATAGTAAGCTGCAGATACTCTCGCCATCTTGTCACTGCCAAAGAATAAGGAGTTCTTGCACTCACCGGACAGTGGGCATATGAATCGTTCCGCAATGGAATTGTCGATCGTATAAGAACCATCTTTGAGGTAAGCAAAAAGTTGAATCCAGAAAGTATTCAGGTAATTCAGAACTTTCTCCACCAACTCCCCTCTAGGAGGATGCATATCTGACAGCATTGCATCCAGCTTGCTGCGCAATCGTACGATAATCTCTTTAGTCTTTAGATTCTGGCTGCAAGCTTGTATCTGCTCAGCACTTAACTTGCCATCTTCATACTCCGCTTCCAGATGATAAAATTCTCCAAAAGCATCCAAAAAGAAAGCGGCATCCTTATCTCCCCCTTGCTCCAAAGCATATTTGAATTTTGCACGGGAATGAGTCAGACAGCAAAGATGATCGATTGCTCATACGGATATCCACCATGATACGAACTGTTTCCTGACAGGAAGCAGGGTGAGAATCCTGAGGCTCCGAATGTTCCGGTTGACCTGAATCCGGATGACCGATCACTTCTACCGGAACCAACTTGTGACGTGTATCCTTGTACCATTTCTCAAACAGGTTGTAGGAGACCTTGTTTCTAAAGCAAAAAGATTGAATGGACCCTTTGTTACTCAACGCTTCAGAGTTGTAGCGAAGAAAAAGGGTTCAAAATCGCTGTTACTATACATATTTATAGGATTTCTGATTACAGCAACAAAGGTCTCCATTTTTTTATCAATTATGCTAGATGTCTTTTTGGGATGCTAATCGAAAACAAGTTAAGATGTCATTTTGGGACACTTACCTCTTTCTTTGAAATTGAAACCAGAATTTGGCAAGCATCTCACAAAAAATTTCCACATTTAAACGGTACATCATTAAATTTACGGTTATACCGATCAGTCTACTTCGCTACACGGATACTGATTTTCCTCCAAACTCTTTAAATGCTCCACCATCTCAAACTCTTCCCTCGTCAATTCCCGATCCTTCCAACCGTTCATTATTACGTGTGCCTCCGCCGCCAACTCTTCATCAAAGACCTCGGCGTAACAGGCTACCAACAAACGGCATTTCAAAAGCGAGACGGGAAGTGTATCCAAGATATCCCAACTACGATCGAGAACCGACTGGATTTTATCTTCCTTATCACCGTGATTATAAATGGTAGCATTATAGCCGGTCAACAAAGCGATACAAAGAGAAGCTTCCTCTTCAAGAGTACGTCCGTGTGAACCGAAAAGATGCTCACAACGATGATACACATCCGTATTTAACTGACGGAAACGGTCGGAGTAGATGGGTTCGCCATCCAGACCTAAATGGAGAAGTTCGTGCGAAACAGCGCACAAAGAATCGATTTCTGATTGCAAAGACAACATGGTGATTTATTTACGTATTGGAATATGCACCACAGAGGGTACAGAGTTCACTGAGTTTTTAATTCTTTATTAGCTCGATTAAAGAGGGATGAATGAAAGCAGTAGCAACTGCCATAACCCCCTGGATGGAAACCACCACACGGCGGTCACCTTTAATACGGACAAACTCACCCTCGACACCCTCAAAGATGCCACCGGTGACACGGACACGGTCTCCCTTCTTCATGGAAACGGTGGAAGGGTCCAGATAAACAACCTGTTCATCGTAATTACCGGCAACAGCTATAAAACTACGCATCTGGACTTCAGGAATGGTAATGGGCTGACGGGTCTCACGGTCCATGATATAACGAATGGGAAGAGAAGCGCCGACAGTGGATTTCATTTCGTCAACTTCACTGCGGGTGGCATAAACAAAAACCAGGTTGTGAACAACAGGAACCAGTTTGCGGATCTTACGCTCACCACGGAATACGTATTCGTAGCGCATGGGAAGAAAATTCTTCACTCCACGGGAGTCCAGGTATTCCTTAAAGGCAAGCTCACGACTATAGGTGATACGAAGGGCGTACCAGGATTTATCAATACTCTTGTTCACGAAAGGATATGATTGGGGGACACCGGGGTAGTGAAATACCTTCCGGTCAAGTTTGCTAATTCTGTTATTTGCCTTGCAGCGTATATCATTTCATCAGGTACTCCCCTATCGCAGGAGAGACGGTTTGAAAAGGGATTCAGAGCAAAAAAGACCGTCTTCATAAAGAAGCAGGGAATTTTTGATCTTAGATTTTGTAAACAAGCGTATTATGAAGCAGAAATGTTTCAATAGACGTTCGTCTTTTGAAACACCTTTTTTGTAAATAAATCAAAAGTATCAGACAAACAAAATCAGACAGATAATAAATAGTTTTTTATTAATTCATAAACAACTATATATTAGTGCATTAATGTAATAAGTGAAAGAGGAATATTATTTTTTTTATTAAACATTTTGTAGTTCTAAAAATACCTTCTATCTTTGCGTTCAATTAAACGAACGTTTATTGAAACACTCACATTTTCATCCCGTATCACACTATATATCAAATATTTAACCAACAAAAGAACGTTCATTTTTTCTTTAATCCCACATTTACTTGTCCGCTGAGAGATTCCTTTCTACCTTTGCAACACATTAACACAAATTAGTTTTTAATAAAATAAAAATCACAATGAAGAAACAAAAAGTAGTATTTCAAGCCGTAGACAAAAGTGTAAAAAAACGCTATTAGCAAAACGCAATCAACTATTACAGAACCGGTTAAACAAACAAGAGGCAGAAAGAAAGGAATACCGATACGTGGAATAATTTCGCATAAAGGAGAACTTATAAAAGCGTTGATAGAATCCTACATAGAGGATGCGAACATACAAAATATCAATACATGTCAGGCTTCACTCGCACGCTACATCAATGAAAAAAGACTAATCGGAAATATTAAAAACGGAGTATTTAAACCATTATCCATCAGTTCAATATTAGTCTACATCAGCAACATTTGGGAAGAAATGGAAAAAGACAAACCGCACAAAGCCATCATCCGCAAAAATACGCACAATGAATTATCATAATCCGCCTTACATGAAACGCCCCCTATCTTCGTGGCGATAACATTTTATCAACTTAAAAAATATACGTATGAAACGGAAAAAAAGACCGGCATCACAGAGTGAAGCCATGAAACTGAGATGGAAGAAACGGATTGTCTTTGAGAAAGGATATACCGAGCAGTGTGCGGAATGGATGGCGGAACGCCTGGAAGCGTTGACCGACCACCTGCAATACGGGCACGCAGTCATTGCTTACCGGAAGCAGAACGGAGACTTCAGGCTGGTGAAGGCGACACTGATCTATTACGAAGCGGAATTCCACAAGAAGTATGATCCCACAAAAATAGAAGGTGCCGTAGTCTACTGGAATGTGGACGAACAGCGGTGGACAACGTTCCAGGTGGAGAACTTCATGGAATGGAGGCCGATGGCATAGGGTGGGCACCACAGAATTACACGGATTTTCACAGATGAATTATTTCTATTTTGAGGAATCAAGTGAAAACGTCTTTGGGAATCCGGAGTAATTTGTGATGAATGTTTTATTGAAAGTACAAACGATTAATTTGAAAATACAATGGCAATAGCATACGACGGGATCAACTATTTCCCGATGGGCGTAAACTTCATGGAAGAGAACGCAATGGAAGTGATAGAAGCAAAATACGGAA
>ERZ791630.406-NODE-406-length-26491-cov-4.97386_pt1 | contig 26491 bp, 19 predicted proteins | sample MGYA00510264_ERZ791630 | MGnify/ENA primary metagenome ERZ791630 (study PRJEB30046, sample SAMN00715150) | human gut metagenome | study: EMG produced TPA metagenomics assembly of the A metagenome-wide association study of gut microbiota in type 2... | reverse complement strand
TCCCAAAATTTTTATTGCGGGGCTTTTTTGTTTCATAGAGCTATAATATGTTTATCTCTCTTAAAGAATTGTAGCATCTTTGTAATGTATATATAAAGAATATTAATTACCTTTGTGCTCCAAAACGTTTATTTACAATTTATTAATTAACAAGTTCTATTAACTAACAAAGAGAATTATGAGAAGACATCTAATTCATTTCCTGCTGGTTGCAGTACTGACGGTATGCTCTGCCGCTACGGCTATTGCCCAGGTAACAGTGAAAGGTCAAGTTGTGGATGCGGAAACAGGTGAGCCATTGATTGGTGCAGCCGTAACGATTGTCGGTACTACCCAAGGTAGTGTGACTAACCTGGATGGTGAGTTTACACAGAAAGCTGCCTCCGGTTCGACACTGCTTATCAAGTACCTTGGCTACAAAGACTTCAGTAAGAAGATCACCCACAAAGGGGGTACTGAAGATTTGGGCGTGATTAAAATGGCACCGGATGCAATGGTATTGAACGACGTTATCATTACATCTTCCGTTGCTGTTTCGCGTAAAACTCCGGTAGCTGTATCAACAGTTGACCCCGTCTTTATCGAAGAAAAACTCGGAACGCAGGAATTTCCTGAAGTTCTGAAGTCAACTCCGGGTATCTATGCAACTAAGCAAGGTGGTGGTTTTGGTGATTCCAAAGTAAACATACGTGGTTTCAAGACTGAGAACTCTGCTATGATGATTAATGGTGTTCCGATGAATGATATGGAGTGGGGTGGTATCTACTGGTCTAACTGGGCCGGTTTGAGTGATGTGACTCGTAGCATGCAAGTACAGCGTGGTTTGGGTGCGTCAAAGGTAGCAGCTCCTTCTGTGGGTGGTTCTATCAACATCGTGACAAATACAGTTGATGCCAATAAGGGCGGTTTCGTATCTTATGGTATGGGTAATGACGGATTAAACAAGATCCTGTTCAAGGTATCTACCGGATTGACCAAGTCAGGTTGGGCTATGACCCTTTTGGGAGGTAAGACCTGGGCAGATGGTTATATTCAGGGAACCGACTACGAGGCTTATAACTGGTTTGTGAATATCACAAAACGTTTCAACGACAATCATCAATTGTCATTTACTGCTTTTGCTGCTCCTCAGTGGCACAATCAGCGTGGAAATAAAGACGGACTTACTATCGAGGGATGGCAAGAAGTTGCTAAAAACTATATGAATGGTGAAAAGCCTTATCGTTATAATCCTACTTACGGTTTTGGATTGAATGGACAAAGAAAATCATCTGCTTATAATGTATATAATAAACCTCAGTTGTCGTTGAACCACTTATGGCAGATTAATGATAAATCAAGCTTAAGTACAGCCTTGTATGCTTCTATCGGTCGTGGATATGGTTATTCCGGTCAGGGATTGACCAGTGCTGATCGTAGCAACTGGTATGGTAGTAACAGTGGAAAGCTGAATATGACTTTCCGTAAAGCTGACGGTACATTTGCTTATGATGAAATCTATGCTTTGAACGAAGCCAGCGAGAACGGTTCGGTTATGGCTATGTCGAAGTCTAAGAACTTCCATAACTGGTATGGTCTGCTCTCTACTTATACAACCAAGATTGGTGACTATTTTGATTTTTATGGTGGTATAGACTACCGTTATTATAAAGGTACGCATACGAATGAATTGGTTGACCTCTATGGGGGGGACTTTTACGTGGACTCTTCTTCAAGAAAAGCTGTTTTAGCTTCTAACAATGCCGCTGCTGCTGCCGGTTCGGCATTCGTAAATCAGAAGTTGAAAGTGGGTGATGTGGTTTATCGTGACTACGATGGTTATGTAATGTCTGAAGGTGTGTTTGCCCAGGGTGAATATAACAGAGATAAGCTGAGTGCTTTCATTTCCGGTTCGGTTTCTAATACCGGTTACTGGCGTTATGACCGTTTCTACTATGACAAGGCACACGCTAAATCAAAAACCACCAACTTTATCGGATGGAATGCAAAAGGAGGTTTGAATTATAACCTTACCGAAAATCATAACGTTTTTGCTAATATCGGTTATATCAGCCGTGCTCCTTTCTTCTCGGGTGGTGCTTTCCTGAATTCAACAGTCAGCAATGCAACAAACCCCGATGCAGTAAACGAGAAAGTATTTTCTTTTGAAATCGGATATGGCTACCGTTCAACTTATTTGACGGTGAATGTCAATGCTTATCACACTCGCTGGATGGATAAGACAACTACCCGTTCGCAGGATATTGACAATTATTATGAAGGCAGCCTTAGCGAGCCTTACGATGCAAGTAAGCTGGTTTCTACCAAATCGGTCATTAATATGCAAGGTGTAAACGCCTTACACCAGGGTGTTGAACTTGATTTTGTTGCAAGACCTTTCCAATGGTTGGATTTGAGCGGTATGTTCTCTATCGGTAACTGGCGTTGGGATAGCAATGCATCAGGAAGTTTTACCGTTGAAGGTCAATTTGTAAACAGTGCATCTATGAAGAATGATAAGGGTGAAAATGTGACGGTTCTTGTTAATGCCGCAGCCAATGGGTTGGAACCGGGTACAATGAAACTGAACCTGAAAGATGTGAAAGTGGGAGGATCGGCGCAGACTACTGCTGCATTGGGTGCTACTTTCAAGATTGACAAAGCCATTCGTTTGGGTATTGATTGGAACTTATATGCACGTAACTATGCCGACTGGTCATTAAACTCAAACGACCTGGTAATGAACAGTGAAAAAGACTTTTCTACTCCCTGGCGTATTCCGACAGCAAGCACATTCGACTTGAACGCAAGTTATAAATTCAACTTTGGTAAGCTGAATGCAGTGCTGTCAGGTAATGTGAACAACTTATTTGACCAGACTTATATTTCTGACGCTACAGATGGTAGCAATCACGACTGGAAGACTGCATACAATGTGTTCTACGGATTTGGCCGTACTTATAGCTTGAGATTAAAAGTTAATTTCTAATCTAAAACAGGAAGTTTAAATTATGAATAGAAATCTATTAATGCCTGTAGCGGTATCGTTGATTCTGCTGTCCGGCTGTAAATATAACGATGACAACTTCGAAGGATTGGATGAGATAACCCAACCGACGAATTTGATGAAGATTGAATATACGCTGACTGATGCTGATTATGCAACTATCAGCACGAATTCTACTAATGAAGAGATTGCGGGAAAGGATTTGGCTAAAGACCTCGCAAATGTTAAGACTAACATGTATCTTACAGAGAAGATTACAGGAGCTACCTATATTCCTGCTTTCTTGCTTGACAAATATTATACTGCCGACAAAGGTTCAAGTGCAAAGATTACCTATAAGTATAAAGAGGCAATGTCTGCCCTGTTGTCTGAATATGCTTCAGTGAAATATCTGAAACCGACAGACGCCGATTATAAGTTAGTTTATGGCGAAAATGCTTTTGCACCTTATCTGAATGAAAAGACAGAAGGTCAGATGTATAAGATGCTAAACGAGAATTTCAAAGATGCCGAAAAGGGGACTGCTGTTTTCGTAGATTATAAATCGGGTGAAGGACAGTTGGAGAATCCGTTAATGTGGCAGGATTTTGAAGCACTTCCTACCGGAGACTTAACTGAGCTGAAAGGCTGGTTTCTCAGTTCTGTTGGTGGAACCGAGTGGAAAGTGACTTCTTATGATGATAATCAGTATGTGCAATACTCGGCCAATAAGATGGAAGGTGAATGTATAGCTTGGATGGTTACCCCTGCTGTTTCTGTTGTTGCCGGTGATTATCTTGGTTTTGATGTAACTGTGGGTTATTACAATGCCAACTGTCTGTCAGTGCTTATCTCAGAAGATTTTGATGGTAAAGATGTTAAAGCTGCTCACTGGACTGACGTAACTTCGGATTTCAACATCCCTACCAAGCCGACAAGCGGTTATGGAACATTTGCATCTGCCGGTAAGGTATCTTTATCAGCTTATGCGGGCAAGAAGGTTTATGTAGCCTTTAAGTATGTAGGTGATGGTGCTAATAAAAAGACTACTACTTATCAGATTGATAACATCATGGTAGGTACTTCTATCCCGGCTAACAGTCTTTCTACTCCTGCTTACGCAGTGAAAGTGTACGATGGTAAGAGCTGGAAAGATAAGAGTGGTGACGTATATGTTCCGACATACGCTGATTATGGAGATATGGGGCAGAGCAAACGTTACTTTACTTCAGAAGTTCCGGCTGTTAACTATTTGCCTGCTTATTTGTCTAAGATGGTAGCATATCCTGTTGATGGCGATGCACGTGTAGTGATCTACAGATATTATAATGGTACCGAATTGAAGATCTACAGTGATGAATATACTTATTCTGCTGAAACTGCAAGGTGGTCATTGAATACACGTATTGTTGATAAAACAGAGCAGTTTGTATTGTCTGACGGTAAGTGGAACTTTGACCCGAGCACAGTAATTACGCTGAAGGCTAAAGGTGATGCAGAAACCTCTACATTCTATCAGACTATTGTGGATTGGGTGAAAGAGCACTATTCTGAATATGTAACTTCATATGGAAATAATGAATATTATTATGGTAGTTCTGCTTATCAGAATAATTTCGACTTCCGCCCAGATAAATGGAAAGTACAAAACCCAGCTGCCTATGGTACTATGTCTGATGATGATTTGAAAAAGCTTATGTTTGAACGTTTACCAGAAGCATTTTTGCCAGCACTCCAATCCAGTCACTTTATGGTGATGCAGATGTTGTGGAAGGTGTTGATGTTATTTATACGATTAATTTTGGTATCTACGATGGTTCTGATGCACAATATACCATTAAGTATAAAGTGACAGGTAAAGGACAGTTTGAATATGTTGTAGACTCTTTGAAGAAAGTAGAATAAGAAAACTAATTCATTTATAATAAGAAAGGCCGCTCTGAGTAATCAGGATGGCCTTCTTTTATATTATAACGAGAGAGTTATGGGGGTGAAACTCACCACAGAGGACGCAGAGTAACATAGAACGAGTTTAATTCGTTGATTATTAACGTTTTTAATCTATGGTATCTGTGATAATCTGTGTGATCTGTGGTGAAAAGGCGTTTTGATACACTCCCGTTTACATCTTCACCTCCATCACTACCGGATTATGATCACTGCACAAATCGAGGTCAGGCGAATAGTAGTCTACCCCTTTAAACTCTTTGGAATGGAAAATATAGTCGATTCTCAGCAGGCGTTTAAAGTACCGGAACGTATACATGTACCCATGTCCGCAAGTCTGGAATCCGTCTTGAAGATTGTCACCTTTCACGGTACTGTATGTGTAGGACGATGGGAGAGAGTTAAAGTCACCGCAAACCAGTATAGGGTAGGGGGTGGTGCGGATTAATTGTTCCAAAGTCTTTGCCTGTGCCGCACGTTTCCTGAAGTTTTCGTTGAGTCCCTCCAACAATTGCCTGGCCACTGCTTCCTCTCTGCCTGTCAGTTCGTTTTTAGCCAGTTCCCTTTCCAGCCTGCGCTTATTTTGGCTGACCTCCGTTGTTTGCAGGTGGTTATTGAAAACACGAACCGTTTGTCCGTCTACGTCCAGGTCGCACCACATACTGCAATTCCTTGAGTCCGGATAAGTGATCAGTTTGCTGTCCTTCACCGGATATTTGCTGAATAAAGCTATCTGCAGGATGGAGATGCTGTCCGGAGCTTGCGGGATAATGACGTATTGCCAGTTTGCAAAAGTGTTTCGTATGCTGTCTGCGGTGAAATATCGGTTAGCGGCAAACTCTTGAAGACAGACGATGTCCACTTGATGCTCTTCCATGTATTTCGCGATTTCTTTGCACGAGTACCCCGATTGCTCGTTACCGAAACTGTCTACGTTATACGTCGCTATTTTCAAAGTTTTTCCACCTCCTTTTTCCGCCGGAAAGGGTGGTTGGAATATCCGTCCCAGATATTGCCAGTTGGCAGCTATGGCTATCAGCGGAATGACTATCCAGAACCGGCGGCGTATGCCCCAATAGATGGCCGCAGCGAGGTTGATCAGCAAGAGCCCCGACAGCAAGAGCCCGATGAAAGGTATTAAAGTAGAACTTTCCGGGGGAACATGCCCGGCAAATGCTCCGGTGATGGTGACACCTGCCAAAGCAAAAGTCAGTGCGACAGAGGTATAATAAAATAATTTGGATACGGCTTTCTTTCCCATTGTTTTGAATTCTGCATTTTAGTCCACCATAAGTTCACCACAGAGGACACAGAGTTCACAGAGGAAGAATTTAAGATCTTTCTATAAACCTGGAAAATAAAAACTCCGTGTCCTCTGTGTCCTCTGTGGTGAACTTATGGTGAGGTTCTTTATCTCAACCATTTCTTTATCATCTCCTTCAGCTTTTCCTGAGCAATCGGTTTCGAGATGAAATCGTTGCATCCTGCCTCTTCGGCAGCTTTCCGGTCATATTCATAAGCATAAGCACTCTGTGCGATGATAGGTACATCTGCGGACAATTGCCGGATGATCCTGGTAGCTTCCAGCCCATCCAGATTGGGCATTTTTATATCCATTAATATCAGGTCCGGTTCCGCTTCATCGTACATGGTTACAGCTTCCATGCCATCTCTGGCACGTATCAGGTGGTATTTCCTGCCCAGAATCGCATTTAGCAAGTCATAATTGCTGTCGGTATCTTCTGCTATCAGGATGGTAGCCTTATCGGTTTCCGCCTCCGTTACTTCCATGGATTTACGTTCCTCCTTGCTTCCCGCCGGCTCTTTTGTCCGGTCGTCGGCTTCCGGATATTGCCGGTTGTCAGTTTCTCCGTCCCAACGTTCTTCCTTATCGGCCTTCACATCTTGCATTACGCTTTCCAGAGGCAGCCAGAAGGTAAATGTAGTACCTGTCCCCACTTCCGAAGAAACGGATATTTCTCCTCCCAGACGTTCGATGATAGTCTTGCATATCGACAATCCCAACCCCGTGCCCTGAGCGAAGTTATTGAGCTTGGCAAAGCGCTGAAACACCCGTCCCAACTTCTCCGGTTCGATGCCCAGTCCGGTGTCTTTTACGTAAAATACCACTTTTTCGGCTTCTTGCCTGTAGCCGTAGCTCACGCTGCCTTGTGTCGTGAACTTAAATGCATTTCCTATCAGGTTAGAGAATACTTGGAAAATCCGGTTCTTGTCTGAGTGAATGCTCAAAGCTTCGTCCGGCGAGTCAAATTTCAGTTCCACTCCTTGCGGGCAGCGGAACACATGTGCATCATGAATCTCTTTGCAAAGCGTGTGCAGCTTTACCGGTCCGTAAGTGAACTCCACGATGCCCGATTCTATTTTCGACAGATCCAGTATTTCATTGATCAGTTGCAGCAACCGTTCGTTGTTGGCATCCACTATTTCATAATATTCTTTTCGCTCTTCCGGGTTTTCGCTCTCCGAGATGATGCGTGAGAATCCTACGATGGCGTTGAGCGGTGTCCGTATTTCGTGGCTCATATTGGCAAGAAAGGCCGACTTCAGTTTATCCGACGTCTCTGCTTTCTCTTTCGATTCCATCAGTTCGCGGCGCATCAGTTCCAGCTGAGTAATGTCCCACTCGATGCTGACAATGATGGGCGAGAAGTCTTCACTTTCTACTATGATTTTTTGTTTGTCCAGAATCAGCAGATTGCCATTTTTGTCTTTACCTTCCATGATCCAGTGCATCCCTTTTCCGGTATTGGCAATTTCCATGTCCTCTTTCCGTTTCTGCTGTGCCATTTCCAGCGGATAATAATCGAAATCGTTCATACCGATGGCATTTTCCGCGCTGATATCCCGGTTATACGATTCCCGGTTTCGGTAGATATACCGGAAATCATTCTCTATATCCTTCACAACGATCCCCGCCGGGAGGTTTTCCATCGTGGTATCCATGATGCGGTTGAGCCGTTTTATCTGCGATTCGTACCGTATACGTTCCGATATGTCGTGTGTAAACGACCAAAAGGTTTCCTCTCCGTCATCCGTTGTCACGCTGTACATCGTACCCTCAAACGCCAATGTGCTTTTATCATCCTTCAGCGGGTGGTAGGCCAGGAAGTTGAAATTCTGTCCTTCCCGTATGCTGTGGTAACGTTCTTCCCAATCCTTCGGACTGTCCATGTCGCCTACAATGTCGAAAATCCGTATTTGCGATAGGTCCGCCTGTTCCGTGATCCGGTGGTTGAGCCTGAACTGTCTGTTGGCAAATATCAGCGTGCCGTCTTTCCGTGCCGCATAAATACTTTCTTTGGCATTGTTGATGGCATGCGTCAGCGTGTTGATGTCATTCCTCTTCCGCTGGATGTCCGTAATGTTCTGTATATACCCTTCCAGAATGATGTTACCGTCTTCTGCTTCACCCCTCAGGTAGCATTGCTGGCGCATATAGTATACCTGTCCTTCCAACAGAATGCGGTATTCGATGTACTCCTTTACCAGTTTACGGCGGTTTGCCTCCATCCATGTGTTCACGGCAGGCAGATCTTCGCTCAGAATGGTCTCGTAATAATCCTGAAAGTTGACGCTCCGCTCTTCTTCCGTACATACTATTCCGTTGTATCCCCGATAATAGAATGTCTTTTCGCGCGATGCATATTTCCATTGCCCTATCTGTGCCGCTTTTTGTATCTCTTTCAGTTCGTAATTCGTACGTTCCAGTTGCAGCTTTACGTTGCTCCGTGCCGTGATGTCACGATATTGGCACAACACCTTGTCGCCGTCATACGGCTGCATGATGCATTTGAAGTAGTACGTTTCGTCCCCTTCCAACGGCAGCCTGTAGTTGCGGTTCACCGTTATCCCCTGTTGGGTCACCCGGCGGAAGTCCGGCAGCAGTTTCTGGAAGGTATGGTCGGGAAGCAGATTGAACAGATTTTTTCCCAAGAGCCTGTCTTCTTGCAGGAACCACAAATCGCTGTGCGGGTCGATGTCCAGACACGTGCCGTTTTTGTCCACCAAGATCAGTGTGTCAGCTGTCAGTTGCAGTATCTTATGGGCATTGTTTACATCATGCAGTATTCTATCCATGCTTCGTTCGGTTTATTGGTTTAAGGATTCTGTTTTCGTTCTTTGGGCTTTTTCCCATGCTCCTGTTCCTTTCATTTTACGAAGGTAGTTAACACCTTTCATCACGTTAATGTTCATAAACAGGAAATAATATGGGATGAATAACAGCTTGTTTTTTATTTGCCGGGCAGACAGATAATAACCTCCCATCGCTAAGATGTAGAACAATACCTGAAGTGCCAGAATGGTGCCGTACCAGATAGGAGAGCCCCCCATCAGCAGTATGGCAACGTTGAGCGGGAGCAAGGCGAACAGCAGCACCGGGGCCACCGACCACCGCAGCACCCTGTGTGATATATACTGGAAACTCAGCACTCCGTAACGGAAGGGATTGAGCAGTTCCCTCAGCCGCCAGACAGATTGCAGTCCGCCGGCGGCAATGCGCACCTTTCTTTTCTGCTCTTCGCCCATGTCTGCCGATCCGCTTTCGATGGCATATGCCCGGGTGCAATAGGCTATCTTGTATCCCTGCATGGCGATGCGCAGCGACAGGATGAAGTCATCCAGCAGTGTGTCCGGTTCCATTACCGTGAACAGCTCCCGGCGTATGGCAAGGAGCTCGCCTGCGGCTCCCACAGCCGAATAAAGACGTGCGTCCAGTGCCTTTAGTGCCGATTCATATTTCCAGTATATGCCCTCACCACCGGCTGCGGCTCCATCCTTTTCTTGCACGGCGATGCGTTTTTCTCCGGCAACGCATCCCACCTCCGGATCCTCAAAAGCCAACACGATTTCGCGTATCGCTTCCCGGTTCAGCATTGTGTTGGCATCGGTGAATACCACAAGTGGCGTGTCCACCAGTGTCATCCCCCGTGTCATGGCAGCGGTTTTTCCTTGCCGCAGGGGTTGGAAGTGGACGGTGGCTTGCGGCCATGCCTTCAGCCGTTCGTTGGTAGAGTCGTTGCTTCCGTCGGTGGTCCACACAATGTGCAATTTGTCCTTGGGATAGTCCAGTTTCAGGCAGTTGTGCATTTTTTCGTCCACAACGTCTTCTTCGTTAAAGGCTGTGATAAAAAGTGTCACGTCCGGCAGCAGCTTGTCGGGCGGGAGTTGCCGCTTGACGGGTTTCACAGTGAGTTCTTTGAGCTTGACCAGTGTGTAAAGCAGTATTCCGTATCCCAAGTGGGTATAGAATACGAGGAAGAGGGCAAGCCAGAAAAGAATTTGTACGGTGATCATAGTATTTTTTATTTTAATTTTATTTAGGTTGAATCAGGTTGTCGTCTTCATCTTTATATTCTTTTCGGGAGGTGAATATTCCTCCTATGTTTCTGAGGGCATTGATCGCCCGTACTTTGAAACTGCCGGCTAATGATCCGTCAGCACTTATGGTGCCATATCCTGTGACCGCACGTGCCTTCTTTTTACGTATAAAGTATATTTTTCCATACTCTTTGAGCCGTAAAGCCAACGATCCGTCTTCACCCCGTTTGATGTCTGTGCGTATCCCTGTTTGGCGGGCGTAATCCGTGCGGTATGCGAATACCAGTCCTCTTACACTTAATTCCGGGCGTTTGATTGATTGTATCCATAGATGAATATCCCTGAGAAACTCATATACTTTTAATCCGGTCCGGGAGTGTTCTTTGTCGGGTATATAGCTCCATAGTGAACTTACCGCCACAACTCCGGGACGCTCTAATGCGTTAACCATTGTCTCGACATAGTGCGGAGGATACAAAGTATCGGAATCAATATTAATGTGATATTTTCCCCGCGCACGATTTAATCCGCAAAGCCGGGCGTGTCCGCAGCTGTGTTGATATTCTATCGCATATGGTACCCCTGTCGCTTCATAGATTTCTGCCGTCCGGTCCTTAGAATCATTGTCTGTCCCGATAATCTCCACCGGATATTTGCACTTCATCTCACTCAAGGACCACAGGCTTGCCAATAGACGTTTCTCTTCGTTATATCCTATGACGGAGACTGTAACAACCGGAGAATCCGACTGTAGCTTTCTCAAATTCTCACGAACTTCGTCAATGACATTTTGCGGTGCTTCAGCAAAAGGTTTTTCGTATATTTGCAAATATTTTGTATACCACTTCATCATTTACTCTTTTGTTACTTTTAATGTTTCAAATAATGTTTTCCATTCCTGCGCGATAGTTTCCATTCGGAAGCGTTCTGAACGTATACGGGCATTTCGTCCCATTTCTTTTCGTTTGTCTTCATGCTCTATCAGGTCGTTTATTTGCGTGGCTAAATCGTTTATGTCTTCCGGTTGTGCCAAGAGTCCGTTCAGTCCGTGTTCTATGATGTCACGGGGCCCGCAGGGGCATGCGAACGCCACGGGTGGGACTCCGCACGACATCGCTTCAGTTATGACCATTCCGAATCCTTCGAACCGGGAGGAGAGTACAAAGATTGAACTTTCGCAATATTTATCAGCTATGTTGGGGGTGGTAGGCTCTAGAAGGCAAGTCCGGTCGATGCCCTCCTGATTTATTTGCTGTTGCAATTTGTCATGCAGTATGCCTTCACCATAGATGCGTAACGTCCAGTCCGGATGTTTTTGAGATACGATGGACCAACTTTTTATTAGTAAATCGAACCCTTTTTGCGGAGCGTATCTTCCGGCCGCTATTACATATTTCTGAGTGCAGTCCGATTGTAGATCAGTCGGAGTAATGATAGGATTGGGTATGACGCAAAGATTGGTAAGTTCCGGCCAAAAATCCTTTTCCTCAAGAGTTAATACTATTACTTTAGAGAGTTGTTGTAGATGTTTTAAAAATGCTTTTTCCCAATATCTTCTGAGTTTCCCTACTATTGATTTACCATACTCCTTGCTTCCCACTCCATATGAATGGCGTGTGACATGGAATTCTCCGATTTTTGTACTTCCATCACAGATACCTGAGATAAAATAGAGTTCTCTTCTCAGGGTTGAAATTGTGATGTCGGGTCTTAGTTCTGTCAGTATTTTACTGAGGCGTTGTTTGAAAAGCCTGTAGCGATATGGGTACTTTAAAAGTTTACTGACACGTGATTGATTGAAAGGCCAGTCGAAAGGTACGTTCAGATCAATGTGCTTCACTTTGGGCGACAAATCATAATAGATGGGGCGTCCCATTTGCTCTGATGTGAGGATATAGATTTCGTAACCTTCCAGATGTTCTGCAAAGTAATTGGCTTTGAACGTAATGATACGTTCAAGTCCACCTGGGGCATAGAGCGACGGAAGATAATAGACGATTCTCATGCTATCAACTTATTTTTGCGATTATTTGTTTGTTATATTCTTCTCCCGCGTCAGCTACCAGATTTCCATTAGGAACTTCGTTCACATATTTGCGTTCAAGTTTCACTTTGCGTCGCGCGCCCATACGCCACCATTCATATTCTATGTCCACGTGCCCGATGTCGATAGCTTGGTATCCCGCTTTGAACAAATCGTAGGCCAATACTGTGGCTGTGGGGCCCAATGCGATCAGGAAGAGCACGTTTTTGTTTTGTTTGCATGCTTCTGCCCGGATGCGATTTATAGAGTTGAAAGCATTACAGGGCGGGCATAAAATCCGGTGGATGCTCTGTGTATTGTCAAAGAGGTCGTTGCCCACCCCTAAACGGCTTTTTTCGCCTTCGATAAATATGATGTCTCTGCCTTCCCAAATGCCTTTCATGTCATGGAACCATTTCCCGCATTCTCTTTTCGATTTAAAATCCATATAAGGACGTGTGACAAATGTATTATAATAGGTTCGTCCGGGAAGTAATAGCCGGTCCCACCACGAGCCGTAGATAAAGAAGTGAGTGCGCCAGAAGCGTCGCGCTTTCCGGTTGTAGCGTTCCAAATGCTGAAAAACATCGGATATGCATACTAAATGTTTATCATTATCGCTGGTTAACACCTCTTTGAGCCGCTGGGCCAGTTGGGGATTACCTTCTTGGAAACCAATTCTTTTGTGGGCGTTGGTCAATAACATTTCTCCGTCACCAAAGCGGCTCACGGAGCATCGGTCTTGTATTATTTTCCGGATCGTTTCATCTATTGATGCTACTTGAGGGATAATCTTTTGCCGTCTGCGGAGAACTATATACCAAAAGTTATACCACTCCACCGTACTGCCATATTTCAATTTATAACGTATCTGTGTTATAAGCTGTGTTATATTCATGATAGTAGTTTTTTAAAGAGTTCATCCCATTGTTGCATGATCGTATCCAGATGAAATTTTCGTATGCTTTGCTGTGCCTGTTGTCCCATCTGCTGTCGTTGACCTTCATGTTCTATCAGGTAGATGATTTTCTCGGCCAGGGAATTGATGTTGCCGTTTTCGGCCAATAAGCCGTCTTTTCCGTCTGTAATGATGTCGCGTGGACCACAGGGACATGTAAAAGATACCGGTGGTACCCCGCATGCCATTGCTTCGCCGATTACCATTGGCATTCCTTCATAACGTGATGAAAGTATGAAAATAGAACTTCGGCACATTTCTGTTGCTATGTCATTGGTAATGCCGTTCAGATGGCATGTTTTTTCTATATCCAGTTTCCGGGCTTGTTCTTGATAAGCAGCTCGGTCACCTGCACCAAATATCTCCAGTTCCCAGTCCGGATGTTTACGGCTGACGATCTGCCATGCAGGCAACAGTAAGTCGATTCCTTTTTGGTAAGTGTATCGTCCGACGGTAATAGCCCGGTGTGTGGTCCCTTCGGCTGTATGCTCTACTTTGAAAGAAGCAGGATTGTATATGCAAATGACATTGTCCAGTTCCGGCCACATCTCTTTATCTTCATTGGTCAACACGACAAAACGGTCCAGCTTACGCAGTTTATTAATCAGTTGCCCGATCCATAATTCTGATAATTTCCGGCGGACAAAGCTTGGAAGGAACTTCTGGTGTTCCAGGCTGCGGTAATTATGCCGGCTGAAGTGGAATTCGCCGATTTTCAGGCTGCCGTCTTTGATGGAAGTTAAGAAATTAATCTCTCGCCGCAAAACGGATATTGCAATATCCGGACGGATTTGCATCAATGCCTCAGTCAACCGTTTCTTATAGATTCTTTGCAGTTGGCTGTATTTCCACAATCGCTGCCACAAATGCTTAGTAACTGTGTGCATGCGGTCGAAATTGAGGTCCAGATGGATGATGTGGGCTTTTTCTGATAAAGGATAATAAGGAGGCAGTTCTTTTTCCTCAGTCAGGATGACGTATACATCATATCCCAAAACGTCGGCCAGATAGTTTATTTTTAATGTAAGTACCCTCTCCATGCCACTTGCGGCATAGAGTCCGGGGATACAGTAGGCTATTTTTATGGGTTGTTTCATAGTTCCTCGATTACATGTTTCATTTGCACTTCCCACGAAAGTTTATTCCGGATGGAGGCTCGTATGTCAGCCGGTCGGATCTCTTTTGCCGAATGGTAGAACCGGACCACTTGTCCGATGTCTACCGGAGACTCGTCTGCCGGTATCTTCAGGATGTAGGGCATCGATTCGAAGTCCGCATCTGTTTCTGAATAGATGAAAGGGATACCTCTGGCAGCGTACTCGCGATTTTTCAGTGACCGCAGGTCTGTGATTCCGCTTCGATGGCGCCCCAGGCTGCCTATTCCTATTTGACATTGGTCGAATACCCGGTTCAGAGGTTCTCCGAACAAGGGGCCATGGAAGATAACGTTTTGTTCTATTGCCCCTTCCTCCACCAGGGCGTGGTATTCGTCGACGACTGCCGGTACGCCCTGACCTACGATGTGTAGCTTGACATCTTCCCGATGCTCGTGCCGGAGGTAGTGTGTCAATCCCCGGATGACACGGTCGAATCCGTGCCACGGGTGTATGGTGGCTACGGCTATCAAGTGCAGTTCTCGGGTAGTGGCAGTGCTCTGTTTGAGGGGAATGAAGTCAAAATCGATTCCATTGGATATTTGTATCGTAGGGCGGCCGAAGATGGTTTTGTGGTCTGAGAAAGTGACAAACTTATCGATTTGCGTGGCCATTAATCCACGTAAGCACTTGTCTGCCATTAATACACGCCGATATGCCCATGGAAGACCTTTGTATTCCTGGTCATAGGGATAGGTGGGTATTTCCATGACAACTTTTACGCCGGCCCGCTTGAGGCGCCACAACATGCAGATCAAAAAAGGAGTTGTATTGTGGTCGCTTCTTACATAAACCAGTTGCATTCCGTTTGTCTTTACATAATGGACGATGCTGTTTAATTCGGTGCGTTTCAGAATCTTTCCCCGGATTCCGTTGCCATAATCCCGGAGGACATGGTTATTTATCATCCGCCGTTTGTGGTCGTGGGCGTCATCCAGCCAACAGGTATCTACTTCCAAGCCACACGCTTTGAGTGCCTTTATCTGGTAACGGATTTTCTTGCTGATCCCGTTTGCCTCTTCGAATCCGTGGAAGATAAGAAACAGTGCTTTCATTGTTTGTTTTGTTTTTAAGATGGGCTTTCACCCCCTGCTTTTACGTTTGTTCAGGATGCCTTTTGCCTTGCCGATGATGTCATATTCACCGGTCAACTGTATGTAGCACCCAAATATACAGAAAAATATAATGCTTTTTACAATCAGGGTCAGAAAAATGTTGCCTCCTTCTGTCAGCAGGCTGAGCGGATAGAGTACGGCTATCAGCAGCACACTGACCGCTAATGGTGATACAAGCTGAACCGCGAAATGCCGCAGGTTGCGGTGCAGTGTCACCCGGTACATCATCCAGTAGCATTGCACAAAGTTGACGGTAAACGTCAGTGTGATGCACGTGGCTACGGCTTGGAGTGTGCCTATCCGGAAAATGCCCAGCAGGATGCCCGCCACGTTGAGTACCGATGAAAACAGGCCGCACACAAACAGGCTTTTCGTATCGCCTGCCGCCTGAAAGATGGATCCGGAGGAGGAGAGGACGATCTGTATGCCTACTGACAGCGTGAGTATCCGGAATATAGGGATGGAGGGCATCCATTGGTCGCCGAACAGGATCAGGGTCACTTCGCCGGCCGTGAAGTACAGCAGCACGCTCAGCGGCAGTCCGATGAAGGCCAGAAAGCGGACAATGCGTTCGTAACCCGATGCCAGGCGTTCAAGGTCGTTCTGGTATTCGCTGAAGATGGGGTGCATCACCGGGGTGATCACCTGTGTGATGTTTTGTAACGGCAGCATCATCAGGCGGTACGATTTTTCATAATAACCCAGGGGAGACATTCCCATGTACTTGCCGATTAGTAGTTTGTCGAGGTTCCGGCTGAAGTAGTTGATGATGTTGAACAGGAACTGGTAGGCAGAGTAGGAGAATATCCGGCGCAACACGTCCAGCCCCAACGTAAGCCTCAGGCGCTGCGGATAGCGTCGTATGGAGACCACGAAAATCAGGATGCCCGACAGAATGGGCCCGATGACCAGCGCATACAATCCGGCTCCGCACAGAGCCGCCACGACGGCTGCCGCACCGGTGGCAATCTGTATGACGAAGCTTCGCAGGGCGATGAATTTGAATTCTTTGTTGCGGTAGAACAGTGCGTTGGGAACGATGGTGGCAGAGGCGAAAAACAGGTTGACGGCCAGCAGCTGGCACAGTGTCCGCAGTATTTCCCGGTCGTAGTAGGCGGCAATGGGCCACGAGGCAGCGGCGAAAAGCAGTGCCAGGCCGATGCCTGTCCAGATGGTGAAAGAAAAGAGTCCGGACAGGTTCTCCCGGGTCAATCCTTTGTGCTGGATGATGGCGGGTGACAGGCCTACGTCGGTGAACAGGTTGAAAAAGGCAATGATCACCGTGGCTATGGCCATCACGCCGAAGTCGTCCGGCGAAATCAGGCGTGCCAATACGCCCGCGACGACGAGTGACACCCCTATGCCGCTGTATTTGGCAAGGGCGGTATAGAATACTCCGGAGAAAAGTTGATGTTTGATAGACGTCATTCTTATGGTGTTTTTGAGTTTGGTTCACCACAGAGGACACAGGGTTTTAATCTTTTATTTATCAAGAAAATTAAGAGAAAGATATTCTCTGTGTCCTCAGTGTCCTCCGTGGTGAAATGGATTCATAACTTTTGTTTTTTTAGCATCAGCACCATCAGTGTCCGTGTGCTGACGTATCGTTTGTAATGCCGCAGGCAGAGCAGGCATAGCTTGAGGCGCTGTCGTAAAGGTAATGTATGGGCTTGCCATACGGCAGCATCGAGCATCTGTCGCAAGAAAAGGGATATGATGTAATGGCATTCTTTGGGATAAGTTGGGATTTTATTCAATAGTTCGTTGGTTACGGTAAAGTATCCCTCCATGTTTTTCCATGTAAATTTTCGGGTCATGATAGAGTCTGTTCTGACACGGCGGTGAAAAAACGCACGGCAGATGAATCCTATGCGTGAAGCATGCAGATAGGCTTGTGCCATGAAAAGTTGATCTTCATGCAATATTCCGGGATAGAATGAAAGCTTTTCAGTGCTGATAAATTCCCGTCGGAATAAGTTGAGGCAGACTGATGACTTAAACTTGTAGGTTTCTAATTGTTGTTTCAATATATCTGTGCCTTTATATGTTTTTTCAGATAGTCCTGAGGTTCTTTTATAATCGAAAGGCTTATTGCCTGTATTGGCTTCACCGCTAAAGGTTTCCGCATCAAAAAAGACGAAGTCGAGAGCCTCTGCTATACATTTGTTATAGCAAAGCTCAAGTGCGTCCGGCTCTAAGAGGTCATCACTATCCATGAAATAAATATATTCTCCGACAGCATATTTGAGGCCTTCGTTGCGTGTGACAGACAATCCTTGATTCGTTTGTCCGTATACCTGGATACGGCTGTCTGTGGCAGCTATCTTGTCTATAACTTCCCGGCTTCCGTCAGTCGACCCATCGTCTATCACGATTATTTCCAAGTCCGTCAATGTCTGCCGGCAAATGCTTTCAAGTGCTTCCTGCACGTAGTTGCAGGTGTTATATACAGGGATAATGACACTCACCTTGGGGTGCCCGTTAGGTTGTTCCATGTTGTTTGTATGAGGTACGGTTCAATAGAGCAAAGATACACAAAAAGATTTAAATAAAGTCTTTTTCTCCTTCAGGAAAAAGGTGAGGCCTGCATGATGATTTCGTTCAGTATCTCCCGGCAACTGATTTTCACTTCCGAGTTTTCTTCTATGAAAGCAATGTAGTAAGCGATGATGTCTGCCAGTTTTTCAGTCGACATGTTTTTGCCGTGCTCCAGTTTGCTTAGCAAGCTGCGGCTTATTTCCATCATTTCGGAGGCCTGTGTGGTAGATAAATTCGCTTTTTTTCGTAAGCTCGCCAATAGTTCCGGGACAGTCTGGTGCGATTTATGATGCTGAGTCCTGGATTTGTTTCGTGAGCAGTGAGATCAGATAATAGTGAAAAATCGTCCTCCGATCGCAAATTCTGCTGATATATTTTAATATATCTTTTTTGTTTATTATTTATTTATGTGCAGGTTTTCATGTTGGCCGGTTTCGATGTTTTCTTTATAAACTGTTGACTGAAAGAGTATTGCGGGCGCGGAAGTATGTTGGTCTCCGTGTTGGTGTTTTGCAGGTTCTGAATGGTGGAAATGGAGGGTTTAAAAGGGAGTAAAAGAGGCTCTGTTTAACCTTGGTAGAGGGTGTGTTTCATCAAGAGGACGCTGTGCTCTTTTGCACCGAAGTGCACCAATCTGCACCACTTTTTTGTATTCTCTACTTCCAATGCTTAGCTTTGTCCAGTCGTTCCCCGAAAGGAAGGCATACTCTCAACTTTTTAAAATGAAATCTTATGAACATATTGACCGAAACTGTTTTGATTAAAAGATGGATCTTGATTCTCAAATCGATGATTGCGTCTCTTGCACCAACGATGAGCGTTTTTGAACAAGGAACGGTGAACGAGGAACAGAAGGAACTGCAAAACTCAGTGATAATTTACTACAGAGGCTCACAGAGTTTCGCAGAGGATGATTTATCACAGAAGTTCATAGGGTTCCAGTCTCTCGTTTATGGGTATCCAAAAGAAAATAAATCCTCTGTATTCATCTGTGAAATCTGTGGCGAACTGAAACTTCGTGAAACTCAGTGTCACGAAGTGGTGATTTATCACTCACCCATGTTCGGTATGTATGAATTTCTTGTTAGCTTCTTTGAGCCGGAGCAGGTTAGCGATGGTTCCTAGTGCCAGCGAGGGTACTTGCATCAGTGCCTTCAGCAGTCTACCGTTGAGCAGACGGGCGGGGACGGGAATGAACATGGCTGCCACCTGTGCTGCCGACAATACCCACCATTTGGGTGCCGCCTGCCAGCTCACTAATGTGGCGAGCAGTGTCAGCCCGAAAACGGCCGCCAGTTGTACCAGGCGTGGGGGGAGCATCCATTGGACAATTTTATTGGTCAAATCCGGTTCCGGCCACCATCGCCACCATCCCGCATCCTCCTTGACGTCTCTTACGAAGCGCAACGCCCTGAGCAGAATGCTGAATTGTGCTGCCATCCAGCGCCGGCGCTGATTCTTGATGTTCTCTTTCTTTTGCGTCTTCTCGTCGTAGACGGGCAGGTGATCCAAGTAGACGGTATGCATTTCGTACTCAATCAGCAGAAGCTCCAGCTCCTTATCTTCGCCCGCCGTTCTGAGTTGATCCACAGCCTCGTAATACCAGGAATACTGGAAAGCCATACCCGAACCCGCCAAGCCGGCGGACAATCCGAGGACATTGTGCCCTTTCCTGAAAAATCCGTTGTTGATTTCCTCGCTTACCCCGTCCAGCAGGGCGATGTCCGTATTTAGGTTTTTGCCTACGCGGTGGGCTTGCATCGACTTCACTCCGGCAGAGTAGGCACGGTTTACTTCGGAAAGGAAACCGGGGACGGTTACGTTGTCGGCATCCATTACCACGGCGATGTCATACATGTAAGCCAGCCGGTAGTCGCTTAGCCCGCTTGCCTTTCCGTCCTCCTGGATGGTACGGATGGCCAGCAGGAGAGCTTTGGCCTTGGAACTGTCTTCGTAGGTGGTCGTCAGTAGACGGATGGGGAGCTGCCGAAGGGCTTCGTTGGTGGAGTCTTGCATGTGGTCGGAGATGACGTATACATCGTACATCTCTTTGGGGTAGTCCTGCTCAAGGAAAGAGCGTACGGAGTCGATGATGACTTTGTCTTCCTTGTAAGCAGGGAAGAATACGGCGATGCGGTGTAACTTGTCTGCTTCCGGATAGATGGGGGAACGATAGAATTTGGAAGCGATGGCATACACCAGCAGATAGCTGACGCAGAGCGCCAGAGGAATGAATAAAATCCAGTCGATCAAGGTTAGTATCATAAGTCTGATATTGGGTTATTGTTTAAACATTTATACGGACGATTCAGCACAGTGCCCAGAAATCCTTCACTCCGCACCAGACGGCTCCTGCTAACCTGGGCTGTCCTTTCAGGGCGAAGCGCAGGCTGTCTTTGGGAGCTACTACCAGCATTTGGTAAACGATGGACAGGCAACGTTTCATTCCCGACAGGTTGCGCCAGGCGTAAAGCATTCGGTTTCGCATCATATAAAAAGCGCGAAGGGGACTCTGCCTGCCGGTGCTTTGGCTCTCTTTATGGAAAACGGTGCAGCGCGGTTCGTACCAAAGCTGATAGCCGGCGCGCGTCATGCTGGTACACCAGTCCAGTTCTTCATAATAGAGGAAATAAATCTCCGGCATCAGTCCGGCTTTCCAGATGACCTCCCGTTTCAGCATCAGTGCGGCTCCATGAAGGTAGGCGCTGGGGCGGGGCGTGCTGAAAGTAGCATCGTCCGGACATCCCATACCCAAAGCCTTGTTGCGCATCGTATAGGGGCTCAACTTGGTGTATCCGGCAAACTGGATGTTTTGCGGTGGGAAGGCGAAGCGGATCTTAGGTGATACGGCCCCGATGCGGGGGCTGCTCTCCAACCGTTCGATCAAGGCCGGTAGCCCGTCTTCGACCAGGTAAGTGTCATTGTTGATCAGGAACAGGTATTGTCCTTGCGCTATCTGTATCCCGAGGTTGTTGCCTCCCGCGAATCCGAGGTTCTTCTCGCTGCGGAGGGTACGCACAAAGGGGTATCGTTCCTGTATCATCCGGGCTTCGTCTTGCCGGGATGCGTTGTCCACCACAATGATTTCGTAACTGACGGAATGTACGGTAGCGCGTAGCGACTCTATCAGCTCACAAGTGTCATTCAAGCCGTTGTAGCAGATGGTGATAAAAGAGATGACAGGAGGTGTTTGTTTCATTTATGTAACGGTTTTGAGTTCACCACAGATTACACGGATTCTCACAGATTAATAATTTATTTTACTGCGAGTTAAATTAAAATATCTGTGTTAATCTGTGTAATCTGTGGTGAATCGTATTCATTTCTATTTTAATTATTAATAAAATTCTTCTTGCTCTGTCTTATTTTTCTTCTTTTTCAGTTCCTCTTCTTCTTTCTGCATCACGGGATCGATATAAGGACCCGCTATGCAAAGGGCGAAACCGGTATAAACGATAATGGAGTTGGGATATTGCATCACATCATTTACATAGGCGGCAACGAAGAAACCGGCAGCCATACAAAGCCAGGCGGCCAACAAGCCTCTCAAGCGCTTGTTCATCACCTTAAACATCAATAGCCAGGAACACCAGGCAAAGAGTACTCCATGAACAAGCAGATAGAGCACCAGTCCTATGATACCCGTTTCTACCCATACGCTCACCAACCACGAATCGGGCGGGTAGTGCATCAGTTCTCGGGGCTGAAAACGTGCTCCTTTCGACAGGCCGAGCCCGTAACCGATGGGTCTTACTGCCATCAATGCTTTCATGTTGTTCTTATTCTCAACCCTTACTTGATAGGAGGCGTCCTTATTGGGACGGAAAGCAGAGCGCATCTTGCGTACATACTGGTTGCTGTCTCCGATATTAGTGAAGTAAAAAAATGAAAAGACGGCAAACAGTGAAACGACTCCAAGCACAAATCCTTTCCAGTTTTTAGAGATTAAAACATACAGCAGGATTCCTCCCAACGGTACGCCTACGGCTGCCCGGGTACCCGAGATGCCAATGCAATAAAGAGCGCAAAGGGTGATGACACCGAAGTATATCTTCATCCACTTTTTACGGACGAAGAAGGCGGACAGGCCGAATGTGGTGGCGGCCATGGCTGCGTGGACTCCATAGTTGGCTGCATCGGAAAAGCAGGAAAAATAGCGGATGCCGGACCAGATGATATGGGTGCGATATCCGCCCAATACGTAAAGAAAATAGAGTTCCCGTTCGTTGAAGCCGTGATTTTTTTGCCAGTAACCTTTCAGGGTGGCTATTAAAACGAAAACAGACCAAATCAGCAGCAGAGCTTCTATCCCTTTATAGTTACGGATGGTCAGAGGCACCAGGAAAGCGCAAAGCAACGGATAGAAAAAGTATTGGGTGATAGCTATGTTCCAGGCTTCCTGCACGTGATTGGAATTGCCTACTTCGAACAGGCAATAGAGCCCCCATATCAGGATAAGTCCTGCCATTAAGTTTCTTCCCCGTTTCCAGTCTGTACTCCGGCTGCTGCATCTGCCTAAAGCAATCACACCCAATACGGTAACTATCGGAAGAGTGACCAGACCCATTTTGACAGACATGAACATCCCCATCAACATCAGTATCAACTGAGAGGCAAACAAAAGATAAAAAACGGGCTCGGATGTATCCGGATCCCGTTCTTTATAGATTTCTTCATCATTCATCATCATCGTCATCCTGGAGATTGTCTTTGGAGGTTTTCTTGCTGTGGAGGCGGTATAGAGACCTTTCTGTCAGTGCGAGTTGAGAGATCCGATACATCTGTTTGCGCATCCAGGTATATGGCGGAAGCATACCGGTGTAAGTCTCTACTTCGTACTTCGGCGCGCGGTTGAGGTAGAAATAAGGAGGCTTTCCTATCTGTAACCTGAGCTTTTGGAGTAATACCTTGTCAGTCGCTTTCCAACCAAGAATAGCCGAAGCAACCAATAAGTTCAATTGAGCTTCTTGTAACAAGGGTGTCGGTATGTTTATTTGCTTCAGATTGCGGTATTCCACAATCACGATTTCTTCGGACTGAGGCGTATAGATCTCTTTCAGACTTTGGGATAATATGAAGCCGGGTGAACCGGAGTCGAAATCAACCCCATCGGTCAGCAGTCGTACTTTCAGGCCAAGCGATTCCCAATAGTTCTTAAGGCGTTCTGCCAAATAGGACTTGCCGCTGCCTTCTTCGGTACTGAGAAGATTGAGAATAAAAGGAAGCCCTTCTGCTCGTCCGGTAAAGAAACGTTGAATAGCGATGCCCATATAACGGGTGGCCATATCCTCACATTGTTTATTGACGGGGCCGGGCTTCATGGGAGCAGGATAGGAGCCCAGTACAATGCCGCCTGTCAACTTGCGCGTACGGGTTGTGTCACGCAGGGTGCGGTCAATCAGTTCTATCAACAGGAATACTGCTACTAAAAAGAAGAAGGTGCCAGCACATGCCATCGCTACAATTTTCCGGCGTCCTACAGATTCTTGATTGATCGGATAGGCAGGCGGATTGAGCACTTTCAGGATGGCGGCTGTCATCTCCAGATTCTTTTTGCGCAATAGGGCATCGTTATAGCTCTTTAAATTGGTCAGGTAGCTCTGTTCAGTAAAGTTGATGATGCGTTCTTTGCGCTTAATGGTGGTGCCCACCGGAGCAAAGTGAGTGTATTTTGCATTCAGGTCATTACGGCTTTTTTGTACGATTTTCAGTTCGGCCTTTGCTTTCTCAAAAAGCAGTAGTTGGTCGAGCCACTGTTCCACGATGGTGTTTCGGGCAACTCCTTCTTTGGAATGTTGTCCGTTCACGTATCGGCTGGCAATGCTTGACAATTCTTTCCGATTCTGCGCTAAGCGGTCTTTGTAGGCTTGGAGCTTGGTTCCGGTACTGTCATTTGGCGATGAAATTGTTTCCATCTCAGTGATTTTTCCGGTTAAATTGCTCGTCTGTTTTAGTTTATCCACTAACTGCACGTTATGGATCAGTAACTTGGAGTTTGCATCCATCTGTCTCTCGAGTTCCATAAGCATCGCTTTCGAACTGTTGTAAGCAAACTCGACATCTTGTTCGCGCAATTCAAATTCTTTATTGATGGCAGCTATCTCTTTGGTCTCGTCATAATAATTGATAATCCGGTTGTCCACGTTATATTGAGTCAGATTATCTTCCTGTCCGGCAAGTTCTTTGCCGATGCGTTTCAATTCAGCTTCAAAGTATTCAATCACTTTATCGGTGCCTCCGTAACGGAGTGCCTGATATTCGTTGACAAATTCCTTCATCAGGATGTCAATCGTATTATAGGCAATGCCCGGATCACCGGACTGATAGCTGGTCTTGATTAAATCACTGTTTCCCTTACGTTCTACTTTGATCTTCTTCAGGGCTTGAAAGCTGTAAAATACATGCTGAAAATAAAACAATCCGTAAATGTAATTTTCTTTGTCCGGACGTTCATATTTCATGAAGTTCTCCATGGTCTTGTCTTCGCTGTTCCGATCGATCAAGGCAACCAGCGCTTTACCATCCTTGCTGTTCTTCATGTGATTGTAAGTATAATTATAGCTGGAGGCGGTGATTCCTTCGTTGTCTTTATCCGGCCTCCCTTTTACCAGGACGCGTGAGAAAAGACGCAGGGAGACACGCTTCAGGGTACTTTCCGATTGCAGGATATTGACCAGGTTGTCCATTGAGTTTTGAGCCAACGCCCAGTCTACTTTAGTCTCTTCTTCAATGCCATAGCCCGAAACGACACCTGTATAAAGAGTGGATTCCACATTGTAGCCTCCTTGCATACGTCCTATACGGAAATATACAAAAGCGGTAATAAGGGCGGTACCCAACAGAATCCACCATTTCACGCGATAGAGGGAGCGGAGCAGATAAAATACATAGTCCATAATGTATGATTGTTTATTTTCTTAAAATAGGTGTACGGGTGATGACTTCCAGAATCATTAGGCTCTTGATTACTTCAAACTTACTTTTTTCGAAAGCTTCTAATGCAGCGGATTGTCTTTGCTTCTCGACAGATAAATTTCCTGTGTCAATGATGTTGTTTACGAAATTCTTCTCGGCCACATCATACTGCATAGTTGCTAACTCCAAAGCTTCAGCACGCAGTTTTAATACATTGAGCTGAGAGGTTGCAGTTGCATACATCTCGATGATTTCCCGCTTCATCTCTTCAAACTTTACTTCCCGTTCCAAGGCAGCAGCTTTTACATTCAGTTTTTGGCGTTTAACGCGAGGAGACAGATCGAATAATTCGTCAAAGGGGATGTTGATAGCGCCACCTATCGTATACATGGTTTGTTTGGATGTATTGTAGTTGTACATGATGGGCGTAGATACATCAGTAAAGGTATTATCCATACCTACTTTTCCCCATTGATAAGTACCCCGGGCACTGAAGAACTTCAGGAACGCGCGTCTTTCCTTGGCCAGCAGTTTGCGCTCTATCTGCTCTTTTACACCGGCCAGTTCATAGATCGGTCCTCCTTTGGCATTTTCGAACAGAAGGTCGAGTGGGGGGAGGGAAATATTAGTATAGTCTTCCGTAGTCAGTTTAGAGTAATCGCTGGTTTCCTGCGCATATACAAGAGAAGCTGCACCAAATAAGAGTAGGGGTATACTAATGAATATGAATAGGGCTCTTTTCATAAACGGGTATATTTATTTGTATATATTGTCTGTATGCTTGTGAAATCTGTGCAAATATAAGACAAATCTGCAACTAATGCCCTAAATATACCCCTTTTTTTTATAAATATAGCATTGAATTTGAATATAATTTATTTAAAATGCCTCGGTCATGTTGAAATAGAACAGGTTTTGTTTGTTCACCATGTTGCGTCCCAGGTCGAGACGGACGTTCATACGGGGCTGTACTTCTATGCGGAGACCCACGCCCATGTTGGGCAGAACACCCTCTATTTTTCCCGGATTGGGACCCATAAATCCGCATCCGGCCCAAGCCACATAGCCTACATGGCTGAGCATGCGTTTCACCCAGTTGCCCTTGTCCGTATTGATCATCTGGCGATATTCGGCCATGACGACGTGTGACGATTTATCGCGGTATTGCCCCATATAATATCCCCGAAGGTCGAACGGAGTGCCGCTTAGCGCGTATTTATTGAGCGGAACGTCGCCAAATACGTTTTTACTTTGGGCGGTCCATGCAAGTACACCGCGTTTGCGCAACGTTTTGTACTGGCGGTAGTCTATCTCCAAACGGTAGAAGTTGTTGTCGCTTCCCAGGAATTTTTGGTACATCATGCCTCGGAAGTCGAGATACATGCCGCGATAGGCATTGGCGGGTACGTCGCGTGTATCATAAGTCAGCAGGAAACCGACACCTGAACTGAAGTTCTTGTAGCCTTTCTCTGTGCCGCCGGCCGCTTTATAAGAGGGTTGGTCGACAAGGTATTTGGCCGGATCGTACATGTGGCT
>ERZ791630.373-NODE-373-length-28809-cov-16.5577_pt1 | contig 28809 bp, 26 predicted proteins | sample MGYA00510264_ERZ791630 | MGnify/ENA primary metagenome ERZ791630 (study PRJEB30046, sample SAMN00715150) | human gut metagenome | study: EMG produced TPA metagenomics assembly of the A metagenome-wide association study of gut microbiota in type 2... | reverse complement strand
ATATCGAGTTTTCTATTTTATGAAAATACAATGTGTACTTTATCGGATGCTTACTGTTGAATGGCAGTTCCTCCTATGATGCCACTGCCGCAGAGGAAGCCGAGTTCAATCGCCTGATGAAAAAGAAAAAGGCTAAGCGCAAGCGAGGCTTTCATTTATAATTCACTATTTATTAACTTTTTAAACTCAATCAATTATGTTACAAAACGATTTAATTCTTGATTTCAATCTCTACTTGTGTGAAAAATTCGGCTACAGAAACAGTTGTTGCGTGATGCAAAATGCCAATGGCTTTTGCGTGGACATCCGTGAGCGTGATTTAGACTGCTACATCCGCTTTTGGGAGTACAGCAACAGAAGAGGCAACTTCCCAGACTGGTCTATCACCATCGTGCGCAGTAACTTCAAGAAGAACCAAGAAGAAAGCCTGAAAGACTTGGCTCGGTTCTTCAAGGAGTACATGCCACGCTACGGTTACAAATACCTCTGTACAGAAGGTGATGACTACAAGTATTATCAGACACTTGGTTTAAAGCTTATCTATCGAGGAATCTTTGACCAAAACAATTACGGATTGCCGATGAAAGACTTGAATGTCTGATACATCGTTTAGAATTAAGGAGGGGATTTTTCCTCTCCTTATTCTAACATCTTTCTTATTTGCTTATCAAAATCAGAATCAATCCGTTGGGTTTTATTGAAAATATCGTATTCGCTTTCAGCCTTTGCCTTGGCTTGTGCTGCAGAAATGCGCCCTTTGTCTGGCAATATCTGATATTTGCGGAAAGTCAGGAACTCATTGACACTGGCTGCAAACTGATTCATGTTGAACGTATTTTCACGTTCTATGAGATCTTCAATATAGTCGAAATATCCCGTTACTGCTCGTTCCAACCGTCGGATTTCATTCTCCTGCAAATAGTTTTTGGCTATTGATACATCCGATTTCAAGATACGCCCATCAGGTGCATTCTTCCATGTGGTCAGTCCCATGTGTTCTTGGGTATGGTCTGCCTTTGTATAGATGATTTCAGCAGCCGTTTGCCCGGTAATAGCATAGTGAAAACGGTTCTGTATCATGGCATAAAAATCGTGTGTTGTAGGCGAGTTCTTGTCATAGTCGATACTACACTCTGCATATATATCGGTGATCTGTTGCCAGATACGTCGTTCACTGGTACGGATAGAACGTACCCTTTCAAGCAATTCACGGAAATAGTCTTTTCCGAATACTGCCGTTCCCTGCTTTAATCGGTCATCATCAAGTGCAAATCCTTTCTTGATATACTCATTGAGAATCTTGGTAGCCCATTGACGAAAGCGAGTGGCTTGAAGCGAATTTACACGATAACCAACTGAGATAACAGCATCAAGATTGTAAAATTGCGTATTATATATTTTGCCATCTTCGGCAGTATGTGCAAATTTTGCACATACTGAATCCTGCTGTAACTCTGATGACTCGAATATATTTTTGAGATGCTTGGAAACGACAGTTCTATCCACGCCAAAAAGCTGAGCCATTGCCTTTTGGGTACACCAAAGAGCTTCATCTCTGATGATTACTTGCACCTTCCCGTCTTCATCAGGGAGATTGTATAATATGAATTGAATTTCGTCTTTCATGTATAAAATCAAATATCATTCATGGCATTTAGAAGTTCAGTTTTCCTGCTATCGGATATTTCTAATGGAGGAAAAACAGCAAGACTCATTGTAAGATATGCAATCTTTTTTCCCTTTGTTGTCATAGGGAATTTGGTCGTATCACCAAAGTTTATATCTACTAGTTTATTAATATAGCTACTAAACGTATTATGATCAAAAGACATAAGTGACTCTCGTCTTAAAATCTCGACAAGGAGGGAAAGTAGTGCTTCATATCCAACTGTTGATTGTAAGATATTTTGAGGTTTACCTATATTATTATCCCCCCAATACTGAGGCAATACATCATTAACTGTGTTGAAAAAATAGAACAAACAATCGGAAATCATATTATCTTGATTATTTGCATAAAATTGTCTAAACGGCAAAAACTTGTGCTTATTCTGCTTTCTTAAATCTTTGCGTTTTCTATATTTGTCATTCTCTGATTCTCGGAGTGATTCACTAATAAGAGCAACGATACTTTTAATCATTGTTGCTTGAGATAACGGCGGACTCATAAGGCGATTGTAATCCCCTCCATACAATTTAATTCTGTGGTAAAAAGGAGATTTGGGGTGGGCATTTAAGGCGAGTGTTACTTCTAGTGCAGTTTTATATGGTGTATCCTCAGATGATAATCCGAATAGGCTATAAACCAGATCTTGGGAAACTCTTTTCTGTGTCCGATTGATAGTAGAAAAAATCATAGCATGATATTCTAAACTTTTATCAATGAAACATGAAATGGCAACCTCCATATTTAAAATCTTTTGAAGTTGTCTTTCTAATTTACGCGTTATAGACTCTTCCGTAGAATAAGCTATATCGTGAGTTAAACGTTGAATCGCAATTTCTATTCCTCTAATTCGATGTTGTCCATCAACAATAGTAATATAAATATTGGCTTCTTTGTCTCCGTTATTTGCACGAGCTACTTCATCTATTACATCATCTTTAATACAAATACCAACAATGTCATCGTGTAATGTTTGAGATTCAATTGCTTGGTATGGTATACCTAATACGATATTGGTTGGAAAAATTGCAAAGGGGTCATTTATAAGAAAATCAGCTATTTTATTTACTCGTGTTGTTTCCACCTTACGCTGAATATGCTCATTGTAGATAGGATAGTCTTTCTCATCATATCCTACAATTAGTCTTTCTGTATATTTTGTATATGTTAAGATTTGCTTAATAGTCGCTTTGCCAATAATAAACTCTTGATCGTTTTGAGTGATCAGTATACCCTGTATAACCATAATTTACCAATTTTTACTAAGTTCTGAAGCTCCTTTTCTAATGCCGTTGTCATAAGTTTCGTCTTTTAGATATATATTGTCACAGTTTACAACTATCCAAAAGAACCAAGCTAAAAGTGTACTAATGATTGAAGCTAATAAAGCACCAGAAAAATAGCACCAACAAACCATAAATCCCTCAATAACTAATACAGCCACGCTGATAATAATTAGACTGAGTTTCTTTTTTGAGTGAGGAAGATCTTGTGCTAACATTGATACAAATGCAGGTATAAGCAATGCAATTGAATATGTTAGGAGGTTTTGAGATGTGCATAGATAAGTACTACTTTCATCTATCTGTTCTTGAAAGAAAAAAAGTATAACTCCTAATCCTCCAAACAAAACAATAACTACTATAAAATATAATACAAAGCTCAATTCCTTCCATGGTTTTTTAAATTTAAATATCAATTCATGGAATATTGTTTTAGAATCTTCTACCATATAACTATTTCTTTTCTTTCCAATACTGAACAACTTCAAACAAATCTCCTTTTTGCAACTCTTTAATGTTAGATACGCATTGTCCGTTATCTAATTTTTCAAGATTTCGCATAGTTCGAGATCCATCCTTTTCACTCAGACCTAAGAATTTGTTTATTGCTTTTGTATTATTAAGGTCGTTTATCGGTAAAAGGAATGCTGTTTCACATTCTTGTGAGAAATCAAAATTGCCTTGATTATACTCCGATATGCCTTGAGAGAGAAGAATTATAGAAACTCCATATGAACGAATTTTTCTGAGTAAAACTTCCAAAATTTCCAAAGACTTCTTTTCCCGGAATAAATCATGAGCTTCATCAATCATTAACACATAACGCATGCTTCTGTTGCCATCAATGACTTCAGTACCACCCATATTTGTGAATACATTGAAGATGTAGTTGATGATAAGAAAAATTGATGTAAATCGAACAGTACTATCCAATTCACCTGATAATGAAAAGTAATAATTGTTGTTTAGAAAGATACTTGGGTCGTTGACTTTTGAAGCGAAGAGTTCATACTCACTCAAACGCTCCATAATCTCTGTAAGAGTGTCACGGTTATCACCTACTGATTCTATCACTAAATCGTAAATTTCCTTTAACGAAGGGTGTTTTCCATCTTTATGTTGAACAAACGCTTCTTTCGTAGCATCTTTTAGTGTTTGCTGTTGTTTCTTGCCTATATTGGAGTATTTAGCAATAATATCAACGAATTTATTTATACCTACAAGCTTGTTCTTTTCATTAACATTATCAATGAATGAAACTGGATTCAATGGAAATGGTGTATGAGGCGCATTTATACATTCCGTATGAGTTTCTGTAAAGAAATCACTCATTTTATTCCTGTCATCTTCACTTAGTCCCTTAAAATCAAGAAACAGGAAATTGACTTGACCTTGCGTCTGTGTATATAATTGACGAAGAAATTCAAGTGCAAATTGGGTCTTGCCAGAACCAGATTTTCCTGCTACGGCAATGTGTTGATTGTTGTAGCGAGTAGAATCGTTGAAGCAACAATATATATCCTCTCTTGTTACGATATTATATCCCACTTTGATTTTAATAGGACCAGAAAACACACTTTTTGTGATGTGTTGATTTCTATTTTCAACGCAATCGAATCTTTCGGGAGTATCTTCAATCATATCAATTCCCTTTCTGAAATATTCAGTTAAGAAATCGAAGAAAGTATATTGTGGATTATTTTCAAACAGGTAATTTATCTTTTCTAATCCATGATCAATGTGCAGTTTTATATACTTGGGGATAAGCTCATCATTTTTAGTTATTCCATATGCCTGACAAATTAAGGCAATATAGAAATCTCTATACTGTCCATCGAATAGGATATGGTCCTTGTATTCTTTTCCTTGTGAATCGTATGCAGAAAATTCCTGTTGAGTAAAGCGTTTACCTGTAGACAAAGAATAGCCTAATGCAATACGAGCTATCACATTTTCTTTTGTACCCCCAGTAAGTTTTTTTGTTAATTGGGTTACAATGGCTTGGTTTTCGCCAGATGTTTTAATGTTAATTTGCATATCCGCTATTGTTATATTCTTCAAAAAGATTTTCTGGTTTCACTTCAACAAAGTGCGAACCATCTTTTTCATTGTTTATCAAATAGGATTTATTTACGATTGGCTGAATATATTGATATTCTTCTTCCGTCAATTCTTTTTTAAGAAGAGGAAATAGAATCACTTGTTTTGAAACATTTGGATAGAACTTCGTGAGTACATTCTTTGTATGTTGCGGGTCAAATTTCTGCATTGGGCTATCTATGAAAACAGGAAACTCAATTTCTGTTTCATCAACCAAAGCACTTAATAGTGCAGATGCAAACATCTGACGTTCTCCCATGGAAAGAATGCTATTATCAATTTTCTTATCATCATATCCAAATAGGCAAATGTCAACATCATCGCCATTGCCATTGATGTCAACAATTACCTTTTTAACAAGATTGGTCTTGTGCAAATATGATTGAAGTTTTACTTCTAGTTTCTTCGCAAGTGCCTTTTTCTTTTCTTCCTTAAAACGAATAAGGAATTTTTGTATTGTATTGATTAGGCGCGCAGCTTCATTGTCAACTGCACGGTTCTGATCTGAAACATTTATTTTTTTAGAGAGAATCTCCTTTTGCTTTTTATGAGCAATCACTTGTTCTTTAAGTAACTCTATTTCACTTTGTCTTTTCCCGATTTCTACACCGATGGAATCTATCTGACGATCGATATTTTCTTTTCGGGTTCTCAAATCCTGAACATAATCACTCTCTGCTTTTTTCTCAGCCTCTCGAATATTCTTTTCGATTGTGTATAATTCAGATTTGGCTTTGGTATATTTATTAATTAGATTCTCAAAAGAAGATTTACTATCTTTGATTTTCGCAATAAGATGCATAAACTCTTCAATCTGTCCCTGGCTAAAATCATGCAATGTGCTGAAGTGTTCAAACTTACTTTCATCAGAAACATTATAAAAATGCTTTTTGATGAGTTGCCTGATTTGAAGTTCATAGAAATCTCTGGTCTTTATATCAATTGAGAAATGGAGATCCTTCTTTGCTTCTTCAATATCGCCGAGTATGACATCAGTTTTATCATTAACTCCTTCCAGTTGAAGTTTATTCTGTTTATACGCTTTTTCTGTTTCTAATTGTGTTGCAAGTTCAGACATGATACCTCCTGCCAAGCCAAATGGAATAAGGCTGTATAAATCTTTAAGGCTGTCATCTGCTTCCCTTAGCACTATGTCAAGCTCCGCCTTCCTACTATTTAATTTCTGCAATTCGTCTACAGACATAGTATCGCCTTCACGAATCAATTTTGATTGAAGTTCGGCTGAATTATGACGTTTAAAAACTCGGTCTTCTTCCAGATTACTAATTTCCTCAGTCAACCTATCAATTTCACCCTCTTTGAAATCAATATCTGCGATTAGTCCATTAAACTCGCGTTTCTCTTGAGGTTTAGCAGATGACTTTCTATAGTCATCCTGGATTCTGACCAATTCATTTTTTAGATCTTCATATTTTTGTATTCCAAGAACTTGAGAATATGCAAGACTTAAATCCTTTCGTTGTTCTGGAGTATTTATTTGAGCAAATGAAACTATTTTTTCTGCATCAAAGAAAAAGAATTTTGCAATCTCTATTGGAAGTATGTAATCCCGAATAAATATTTCCTCTTCTTTTGCAATTTCCTCTTTTGATCCCGTGAACAAATCGTTTTTCCGGCCATCAATCAGAATTTCTAACTCGTCATCATAATTCGTTGCACTATCATAGGAACGAACAATTGTTATCTCGGTGCAAGGCGTATCTGGAATTTCTACATCCGTAAATGTAACGGACACAGAGAATCGAGTTTCGCCTTCTTTCTGTGCAGCAAAGTTGAGACTATTACCTATGTATTTACTATAACCTCCTTTTTCGTCAATTTCTTTACGGTATAGTTCATCAACTTTTCCCATATTCTTACCATATAGGCACCAAACTAATGACATGAGAAAAGTTGTTTTGCCAAAACCATTATTACCACTGACGATAATCAGATTCCTATTCCCATCGGGAAAAAGTTCAATCTTATTCTTCCCTTTATAAATTCGGAAATTATTAAGTTCTATTTCGCGTATCGTCATGATTTCTTTTTGTTTACAAATTCCTCTAAACGAGACTCAATTTCTGTTTTCAAGCCACGGCGTCGTTGCATAAGTGACTTGCTTTTCTGAAGCATAAGAAGTTGCTCAATTAATTCACCTTCTTCAAGGTTCTCTTGGCAAATTTCTTTCATCAAATCTGCTTCCAATTTGTTTTTTATCTTGCCCTCTTCCATATTTAATGAGGAATTATAGATTTTGTTATATATTTCTGATACTTGATGTGCAAAGTTAAAATCTCGATACCAATTCACTTGAATTGCAATCAATTCTTGATCTGTAATGAGTTTTATTTCAGGATTATATTGTTGCAATTCATGTTGAACATTTAACAGCCCTTCCAACATTTTCGCTCTATATGTGAAAGTGTAGGGTCCCATATCGTTCACGGCTCTTCTCCCATCCCGTCGCAACGGGAACCGATTCTCAATGATATTCCGTTCTTGATCCAGTTTTAACCTAAAATCATAAAGCGGTTGCATCCATTCTCGCCCATTTTTTATAAGCGAACGCATGGACTTATCATCCTTCACAACAGTACAAGTCCAACAACCGAAACGACTTTGACCACAAGAACCATGACTTTTGTCTGTTACAACAGTTGGACATTCGTAATCGTCCGCACTCGCATCAACATAAATGTTGAACAGAATTTTGTTATCAAATCCCCAAGGAGATGGAATGGTATTTATTATGTACCAGACTTCTTCTAACATCAATTCTTTGATTGGTGCATAGACATATGTATTTGCCAACAGAGTATGATTGGTAAGTCGCTTGCCATGAATTTCATGTTTCTTGATGGAACGAGCGCGAGTTGCACTTTCAGCCTTTCTTGTTCCTATTAAAATTATAGCTTCCCCACACTCGTCAACTTGTTCAATTATGAAACGAGCAGTAGGTTTAATTTTCATTTTCTCTGTACACCATCTAAATGCTGTGTTCGGGACAGGATAACCTTTCCCGATAACATTCACCCAAAATGAATCTTCCAATCGAGGCGTAGTCTTCCGGACAAAAATAGGCAAATCTTCTTCTCTCGCTTTTTTTTCTATCTGTTCAAGAACTTGATCAACATACGATGCAATTATAGGATTTTCAACCATTGTATCATTACATACTACATATATTGGTCTACGAAGTTGAAACGGCCCTGGTAATTCTTTTAATTTTTCGAGTGCTATCCATACAAGCATTAATAATACTGTTGAATCTTTTCCTCCACTGAATCCTATAATCCATGGTCGGGTAGACTCATCAGCATACGCATACTGGTCAAGAATTTCATCTATTATATATTCAATACGTTTATTTCTCATTTCAGGCTTTTATTACAAATCGGATGCTTGATTTATTTGCTGAGAATTTATGAATTTTTTATTCACTAAATCACCCAATTCTACATCTAATAGATGTGATATTTTAACTAAGGTTTCAAGGTCTGGTTGAGAACTATTCGTGCACCATTTTGAAACTGTAGATGGATTGACATTTAGTTGCTCACATAGCCATTTATTCGTTCTCTTCTTCTCTGCCAAGACAACCTTCAAACGATTTATATCAGTTTCCATATAAATGAAATTTGTTATTTGACCGCAAATATAGTGAATAATATTCACTCAGCGAAGTAAAACGATTGGCTTTTCAATAAATCAAATCTTTCTTCGCACTTGAATCAAAGGATTATAGCATTTCCTTTTGAAAGGCTTATTTCAATAGATGAGGTTCACAAAATAACAGATGAGCATTATGCACAAAAACACAAACGATCAAAACACGATTGAATACTCACCTATCATATATTATCGCCTTTCATTTATTCGAAAATTTCGAATAAATGAAATACCCCCAATGCATCATAAAAGCTACAAGGAATATCCATAGCATTATGTATTTTTACCGTTTTATAGCCTTTATGCAAGCCTAGCAAGCCGTTCCTTCAACAATTCGCCATACTTTTCTTTTAATTCAGCACTTAAGAAAGAGTTTTGAATGACAGTTTCAAACTTAGGCAATAGTTTGATATACTTATTTATCAGTCGTTCCACAATCACATTCTCTATACCTAGTGTAGCTGCTGACCTAATAAAATCCTCTCTTTGAAGCTTTTTCTTCCGACCATTCAAGGTCAATGCCAATTCTTCATTATCCTTGGGATTAATGATAACTGCATTTAGCAAATCGTAAGCAGGAGTCAAACGTATTATATCCGCCACCTCATACAAAGAGAAGTTTTTCAAGTGCATATCGTTATTCCCTATCAACCAAGAGAAAAGCACCAACTCAAAGAAATTGGTAACATCCATTTTAGGTAAAGACGAGTATTTCAAAACAGCCTTGCCGACACGTTCATAACTGCTCTTGTATTTATGCTCTGTTTGCCTTTCGGTCAGTTGGCACATATCTTCCATCGCTATCTTCTCTCCGTCAGAAGTCCTGTCAATACGACGGGTAAGATAACATAGCGTATCATCTGCCATCCGCATTAGCGTATGGGGAACCACCTCAATACGTGCCACCTCTGCAAGGTGCATAGTTAAATCCTCGACCTCAGGCATCATTTCATATTGCAAGGTCTGTGGCTTACAAATATAACCGCCCCATAGTCCGACAATAGTCAATCGCTTGCTACCCTCATGCTCATTCAAATGTAAGGATAATTTCGGCTGAACACCGGTTAAAGAGGTTTGGTCTTGAATGATTTGCAGAGCAAGCTGATCAAGTTGTTCTGTCGTATAATCAAGAACAGGCAATGTTGCTGTTCCGAAGAACTTCTTTATGCAAGCTGTGTGCATATCCTTTTCTCCTTTTAAGAGCGGACGATAACAATATAGACAATTACACATAGTGTCCCTCCTTTTCTTCCATTGGGATAACGCTTACTGCCCCGATACAATCTTTGCAGCATGTCAGCAACAACGACATCCGATCAAGAATACTGATGTCTGTATTCCGCAATGCAACATCCAACAGCCATCCCTCAGGAATCAAACCATCGAAGAATGGGAACAACACAGGACTTGTATACGCTTCCTCCTGTAAAGGCAATGTCAGGCTTACAGCCTTTGCCGTTTCCAAAGAGAGATATTCCGGCAAATAGCGGAATTCATATCCGGCATCGTTTTCTGTCAGAATACCAGCTAATTGGTCTTTATAAAATATATGGGCTTGTCTCATTGATTATTATTTTTGGGAGTGGCAACCATTTCATAATTGAAAAAGTCAAGAAGTTGATTCACTTTATCGAGACGTAGCGTTTCCTTTCCTTGTTCAAGGTCTCGCACAAAGCGCAATCCTACTCCCGACTTCAACGAAAGTTCTTCTTGTGTCAGATTATATTGTTTTCGCAACATTTTGACCGTAAAAGAAAGATTATTCATACCATTTTACTTTATACCTTTTCGGGTACAAAGTTAGCACAAATATTCGATATTATATCAGTATGGGTATAATTTGTTGTTTCACCATTACAATTATATCAGACAGGGTATAATCCAAGGAAGATTGAGGCATTAATATTAAGGCTAAAAACAAGTACAGCGCATACGGTTTTACACTTTTTCCAACGAATATCACCAATTGCTCTACACTTTTTCAAGCGAATCAAACGTAAATTCCACAAAAGTTTTCTGATTCTATGACCGATTTTCTACCATCCAACACCTTCTGGAAAATAAAAAACACACCACACACCACAGAAATCCCAAGAAAACCACTACCTTTGCATTCAACAAGCGTTCTGTAACATACCTGCGGAAATACCCTATCACTCAACACATTGTATCTGATAGCGGACATTCCTCAAAAAGGCTGAAAAGAGGCGGTACAACACGTATATGCAAAACAATGAAATACAACGGTTTGCATTTATCCCCACATTCTGTGTATTTGTCAAAACGAAGGTTGTACCGATTAAAATGAATAGTCTCTGATAATCAGTGATGTAAATATGTTGCATCGAAAATTATAAATTAGAGTAATGGAGCAATATATAAAAAATATCAGTACTTTTTTTGCCGTAAATGAAGATTCTGATGAATCTATAATTTATAAGCATATCCGGAAAAACTCCTACTATGCTTACAAACTTATTATATTTAAAGGTTAAAAGAAAAGTTTCCTAATATGGAGAAAAGAGATTTATTTTATTCCAAATATACAAGGTACACATATAGTAACCTTGTATTAAGTATGAATGCTAAATATCAAACAGTTCTTTCTCAAAAACTCAAATACGCTTATAAACATGGATAGAAGATCATTATATAATCAGTTTTTGCAGCAGTTCCCCATTGAAAGTCTGGGAAACATGACATTGGAAGAATATAGCAATCTAAATAAAGATAACTCCTTTTGCTATTGGCTAGAATCAAAGACATATGATTTAGGTTCAATATGGGGCGGTTCTGCATATAAGTTTGGTATTTTTAAGTTTGATAAAACACCTAAGCAAGATAATCCCAAATACGCTCATGATGAAAACTATTCATGGAGCAGTCGTCTTGGGAACACTTCTGAAGAAGCATTTAATAATATCAGAAATGCTATTATAAGGATAGCTAATCATGCACGCAATGCTGAATGGGATGAAATTGAAAAGATAAATGATTTGTGGCCAGTAACTACGTGGAAGATTGCATTTTTATATTCCAATGAACAGTTGTTACCCATTTATGACAAAGATGGTTGGTTAGTCCCTATAGCCAATCATTTCGGACTATCTGACGCAAAGAAACATTCCAGAGCTGAATTGTACAATTTTTTGCTGGAGAAGAAAGGTAATAAAGACCTATATGTATTTTACGATGAACTTCTTAGCATTATGGAGATTGAAAAAACTAAAGCAAAAACCAAAATTTGGCTATTTGCTCCCGGTGAAAATGCCTGTATGTGGGATGAGTGTAAGGAATCTCAAACTATGCGTATAGGGTGGGATCCAATTGGTGATATATCTGAGTTCAAAAATAGAGAAGATTTAACTAAAGCTTTGCAAACCACTTACAATAAGGATGATGCTTCCTTCAAAAATGACAGTCTTGCACTATGGCAATTTGTACACGAAGTTCACAAAGGAGATATTGTGTATGCGAAGAAAGGCATTAACAAGATTATAGGACGAGGAGTAGTTGAAGGAGATTATTACTATGATGAGACTTTATCAACCTATCGTCACATTAGAAAAGTAAAATGGACTCACAGCGGAGAATGGGATTATTCTATTCACAAGCTCGTGCTTAAAACTTTAACAGATATTTCAAAATATCCGGAATTCGTTAAGAACCTAAATCAGATGGTTGTTGAAGGGGAAAATATAGTAGAGCAAACACAGCCAATAAAAACAAAACAATGTTGGTGGTTGGTTGCATCTCCAGATGTATGGAAGTTCTCTGATATCAATGTTGGTGATATAATGGAATATACACTATTAAATGAAAATGGCAATAAACGTAGAGTATACCAGAACTTCTTGGATGCCAAAGCTGGCGACATGGTCATTGGGTATGCTTCCACACCAACCCTTCAGGTTGTTGCCTTAGGCCAAATAGCCAAGGATACGGATGAAAAGCATTTGTACTTCAGAAAGACAGAGCAATTATTGAATCCTATTGATTACTCCATAATTAAAGGATATGAAGAATTGCAAGGAATGGAATGTATGGCAGGTGGTGGACGTGGAACTCTCTTCAAAGTTACAGAAGATGAGTACCAAATCTTAATGGAAATTATTCGTAAAGAGAATCCTAGCTTTGATACAAATACAATCGAAACATACACAGATTCTAAATTCTTAAGTGAAGTGTATATGTCATCTTCAGAACTGCAAAGACTGAAATCTTTACTTAAAAACAAGAAGAATATCATACTTCAAGGAGCGCCAGGTGTAGGTAAAACGTTTACCGCAAAACGATTGGCTTATACGCTAATGGGCGTAAAAGACAAGCAAAGGGTTGAAATGATACAGTTCCATCAAAACTATTCTTACGAAGACTTTATTCTTGGATACAAGCCTAACGCAAACGGAGGATTTGAATTGAAACACGGTGTATTTTATAAATTTTGCAAGAAAGCATTAAATACTCCAGACAAGGATTTCTTCTTCATCATTGATGAAATTAACAGGGGAAATCTTAGTAAGATATTCGGAGAACTGCTTATGCTTATTGAAAATAACTATCGCGGCAAAGAGATTAAGCTGGCATATACCGATGAACCGTTTACTGTTCCAGAAAATCTCTATATCATTGGCATGATGAATACAGCTGACCGTTCTTTAGCTATGATTGACTATGCACTTCGTAGAAGATTCAGTTTCTTTGAGATGAACCCAGGTTTTTTGACGGATGGATTTAAAAACTATATGGATACTTTGTCAAATGAGAGATTTAATAAAATAATATCGGGAATACTGGAAATCAACGAATTCATTTGTAAAGACGATTCTTTGGGTAATGGTTTTTGCATTGGTCATAGTTATTTTTGTAATCAGAAAGAATTTAACTTGGAGTGGCTGGAAAATGTTATTGAATATGATATTGCTCCAATGCTGAAAGAGTATTGGTTTGATGATGTACAAAAGTATGAATCACAAATTACCTTATTAAGAAACATACTAAATGACAATAGATAAGAACATACCCATAAAGAATATTTATTATATGCTCACTTATGCTTTCAAGGAATTGAAGCATAATAATTATGAGCATATAGTAGGAGAAAATTTCGACAATATATATGATTTATTTGCTGAGATTCTCTCAAAGGGTGTGTCGTATCTTTTAAAACAAGGGCTTCATAAAGAATATGTTCTCAAGGAAGATACTTTAACAACCCTTAGAGGCAAGTTGAATCTGCAAGGAACAATTAAAGAAAGAATCTCTCAACGTCCCCATCTTGCTTGCGAATATGATGAACTCACTATTAATAGTATCTTTAATCAGATAATAATTACAACTGTAGGCGCGCTCATAAGTAAGCCAGATGTCAAAAAAGATAAAAGAAACAATCTAAAAAAACTAATGTTATTCTTTGACGGCGTTGATAGTATTGATCCATCAGCAATAAGATGGAATATATTAAGATATGATAGGAATACCAGAACTTATCAAATGATACACAGTCTCTGTTATTTTATCTTACAAAACATTTTATTATCTACAGAACAAGGTGAAACGAAATTGCCTCAATTTTCTGATGAGCATATAAACTTATTATTCCAACGCTTTGTCTTAGAGTATTACAAGAAACATCATCCTGAGTATAAAGCGGCAGCAAAACAAATAAAATGGAATTTCCATGATACCAATGCTAGTTCATCAAGTATATTGCCTATTATGCAATCAGATATAACTTTGTCACTTTGCGAAAGAACACTTATCATAGACACTAAATATTACAACAAAAATCTACAAGAATATTTCGGTAAATTTAGTATCCACTCACCTAATTTCTATCAAATTCATACATACGTTATGAATGAGGATAGAGGTCATACAGGAAAGGTGGATGGCATGCTGTTATATGCCAAGACAACAGCAAATATTCAACCAGATGGAAATTTTATAACAAATGATGGAAACATTCTAATGGTAAGAACCTTAGATTTGACTCAAGATTTCGTAAATATAAAAAAGGATTTGGAGAACTTGATAAACTATAAATACTAGTATGCAAAGTTCGGACTACTTGATTCGTTTTCTGTCTTTTAGTCTATACATCTTCTCATAGTTAGTTTTGCAAAAGTCTGTGCTTGTCCTGTACGGATAACACTATAGTTTAAAAGCACATCCTGAAAAGAGATATTCTCAACGAAGGGGTTTACTTTCTCCTCGTCCATAACACCCTATACTTTCTTTGCAGTAATACGGGCAAGTGTAACATTTTCTGCCCTAGCGAAATTACTTATAGGAAACTTTAAAACTAACGATACAAAACATTTGAAAAATATTCGTTTTTTCAAATATTAAAGTATATCTTTATTCATTAAACTTGAGCAATATTAATTAGACATTATATAGATTTATTTGTTATATGACTCATTTTGTGACTGATTCTGAAATTGTGTAATCCACAAGCAATAAGAATCACCATATCTTCGAAACCGAATTTATGGCATCTGAATCGTTCTTTGACAATACGGCATTTTTTCATACCACCTATGGCATGCTCCACTTTACTCCTGATTCGGCAAATAGGTAGTGATTACCAACGATTAGCATATATCATCAATGATTATTAAGGCGTTCATTTTGAGAGCCTTTCTTTTTATCCTTATAAGCGATAGTTATCGTTTATAGGGCTTTTTCAGCTCATTTTTGTACCGTATTTGTTACTCGCTTTTGAAGCCTTGTTTCTCACTAGCAAGGTAGTGGAGATTTGAGACACAGTGAGACGTGGTGAGACGCACTGAAACAAAATTGGAGAAATAAACGGAGAAAAGAATGAGCAGTAACATCGAAATCAGAAAATTATTACTATATTGCAATTTAAATATTACATTGAATAACATATAAAAAAGGAATATACTATGTTTGATGTAAATAAAGCTATATATGCATGTGATGATGTGATTTGTAGAAATATTGAATCTTTTACTACTGAGCAAAGAGGTTTATTGTCACAAAACATATTATCTCAATTACGTAATTTTGTAGAGAATATTTTTGTGAAAGTCTACATTTCTTTGGGTGGAGAACCTCAAAGGAAGGACTATGATACCATTCGGGTTGCTTGTAGTTATGTAAAAGCGCTGCAGGGAGAATATCGTTTTTTAAGTCAATTTCATAAGCTGTTGCAAATCTCAGTTTCTCATTATACGTTAGATCCTGATAGCTCCGAAAGATTGATGTTGAAGTATTATGAATATCTGTTGCGTATCCGAATTCTAATGAAAGAGAAATTCGGTATGAAGCTTTTGGCGAATTTGAGTCAGTTTCCTTTGAATACAGATAAAACATTTACTTTATATTATAAAGCTATTGCACAAGCTATAGAGCATAGGGCGGCATTATCCACTAATGTTCATCATGGTAGGTTTTATATAGAAAAGATACGAACAATTATAGTGGAAAATAAAATTTATTATGAGGTAACATTTATTCCTGCTCATGATAAATCAAGTAAATTTGATAGAATAATTGCCTTTACTCATTTGGAGTTGTCAGATTATTATGCCGTAGAGCTTCATTGGATTGAAACTTCTATCAAAGTACTGACAAGGAATATGCCTATTATCATAATTGTTGATTGGCAAGTGTCTATTAGATATTGTGAGATAAAGAATTTTTCAAAGATATTCGGTTATGATATTAATTGTCAGGAAATAAAAGAATATGTTAATCTCATGAACTATCTGACGGTTACACGTATGAATATAGTGGAGTTGTTAGACTTGTCTGATACGTATTATGAACATTTTGAAGGTATTTTGCAAAGAGAAGCTCGACGTTTGTGGATAAGTGAGCTTTTAAGACGATGCAGAAATATTATTCAGAATCAATCTCAGGGAGTTAATGTGGTTAGATACTTGCTTTACAGGTTGAATAATAAAATTATAAAGAATCAGTTGTATAAAATTCCTTGTTCATTATTGTCTAATCTGTATTTAAAGGTTCAATGTGTTCCATTTAACAATATCCCATTTAATTTTTCTTTGGTAAATCATAATCCGCCTATTGCAGATTTATTGGATTGCATAGATTCTTCAGAACGGACTCACGAATTATTTGCAAGACTGATTAAAAACAATACGGAGCAAAGAGGGATTCTTTATACTTCGAAGGCTGATATAGTAGGTTTTAAAAATCCGGAAGAATTGGCGGAAAAGTACAATAATGTGTTATATCACAGGCATCAGTACGCGCGAATAGAGATATTTAAGAATCATTTTTATATCAAAGAATATGACGAAAATGTTTATGAGATTATTTATAAATTGAAAAGATACGCTGAGTCTGGTATTAAGAACTATACACATTCAGTAGATCTGTGGATGAAAAATTCAGGGCTGATTATCGATTGTGATGAGAAAAAAAATGCTTTGAGGAATTTATTTAAAAACTCAAAAGTTGCTTTTATATATGGGGCGGCAGGTACAGGTAAGTCTACGATGATAAACTATATATCTTCCTTATTTAAAGATAAACAAAAAATATTCTTGGCCAATACCAATCCGGCTGTTGAGAACCTGCGTCGGAAGGTTACTGCTGAACATGCTGAATTTGTGACAATTACAAAATTTCTTTCAAAGGATGTTTCAAATGATTGCGATATTTTATGTTTGGATGAATGTAGTACGATAAGTAATCGGGACATGGTTCGCGTATTACAACGAGCTCAATGTAAGTTATTAGTATTGGTAGGGGATATATATCAGATTGAATCTATTTTATTCGGAAATTGGTTTAATATTGCATATAAAGTGATGCCCAAGGATTCTGTGGCAGAGTTAACCCGTCCACATCGTACTACTGTTCAAGGATTGATAGAAGTATGGAATAAGGTGCGCGAGATTACCGAAGACAGGCTGGAGTTTATCACAAGGAATGGTCTGTCATCTACATTGGATGAATCTATCTTTTCAAGAACGGAAGAAGATGAAATTGTGCTTTGTCTGAATTATGATGGTATTTATGGTATAAATAATATTAATAAATTTCTACAGAGCAATAATGTTAATCCTTCCATCAACTGGGGAGTACTGTCCTATAAAGTGGGAGATCCTGTATTGTTCAATGAATCAAATCGGTTTGCTCCTTTAGTTTACAATAATTTGAAGGGTAAGATTTTGCAGATTGAAGAGGAAGAAGACTGTATTTATTTTACTATAGAGGTTTATACTGTTCTGAATGAATTGGATGTAATTGGTTTTGATTTGGAACTGAAAGAATCCGTAACTGACGAGACATCAGTAATTCGATTTAAAGTCGGTCGGGGTGGAGATGGGAATGACGATAATGATAATGTGGAAAATGTGGTGCCCTTTCAGGTGGCATACGCCATTTCTATTCATAAGGCTCAAGGTTTGGAGTATGAGTCTGTGAAGGTGGTGATTACAAGTGAAATAGAGGAAATGGTCAGCCATAATATATTCTATACAGCCATAACACGGGCGAAGAGCAAATTGAAGATTTATTGGAGTCCGGAAACGGAAAAACGCATATTGGAGAATATGAAGGTACAGTTTAATGATAAGGACTATCAACTGTTTAAAGCCAAATATAAAGAAGCTTTGCTGAAATCTTAACTTATGCCATCCGGCAAATTGTATGTGAAATACAGGAGTGTGTTAAAATAAAAATGACCTATCTTTTTATTTTAACACACTCTCTTGTTCTTTCTAAAAGCTATCGAAAGACAGTGGTACAATCAATGCAACCTATACTATTTCCTGAATTATCGATACTACAGATAAAAAAGTATAGTTTTCTGTATTTGCTATCATGTCGTTTTAGCTTGCCGGCTGCAAGGCCCTCCATATGGCTATTTGATTATTTGTCTAGCCCAATCTTCGGCTTGTTTTATATTGTCATTACACAATCTGCCCTCTTTCCATTTGATTTTGGGATAGAGCTTCTTGAGCAATGTTACACTGTTAGCTATTGAACTGCTACCGGAAGTAGCGAACGGGATGATGGCTTTTCCGGAAAAGTCGTATTTCTCAAGGAAGGTATTGATTGGGCGTGGACATACATTCCACCATATCGGATAGCCGAGAAATATCACATCATAATTTTTCAGGTTAAGCGCTTCTTCACCCAATGCAGGGCGTGAATTTTCATCGCTCATTTCTATAGAACTACGGCTGGTTTTATTATTCCAGTCAAGGTCTGCAGAAGTGTAAGCCGTAGCCGGGGTAATCCGGTAAAGTTTGCCGTTGACTGTTTTGGCAATCGCATTGGCAACTTTTTCCGTAGTTCCGGTACAGGAGAAATAGGCTACGAGGATTTTCTTTTCGGATTGTCTGCTTGCATTCATTGTCTGTTCTTGTGCTTTCGATGAGCAACTGAAGGTAAGTAAGCTCATAATAATCAATATAATCTTTTTCATTTTACTTTGATTTTGAATGTTTCTTATTTTTATCACAACAGGGCAATTCCATATATTAGGGGAAGAAATAGGACAGATTCTTGAGATTTCACATATCAATCAAACACCTGTCTCCTGATGTTGTCTCCTCCGGTTTTCAATTCCCGCATGCGTTTTTGAGCTTCCTACGTCGTTGCATTAGTCGGACCAAGCGTTTTCGTCCTTTCGGTTATGCCTGTCTGTCCGTCGGATTACTACAGTCTCCGGCAGCGGACTGTATAGTCTGTTGCAGTGGACCGTACGGTCTGCTACAGTGGACTGTACAGTCCATTGCCGCAGACTGTAATAATCTTCCGTTTAAAAGACCTTGACCGACCTTGGGAAACGGCTTATTCTTCCCTTTGTTTGTGATATGATATTTAAATCCCCAAGAATAATAAGCGACCCAATAGAAGTCAAGGAGCGTCAATCTTTGTAACACATTAAAGAGAATAAAACAGAGGTAGCAGAGGTCATTACTTATCCTGTTCAAGTTTATTATACTCTTCATCCGTCACCGCTTCAAGCCATTCGTTGGAAGTTTTTTCTCCGGGAACCTCGAAAGCTAAATGAGCAAACCAACTGTCGGTTGCTGCTCCGTGCCAATGTTTCACGTTGGCAGGGATATGAATGATTGTCCCGGGCAGAATTTCTACAGCGTTTTTGCCTTCTTCTTGATACCAACCGCGTCCGGCTATGCCGATAAGTATCTGTCCGCCGCCTTTCGTGGCTTTGTGGATATGCCAGTTGTTACGACAACGAGGTTCGAAGGTGACGTTGGAAATATGCATTTGATTGCGTGAAATGGGAGAGAGATAGCTGTTTCCGATAAAATATTTTTCGTATGCCGTATTCGGTTCGCCGATGGGAAAAATCATTTCACGCTGAAAAATGGTTTTGGCATCTTCGCCGGTCGTATCTTCTGCCCATACGTCTTTAGCTAAATTGAACGCTGCCCACGCTTTAGGCCAGCCGGCATAAAAGCCTATATGAGTGATGGTTTCGGCTATTTCGGTGCGAGTAATGCCGTTCTTTTTTGCCGACTGAAGATGGAACACGAGTGAATTATCTGTAATGCCCTGACTGATAAGAGAGGTAATGGTTACTAAACTGCGATCACGTAAACCAAGCTTGTCAGTCCGGTTCCATATTTCACCGAAAAGGACATCGTCATTGAGTTCTGCAAATTTGGAGGCGAACTCTCCCAATTGGGTACGTCCTGCCGTTTGTATTATCTTTTCCTGTGCCATAATATTGAGTGTTAAAATACTGAATGCAGAAATTAAAAGAATTTTGTTCATACTCGTTTTAAGAGTAAAAACACTTAAAATTGTTTTTACCATGATTTGTTTTTTATTTATCTATTTGACTTTCGGCAAATGAATCTGTCCGATATCCATCGTATTCCTCTACTTTCCACGCCGAGGCACAGACTGTCTCAACTTCGAGAAATTGGTTAAGTGTACTAGACTCATTCATTTTCTGATTGCAAATTTACTGCGATTAAATAAGCCGGCTTGTATATGAATTACGGATATTCATACCCGAATCCTCGATTTTGCAATAAAGTCGTATGTAATTCAATTCAAATGAATTACTTTTGCTCAAAAGAAATCAAAGAAAGGGTTATGGAAAAAGTTATAAAACTTGATGAGGTAGATAAGTACAACAAACTTTTCGGACTCGAAACACGGCATCCTCTGGTGAGTGTCGTTGATTTGTCGAAGGCAACGCATTGGCCGGAACATTTCAAGGTTAATTATGGGGTATATGCTCTTTATCTGAAGGATACCTATTGTGGAAACATCATGTACGGACGTCAGAGTTACGATTATCAGGAAGGTACGATAGTCAGTTTTGCTCCCGGTCAGGTAGCAGAGACCGAGATGCAGAAAAATGTCCGTCCGAAAGCTCACGGTATTCTGTTTCATCCCGACCTGATAAGGGGAACGGTACTTGGCGGGGAGATTAAGAACTATTCTTTTTTTTCTTATGAAATTCGTGAGGCTTTACATCTTTCAGAAGAGGAGCGTAGCACAGTCATGGATTGTTTTCATAAAATCGAGGCGGAACTGAAGCATGGCATAGACAGGCATAGCCGTCGGTTGATTTGCGCCAATATAGGTTTGTTACTCGATTACTGTATGCGTTTCTATGAGCGTCAGTTTGTAACACGTGAAGAGGTGAATAAAGATGTTATAGTTCGTTTCGAACGCTTGCTGGATGAGTATTTCGACAGTGATGCCCCATTGCAGGAAGGTTTGCCGACTGTTAAATATTTTGCTGATAAAGTGTTTTTGTCTGCAAATTATTTTGGAGATATGATAAAGAAACAGACCGGACAGACCGCTTCGGAATATATCCAAAAGAAATTGATTGAGCGGGCTAAAGAGACTCTGCTTGGTACGGACAAAACAACAAGTGAGATTGCTTACGAATTAGGGTTTCAATATCCGCAACATTTAAGCCGGATGTTTAAACGGATGACGGGGTGTACCCCTAATGAGTTCCGTTCTTTGAATTAGTTTTTACTATAAAGAATTAGTTGATTCTCAACAATATACGTAACTTTTTAATATAATGATATATAAATGTGGCTCATATGGTAGATTTCTATGAATACTCCACGCCTGAGCTTGTAAGGTTATTGGGTAACAGATTTAAAGAATATAGAATTCGTTGCAATCTTACTCAGAAAGATATTTCTGAGCAATCCGGTATCGGACTTACAACCATCCACAAATTCGAGAATGGTACAGCAGGCAATATTTTGTTGTCAACATTTATTGTGTTGTTGAAAGTGGTCGGGCAGATTAACACTATAGACAATCTTCTTCCGGAGTTGCCCGAATTTCCTTACCTGATGCGTAGGGATGATAAAAAGGTACAGCGTGTCAGACACTCTAAATAGCATAAAATTATGGTACAGTCGTTAAAAGTATTCCTTTGGGGTGAGGAAATTGGCAGATTGGCATGGGATGCCGAACGTAGTTTATCCTATTTTATGTATAATCCGGTTTTCTTGAAGAAAGGTCTTAACATTTCTCCATTAGCGGCACCGATTGATGGAGCGAGAGGACTTACACCTGTATGGGGAGAAGAGGTCAAGATTTATCAAAAAAGCCCGATGAATTTTATATACCGTCAGACGTGATAGTGGTGGGAGTGGAAAATGATGAAAACTTCTGTCGTATACGGAGTCAGAAATATCTGTTTGGAGATAATAAAGTTTTGTTTGTCTCCAGATACCCTCAGTCGGCGGATTTAAGGGAATGGCTTATCAAAATTCCTAATAGATATATACATTTCGGAGATTTTGATCTGGCAGGTATATGTATATATCAGTCAGAGTTTTATAAATTTTTGGGCGACAGAGCAGATTTCCTTATTCCCGAAGATATAGAAGAGAGGTTGAAATCCGGGAATGCGGGACTGTATGATACTCAATATCTTAGATATAAAAATCTGAATATTATAGATTCACGTTTGAATGGGTTGGTTGAAATGATTCATCACTATGGTAGGGTGTATGAACAGGAAGGATACATTGAAAATTGTGCATACTAAATAAATTGTAAATCAATTTGATTTCTAATAATTCTCTATATATTCCGCATCAATGATGCTGATTTTGTTCTGACTATGTTTTGGTCACATATCAACCCGAATGATGAGTATTTTGTGTGGAAAGGTATGAACGACTTCCGTCAGATTAAGTTTGACGGGAAGCTGTTGCAGGTGGAGGAGTTCAACCGGATGTACGAGGCCTCTTGACTTTATCTGCAAAAAAAATCGATAAAAGTATAGCAAACCATATCGTGGTGGTTACCTATCATTTGCCTACCAGGTGGAAGTTGCGTACCATTAGTAGGATTGATGCCTGTATATATGGATACTTGCATACCAATATTGACGTGGAAATAGGAGTAACCAGGATAAATTCTGACCAAATAGGATATATTTTTGCAAATGATCACCTGATGAATTGATTCCCAATACCTAAAAGAGCGTTTCCCTGCAAATTACACTCTTTTAGGTTTTAAATTTGGACAATTCTTTACTTTCTATTATCAAATAAGTTGCTGATGTCACCATTGAGAATGTAAGGTAATTTTTGATGGATTTTTTCAATAGGCCAGTCCCACCATTTCAGTATTTCCAATTTTTGAATAATATCATCGCTGAAACGCTTCCTGATCGGGTTGGCAGGAATACCGCCTACTATGGTATAAGGTGGTATGTCTTTAGTGACAACAGCTCGGGTGGCAATGATTGCTCCATCTCCGATATGTACCCCAGCCATTATAATTGCTTCATAACCTATCCATACATCATTACCTATTATGATATCTCCTTTGTTATCCCATGCATCTGAAACATTGGATTTCTCCAAATTCCAATCCTCATAAAATAAAGGGAATGTATAGGTTGATAGAGATTTTAATGTATGGTTGGCACAATTGAACAGAAACTTTGTGCCGCAAGCAATGGAGCAGAATTTACCTATTATCAATCGCTCGTGATTGATTGGATAATGATACAGTACATTGTTCTGTTCAAAAAGTAGCGGATTGGATACAAAATCATTATAGATCGTATAATCGCCGACTTCAATAGACGGGTCTTTTACAACAGCATTTAGGTAAACAGTCTGTGTATCTCCTGTACGAGGATATATTTTTTTCATCATGGGATTCAAACGATTAATAGTTTTTGCATTTTAGATAGATAATGGAAAGTCCTCCAAGCAATATCACATATAAATATTCTGCTGTCCAATATATAGACAGGGATGTGCTGAAATAGCTTATCGTCCATAAATAAATCTGATAGGCTATAATGATTACAGTCTGAAAAATAAAGGTTGTACGTGTGGCACCTGTCCCGGTGACGGCGTTCATATATACATAACCAGGTAAGGCAAAAGCATAATTCAACAGGGCTACTGTAAATGGCAGCCGTGCTATTTGTATCAGGCTCTCATTACCAGAATAAATTTTGAAAAGCGGATTGAAACAGATTATAAAAAGGATAATAAGTGGGATTCCCACGGAGTATCCTAAACGGATAACCCGGTTACATAACGGGAAAACCTGATTCTTTTGTCCTGCTCCCAACAGATTACTTACCAATGAGCCGGTAGTTGCTGCCAGTGAATTGACAATGACGAAAAAAAAGGTGGATATACTGCGTATGACATTTGTTGCTGCCAGTTCTAATTCTCCCAAATGCTCAATGGCTACGAAGAAGGCGAACCATGAGGCTACTCCAATAAATGGATTGAACATACTCCAGATAGAAACACAACAGACATGATGGAATATGTTTTTATCAAATTTCCAGTTCAGACCATAAACCTCTCTATCCATTTTTCGTAAAATATGGATAGACAATATTATCAATGAGCATAATTCTGCAAATGAAGATGCTATTGCAGCACCGGCTATTCCCATATCGAAATAAAATATGAGAAGCCAATTACAAGGTATATTCACCAATACGGCAGTAAAGGCAGCTTTGCTAAGAGGTTTTGTAAGTGTGATACCGACCAGGAAAGATCGTAACGCAAGAAATGGAAAAGAAAATATTAATCCCCAAATGCGCCAGTCCAGATAATCAATAACAGCAAAAAATACTTTCTCAGATGCAATCAGATTGCTCAGAATCATGGGAGATATTGTTTTCGAAATACTGCATAGTAGAACTGCTAAACCCGACAGAAAAAGTAATCCCTGAAAGAATGTCTTACCTGTTTCTGAATATTGCTGCTCGCCATTACGCCGTGCAATGACAACCTGTAAACCTATACTGAATCCGAAACCGAGCATATAAATGGCAAGATACCAGATTCCGGCGAGTGCGGATGCTCCTAATTCTATTTCACCAACATGACCTAAGAAGATAGCATCAGTTATATTAATAAGTTGTTCGATAAGGATGCTCATCATAACCGGAAAGTTGATGAGCCATATGTTTTTATATGTATAATTCATTGTTCAACATGATAAAATACAACAAGTTCTGTCAACTGGTGACATAACTTATTTGTAAAGTAATTATTTGATATAATGGCAAAATAAAGAAATACAGACCTGTATTATAAGCCTGTATATTAACAATAGCTTGAATTGAGAATGCTATTTATTATGCGTAGCTATATGCACAATTGCCATTTCATATGGTTGAACAATCTTTGTTTTTAATATCTTAGATGCAAAGGTAACAAAATATAGAAATAGATTAATGCTTTTCTGTAATTTTATAATCTTCCGTTGTCATTCCATTCTTCGTAAAGGAGTCCTTTTCGGGTATTTTCTATGAATTTGTTCAGGCGACTTTCAAAAAGTTCGGGCTGATTCTTCTTGATTTGGATAGCATCAATTCTGATTTGCTTATATAAATCAGGAAATTGGCAGAAGTTGTTTCACACTACCGGGTCAGATTGTGTTTTTTGCAATATATCCTTGTCTATTGTAAAAACCGTTAGGCGACACTCGCTTCTTGATTTGACATCCAGTAAATTATGAATTTCCATTGTCTGCTGTTTTAATTTGTATCTTGCAATTTTGTCCTTTCAGTAAGAGGTTGTTGCCCTAAATATCTTATTCTTTCCATAATGAATGCAAGACATAAAGAATGCTATGCCTATTCTTCATAATATGAATTTATGTTACAATTTTTCGTGTGAGAATTCTCCATTAATCCAAAATGTAGCTTCTTTTCCTATGAAATGTAAAAGCACAAAATTAGGATCTGTAGGGCCATACGGGAAATGATTGATGAGCCAGTCTTGCCACATTTCTTTTCGTATGTTGTCATCAGTTATAATCTCAATGATTCCTCTCAATCCAACACTGTCACCATAGTTTGAATAACAAAGTCCGGCTTTGTTGTTCAATTTGAAGTCTGCAACCTTTACTGAATTGGCAGCGGTTGCTAACCATACCTCATTACATCCTTTTGAACTGATTTTGGACATTGGGACCGGACGTGGAAATCCTTCTGCGTCAATTGAGACAATCGTAATCTCCTTACATTGTGCAAGCAAGCCGGTTGCTTTTTCTGTAAGTGTTCTTTCATCTTTTTCTTTCCATCGTTTAAGAGTAGGGAAGAATTGTCTCATATTTTCCTTAGCTTGTTCCGGAGTAAGATTCCATCCTGTCTCCTTATTTATCTGATCCGTAAATTGGGTACAAAATTCTATCATCTGGTTCAGGGTAAAATCTTGTGTGAATTGTCCTTTCTGATAACAATAAGAACAGTATTCATTGTTCAAACTTCCATCAGAGTTTGTTCCTTTATTTGTATCAGTGAGAGGCATACCGCAACTCTGGCAAAACTGTTGTTTCATATATTTGCTTCTAAAAATTGAAAGTGTTTTCATTATGATCTCAAAAATACGGAAATATTTTCAATATTCATTGGAGAGTTTAAAAAATATTCCGATAATTTCTCAATATAGTTGAATTCTTTGCCAGAATTACATCTTTCTAAATCCTCGTTGGCAGAATTTTCTATATATGGCAATTTAACAACATGGATATCTGATAATTTGTATTACTAATCAGTTTTCGGTTGTTTCGGGAGCTCGAAGTTGCCAAAAAGCTACGGCAGCAGCTGCCGCCACATTAAGTGAATCCACTCCATGCGCCATAGGGATGCGGACCACATAATCTGCTTCGACAATTGTTTCTTGAGAAAGTCCCTCTCCTTCAGTACCCATCACAATAGCCAGCCTAGGTTCGGCTGCCAGAGAAGGGTGATCTATAGAAATAGAATTTTCCGTCAGTGCCATGGCAGCAGTCCTGAATCCCAACCATCTCAAATCACGAATCGTACCATCCATCCATGCCCAAGGTATCAAAAAGACAGATCCCATAGATACTCTTACCGCGCGACGATTCAATGGATCACAAGAATTGCGAGTCAACAATACAGCATCGATCCCAAGAGCTGCCGCTGAACGGAAAATAGCTCCTACATTGGTACTATCTACTACACCGTCAATAACAACAATGCGTCGGGCATTCCGGCAAACCTCTTCCACACTCCGGAATACAGGCCGATACATAGCACATAACACACCACGTGTCAAAACATATCCCGTCAATGTCGCCAATAGTTCCCGATCACCCGTATAGACGGGCACATCACCACAACGCTCGATAACCTTGGCTGCATCACCTGTAATATGTTTTCGCTCACACAAAAGTGCAATAGGTTCATACCCGGCATCCAGAGCTCTACTGATAACATTGGGGCTTTCAGCTATAAACAAACCTTTACCAGATTCCGTTTGTCGACGCAGCTGAGCTTCTGTAAGTGTGCAAAAAATCTCTACACCGGGATGTTCCAAAGAAGATATTTCGATAACAGGCATATATTTCTATATTTTTAAATTCACTATATTTTTATTTTTGGTTTACGCTCTCCGTTACAGCAGCTTTTTCCGTTACAGCAACTTTTATTACTCCATCTTCCTTATTTTCAAAAAGACAATACGCCTCTTCTATCCGATCTAACGGGAAACGATGTGTAATAAGGGGAGTAGTATCTATTTTTCCCTCTTCTATTAAATGCAGAATCGTAACACAATCACAACCATCTACACCTCCGGTCTTAAAAATCAGATTCTTGCCATACATATCCGACAAAGGTAAAATTTGAGGACGGTCATAGAGAGCCACAATAGTAACAATAGCATTAGGACGAGCACACTCCCATGCCAGTCGGAAAGTTTCTTCTCCCCCAGCGACTTCCAACACTACATCAGCACCGCCATGAGCACTCTTTTGGAGCACAAAATCCTTACATTTTTCGGGAGTAACAACCTCTACCTGTGGATAATGCTCACGGACAAAATGAATCCTTTCTTCTGCTTTCTCACAGACTATAATACATTGCGGATTCTTTAACATCACAGAAAGCAATGTACAAATTCCCGTAGGTCCCGCACCAATAATAAGAACCGTATCCTCTTCGATAATCTCTGAAATACGAGCTGCCCAAAATCCGGTAGCAAGGATATCTCCCACAAATAAAGCTTGCTCGTCAGTTACCGTCTCAGGTATAAGACTCAGCCCCTGATCAGCATAAGGTACACGTACGTATTCTGTCTGACCACCATCAATGCGACACCCTAATGCCCAACCTCCATTCGGATCAATACAATTGTTCACATAACCATGTTGACAGAAAAAACATTTACCGCAAAAAGTTTCTACATTAACGACAACCCTATCACCCGGCTTCACCAAAGTGACATCAGCCCCCGTTTGTTCTACAACACCCACCATTTCATGTCCTATTGTGACACCAGGAACCGCACGTGGAACACCTCCATGTTTTATATGCAAATCACTGGTACAAATACTACTAAGGGTAACACGTACAATAGCGTCACGAGTATCTTTCAACTCAGGTTTCGGCTTCTCTATAAGTTCAAATTTACCCTGTTTAATATAGGTATATGCCAACATAGTTTTTCATTTTTAAAGATTATATAAACAAAAAAAGCCTCCGAATCATTTGACTGACTCGGAGGCTTCCATCAAAAACGGCGGCTACCTACTCTCCCACTGTTACGCAGTACCATCGGCGTGACAAGGCTTAACTTCTCTGTTCGGAATGGGAAGAGG
>ERZ791630.366-NODE-366-length-29691-cov-10.6806_pt1 | contig 29691 bp, 23 predicted proteins | sample MGYA00510264_ERZ791630 | MGnify/ENA primary metagenome ERZ791630 (study PRJEB30046, sample SAMN00715150) | human gut metagenome | study: EMG produced TPA metagenomics assembly of the A metagenome-wide association study of gut microbiota in type 2... | reverse complement strand
TCTCCTCCTTCGGGAAGGAGGAGTACCCGTAGGGGGAGGTGGTAGGTGAATACATAACTCTGTCATTTACAATAAAATAGGAACATACATCATTTTTCCTACCACCTCGGTCTTCGACCACTCCTCCTTCCGGAAGGAGGAGAGTGTAGATACTCCCGACTTTTTAGTCACTCCTTGCCTGATAGACTGACTTATAACATCATGAAAATACATGATTTTGCAAGTGATTCCATGAGGTTTGTACATCTCATGGTTTTTCGTCTGCCCGCAGACCGAAAACTTTTCCTGTCATCTGATCTACAGGTACTTTCCATACTTTGACATTCCGTACGGCAGGATCGGAATAGCTGAACTGATCTTTCGTGTAATGGCGCATGATAATGTCCAGTGCACGGCGCTTTTCCTCCATATCTTCTATGAATTCTACTTTTCCACGGCACATTGCACTCTCCGAGCGCATACTGTAGCTGCAAGCTACCTGCTTATGCTGATAGACAAGTTTGTGTCCGAGGCTGAACGTGATACACACGTTGTTATTATGTTGCAGCATTTCTATTTTTCCCCCTTCGGGACCAGAATGGAGGTAAAGAGTATCGTTTTCATAACCGAAGTTCATAGGAACTACATATGGATTGCCTTCCAGGTCCGTTATGCCTACAAAGCAGGCATCGGCTTGAAGAATAATGGATTCGATTCGTTGCTTGTCTTCGATAACGATTGTTTTCATTCTAATGTCGGTTTTTACAGGTTTGTGCCAAGCCTCTGGCACAGTTGTGCCACCGCATTGGCACTACTATGCCAAGCCCTTGGCACAAGCGTGCCAATAGAGTGGCACAGAAGAGTATACTATTAATTCGTTTTTACAGTACTTGTTTCTATTTCTCAATCAGCGCAAAGTCTAATTGCTTCTTCTCCAGATTGGCACGTGCCACACGAATGGTGATGGCATCTCCCAGGCTGTATATCTTGTTCTTACGGCGTCCGCGGAGGCAATAATTCTTTTCGTCGAATTCATAATAGTCATCGTCCAGATCACGGATAGGAACCATGCCTTCGCATTTGTTCTCGTTGAGTTCAACGTAAAGACCCCATTCCGTAACACCGGAGATCACACCATCATAAACTTGTCCGAGACGTTCGCTCATGAATTCTACCTGTTTGTATTTGATAGAAGCACGTTCGGCATTGGCTGCAATCTGTTCCATATTCGAACTGTGGTCGCAGAGGTCTTCGTACTTGCTTTCGGATACGCTACGACCGCCGTCCATATACTTCGTAACCAAGCGGTGTACCATCATATCCGGGAATCGGCGGATGGGTGAAGTGAAGTGGGTGTAATAGTCGAATGCCAGTCCGTAATGGCCGATATTGTGCGTAGAATAACGCGCTTTCTGCATGGCACGGATGGATACGGTTTCAATCAGGTTTTCCTCCTTCTTGCCATGAATATCATCCAGCAAATGGTTGATAGACTTTGATATATCTGTTTTCGTTCCGCTTGTACGTACTTTATAGCCGAAGCGGGCGATGAACTGTGACAGGTTTTCCAGTTTTTCCGGATCGGGCAGATCGTGGATACGATAAGGAAGTACTTTGGCTTTTTTGTTCTTGGGTACACGTCCCACTTTCTCTGCTACTGTCCTGTTGGCAAGCAGCATGAATTCTTCTACCAGCTTGTTGGCATCTTTGGATTCTTTGAAGTATACGCTGATAGGTTTTCCCTTTTCGTCGATTTCGAACTTCACCTCATAGCGGTCGAAGTTGATAGCTCCTGCTGCGAAACGTTTCTCGCGAAGTGCTTTGGCGATGGTATCCAGCATGAGAACTTCTTCTTTAAAATCGCCCGTTTTCGTTTCGATGATCTGTTGCGCCTCTTCGTAAGTGAAGCGACGGTCGGAGTTGATGACGGTATGTACGATGCGGGAGTCTCTTACTTCTCCTTTCTCGGTGATGTCGAAGATGACGGAGAATGCGAGTTTCTCTTCATTCGGACGCAAGGAACAGATGAAGTTACACAAGCGTTCGGGAAGCATCGGGATGGTACGGTCTACCAGATAAACGGAAGTCGCCCGCTTCTCTGCTTCTTTGTCGATGATGCCGCCTTCTTTTACATAGTGAGTCACATCGGCGATATGTACGCCTACTTCCCACAATCCGTCTTTGATGGGGCGGATCGAAAGTGCGTCGTCGAAGTCCTTGGCGTCTTTCGGGTCGATGGTGAAAGTCGTTACCTTACGGAAGTCTTCGCGTCTGGCTATCTCTTCCGGAGTAATTTCTGCGGGAATCTTATCGGCTGCTGTTTCTACCGCTTTCGGATATACGTAGGGCAGGCCGAACTCAGCGAGGATGGCGTGCATTTCTGTTGTATTGTCTCCTGCTACACCGAGGATGTCGATCACTTGTCCGATAGGATTCTTTGCCTTGTCGGGCCATTCGGTTACTTTCACGATTGCCTTGTCGCCGGTTTTTCCTCCTTTCAGCTTCTCTTTCGGGATGAAGATGTCGTTGGCAAGCGTACGGTTTTCCGTAACTAAGAATGCATACGACTTGGCTACTTCCAGTGTACCTACAAAGGTGTCATTGGCACGTTCCAGAATCTCGATGACTTCTCCTTCCGCGTCTTTATTCTTCCGCTTGGCGTAGAAAGTGATCTTTACTTTGTCATTGTTCATGGCATGTGCCGAATTGCGTTCGGCAACAAAGATCGGATCGCCTCCACCTTCGGGGATAAATGAGTTCTTTCCGTTGCTCTTGCGTTGGAAGGTACCGATCATCTCCGTTCCGTGATTGTTGAGGCGGAACTTTCCTTTTTCAATTTCGGAAATATAATCGTCATCTGAAAGGTCGTGTAACAGGTCAGCGCATAGCATTTTCTGCGGATGGGTAGTGAGATGCAACTCCGAGAAAATATATTTCATACTAAGCGTTTCGCTGGGTTTGGCATGGAAAAAGTCTATCAATAACGCTGCCAGCTCTTTCTTACTCATTCTTTTGCCGGCCTTTTTCTCTTTCTTTTCTTTCTTTTTCGCCATAATGTATAGAATTGATTTATTTGAAAATTCTTTGATGGGAGTACAAAGTAAACAAATATTTGAATTTGATAGTTATGAATTGGATAAAACTTTCGCTGACTTCGATAATTTCGTCCTTATTAAAATAAAAAGCATCCCTCCTGAATCACTTCGGTAGGAATGCTTATAAGAGAGAATATTACAAATGTAATGGACTGGTTAGAACACTTTATTTATAGTAAGGATTACGTATGCCAGCTTTTCTATTTCCTCGACATAAGAGCTTTCGCTTGGAGTGGAACTGGTGAATGTACTGATGCTGATTCGATTTACGAAGTATCTGCCCCAATGTTTTCCATCCATAAACTCGAAGAGATATTTACCCTGCTTATTTTGTTCCATCGGTGCTACATAGTCTACCACGTAATCCCAAGCCGGAGTTAGTTTGCCATATCCTAAAGTCATGAACAAATGATATTCCTTTCCGTCTATCGTTTCTGTTCCCAGATATTGTCCGGCATGGAAAGCCAGTTTATTGTTTTCATACTTTAGCTTTAATTCTCGTCCGAAAGGTAGATCACCTTTCAGTATATACGTATTTTCTTCTGTCGGATCTTTGGTTAAAGTTGTCTTTAGATCGATATCATCCCAATTGGTGTCTGTGTATGTAAAGGTATATTCTCCTTCTATGCACGTTTGTTTGCAATCTAATGTTACGGTTTTCGTCCCGGATGATATTTTCACCTGAGTGGAACGTAAAGGAACATCACTTTTGGTACAATGGAAACTGATCGTATTTTCTTTCTGTTCATATTGAATCCAGTCATCATCTACGCTGACCTTGACTTCCAGACTGGATTGTACCTGCAATTCGATGGTTTCGCCATTGCCGAAGAATGAAAGCGGATCGGTCGATGAAACGATGAATATGGGGGCCAATTGTGTAACCGGAAGCATCAATTCATAGCCGTCGGCAAGGATGGTAATAAGTGCTGTACGTCCTCCTATATCAATATTTTGTGGGACAGTGATATGGATGATATTCCCTTCTGCCTCTACTTTGCACCAATCTTTGTCTGAACTGACAGACAGATTGCCGGTAGATACTTCAATCGTACCATTCCCGCCTTTAGCTTCGAAAGTGGTATCAGACTTGATAATGTATGCTTTCGCCAGGTTATTGTCGTCGTTATCGCATGCAGCCGACAAGAGACAAAGCAATAAAATGAAGTAGTGATATATTTGTTTCATAATCTTTATTTTAGATATTATTTTAGTTCAAACCAAACAGTTGGATTGGTAGTGCTGACGCATCTGATGCTATTGGGGGAATCTATCGCTGTATCTTCCAGGCGATAAGGTGAATTGGCTTCGATATAATCGGCAATAGGTGTGCACCATGAATACCAGCTTATCATATAAGACTTGTCCTTGTTTACTTTGATATCCAGCAGGTCCTTGTTTTCGCCGGTTGCTGTAAACTCACATCCGTAACTGGGATAGTAGAACATAGTACCGCCATTGGAACCGAATGCGATGACAGTAGAACCGGAAGCATTGTCAAGATGATTTTTGCCAATATACATAATAAGAAACAATTCACCGGTGTTTGCTTTATATCCGGCTTTCACTAGCTCGAATAGTTCATTATTCATGGCGGCTTGATTCTTATCTACGTTAAAATCAAAGATATATTGTGTTGTGGGATTCGTCAGAATCTTTATCCATGGAGCACGGAGAATGCTGGCTTTAGCATCGACAGCGCTGATAGTCTTATCTTCTTTGTCCAATTTAAATTCATAAAGTGTCTCGCCATTGATTACTATGGGCTTATAAAACTTTATTCCACTTTCAGTGAAAAGAAAAGGGGCTTGCTGCTTTTCCGTATCACTGATTTCTGCGATGAACTGACGATTATCATAATCTAAATCTAACGGATATTCTTTTCCGGCAATTTCAACTCTGTCATAAGGGGTGCCGACCATTAGTTGTTGGGTTTCCAGTATTCCGTCGAGCTCTTCTTTGGGAGATGATTCCATACGTGTCAGTATCATTGTGTTGCCATACTTTTTCCCTTTCATGATAAGCTTATTACCTTCTTGTCTCATAAAAACGAATTCGTAGTCACCGGCATAACCATCTGTGTCGATCATGCTTTTAGGCTCTGAGAAATAATGAAATATGGGGTTATAAGAGTCAAAACTCAATACAGGCCCCTGATCGGATATCAGTTTGTATGCCGAGGTTATTTCCGTACCGGCCGGATACAAGTCGACTCCGGCTAAAGTGAGTGATAAGTCCCCCATCATGACAGTTTCTCCATTCCGGAAAGTACAAAAATAAGTGTATCCTCCCATAGACTGTTTTATTTCCGGAAAGTATTCCATTTTCCAGCCATTCGGTGCATCTTGCAGTATCTTGCTGTATTCCTGCAACTTTGCGTTGATTCTTTCAGCTGCCGGCAGGTCAAACAGATCTTTCTCGTCTTTTACGCACGATTGCAGGCAAAAGAGGAGGACGGCAGGTAATAAGTATATTATTCTTTTCATGTTTGTTGGTTTTAGAAGTTATCAAAATCTAGTGAATCAAGCTCTTTAGAACGGCGCTGAATGATTTCGCGTAACTTATCTACATCAATTCCCCATGTGTCAGCCATATAAATTCTGATATATTCCATTTTCTCCTGGATGATGGGACCACCCGTTTCTCCGGCTTTATCCAACTGACTTTTCCAGAAGTCGGCAGTATTGGTAATATATACAGCCAGTGTCTCTGCGAAATCTTCACGTGGCTCCGAACTTGCATAACCGTCTACAAATCCTTCTCTTAATGCGGTTGTATTAGCCACGTTATACCAGTCTCCTCCTGTATAGCTTCCTTCAGAAATTCGGTCGAATTCCGGGTCATAGTTTTTAGTCTGATGCAGAATGTGGGCAAACTCATGATGCATTGTCAGGAAGTAGTATTTATTCAGAAAAGCGGTATTGATCTGAAGTTGGTTCACATAATAAAGCGTAACTTTGGTTCCTCCTTCTGCTGTTCCCACTATCATGCCATTATCTTCGTAAGCAGCTGAACCTACCAGATGGATTACTTTAGGGATATAGGCACGCGTGAAATTAACTCCCGCTATTTCGTCATACGTTTCAATCCAGAGATGCTTGATGATTTTGGCGAGTTTTTTGGCTTTGTCTATTTCAGCAGGTGCCAGTGTATAATCCATGGATGATTCGATATCTTCCATACGATATTTGAAGGCGATATTATAGGGATATGTGTAATTGTGCAGAAGCCATTGATCAAACTCTGTTTCAGCTACTTCCTCTTCTTCATCGAAAATACTGGTAGTGGTGGGTTCGTCTCCCTGGCAGGACCATAAGCTGCCTATTACGAACAAATTGATTATATAAAAAGCTATTTTTCTCATATTCATACTTGTTAATGGATTATGTTATCTGGGATTAGCTTCCATTCCGGCATTGATTACATCTTGCGGTATCTGAATGGCACGACGTTTGTCATTTGCCGGCATTTTATCATTCACTGTGATTTCACCGTTGTAGACGGTACGGCGGTAAATCTCAATGCCATATCGTTTCACGTCAAACCAGCGTAGCCCTTCATGCATCGTCAGGATACGGCGCATATGCAGAATTGCCTGAATAAAGTTTTCCTGTTCTCCGGATTCTATCGTGAAATCGGGGTGTAACTCCTTTTTGGGAGTAGGATCTTCCGGAGTATAGTATTTCATATCTCCATAGAATTTGCTGATACTTGCACGGTCTATTGTCTTTTCACTCTTTGTAAAAGCATGTAGCCAGATGGACAGGTCTTCTGTTGCTTTGTCGAAGTCTTTTTTCATGGCATATGCTTCCGCCCGGCATAGTAGAATCTCATCTGTGGTGAATGCCGGATACATGATGTGGTTGTAACCGATACCATTTACAGGATCGGACATTTCAAAGTAGCTGTACATTTTATTCATGATCACTTTCGTCGTTCCCTGAAACTCCGGTATGTCATAATAGTAGGTATCTTTATCTCCCCAAGGACCATTTGCCTGACAGCTTTCTGTTGTAGAGATTTTATTGTTGTGTGTGTATTTCTCCCCTACGTGATATGGACCATGTATGTAGGCCCAGGAGGAACGGCAGGCAATGACCAGCAGAGTTGCTTTGTTTCTTTCGCTGACAAATTCATTGCTGCGGATAGCGCCGTTGCCGCTTAGTTTTCCTGCCTTCTGCCAGTCTCTCAACATAGCGGATGGGTTGGAGGTGAGTACTTTTTCGGCATATTCAATGACTTTGTCATAGTTCCGGTAATAGAGATTGAAACGGCAGGCAAATGCATAAGCAGCTTTTTTATTGAAGTGATATTTGGGTACTTCATAAGCGGCATCATCGATTAAGGGCAGTCCTTCTTCTATATCCTTGTTGATCCTTTTATAGGTTTCTGCCACACTCAAACGTTCATAACTGGGTAAAACAGTCGTTTCCGGTTCGGTAGCATAAAAGACTCCAAGATCCTTAGTACTGTTTGTTTCGCTATAGTGCTGGCAGAATACATTGACCAATATAAAATGTGCGTATGCCCGGCATAATAGCGCTTCTCCTTTTTGTGGATTGAGACTAGCTGGATTTCCCATCTTTTCAATGGCTTTCAGTGCCTGGTTGCAGGTAGCAACAGCTAAATAACAGTCTTCCCACAAAGCTTCGGGGCTGTCATTTTCAATTTCGGTTGCATTCTTCCAGGTAGCGAGTTGCTCTTGGAGCAGATTGTAGGAAGTCCAGGTACCTCCATTGTTATCTGTGTTGTCCGAAGTCATTTCTCCTATCATGGCAAAGGAAGTGATAGGATAGGCAGAAACCAGCAATTTGGCAATAGCCTGTTCTGTATTCAAGTCAGTCCGGTTGTCTGGCAGTTCGTCAAGATAGTTGCTGCAAGAGCTTGCAAGCAGTATGATAGCTGGTAGTACTGCTGAAAGTAATATATGTTTCTTTTTCATCATTTCATTCCATTTAGTTATAAACCTAATCTAAGCGTTAATGTAAACTGTTTGGGGACCGGAGTGGCCACACCTCCCGAACGGAAGAATTCAGGATCCTGACCATTCAGTTTCGAGTCGGCATATAACAGGCATAGGTTGGTAGCCTGTAATTTCAGTGACAAGCTGTTCAAGTGAAGCGAGGTTAACCATGTTTGTGGGAAATCATATGAAAGTGATACTTCTTTCATTCGGATAAAACCACCGTCGGCTACACGTGCATCCGAATAGTTGTACGAGTTGTAAGCTGTTTTCAGATAGCGGTCTTTTTCGCTTTGGCGTCTGTTGGCAATAACCGGTATGTTAGTTGTAGCTTCGTCTCCAGGGATAACCCAACGGTTCTTATATTCTTTCGGCATGGCGGTCAGATCCGTATATTTATTGCTGAATACAGGGTCCAGTCTGATTTTATTTCCAAATGAATAGGTCAGGAATATATTCAGACGGAAGTTTTTATAACGGAATATATTGCCGAAGCTACCTGTGATTGTTGGATCGGTTGGTCCTTCATATATCAGGAAATCTACGTTCTCACGTTCCTGGAAGTTGATATCGGTTACAGTAACGCTTCCATCCGAATTACGGAACATGGGGAAGCCGTCTTCATTCAATCCGAGGAAGGGAATGGAGAATAGTCCACGTACCGGATAACCCTCACGGGCAAATCCTGAACCTGTAACAAGGTCAATGATGGATGCGTTCGATTTCAGATCTGTCACTTCATTTTTGGAGTTGGAGAAAATGAAGTCAGAGTTCCAGTCAAAGTCCTTTGTTACAATGTTTTTAGTCGATAAGGTAAATTCAATACCATGTGATTTCATGGAGGCTATATTAGCCATCTTTGCTATTTTTCCGCCTACTCCCTGTGAATTGACAATTCCGATCAAGTCGAAATTATTACGTGAGTACCAGTCTGCACTCAAATTAATCCGATTGTCCAGAAATCCCATATCCACACCGATGTTCAGTTCATGCTTTTTCTCATAGGTCAGTTCGCTGTTCTCCAAGTCTACCAGATACATTCCGCTTTCTTGCACATTTGTGAAAGGACGGTAGGGTTTGAAACTTTTCAGTATCATCATCGAATTACTAACATCAGCAGGTCCACGGTCTGCTGTCAGGGAGTAAGACGTTTTTAGTGTAAAGTGTGAGAGTATCGGTTCCACAGCCTTGAAGAACGATTCTTCATGAATGTTCCACGCTGCGGCAATATTCCATGTTGGCAGCCATCTTGATTTACGTGCTTTACCCAGTTTGTTGGTTCCTTCATAACGGATGGTTCCGTTGAGGGTGTATTTGCCTTGAAAGGAATAAGTACCATTGGCAAAGAAAGCTACATTGCGTGCACGGGTATCATTGACCGAATAATAGTCGGTGCCTTCCTCAATGCTCTTTTTGAAAAACTGGTAAGTATAAAATGGAATGGCTCCCATCGTATATTGCATTCCCCATCCATTGAAGAAAGTTTTATTACGGTCAATTGAGTTTGTTTCAGTACCTAGAAACAAGTTTGTGATATGGCTTTCTCCGAAAGAGTGGTTATAATTGGCTGTAGCACGGAAATCATATCCTACCATTTTATAATCAGTCTTCTGATAAATACCACCTTGCGGGAGAATGGATATCGGCAGGGCATACGGATCGTCCGGATTGGTGTAGAGGAATGGATTTTTATCACGAATGGTAGCATCGCCCATAGCGCGGTAAGCTTGTGCCTGGTTCGAGTTGTCTGTGATGAAGTGTTCTTGAGAGGTTGTCTGATACTTGACGGCTCCCAATGCGCTTAACTCCAGTCCTTGTATTGGTTTCCATTTTAATTCACTTTGGAATTTCATGTCTACTACATGAAGGTTCATATAATTGTTATCCAATTCGTACATGATATTGAACGGAGAATAATTCCGGGTATAAAATTCGTCCGGAGACAGTGTTCTGGAAGTGTTCAGTGCATAACTGTAAGGGTTAATATCAAAATCACGTCTTACTTCACCATAGACAGGGTCAATACTCTGACTAAGTGTTCCGGGAGCTCTTTGTTTACGGTAAGAAGCTGATGATATAAGATTGATCGAAAGAGTTTTACTGATATTGAACGTAGCGTTCAGATTGGCTGTGTAGCGGTTTACAGAACTTTGCTGTGTCCATCCCGGATCTACTAATGCACTTAGAGAAGCGTAGAAAGAGGCTTTTTCGGTGCCACTACTCAGACTGACGGAATGATTATGCATAATATTGGTACGGAATAGTTCGTCAAACCAGTCTGTGTTTCTCATTTCCGCTGATTTCAGATACTCTCTTTGAGTTTTAGCGATATTCATTAAAGCAAACTGTCCGGTTACCGGATCGTATGTATTCATTAGCTGGTACATTTTGCCATACACACCGCTGTCTGCGGCACGATACGTCTCGGCAAAGTTGAGCCATCCTTTCTTTTGCATTTCTTTATATACCCCCATTTGTTCCTGTGAATTCATAATATTGAATTCCGAATAGCTGGGTTTCAAGCGGATACTATACTCACCCGTATAATTGATCCGGCTGATTCCTGCCTTTCCTTTTTTAGTGGTGACCACAATCACACCTGCCATAGCCCGTGCACCATATATGGAAGTTGCTGAACCGTCTTTCAGTATTTGAAAGCTTTCTATATCGTCTGCATTTAGTCCTGCAATAGCTGAACTGATCAGTGTTACGGCATCACCAGATGAAAGCTGGTCGGCACTTACCTCTGTGACATCTTCCATCACTACTCCGTCTACTACCCATAAAGGTTTTGAACTGCCATAAATAGAAGTAGCTCCACGAACGCGGATTTTAGGGGCTGTACCGAACGAACCTGATACATTCTGTACAGAGACACCTGCTGCACGTCCTTCTAAAGCACGGCTGATTTCCGGCATACCGTCAATTTTTACATTATCGGCAGATAACTGTGCGGTAGCACCGGTAAACATTCGTTTATCCATCCGCTGCATACCGGTCACTACAACTTCAGAAAGAGACTGTACATCAGATTCCAAAGTCACTTTCATATCTGGAGTGGGGGAAAGATCCTGAGGAGTCATTCCAATGTATGAAAACTGGAGCGTGGCGTTGCTGGGAACTTTCTCCATTAGGAATTTACCGTCTATATCCGTCAGTACACCGGTTTTAGTTCCTTTGATAAGGACAGTAGCGCCAATCAAAGGCTGTCCGTCATCACCGGAAATGACGACACCTTTCACATTGAATATTTTGGCTTGTTTGGAAGGACCTTTAGGAGTGATAGTGATAAATTGATTCTCAATATGATACTCCAATGGTTTGTCAGTGAGAATAATGTCAAGAGCCTGTTCGATGGCTTTGTCTTTAATGACACCCGAAACAGTGTATTTCTTGACGTCGTCATACGTGAAAAGGATTTTATACCCTGAAATCTTTTCCAGACGTTTTAGCACGGACGGTAGCCGTTCGTTACTAATTTCAATCGTGATTTTCTTTTGTGGTTGTGTCTGGGCATTTACCTGGTCGGGCAAAGAGCATAATGCGCATAGAAAACACACGATGAGTAGCTTCCAAATTTTTCTCATACCTTTGATTTTAATAACACAATTTGAATATGTTTATATACCTAATGCGTATGAGCGGATTTTTTGGATACCCCTTTTGCGAATTATTTTTTGATAAAAGTGATAATTTGTTTCTTATTGCATGAATTTGTTATACTTATGCATTGTAATGTCAGTCTATAGTAATCGTGTTGCCTTGCAAAGTGACTGTGACCTTTTTCATTCTATTAAGTAACGAGATCGTATGTTCCAGGTCTTTGGTACGATCAGATGAAAAGTGCATTTTATAGTTCATCGCTTCTTTGTTTCTGAACTCTATATTTACATTGTACCAACGTCCCAAATTCTGCATAATATCTTTAAGGGTGGTGTCATCAAAGTAGAAATAGCCATCTTTCCAGTAGACATAAGAATCCAGGTCAACTTCGGTAAGAATGAAATTTCCGTCTGGTTGTAAGTGTGCGTCTTCTCCCGGATAAAGTCTGGTGAAGGCACCGCCTTGGGTATTACTGACTTCTACTTTACCGTTGATAAGTACGACATGAGTATCTTCCGGAGTATAACTGCGTATGTTGAATTCCGTACCTAAAACTCGTGTTTGAACAGTTCTGGTTTTCACAATGAAAGGACGTTTGGCATCTTTGGCTACTTTAAAATATGCCTCACCTTCTAATGATACTATACGTTCATTGCCGATAAACGCTGTTGGGTACACAAAATTAGTATTGGCGTTCAGCCAGACTTCGGTTCCGTCACATAGTACAACTTTAAAGTTCTCCCCCCGTGGGATGGTTAGTACATGTGTCTGTGTAATGGTTGAGACAACTTGTCTATAGTCTAATTCTTTCTTTTCGGATTGGGCGGCAATAGCTTTAGGCAGAATCTGACTATTTGACTGTTTTTGATCTAATACAACCTTTTCTCCGTTATTTTCTTGCAAGGTAATATGCTGAGGTGTTGTATCGGCAGTGAATACAGTAATAGGAGCAGCAGGAGGATTCGTTACACTATTGATGAAATAATAAGCTCCGAATATAATGGCAATCATGGCAGCAATCCCAATCCCTGTTTTCCACCGGATAGACCGCATCTTTACTGTGTGATGTTTCTGCTTGAACCGTCCCAGTTCAATTTCCACATCAGGCAACTCAATTCCTCTTTTATGTTGCAAAAAAAGGCTGCTATCCATAATATCGCGACAGGCTTGCAAGCCTTCTTCATCTTCGAGTATTTCTTGAAGCTGTCGATCGCTTATTTCTGTAGAGCACTCCATTATATCGAGTGCTTTCTTTACAGATTCTTCCGTGCTATTTATATTGTCAATATTCTTATTCATTGTTGTTGAGACTATATCAATCTTGTTTATACTACGTTTGATCAATTATATATAGACACCCTATTTATGATTTTTTTGCACATTCCTCACGAATTACCTGTAATGCTTTTACAATATGTTTCCTTACTGCGCTGACACTGATATTCAGATCTTCAGCCACTTCCTGATACTTTTTACGCTGGATATAACATTCTTCCAGAATATGTCTTGTATGTGGAGTCAGCTTTTCCATCGCCCGGCTGATAGATAACATCCTTTCATCTTGCTCCTGATATTCTGTTTCGACATAAGTTTTTGTCAGTTCGGAATATAGCTGTATGTATTGCTCATGTATATTTTGATAGCGTAAGAAATCAATGCTTTTGTTGCGGACATACACGTATAAATAAGATTTTGCTGTAGCTTTATCTATTTTCGCATAGTTATTCCATATGAATTCGAAGGCATCACTGACGATATCTTTACTAGCCTCCATATTATTTATTAAATGAAATGCATAATAATAAAGTTGAGGATAATACTCTTTAAAAAGATAATCGAAATCTGCTTTGTCTTCCACTTGATTTGAATGTGTTGAATAGTAAATAAATTGCGTTGCAAATAAACAAATAATAATTGAGAAATGCAAAATGGCTTTTATTTTATATTTATTGTATCTTTGTAGCATCATTCTTTTCTTATACATTGAGGTTATAATTAATGGAGAGCATCTTAATAACAGGAGCAAGCGGATTTATAGGAAGTTTTATTGTCGAAGAGGCATTAAAACGAAAGTTTGGTGTGTGGGCGGGGATTCGTCCCACCAGCAGCAAAAAGTACTTGAAGAACCGGAAGATCCACTTTCTGGAACTGGACTTTGCCCATCCCAATGAATTGCGTGCCCAACTCTCCGGACATAAAGGAACCTATAATAAGTTTGATTATATCATCCATTGTGCGGGAGTCACGAAATGTCCGGATAAGAATACTTTTGATTATGTGAATTATCTCCAGACCAAATACTTTATTGATACCCTGAAAGCGTTGAATATGGTTCCGAAGCAATTCATCTATATCAGTACGCTGAGTGTATTCGGACCTGTACGCGAAAAAGATTATTCGCCGATAGAAGCCGGTGATGTCCCGATGCCAAATACTGCTTATGGTCTTAGCAAGCTTAAGGCTGAACTTTATATTCAGAGTATTCCCGGTTTCCCTTATGTTATTTATCGCCCTACAGGAGTTTACGGTCCTCGTGAACTGGATTATTTCCTGATGGCGAAGTCCATCCGGCAGCATGTTGACTTCTCTGTCGGCTTCCGGCGGCAGGACCTGACTTTTGTTTATGTAAAAGACATTGTGCAGGCCATCTTTTTAGGAATAGAAAAAAAAGTGACTAGAAGAGCCTATTTTCTGACTGACGGGAAGGTGTATAATAGTCGTGTATTTTCGGACTTAATACAAAAAGAACTGGGTAATCCGTTTGTTATTCATGTGAAATGTCCATTAATTGTGCTAAAAGTTATATCTTTGCTCGCTGAATTCATTGCAACACGTTCCGGCAAGAGCAGTACGCTGAATTCTGATAAATATAAAATAATGAAACAACGTAACTGGCAATGTGATATAACCCCTGCCATTAATGAGTTAGGGTATGCTCCCGAATATGACTTGGAGAAGGGAGTCCGTGAAACCATTGACTGGTATAAAAACGAAGGATGGCTTTAGACTTATTTAAGCGAGTGGAAACCCGGAAGGGGTTGTTTGCTGTGGAGAAGATAACATTGATTTATAATCTGTTGACCTCCATTTTGATTCTGTTCCTGTTTCAGCGAATGGATCATCCATGGCACATGTTGCTGGATAGGGCGATGATTGCTGCAATGACTTTTCTGCTGATGTATCTTTATCGGCTGGCTCCTTGCAAGTTTTCGGCGTTTGTACGTGTTGCTATTCAGATGAGCCTGCTTTCCTACTGGTATCCGGATACGTTTGAGTTTAACCGGTTCTTTCCGAATCTCGACCATGTGTTTGCCATAACCGAGCAGTTTATCTTCAATGGGCAACCTGCTATCTGGTTCTGTCATACATTCCCGCATCTTTTGGTCAGTGAAGCATTCAATATGGGATATTTCTTTTATTATCCGATGATGCTCATTGTGACGGTGTTTTATTTTATCTATAAGTTTGAATGGTTTGAGAAGATGTCGTTTGTACTGGTAACTTCTTTCTTTATCTATTATCTGATTTATATTTTTGTTCCGGTAGCAGGGCCGCAGTTCTACTTCCCGGCTATAGGTTTTGATAATGTATCTAAAGGAATTTTCCCGGCTATCGGCGATTATTTCAATAACAATCAGGAGTTACTTCCCGGTCCGGGCTATCAACATGGCTTCTTTTACAGTTTGGTAGAAGGTTCGCAGCAAGTGGGAGAGCGTCCTACGGCAGCTTTCCCCAGTTCGCATGTCGGTATTTCTACCATTCTTATGATTATGGCATGGCGTGGAAGTAAGAAGTTGTTTGCCTGTCTGATCCCTTTCTATATGCTGCTTTGCGGGGCTACCGTGTATATTCAGGCACACTACGTTATCGATGCGATCGTAGGTTTCTTCTCTGCATTCTTGTTGTATGTTGTGGCGACGTGGATGTTCAAGAAGTGGTTTGCGCAGCCGATGTTTAAGTAAAACTAATCTAAAAGAGAATTTACTTTTTCAGGAATTGTTTCGAATATCCGGAACAATTCTTCTTTCGTTTCTGCCCGCAACATGGCAATACGAGTCTCTTTAAAATTAGGAATCCCTTTGAACAACGGACTGGCAGCCAAGTGGCGGCGCACGTGCAAGATGCCCCTGCATTCATCAAGCAGATTCACACTGTCAATCACTTCCTGGCGAAGTACCTCCATACACCATTCAAAGCTGAGTGGCGGCAATTCCTCCCCCGTTTCCAGATAATGCTTTACTTCCTTGAATATCCAGGGACGTCCGAAGCTGGCACGACCGATCATGACGGCATCTACTCCGTAGCGGTCAAAACACTCCTTGCAGCGTTGGGGCGTTGTCACATCTCCGTTGCCAATGATAGGAATGTGCATCCTTTGATTGTTCTTTACTTCTCCGATCAGTGTCCAGTCCGCTTCTCCGGTGTACATCTGCGCACGGGTTCTACCGTGAATGGTCAGTGCGGCAATGCCGCAATCCTGTAGTTGTTCTGCCAGATCTACAATGATTTTATTGTTGGCGTCCCATCCCAAACGGGTTTTTACTGTGACAGGTATTTTGACTGCGTCCACTACGGCACGGGTAATTTCCAGCATCTTCGGAATATTTTGCAGCATTCCTGCTCCTGCTCCTTTTCCTGCTACTCTCTTCACGGGGCAGCCGAAGTTTATGTCGAGAATATCGGGCTGCGCCTGCTCTACGATCTTCGCAGCTTCGACCATCGTTTCCGTATCTTTACCATAAATCTGAATAGCTACAGGGCGTTCTTCATCGCTGATACTCAGCTTCTGTGCAGTCTTGCTGACAGAGCGTATCAGTGCATCGCTCGATACAAATTCAGTATATACCATGTCAGCTCCGAACTTTTTGCACATCAGGCGGAAAGCTGGATCTGTTACGTCTTCCATTGGGGCGAGAAGGATGGGATGTTTTCCCAGGTCTATATGGTCTATTTTCATGTATATGATGAACTAAATGATTATTTCGCTGCAAAAATACGGAAAAAAGCCTACTTTTGCCTTTAATCACATACTTAACAATAATAGAATTATGAAAAAAGCTGTATTGGCAGTGTACTCGTATTGCTTATTTATGGTTCTTATTAGTTGCCTTATATTTTTGTTTAGGATGGCTGGGCACTCCGGGGTAAAGCCTTTCAATCGTTCCAGCTTGTAGCATTCTCGGAATAATTTTATTAACAAGATATTGCAATTTCTTTTGAGTATTTATAGCAATTTCTTCCATTGTTACGTAATCTTGCGCTATAGTAATTATCTGTGCTTGCAAATCTTCAAAACTTAATCTCTTTTTTGTTTGTCCTGAGCTCTCAACCTTTCCTTCTGAGCTCTCAACCTTTCTCTCTGAGCTCTCAACCTTTCCTTCTGAGCTCTCAACCTTTCTCTCTGAGCAGCTTTCTGAGATTCTAACTTTTCCTTCTGGCTCATTAACATGATATTTTGTTCCTCTTCCATTTCCTTTTGAAACTAAGAACCCCTCATTACAAAGCTTCTTCAGCATCTTTGTAATGTCCGAACGATGTTGGGGGACAATATATTGCAGTTGGCTGTTACTAATTTCGTTTTCGCTATAACAAGTCACTAAAGCTGTTAGCTCATCTTGTGACAAGCTCTCAACCTTTCCATCAAATAGTTCCTTTAGTTTAATTACCGCATCATCCGGTAATAAGCTGATCATAGGTAGGGTTAATTCTACTTTGTCAGGTCGATTGAATTCTTCAACATATGGTTTCTGCCAGTTAGCTTCTCTCCAGCCTTTTATTATCTTATTTACTCCACTTCCCGCTTTCTCTGAAAAGCCGATCAGCATAAACATTTTCTGTAGCGCCTTATTGCGACATACACTATCTCCTCCTTGATAATATTGTGCTTTGCTGACAAGCATTGTTCCGGGGTTTTTGAAACGATATTTATCGACCCATTGTTCAACGACAATATTTCCTTCTTCTGAGAAGTCGCAGTGAATAAGAGCATTGATAAATGCCTCACGTACTGCGATATGGGTAGGCGTTTCGTCAATGCGTATTCCATTTTTTATTTGAAAAGGTTTTGGCAATATGGCTGTCAGTTTGGGATATACTTTACGGTAGAACTGAAAAAGGTTGGCTTCCCAAGTGCCGTCCGGACAGATACGGTCTGACCATCTGAGAGAAATATCCGTTTCCAGATGCTCTCTATAATCCGGGAAATAGTTTGGCGCACATTCCGGATCTGTGATGCTTTCTGTTTTCCCGAACATGAGAATTCCAGCCAATGTGAATCCTTCTTCTTTGGTATGTCGGTCTCTGCGGTATGCTTCCAGTTTGGTTAAGAAGTCCAGATCATCTAAGCTAAGCCATGGGTGGGATGGCTTAAGGTTAGCAAAAAGTCGCCTGTATTGAATCAGTGTCTCTTTGTCAATATCGTCCATAGAATAATTGGACAGAATTCTTGAATCGCGTGGATGGCTTTCGTCTGAATCTGCAATCATGCGTCTGACTTCTGCATCCGTACATTTATAGTCACCTTCGTGATTACGCTTAAATGTATGTCCGCCAAAAGGATTTTTGGTTCTGTAGATAGGACGTTGTGTGCGACTTGCCCGGGGGACGTAAATCAGAAGAAGCCTTTTACCTTTATAAGATCCTTCATACAAATCTTTGTCCACAAGAAGGTTTTCATTTATACAATCCGGGTTGTTTGCTTGGTTCCAAAAGTCTTTTTTGTATTGGCCGATTTGCTCTTTGGTCAGTCCTTCAATGATAAACTGTTGCTTGTGTTCTTTGACACCTAGTACGATAATTCCCCCATCTGTATTGGCGAAAGAAGAATAAGTATCCCATAAACTATTAGGAAGACCATCTTTGGCTATCTTAAACTCTAAGTCTACAGTCTCCTCCTTCTGTATCAATGAGTCTATATAGTCAATAAAATCCCATTCTTCCAGATCGTTTAGTATGATAGGTTTCTTATGATCCATTTTTCTTTCTACTTGATTTTCTGCAAAAATACGTATTAATTCGTACCTTTGTACCCTCCTATCACATTTAAATGATTATCAGGTAGTAAAATGAATATAAAAGATTTTGAAATAATGGCGCCTGTCGGTTCGCGTGAATCCCTTGCGGCAGCCATTCAGGCTGGAGCCGATTCTATCTATTTTGGTATAGAAAACCTTAACATGCGTGCCCGTTCTGCCAATACGTTTACCGTTGATGACTTGCGTGAGATAGCTCAGACGTGTGATGAACATGGAATGAAAAGCTATCTGACCGTTAATACCATTATCTATGATAAGGATATTCCTTTGATGCGTACCATCGTGGATGCGGCTAAAGCGGCAGGAATATCAGCGGTGATTGCTGCCGATGTAGCGGTAATGAACTATGCCCGTCAGATCGGTCAGGAAGTACACCTGTCTACTCAATTGAATATATCGAATGCGGAAGCCTTGAAGTTCTACGCTCAGTTTGCCGATGTCGTAGTGCTGGCCCGTGAGTTGAATCTGGAACAGGTGGCCGAGATTTATCGTCAGATTCGGGAAGAGAATATCTGCGGTCCGAGCGGAGAGCAGATTCGTATTGAAATGTTCTGTCACGGTGCCTTGTGCATGGCAGTCTCCGGTAAGTGCTATTTGTCTCTGCACGAAATGAATCACTCGGCCAATCGGGGTGCCTGTATGCAGGTATGCCGCCGTTCTTATACGGTTCGCGATAAGGAGACGGATGTGGAACTGGATATCGACAATGAATATATCATGTCACCGAAAGACTTGAAGACCATTCATTTTATGAATAAGATGATGGATGCGGGTGTGCGTGTATTCAAGATTGAGGGACGTGCCCGCGGTCCTGAGTATGTGCGTACGGTGGTGGAATGTTATAAAGAAGCGATAAAGGCCTATCTGGATGATACGTTTACAGACGAAAAGATTGCCGCTTGGGATGAACGTCTGAAGGCAGTCTTTAACCGTGGCTTTTGGGATGGCTACTATCTGGGACAACGCTTGGGCGAATGGACACGGAATTATGGTTCGGCCGCTACGGAACGTAAAATCTATGTGGGCAAAGGTATCAAATACTTCTCCAATATCGGTGTCTCTGAGTTCTTGGTAGAAGCTGCCGAAGTCAGTGTAGGTGACAAGCTGCTGATAACGGGACCTACCACCGGCGCAGTCTTTATGACACTGGACGAAGCGCGTGTCGATCTGAAGCCGGTAGAGACGGTAAAGAAAGGTCAGCGTTTCTCAATGAAATCAGAGAAGATACGTCCCAGCGACAAATTATATAAATTGGTATCTACCGAAGAATTGAAGAAATTCAAGGGACTTGATGTAGAACAGAAAAGAGGATAAACGATGAGCCAGTATATCTACGAATTGGAGATGAAGGTGCGTGATTACGAATGTGACCTTCAGGGGATTGTCAACAATGCCAATTATCAGCATTATCTGGAGCATACCCGCCACGAGTTTCTGACCTCGGTAGGTGTTAGTTTTGCGGCGTTGCATGAACAGGGAGTCGATCCGGTAGTGGCACGTATCAATATGGCTTTCAAGACTCCGTTGAAGAGTGGGGATGAGTTTGTCTCCAAACTGTATATGAAGAAAGAAGGCATCAAATACGTATTCTATCAGGATATCTTCCGCAAAAGCGATCAGAAAGTAGTAGTGAAATCCACTGTTGAGACGGTATGTGTGGTAAACGGACGTTTAAGTAACAGCGAATTGTTCGACAATGTCTTTGCTCCATACCTGAAATGACCGATAACGAACAAGAACAAATATATAGCATCGCTCTGACAATGGTGCCCGGTATCGGGCACATTGGAGCGAAACGTCTGGTAGAGGGCATGAAGAGTGCCACCGATGTGTTCCGCTTCCGGAAAGAACTGGCGCAGCGATTATCCGGAGTACATGAACGGGTGTCGGGTGCACTGGACTGTCCGTCAATTATTGCCCGTGCCGAACAGGAACTTGTATTCCTGCAAAAGAATCATATCCAGTGCCTGACTTTTCATGATGAGGCGTATCCTTCCCGCTTGCGGGAGTGTGAAGACGCTCCTGTTGTACTGTTCTATAAGGGAAATGCCGATTTGAACGCTCTCCATATCATTAATATGGTGGGTACCCGCCACGCTACTGATTACGGTACACAACTCTGTACTACTTTCCTCCGTGACTTAAAAGCTTTGTGTCCTGACGTATTAGTTGTCAGCGGCCTTGCTTACGGCATTGATATCAATGCCCACCGGAGTGCATTGGACAATGACTTGCCTACAGTCGGCGTGTTAGCTCACGGACTGGACCGTATTTACCCTTCTCTTCATCGTAAGACAGCCGTTGAAATGCTTGATAAAGGCGGATTGCTGACAGAGTTTCCTGTCGGTACAACACCGGATAAACACAATTTTATCAGTCGCAACCGTATTGTGGCCGGTATGTGTGATGCTACGATTGTGGTAGAATCGGCTGCCAAAGGCGGCTCTCTGATCACAGCCGAGCTTGCGGAAAGCTATCACCGCGACTGTTTCGCCTTCCCCGGTCGTGTGACCGATGAATATTCAAAAGGATGTAACCAACTGATCCGTGACAGTAAAGCATCCCTTCTGTTGTCTGCCGAAGACTTGGTGGAGGCGATGGGATGGACGTTGGATTCACATCCGGCAAAGGTAGAGAATGTACAGCGCAGCCTGTTTCTGGAACTGACAGAAGAGGAGCAAAAGGTAGTCCATACGTTGGAAAAACAAGGAAACTTACAGATTAATACCTTAGTGGTAGAGACAGATATTCCCGTACATAAAATGAGTGCAATTCTCTTTGAACTGGAAATGAAGGGAGCCGTACGGGTATTGGCAGGAGGAGTTTATCAATTATTATAAATCTAATGACCAATCTAAAACAATTTGAAATGAAACGACATTTTTGGGCATTCATGGCAATAGTATGCCTGTTAGCCGTCCAGAACACACAAGGACAACAAATGGTTCCTGCACAGAAAATCTCCGCAACACCTGCCGCCGGCGCACAAATGACTCTTGCGCAAGCTGATGGGATTGCTTTTCGTGAACTTTCTTTTCCGGAGGCTTTAAAAAGAGCGGAGGTGGAAGACAAACTTCTTTTTGTCGACTGCTTCACGACTTGGTGCGGTCCTTGCAAGAGGTTATCCAAAGTGGTTTTTAAAGATTCCTTGGTTGCCGATTATTTTAACCGTCATTTTGTGAATCTGAAGATGGACATGGAGAAAGGTGAAGGAGTGGAACTCAGAAAGAAATATGGGGTACACGCATATCCTACCCTTCTTTTCATTAATTCAAGCGGTGAGGTCGTATACCGACTGGTAGGTGCTGAGGATGCTCCTGAATTGCTGAAGAAAGTGAAACTGGGTGTAGAGTCCGGTGGACTTTCGGGACTTAAGAAACGTTATGAAGCTGGTGACCGTGATTTGGCTTTTATCTGCGGATATATCAATGCGCTTTCTGCTGCCAACCGTGAACAGGAGGCAGGAAAGGTGGCAGCTGATTTCTTGCAGGGAAGTGAGCAGAAAATGCTGGAAGATGAAGATTACTTCTTGGTATTCTATTACTATGTGCATGATGTCAACTCTTCCGCATTTCAGTATGCGGTAAACCATAAGAAAGAAATTACTGATAAATTTCCCCGTCAGGCCGCTTCTCTCGACCGCAGACTGCTCGAAGACTGGATAGCCGGTTCATATGCCTACCTGAAAGTGGACGAGTCCAATCACTGTACATTTGATGAGCAGGGACTGGATGCCTACGTGGCGAAGATGAAACAGATGAATGTGGCGGAAGCTGACATGATAGGCGAGAGTCTGCGCCTCAGCAGAGACGGTATAATGAAGCAATGGGATTCATTTGTGAAACGTGGCGATAAGATACTTGCTTCGCACACCATTTTGGGTGACGAAGGGCATTTATTGCAATGGGTGAACTGGCTCAATAAGGAATGTGCAGATATGTCATTGCGTGAGAAAGCTGCTCAGTGGTGTGATAAAGCCTGCGAAGAATTGATAAAGAAGAATGAGGAGATCAAAAAGAACTTGCCTCCCGGAGCTATTCCGGCCATCTCCATGGTAGACCATAAAGGGCAGTTACTACAAGTGGCAGAGAAGCTGAGAAAACTGATGCAACAAAGTTGAGACCCTGTAGGGATTCATAAATAAGAGGTTGTGCCAAAACTCCCCTTTTAACGAAATCATCCTCGCTACAACTATCTTTGTGGCGAGGATGGATTTTTAATTAATATTCCCGTATTTCATTCTTATAGATTTTTACTTCTACCAGCTTTTGGGCGTTTACATCCGAGACCCAAAGAGTGTTTTGGTCTACCAGCAGCTTCTCGGGTTTCTTAAAAGTATATCCTTTGACGGACTTAAAACTGTTTTCCCAGTTCCCTTTGGTTCGGTCATAGATAAATAGAGACCCGTTTTGGGCAGATAGAATCATTCGATTTTCATGCAACGCGATGCCGCAGGGATTGAAGCTCAGAGGGAGCGTTTTTTCTGTGTCAATCAGTATCTTCTGATCTCCTTTTTCTATCAGTGTGGTGTCGATGGCTTGAATTTTCTGATTGCCGTATTGCCCGAAATCAGCAAGATAAACGATACCGGTGGAATCCTGCACCATCTGATGAGAATGGAAACCGTTATTCACATCCATTCCATCTCCTTTACTGCGGCAATAGAAAGGAACTTTCTGATAATTCTCCAAAGTTACGTCAGCTTCCCGGTAGACTAACAGATTCTTTTTGGTACGAATCATGATATTTCCGTCCGGTGTGATAGCCATAGCGTGAGAGTGTACCATCTGATTGATTCCGTCTCCCCAGTTACCTGTGCCGATGCGTGTGATGAACTCCAGCGTCCGTACATCGAATACATCTATTCGGGAACTTATGTTTGCAAGGTACAGCCGGTTACCGGATATTCCGATCGCTTCAATCTTATCCGGAAACTTCTGTTCTGCCTCTTTATATTTCCAGCTTTTGAGCGAAGCCAGATGTCGGTTCTTGTTCCGGTCATAAAGTTCCAGACTAAAAGCTCCGCTTTGAATATTGGCTACAAAAAGAGTATCTCCTTTTATGTAAGTAGGTCCGGGGGTGAATTGACCTTCAGCCAAGGCGAAGTCTGTGGCGGATAACTGTCGTGCCGCTTCGTATGAATAGTAATAATAGCTTGTATATGGCTCTGCGGGTTTTGTAGCCGAGCGGACTTCCGGGTTTTCTTCTTCCGAGCAACTACCTGTGATTAATGCCATTAGTAACAGACATCCGGTATATAATTTTTCTTTTCTCATGTCTTCTTCTTTTTTAATTCAACTTTTCTACAGGGATTCCCGTTACTGTATGTGCATTCCGGTCTACTATGAACAATGTCTGCCGTGCCATTGACATCTTTTCCACGTTACTGAAGGTGTGTCCTTCGACAGTTGTGTAATCCTTAATCACAGTCCCTGTCTCCGGATTGACTTCGGCCAGGGCGATAGGCTGATTCTTGTCTGTAGCAAAGGAGACGAACATTCGTTTGCCGATAAATGCAATGTCGTACGGCGAATAAGAGGTCAGATTAATGGACCCGTTGGGCTTTCCATTCCACCTGTTCGCGCATTGCCTGAAGGTCGAATACATAAATCTTCTTATTTCCCTGGTGGGTGGTATAAAGTAACCCGTCGTTGCCGATTGTCTGCCCGTAAGTACCCATTGCCTCTCCCATATTCGATGTCCGGCAATAATTGGGCACATTTTTGAAGCTTTTTCCGGGGACAATATCGTCTTCGATAAATACACATACCCGTTTCTTATCTCGGATAAACACGCATCCCCGGTGTACCAGTACATCGAAAGCATGAACCGTTTGGTTGCTTCCTTCTCCCCAAGAGCCTGTGCCGATGGTTGCCACCAGTTCAAAAGTCTTTTCATCAAAAATATCAGTCCGGCTTTGTTCGTTTGTAACGTAAATCTTACCGTGGGCTACGGTCACGCCGTTCGGTGTTGCGGCAAATCCCTTTGTTGCCCCTCCTTCCGTCCACTCTTTCAGGCTTTTTATGTGCGTCAGTTTGCCGTTCTGCTCTTCCAGAATCTCCAGACTGAAATTTCCGCTGGCATTGTTCACGATGTAGATTCGGTTGCCATATACACAGACATCCTTGGGCGCAAAAGTCGATTCCGTGGCTTGGGGAATATCTTTGTAGGTGATGATGCAGGAGAGTGGTGTTCCTTGCGCAGTATCCTCATCCTCTTCTTTCAATATCGGTGATAGTCCACCGTCGATTGCATCCAGTTCAGGGTCTTCGATGATGTATCGGGAAGCGTTGTATTTTGAGCTGCCATAAAGTTTGCCATAGCGGCGGGTGTGCATGAATCTTCGTGAGTACACCGGAAGTTTCTTTTCGATGCATAGTTTGTTGTATACGGTGGCGCAGAGGGTAATCCATCCGGTTCCCGTTTGTTCGTAAGTCATGTTTCCGCTGTGCCCGTAGCCGAGGCAATGACCCAACTCGTGAAACGTGGCGCTGGTGTGCGCTCCGTCGTCTGCGTAGTGTTCCAGAAAGCACCATTCGTTGAGTCCATAAGTTTCTCCGCCTCCCAGTCCGTCTACGGTTGTCACTTTCCCGATAACGAAGCCGGAGTGGTTGATTACTTTTTTGAGGAGCATATCGATGTCAATAACAGTTTTGTTGGCGTCACTATGCAGTTTGCCTCTGTATTTTTCCAGTTCTTCGGCAAATTCCTTTGACGAGAACATATAGCCGTAGTTCAGCATCATTGCTACCGCTTCCCGGGCGTGAGCCGGATAAAGTGGATAGGCCCATGAACCGGTCTGACTATAGGCGGAGAAACGTACGTTGTATTTGGACTTGGTGGAAAGCAGTTTTTGATAGTATTTGTCATTACATTCTATTTCCAGTTTGAAGTCGGCTGCGGACAGGTGTGGATTTGCCATAATCTGGATTTCTTTTCCTGAACGGGTGATGTAACGCTTGCTTTGCGTCAGCATCGGCAGTTCCTTATGAAATTCAGTGAAAGCTGGGAGCACATCGAACTTTGCCAGTTGGAATGCTTCTTCATATCCGCTGATGGTTGCCCACACAGTCACCTCCTTGACAGGACGGGGCGAATAGAAACGGATAAATAACTCTTGCTGCTCGGTGATGCTGACTTGCAGGGGCTGGTTTACTCTGAATCCCCGCTGGGTGTTATTGAATAGAATCGTGGCAGGCTCATCATCCTGAAGCATTAATTTGAAAACATCCGGAGTCAGGTCTTTCTCTGCTATCCGGATTATTCCATACGGGTTCTCTGTTGTTTCGCTGTCTGTGTCTGCCGGCGTTTCTATTAAGTCGTCTTTGGTGCAGCTTTGCACTCCCCATATACAGAAAATAAGAAAATAGGTGAAACGAAAGATTCTGTGGAATATCATATTTCTTTTTTTAGTTTGCGGGCGGCAAAGGTATAAAAAAAATGTTTATCACCATTCATCCTGCTTTTTTTCCCTTATCTTAGTGGCGTAATAAAAAACAAACAACTATGAATCAAACACGTTGTATCGTAATTTTGTCTATTCTTGCTCTTTTTGTAGCAAGCGTATCTGTTGCCGGAAATATCTCTTTGCCGGATGCTTCTCAAAAGGTTTTTGAAGGAAAACCATGTATTAACTCTCCCCGGGCGATTGGCAATTATCCTGCCAGTCCTTTCCTCTTTTATATTCCTACTACCGGTCAGCGGCCGATGGAATGGAGTGCGGAGAAACTTCCGAAAGGATTGAAACTGGATTCGAAAACAGGGATTATCACAGGATCAGTAGCTTCTAAAGGTGAATATACCGTCACTCTTAAAGCTAAGAACGCATTGGGGACCAGTACGGAAAAGCTCGTGATCCGCATTGGTGATGACCTGTTGCTGACTCCTCCCATGGGTTGGAACAGTTGGAATACTTTCGGGCGACATCTCACCGAAGAGTTGGTTTTGCAAACTGCGGATGCGCTGGTAGCCAACGGAATGCGGGATTTAGGCTATTCCTATATTAACATCGACGACTTCTGGCAGTTGCCCGAACGGGGAGCTGACGGACATTTGCAGATTAATAAAGATAAGTTCCCGCGTGGAATAAAGTATGTGGCAGATTATCTGCACGAGCGCGGTTTCAAACTCGGAATTTATTCGGATGCAGCCGATAAGACTTGTGGCGGTGTATGCGGCAGTTACGGCTACGAAGAAGTGGATGCGAAAGATTTCGCTTCGTGGGGTGTCGATTTGTTGAAGTATGATTATTGCAATGCTCCTGTCGACCGGGTGGAGGCTATGGAGCGCTATGCAAAGATGGGAAAGGCGTTGCGTGCTACGGGACGTTCCATCGTGTTCTCCATTTGTGAGTGGGGACAGCGCGAACCTTGGAAATGGGCAAAGCAGGTAGGCGGACATTTGTGGCGCGTTTCGGGAGATATAGGCGATGTCTGGAACCGGGAAGCCAACAAGTTGGGCGGGCTTCGTGGTATCCTGAATATTCTTGAAATCAATGCTCCTTTGAGTGAATATGGCGGTCCTTCCGGTTGGAATGATCCGGATATGCTGGTAGTTGGTATCGGTGGTAAGAGTATGAGTATCGGATATGAATCGGAAGGTTGCACCCACGAACAGTATAAGTCTCATTTTGCATTATGGTGTATGATGGCTTCTCCATTACTTTGCGGAAATGACGTGCGAAGTATGAATGACAGTACATTGCAGGTTCTGTTGGATAGGGACCTGATTGCTATCAACCAGGATGTGTTGGGCAAGCAGGCGGAGCGCAGCATCCGTGCAGATCATTATGATATTTGGGTAAAGCCGTTGGCTGACGGTCGCAAAGCGGTAGCTTGTTTTAACCGGGCGGATACTCCACGTACTATAGAATTAAATTCAAAAACGGTGGAAGACCTGTCTTTGGAGCAGGTGTATAGTCTTGACAGCCGTTCTATGGAAAATGCTGCGAATAACATAATGGTGGACTTGGCGCCTTACCAATGCAAGGTTTATATCTGTGGAAAGCCGAAAAAATAGTCAATGACAGTACTGGAATGACAGTAATAAATCTCTGAGGTAAAATAAAGAAAGGTTGGGGCATAAAAAAAGGAGCAACGCCTTGCTCCAACCTTTGTTAACCTTAAATCTAATACTATGAAAAAAATCACATGACAAATGTAAGTCTTCTTGCTATTCCTTCCAAATAATATTCTTGTATTTGCGTCTCTTTTGATTTCTTTCACGGATTTTCACTGTTATCGCACACAATGGGTCTGAATTGAGGAATCTCAGCCTTTTTATTAACTAACAAGTTTGTTACTAACAAAGTTGTTAGTAACAAACTTGTTAGTCATTGACGATGCAATCCTTGCTTATGTGCCAGTACTCCAGTTCTTTAATTTGTTATTAACGCTCGAAGGTCTTGAGGACTTGACAAAGGCTTTTTTATGTTGTATATTTGTAGTCGTAATAACAACAATAAAACTCAAATCAAAACTTAGAAACGAATGAGAGGAATCTTATCTTTTGCTGCACTGGCTGCGATGTACTTCCCCGGATGTACAACGAGTAAAAATGCGGTGCATTGTCTCAGCCGATGGATTAAAGGTTGTAACCCGTTGGTCAAAGAACTTATACCGACAGGTTACTTGCCGTACAATCATCGGTTTTTGACATCAAAACAGTATAAGATTATAACAAAACATCTAGGAGATCCTTATGAGGATTAGGGCATAAGTAGCCCGGCAATGAGCAAAAGGCTGCAAACTTTTACGGAGTTTGCAGCCTTTTTTGTTGCATAAATTCAAGAAAAAGAGATTTGAAAGGCGTATCGGTGTTTTTAATAAACTTGGGAACCGTTTCTAATAAACGATGAAAGAATTTATTAGAAACTCAAATACGGTTTTAGTATACAGTGTCTATGTTTTTCATTGTGGGTAAATCGGGAGAAGGCAGTATCGTATTCATTGGATTAGTATATTGGTAAATTTGCATGACTATTTTTACCTTTCTCTCATAGACCGTTTTGTATGACAAAGTATCATGTCGCTTTTTCGTTGGTTATACTATAATGCAGCTAATTTGTACGTAATTCTATTTGAGCAAACAGAATAATTCGTTTATTCGCATATGATAAATACCGAAATGAGTATTATTGCTCTATTATATATATGTATATTCGGTTTTCTAAAATTATAAAGCTATGAGAAAGCACACTTTTCTATTTATTATCTTTTTGTATGTTGGCATCTGCATACAGGTTAAGGCAACAGATCAAAGAGGGGAATATCTCGTCATAGGTAAAGATACATTGGAAATGTTTACTTGACCATTGGGAGATAGTGAGACTCTGAGTAAGCAGGTAAAGAATTGTATTTCGAAGCGCTCCTTCTCTACTGATTGCGGGCGGGGGTATGTCGGTATATGGAGACTGGAAACCGACAGACTCTATTTGGAGAAACAGCAATGAACGCACTTTGGAAAAAAAATATTCATCTGTATAGTCGATTGAAAATAAGCGAATTACTTTAGGATATTTACTGCTTTAAAGCCATTGAAAGGAGACACAAGGGGGACTAAAGGGGACTGGACGGTTTGCGCCCTGTTATATCTTTGCAGAGTCATTCAGACAAAACGGAATGGCAAACAGATAACCTTTATTTTTTTAACCATTTAAACTTTAACAATTATGGCTTTAGAGTATGTAGTAACAAAAAGAGTGTTCGGTTTTGACAAGGACAAAAACGAAAAGTATGTAGCAAAGTCGGTTCGTTCCGGCAGAGTAAGTTTTTCCAAGATGTGTGGCAAGGTGAGCCGTCTTTGTGGAGTTCACCGCAAAGTTGTGGATCTGGTCGTCAGCGGTCTTGTCGATATGATGGCGGAGGACATTGACGACGGAAAGAGTGTTCAGATGGGTGAGTTCGGCATCTTCAGCCCTACCATTCGCGCTAAGAGTGCGGATGACGAGAAGGAAGTATCATCCAGGGAAAACGCATTATACTTTTTCTTTTATCTTTTATACATTTATCTTACATGA
>ERZ791630.241-NODE-241-length-43701-cov-91.9142_pt1 | contig 43701 bp, 58 predicted proteins | sample MGYA00510264_ERZ791630 | MGnify/ENA primary metagenome ERZ791630 (study PRJEB30046, sample SAMN00715150) | human gut metagenome | study: EMG produced TPA metagenomics assembly of the A metagenome-wide association study of gut microbiota in type 2... | reverse complement strand
ACCTTTGGTGCTGTGTCTTTTCTTTTCCGGGGGCTGTACTGTCCCTGCTTAACGGGTGAAGCTGCCGCCTCCGAGCGTGAGTTTGTTTCCATATTAATCCTGTTTTTATTTATTCGGTAAAGGCATCTGCATGAAGAATGTCTGCATAATCTATTCTTAATGTTATCGTACGTCCTGAAATCTGTTTTTCAGATATTTCTATGGTAAGCACTTTTTCATCAGGAAAAGTAAACTTTTCAAAGACAAAAATATTTCGATAGTTCTTCTTGAAAACAAGATTCTTATTAACTTGCATCAATGGAAGTATTTCTATAGATTGAAAATTAGTAGCCTTTGTTTGTTTTTTATCTTCTATTTTGAAGCGTATTTGGTCTATATCATATCGTATTTTTGTTTTATTAATCATAGAAATATCAATAAAGAAATACTTATCCAGTGTGTAGATATTGTTTAGTACAATTTTCATTAGGTTACTTTTGCTGGAAACATCATAGAATTTATTTTTTGAAATAAACATTCTATGTGCGTAATCATACATTTGTGCTTTGGTTAAATTCACTTCTGGGTTCATATAGCTACGTAAATCAGCATAAGGGATATTAAAGCGAGTGTATGCTTTCGCTAAGTCGCTACTATATACTAGCATATATTGTACGAAAAATCTTTCTGTAACAATGGTGATAACTCCACTGGCTCCTTCTTTTGTGGGCTTTATTCTAAGAGAGTTACCAGTAGGAATATCGCCAACAATATCATTGACCGATATATCAACGTATTTTATATCTTCCATTGCTATAAAATGCGTTGAAACATCTTTGTTGATGTATATAACTTTTAGTTCTTCCGGGTTTTCACCTGCAAATTCGATGTTTTCTCCAATAGGGGTGTTCTGTGCGTTTCCTGTAATTACAGAAACCATTGTGCATAAAGCAAAAAAAATCTTTCTCATATTATTGTTCTTTATCTTTGTTATTTACTAAAAAAACTTGTGTATTATATTTTAATTTGGCTTTGTTCTTTTTGATGTTTTTAGAGAGAGCTTGGGTCGTACTACGGTAAGCATCTTGTAAAGCACCTAAAGCGAATTGTTCTACTCCTTCTGATTGACTATTCATTTGTATTGTTTGACTTCCTATTTGCGAACCAACATCTTTACTTAAATCTCTAAAAGCTGATGAAGGAACAAAGAAACCTTCTTGTCCGTCATTATCATATACAGATAAATCTACTTTCATTTGTTTACCATCAACCATTATAGAGGAAATATTAATGTGTACTCTTTGAGCTTTAAAGCCAGATACATTTCCATATAGGTAAGTGCCTTTAGTTAAAAGAGCGTCATTAATCATTATATCATCTAGAAGCCGTATGCGTACTCTGCTACCATCTGTTACTTTTAAAGTTTCATCTAATATGGCTGTGATTAGTGAAGTTTTTTGTTCTTTCCCTACAGTGTTGAAATATACTTCTGCTGGATTTTTGGCTTTTACAACTTCTATAGCCTTTTCTTTGGGTTTTTCCTCTTGTTTTTTTTGAGGCATTCTAGGACGTGGATTTTGCAATGAATCTATATAAGCCATTTGCATTTTAAACAATTCCATTTCTTCTTGCATTTTAGATTTTTCAGGAGCTTTTCTCGTTTCTACTTGACTTGATTCATCTATAGTAGGGAAACCTTTTATTTGTTGCTCCAATTCCTTTTCTCGGATTCTAGAAGCCTGATTTAAACTGTCAATTTGCCTTATTTCATCATTAGAGTAAAGAGAGCCAGAGCTTTCAATTTCACTAATTTCTTCTTCTTTATCTATAGTTTGTATAGATGAATAATCAGAAGATTTGTTGAAAGCCCCTTTGAGCGATTCAAATTTACTTTTTATCTCTCTTTTTTCTAAATTAGCATCAGGAATATCAAGATTTAATTCTTCCGTTTCTACTAATGTAGTTTCCTCTGCTGGGGCAGAGTTTACCATATCCTTAATTAACCATCCTATTCCTAGGATAAAAGGTAGGATGAGTATAGGAATGATGTACTTGGGCTTTTTAATATCAATCTGTTTCATACGCTATTTATTTAATTTATTATATAAATCTTTTATTCGCAAAGTGTCTTCTGGAGTTAATTTCCCATTCTTTCTTAGTTCATTAATTTCATTTTGCATTTTAATTACTTCTAACAAATCTCCAACTCCTATTTGTTTTTTTTGTAGGCTGCTGTCGATGCTAATTTGTATTTTGTTCTTTTCTTCGTTGAAAACTTGCATTGGTTTTCTCGATGGACGCATTACTATTGATAGAAATGTAACTAAAGAAAGAAATGAAATCGTTATTCCAAACATTGCTTTGCGGTGTATGTCTGCCCATGCTAATAAGCGTTCACAAGCGTTATTAACTCCGAATCTTTGAAATATTTTAGTAAGAAGAATAACTGTAGCTTGTTCGGCTTTAGTCTTGATATTTTCTTTTCTATCATTCTTTTTATGTTTAAACAGTTTCATTAGAAATTCTTTTTTACTTTATAATCTAGGTCTTTATTGAGTATCGTTTTCCAATCTGTGATAATAAGCCCATGAGGATTATTTTCAGTACGTGGGATTTGTCTTACTTTCCCTGTAGTTACAAGTTGCCTTTTTAGAATGGATGTTTCTCGTTCTATACGTTGGATGCCATAGTACTCAAAAGATAGATTATTCATGTCTATCTTGATGCTATCTGTCATAATTGTTACAGTTGCAGAACTTGCTAAAATAGTGTTGAAATATCCTTTTTCTTTTAAGTTGTTATATTGTTTTAATCCACTATCATCAATTAGATACATGGCTTTTTCCATGTTGTATTTTATAAATTCATCGTCTGGTGGTAATGTGAAAAATAAAGTGTGGAATAGATTTATGTGGCTTTTACATTCTACTTCCAAGTTGACTTCTGTACCTGTTTGTTTCACTAGTACAGGTACATCATTATCCAAGACATATATTTTCTTTCTTTCTGCTTTTACTAAAGAGAAACAAAAGGCTAGTACCATACCTGAAATAACTATACTAGTTGCAAAACAACCAATAGATAAAATTCCGGCTAGTTTAATTTTATTTTCTAAGTTTTTAATAATCATGATTATGTGTGTTTAAAAAATTATGAATCTTTTTTACATCGCTGCACTTGCTCCACCTGTGGCAGGAGCTGCTACGGCTTTGGTTGCGATTGCTGCTCCTCCAACCATGCCGCCTACTGCTTGTCCTACTCCAGTTGTACTTACAATCCATGTAGAAACAAAAGGTATTGTAAGCATGGAAAATGCTCCAAGTAATGCTGTGAGAAGGAAGCTATTGACACCTCCAGAAGTCATTCCGACATACATAACAAATGCAGCTTCATTTCTAAGCGCATATTCTAAAATTTCAATTTCTCTTTCTATCCCATATTGCATTACTACTAAAGAAATTGATAGTACTATATATGCAATACATGAATATAAGCTAACACTGACAAAACGAGCTATCCATTGTATATAAGCATCCCGAAATGCTGGTAAAACAGAGAATGCAAAAGCTAGTGGACCAAGAATAACTAATATTCCTGTGAATATAATTTGTAGGAAAAAGACAAAATAGGTACATACTTGCCAAAAAGTAACAACAATAAATTCAATGATATTAAACATTATCATTTTGACCTTAGCGACTACATATACATATAATCCAGCTATCTTATCTCCAATAGCCGAAAAGTCTATACTAAAATCATACCATTTCTTATCCTTAACTTCGTTTTCTGCTCTTTCAACCTCTAATGAAGTATGTAATAACTCTACTGCTACACTATCAATGAGTGCATATCTATTACGAGAAAGTAATTCTACTTCTTCTATCTGGTTCGTAAACATAGCCTTGCTTTGCGCTGTTAATAACTCTCCGGGATAACTGATTAGATTAATAAAAGGAACCCAGAACATAAGAACCAATCCTAGTGCGAATGGACGCAATAATGGAATAATCTCTAATTTTTTATCTCCACTCATCATTTTGAAGCTTTCCACTCCAAAATATAGTAACATAAAGATTGCTGCTAATGCTTGTGCATCCGCAATAAATTCTCCGAATAGGACAGTTGTTTTATCTCTTAGTCCATCAAATAATTCAAATAAGAATTTATCTATTAACTCATTCATGATTCATTATTGTTTTATTTATATTATTCAATCTTGTTATTAGTGAAAGAACCTCTATTAGCTCTTTATCAAAATCTAAATAGGCTTCCCTCTTTTTAGAGTTACTCATGTGTGAATCATGGATTATATCTATGTTCTTTTTTATTCTAGTAACTTCATCAGTTATAACTTCAACGTGTTCTTTATTACCGCCATTAGAAGAATATTCGATAAGTTTTTTATTTATATCATTAAGAATATCATTTCTGCGATTCTTCGTTAAAGTATATTGATAATCAATTTCTTTATCTCCAAATTTGAAGAGTTCCTGCCTATATATGGTATCAACATTATACCCTTCTTTCTCCGTTTCTGATTTATTGTACTCTACGGCTGCCATCATGGGAATTTCTTGTAACTGGAAATTACGTCTATCTTCCTTCCCGTATTTGTCATGTAACCCTAAACCCGGCAAAGGAATTTTAATGCCCAAAACTTTTTTATACCATATCCAGTAATGATAGTATTCCGGTTGTAGTCGTACTCTATCCATAAATTCCATATTATTAAGTACACTCCATTTTCCCTTATCCTTTACTGGCATTTGGGAATAGACATTAGAAGTACCAATAATCAACATTAGGGAAAAAAATAAAAGCACTCTTTTCATATTATCTTTTAGGTTTTACTTTATAATTCTGTAATAAATCATCAACTAATTTCGAACGATTATCTTTGTATTTAAATACTCCCGGAGCTAATGTTTGTAATACTCCATTTCTTTTTGCTGTTTTCATTTGTCGGCATACAGCGTATGCTATACCTCTCATGTTTCTTAGTTCATTAATAACATACTTAAGCAAGTCTATTCTTTGCTTATTATCCATAAGGTTTACATCAGTCCCGACAATAGCGACTTGATAAATATATTGTGTCAAATCCGCAGTACGATTAACTAGTTCTAGCTCTGTTTTTGCTGATACCAATAATAAAGCTGGGTCACCTACAGCAAGTTCAACCATCTGTTTTTGGTATTTTCCAATATCTGCTGCAATATCAGTACAGTAGATAATATCTTTCCCGGTTTTTATGATGGCTTCTACAGATTTTAGGCTATTGTAAAATTTACTTTGGAAAAACTCAATCTGAACCATTTTTTCACTGATTTGCTTTTGTATAAGGCTTATTTGAGCTTCATTATCTTTCACTTTAGAGAAAGAGGTATGTTGCACCTTATGATTAGCTATAAGTGTTTCCATACAGGTTATATCCAAGACTGCCTTTTGCGAATATGCAACTTGGGTTAAAGTGGATGCTGCCACTAAAATAAATAGGATTTTTTTCATGATATTTATCTTTAACGGTTTGTAAGCCATTTGTATTTATCTAGGATATACTTATATAATGGCTGTTGTCCTATGATGTTAAGTATATCTTTTAAGTTTCCTTCCTCGGAGTGATACCCTAGTACCTTATTGACTTGTAAAACCCAATCCATATTTTTTAATTTGGAAGATTTTAGGTCTATTATAAAATTATCCAACCCTGTTTGAAAACTGTCATAAATGATATGATAATATCCAACAGCATCTTTTTCAATTCGTTCTGTGGTAAATGTGAAATATTCGTGTAGAGAAACCTCTACCCCAAATACATTGCCATAGTTTCCTCTTTTTATAAATACTTCATTAAACCGATTACGGTTTTCTTTATTAGGGAGTTGATTTATGGTAAATATTTGCTTTTGATTTACTTCTGTTAGGGATAAAAGATTTGCTATTTCTTGATATTTGTCTATAAATTTACTTTGGTCTAATAGGCATATAATATCGGAGTTGCTAATAATAGAGTTTTTGACCACAGGGTTACTAATTATGTCTTCCAGTTCTTGAGTAACAACCATTGCCATACCCCAAAATTTACGTACCGTTTTATACAAATAGAGTATATAGCCAGCCATCATGGGGCTTGCTATGGCTTTCCATGCTTCTTCAATTATTAATGCCTTTCTGTTCTTTTTTAATCTCATTTTTTGGATAAAAACATCCATAATGATTAAGGTTACTATTGGGAATAGTTCAGGGTCATCTTTAATAGCATCAATTTCAAAAACTATAAAGGGTTCTTCAAAGAGGGAAGTATCAAAATCTTCATTGAGAGTTTTTTCTAACTGTCCTCCTTTATAAAATTTTTTCAATAAGAATTTATAGTTAGTAATGTCAAAATCAATCTTGTTCTCTTTGCAGATGATAGGTATAATACGTAGAGAAAATTCATAGAATGAGTTAAAAGATAAACTTTCAACTTTTATTTCTTTCAGTATATCTTCTTTCTTTTGGATGCGTCTTTCTATGACAGAAAGTAATCTGGTTTCAGGATTATTAAGTTCTTGGCGTGTGAAACCTTTTTCAATGAGAATGTTTTGTATTGCGTTTTCTGCGTTAGTTTTTTCTCCACCTTCTCCTTTTTCTACCAATTGTTGTAATTTATCTATTTTTTCAGAAAGTATCTTACGTTCTTCTTTTTCCCTTTCGTTTTCAAATTCTTCTTCGTTGACTTGAAATTCAAGTAGCAAATTTTCACGTATGGCTTCTTTTTCTGCATCTGAATAGCCGTTGAAAGGATGAAAGTAGAATGAATAGTATTTTTCTATGGTAATATCCATTATTTCTTCTTCCTGCTTTTTGACTTCGCCATTTGCACCTTTCCATATCAGAAAAATTAATGATTTGAGAAAGTTTTTCTTTTCTACATTATATTCTTCTTCTGTAATTCGGAAAGGATTCATAGATATTGGCTTGCTTTCTGAATAGGTAATGTATTTGCCATGATAATATTCGCACATTCCTGAATAGCTATGCCCTGTATCTACTAATACAATATCAGTATTATCTAAAACCCATTGTCTTACTTTAGAGTTGACATAAAAAGACTTACCAGAACCACTTGGACCTAAAACAAAGAAGTTAGAGTTATTTGTATATTTTTTCTCACCTTCTTTCCCGGACATATCTATCCCAACAGGCAATCCTTGTCTGTCAGTAAAATAAGTAAGAAAAGGACTGTTTTCTGTTACTTGTAATTTTTCCTTAAATAAAAGACAAATTGCAGCATCGGAAGTTGTTAGAAATTTGTCATAGCTGTTTAGGTTGATTGCGTTTCCTGGTAATGCACATTCAAATAATTCTAATTGATTGAAGCATTGTTTATTTATAATAATACCACAATCAAAAAGAGATGTTTCAACATAGTTGACAGCCTTACTAATATCATCAAGACCAGCAAGAATGATGTTATAATGTGCATATACAAGCATTTGCCCTTCTCTAGCAATATCCGACTGCACTCGTTCTATATCTTCTACACATAAATCATTTGCAGGGTCAGGCATTCCTTTATGTTTTTTCTTTTTGCCTTCTAATTTGTTTGCTTCGTTTCGTTGGTCTGGGATATTTATTACTTGATTATAGATAATAGTGTCTATACTTGGTGTTTCATGCAAAAAAGAGAGCAAGTCAACAGGAAATCTTAGCCCAATATTGACCTCTTTATATGGTTTTATGACAGAAGGAAAATTAACTTCGTCAATATCTACAAGAGAAATGCACTGTACGTTTTTTTCTCCTATCACAAGATTTTCTTCTCTCGCTTTGATGTTTTTTAGGTTTACTGTTTGCTGACTGAAATTGATAGATAGAAATCTTTTTATATATATTTCTATTTCATTTTCAGTTAATAGTTTAGCTCTTATTCCTCTGTTAGTGAATAGTCCTAATACTTTTGTGATGTTTCTAATAAAAGTATCAAACCTCCGAGGGTCAAAAGAAAAGAATTTAGACCTTTCTACTTCTCCCGTAATAATAAGATAAGTAGAAATATCAGTATATATTCGTCCTTTAAAATGTTCAAAATAACGATTTGATAAATAGTCGTCTTTCCTATTCAGGGGTGGTAAAAATGATTTTTTACATAGAATATCCTGTTTTTGTATTGTATATCCAGTTCCTAATACTTTGAGGATATTAGTAAATAAGTGGTGAAAATCATAGTAAGCATCCATATCTGCCGAATATTGTATTATAGGATTTTCACATTTAATAATAACAGAATAATCGCCCCTTCGATTATAGAATATAGGAGTATTGTCTATTGTTTCAATACCAATATAAGGAGCTTCAAATTCACTTTTCTTTTTCATAAGCTTTATTTTTTTCTATCTCTTACAAAAGTGCGTGATACTATATATATGCCTTTTCGTTTATCTTTCTTGTGAAGTCCTTTTCTTTGTAATTGTGATGTTATTCCTAACCCTCCAAACATAACTATTACAAGCGTTATACCTCCCCACATGAAAGAAGCTAGAGTAGAAACAATAGCACATAAAAGTAAAGCACTAATAATACAAGCTCCACCGATATAAATGAACTTGCCTTTAAATCCTTTGAAAATAAGGGGCTTTTGTAGCCCCTTATATACATTGTAACTAAGATGCTCTTTTGACATATTAGATTCCGAAGAATGCTTTTACGACAACACCTGATACGACAAGGAAGATACATGACCCCATCCAGCCCATAACAGCTTTTTGCACATCTTGGTCACCAGAGTTCCATTTTAAATAAACTCTAACAGCTCCAACTAACCCTACTAGACCTCCTAATATCATCATCATGTTTCCAAGCGGGTCCATGTAGGTTGCAAGTTCAGAACTGGCTGCATCAATTCCCGCAGCACCTTGTGCAAAAGTGTTAGTTACTGCCATTGTGCTAATGGCTAAAACGAATGCTCTTTGAGCAATTTTTCTCAAAATCTTTTTCATTTGAATAAAAAATTAGTTGTTTATTTATTGAAAATTCACGTGTGAAAACATACTTTTTCCTTTAGCTAGAAGTTGTTCCACTGGAAAACCTTGTGTTTCAACTTCCATTTCAATAGATTCATTTACAGACACATAAGTTTGTTCAGATTCTTTTTTTTCTTCTTCTTTTTCGTATGAGCCTGTTTCAAAGTCTTCATCTACAACTTTGTGAGCTATTTCTTCTTCCTCTCCTATTGAAACAATCTCTTCTTCTTCATCTGTATTGGTTTTGCCTTGCTTTAGAAAAGCATCATACAGAAAGTTTGCAGTGTAGTAAACTACATAAATGGCAAATACAGCCATGATAAATTGTGAATAGTTCATATTCTTGAATTTAAAAGTTTCACAAATCGACCCTTTTTCTGTACTTTTGATTTGTAATAGTATTAGGGGTAATAATAGGGGGGGGAATCCCCTGTTTACATTAGTTTTGCGAATAGTTGAATTTATGAAACTTGGATTAAAATAAAATGGAGATAATAGGCTACGCTCGTGTTTCAACGAGGGAACAGAATCTAGATTTGCAGCTAGATGCTTTAAAAGAAGCCGGGTGCAAACTTATATTTGAGGAAAAAGTATCAGGAGTAAAGGATAGACCTGAATTAGATAAAGCCCTTTCATATTTGCGAGAAGGTGATACTTTTGTTATCTGGAAACTAGATAGATTGGGACGTTCTTTAAAAGATTTAGTTTATATAGTTGATTGTCTGCAAAAAAGAAAAATTGCATTCAAAAGTATAGTTGATGGTATTGACACTAATAGTGCTTTGGGAAGATGCCAATTTGGAATTTTTGCTTCATTGGCAGAATATGAGCGTGAAATAATAGTAGAACGAACTAGGGCTGGATTACAAGCTGCAAAAGAACGAGGGAAACTTACAGGACGCCCTATCGGATTATCGGAAGATGCAAAGAGAAAGGCTATAGCAGCAAAACGTTTATATGAAAATCGGGATTATTCTATAGATGAAATATGTAGAATTTTACACATTGGAAGTAAGGCTACTTTGTATAGGTATTTACGTTATGAAAAAGTAAGATTGATGAATAGAAGAAATAAATAGGGCGTTACCTTTCAGGTCGGGCTTTTCGCTGCAAGTCCTCGCTACGCTGTGGGCTTTCCGCTGCAATCCCTAACGCATTTTTCCCACCCACCCTTCTAAGGTATATCCAATGCTTTGCTTTTTTCACCGCTTCTATGAAGCACCTACAAAAGCAAGGCATTGGATATTCGGTTTTATAGACTTCATGTTCCCTAAAGGGAATATTCCGTTTATAAAACCTAATCTCTCACCCAAAATATATAAAACTTTAGGGAAAAGATAATACGTTAAAAATCAGCCGATTATAAACATTTTTAACAAAAATAATTGTCTTATTATTTGCGACATTTATAGAAAATTACTATCTTTGAGTATTGAAAATAAAGAGATAAATAAACTTTTAAAGCTGGTTTGGCTGCCAGTATAAAGAACAGCAAACAAAATTATGAAATCTACTTTTGATAAAAATGCAGAGAAGTTTGTAAACCTTATGGTTGAAAAAATTGAAAGTTTGTCTATGAATTGGCAAAAACCTTGGTTCTCTAAAGTCAACTCTAAACAGAACTTTTTACCACAAAATTTAACAGGACGTACTTATAGTGGTGGAAACGCTTTTTTACTTTATTTTTTGTGTGAAAAATATAATTATCAAACTCCTGTTTTTTTGACATTCAATCAAGCACGAAACGAAGGTATTAATGTTCTAAAAGGTGCTGTTGCTTTCCCTGTTTATTATACATTATTTTGTGCTTATCATCGTCAGACAAATGAAAAAATTTCATATGATGAATATAACAAATTATCAGAAGAAGAACAAAAAGAATACCGTTTAGCAGCTTATACAAAATATTTCCAAGTTTTTAATTTAGACCAAACAAACTTTGCGGAAAAATATCCCAATAGATGGGATATATTAAAGGCTAAATTTTCAGGAGAGGAACAGCCACAAGAAGAGAAAGAAATGTATGTAAATTCAATACTTGATGAAATGAATAAGAATCAAAATTGGGTATGTCCTATTCAAACGCTTTCTAGTGATAGTGCGTTTTATTCAATATCAAATGATAGCATTACTTTACCTTTAAAGAGCCAATTTAAGGACGGAGAAAGTTTTTATGGTACAGAATTACATGAAATGGGACATAGTACAGGTGTTAAAAATAGACTAAATCGAAAAGGATTTTATGAAAATGATAAATTCAATTATGGGCGTGAAGAACTTGTAGCAGAATTAATATCGGCTTTGTCTGGTGTATATTTGGGTATTTCTGTAACCGTCAGAGAAGAAAATGCGGCTTATTTAAAATCATGGTGCAAAGCAATAAAAGAAGAACCTAAATTTTTATTTACTGTATTGGCAGATGCTATTAAAGGTAGTAAATTCATAGCCCAGCATCTAAATATAAGGCTAGATGTGGAAGAAGTTGAAGAAGAGAAAAATACAAAGGTTGCTTAAAGGTTCCTTCCCCCCCCTCATTGGGGGGAGTTCTTTTTTCAAACGCCAAAAAAGAACCAAAAAGGCTTAATCGCTTCACTTTGTTACGCTCCAATAGTTTTGCTATCAGTAAACCCACCCACCCTTCTAAGGTATGTTTCTTTATCCCTTCTGCAATCCTTAGTAAAGTTCCACTACCTTTTAGGTAACTCCACTTTAGTAAGCATTGCAGAAGCGGAAACATGACGCAAATTAAAATACATTCTCACTTTGAGAATACATTTTAATGCGTCTTGTTGTCTAACCCAATAAGAACTATAGGGAAAGAAATTGATACCGTATTTTTCGGAGTTCCGGCACTGATGGGCGTATATAGCATGATGAAATGATACCGAATTATCGTTCCTGGCACACCCTAAAGAACTTCTTTTTGATACCAAATACAAAAAGCAGCTGGAAGCCGGACGCAAAAAATTGATACCATAAAACATTAGGGAAAAAGAACAGGAACAAAATACCATATTATATATATAAATAATATATGAATATATAATATATAAACAAATAAACATATAATGTATGATTAAGATACTCCACTTCCAGAGTTCCAGAAAGAGCAACACGAAAAATCTTCTTTTCCCTAAAGTTCCTTGTGTCGTTTCTCTCTATACCTGAATACAGGAAAACGGCTGCATCATAAAAGAAACGATACCGACACCATTCAGGAACTACCGCCCATCGGCAAAAGGATTGCACCTAATTGATACCTTTTCTATCAGCACTGGAGAGAAACCGGGAGGGAATTTGATACCGTACTTTTCCGGGTTCTGCCAGGCATGGACGATAAGAGAACATTATTATGATACCAAAAACTTTAGGGAAAAATAAAACTTCGGCACTCTATAAGCCTAAAACCATTTTTAACAAAAATAATTGTCTTATTATTTGCGACATTTATAAAAAATCACTATCTTTGAGTATTGAAAATAAAGAGATAAACAAACCTTTAAAGCTGGTTTGGCTGCCAGTATAAAGAATAGCAAACAAAATTATGAAACATTGCTTCTTAAATCCATTTCGTAGCCAACTGTTAGGGCTATTTTTCAGTATTAATTCATTAATCATTTTTTTATGAAAAAAGAGTTTACATTACGCTTAGACGATGCAGCCTGTGCAGAGTTAGAAAATCTAAAAAAATTATCTAGTGAAAAAACAGATGCTAAAGCTATTAGATTCGCTATTCAGAATTATGCAACTTTGAATGATAAGTATATTGAAACACAACGGCAAATAAGAACGTGGAAAGATAAATATGCAGCGTTAAATAAAGCTGTTGATAATTACTTGTCTTCTTTTGAAGCATTGAAGAAAGCTACAGATTAATAGTCAATTATTAGAAATGTGAAAGGATTAATTTATGATTGGAGTAGAGAAGAAAATTTTCAGATTATCTAGTTCTGTGCTAAATCGTACTTTTAAGCAGGAAAAGAGTATTTTTTGTTCAATGGTGTTACGATTGATGGATACAGAAAACTATGCAAACAATTATTGCGATTCGCTAAGTCTTGTTCTTGAACTATTTCCAGAGATTGATAGGGAAAAGCTAGAAAAAGAATTGGATAAATACGTTTGATAGTATTTGAAATCAAAAATGGGCTATTAAACTAGTTAATAGCCTTATTTTAATACATAAATGGGGTATCACCAACATTTTGTACAAAGTAACTCTAAGGTAATATTTTTATAGAAATATACATAAATTAAGTCTCTAAGACTTCTGATTCAAAACGATATAAATATGAGCAAAAAAGAAGGTTTTATAAAATGGAAAACGGTTGAAACAACTACTCCCAGCTTTCCTGATGGTGCAATTTTGATAAAAGAAGATACATCCATTGAGTTTCCTTTGGCTATTGTAGGTTTTCCATTGGGGGGACATGAGAATGGAACGAAAAAGCAACGGAAGAGAGCCAAGTTAATAGCGGCTGCTCCTGAATTATTAGAAGCGTGCCAAGAAGCACTAAAATATGTTTGCGTAGAAGAACCTGCCTATGATGTATTATGTAATGCTATCAAAAAGGCTACTGAATAACTCTCAATACAATATGGGAAAGAAATGGAAATATTTAGCAATTGAAATTCGTGGCAAAATATTCGTTATGAATGATAATGATGAATTAGGAGGACTAATAGATAATGATGTGCCACATACGGTTATTGGTCACGTATGCACCGATGAATGTGATACAACATGCTTACGTTACCGTCAAGGTACGTGTCCCTGTAAAATCATGAAAGATACTTATGGTGAGATAATTCATGTTTTTGTTTGATTCAAAACTGGACAGATATGAGTAAAAAAAGAACAATGCAAATAGATGTAATTGAGGAAGTAAAAGGAACTCAATTCATGCAATGCAAACTGTATATAGATGGCAGTGCGAGTGTTATTCTTATGAATAAAATCGATTATGAAAGGCTGTTAAGCGATAGTTTTTTTGTGCGTGATGGTAAAAATCGGGATTCAGCCGGAGTGTTGAATACTACTAACACTTTTTTAGAAAAAGATTAATATTTAAAATTAATTCGATATGAGCAAATATCAAACAGAAGCTGGGATAGAATGTACTCCCGAAGAATGTAAGTTGATTGACTCTCTGAAACGACTTGCAAAAAAGTGGGAAAAGGATGGTAAGCGTCTTTGGCTGTATTCAGCCAGTGGTTCGCTTCATGTAATGATGCATGGAGATACAGACAATAATCCTACACCGGAATTTACGCAATATGGAGGTAGCAATATTGAAAATAGTGTAACTACTATTGATGGCATATTAAATGATGGTGGAGATTGGTAATTGACTAATAACGATATAGAAAGGAACTATCATGGATAAAAAAGAAAAGAATTTTGCCACATACAAAGAATTTGGCAAGATGCTTCGAGAGGTGGCAAACATCTACTCCCAACTAGGTGATGAACCTTTATCACAAGAACAATATGAGTATAATGGTATTAGAGATGCCGTTCAGTACGTGACCAACAAACACGATTTTGATTACTTTATACAGCCTTGGAAAGATGAGTTTTTACGTATGCCCTTTGATGTGACGAAAAGAAAGAAATGGGCTGATTATGTAGCTGAATGCCATGCCAAGGGAAAGGAGATAGATTATGATAATTACGATTGGGATAAATGACTATAATTTTATCGAATTGTGTTGAATGGAATAGATGTCATATAATCAAAATATAGATAGAATGTTTATTGAATATAAGGTATATCGTAAGGTGTCAGATTTGAAGCCTTTTATATCTAGGGATGAACTTCCTTCTTGTCAGATGATTGGGAAAAAAAAGTTTGTAGGAAAAAAAGCAAAAATAGAGGCTGTTTATAGACTTACAGGGAAACGTTTGCCAGAAGACTATACAACAGAGCAGGTAAACAATTATCTTACAGTAGAGCTTTTTAATACGTCTTTATGGCATAAGTATAGAAAGATTTACAATGAAGTTTCCAATGAAAAAGAAATTGTTGTTGAGAACTATAGTTATCAATATACATTAGTTGTAGAATTAGCAAATAAATCGAATTTATCATTGGATGAAGGAAAAATTGTACATTTTGTTATGTGCGAACTGTTAGGAAATCCTTGTGAAACGTATAAAGGGATGAAAAACCCTATAATTTCTTTACGAAAAGATTATGATAGATAAAGCAAAAACATTAGATGAATGCTTTAAGGAACTAATCCTTAAAAGAGGTTGGTCTAAAAATAGTCCATATGACCGCCGGACTGCATCTAGGCATAAAAAGCAGTTCCTTGAAGGAGCGTTGCCCGATGAATTTAAAAGAGTATATTTGCAAAGTGCTGGTTATACAATAGTGCAGCCGGAGCTTTGGCGACAGGAATTATAAAACAAAGAAAATGGACTGGAGGAACATAATAAGAAATCTATTAGAAATTATCATTGCTATTTTTAGAATGATTTTCATAGGGCTATTTTATATAACCAAGTTTATGTTTGTGTTCTTTATTCTACTTTTTTTTGGAGTATTAATCAGTCAAAATAATAAGCGATGGTAAATAGAGAAATAAAAGCCCGAAAACGTGCGGTGAAAGAAGAAAAAGAAGAAATAGACGGTGAGATTGTTAGAATTAGAAAAGGACATCCTCGTACAAATCTTCCTGTGGAACTTCCTGAAAATCCCACATGGTTGAAACAACCTAATGTGGTTACATTAATGGCTGGTGATTTTAAGACAGTACAGATTAGAATCTTAATTGCTGTTATAGAAAAATTACAGAATGTCATAGAATTAAGTATTCAGCATCTAGATAAATATGGTACATCTATTCCATGTGAGCAATTATCCTTATTTCAAGAATATTCAGACCGTATAAGAGTAGATATTGCCTACCGGGATTTGGGTGTTAGTCCAGACCAATACAAAGAAGTAAAAAGTATGGTTCGTAAATTAATCAGTATTCCTGTAGAATTTGACATTAAAGACCCGATAACAGGTGAAGAAAGTTGGGCTATAACAGGTTTATTCACAAAGGCTAATATCCCTAAAACTTCTTATTCAAGAGGGTTCTCTTTAGAAATGGATAGAGAGGTAGCTAAAGTTTTTATAAATGTTGATAGAGGTTTTACACGTTATATAAAAGAAATAGCTTTAAGAGCACAAAGTAGATATACAATTAGAATGTATATGTTGATTAGTTCATGGAAAGAAAAAGGTGGTTTTTCTATTTATGTGGATAGATTTAGGAAATTCTTAAAACTAGAGGATAAGTACCCCGAATTTAAAGATTTGTATAGACGTGTAATACGTCCTGTTTACGATGATTTGTTTGAACAGGCTGATTGTTGGTTTGAAATGGCAGAAGTTTATCGTAATTCAGGAGATAGCCAACCATATAAACTTAATTTCAAGGTTGTTAAGTCTGCATTGTCAAAAAAGGAAGAAGATTTGTTAAAAGGACAAAAGAAGATGATAACGAACTTTTGTGCATTGCATTTTGCAATGCAGGACGAACATTTACAACAGTTTATTCCACATATTACCTTGAATAATCATGCAGCAGTGTTAAATAAGATGCTTTATTTAGGTGAATATGTTAGAGAGAATTGGAATAAGATTTCAAATAAAGCCGAATATTGTTTGGCGGTTCTATTAAAAGAGGTAGAAACGCTTCCCGGAATAATAGGAGAAGAAAAAGAAGATGAATAAAAGTTGGGTTTTTGTCCCTATGAAGGGTCTAAAAGTTGGGTTTCTGTCCCTACAATCTTGGGTTTCTGTCCCTACAATCTTGGGTTTTTGTCCCTAGTAAGTTGGGTTTTTGTCCCTAACTTTTTGTCCCTATTCGCTGATTTTTAAATAGTTAATCATCGATATTTGAGGGTACTACCATCACTAGCTGATTAAAAAAACCTGATAATCCTACCAAACACCAAAAAGGAACTTTTCTTATTACATAAACCCATAAAAAAGGAACTTTTCTCATAATCTTAACACAAACTTTAGGGAAAAGAACATCTATTAACAAAAAAAGAAGCTATATGATACAACTAATCAACCGAAAGTTGGGTTTTTGTCCCTATCTAAAAAAGCATATTTTAGAAAGTTGGGTTTTTGTCCCTATACTTTATGATATACTAAAGGGAAAGAAATTGATATCGTACCTTTCCGGGTTCCGGCACTGATGGGCAAACATAGCATGATGAAATGATACCGAATTATTATTCCTGGCACATTCTGCAGAGCGACCTTTTGATACCAAATACTAAAAGCTGCTGGAAGTCGGCTACAAAAAATTGATACCATAAAACATTAGGGAAAAAGAACAGGAATAAAATATCATATTATATATATAAATAATATATGAATATATAATATATAAATAAATGGATATATAATATGTGATTGATACACTTCCCCGAAAACCGGAAAGAGCTACACGAAAATTTTCTTTTCCCTAAAGTTTGTTGTGTCGTTTCTCTCCACTCCTGAATACAGAAAGACGGCTGCATTATAACGCACATCATTCCGGAACTGCCGTCCATCAGCAAAAGGATAATATCTAATTGATACCTTTTCTGCGAACACAGGCAGGAAACTGGGAAAGAATTTGATACCGCACGCTTCTGGGTTCTGCCGGACATGGACGAAGAGAAAACATTATTATGATACCAAAAACTTATCTAATTGTATTCTTTTCCCTTTTGTTTGGCAGGGTGTTTAGGAATTTATATATTTGCGTTTGTAGAAATTAATAGCAAGATGTGTTTTTGTGGACACAAAAACCAAATCTTGCCTGATAAATCAGGAGTTTAGCCCCCTCGCAACTTGGGGGCATATATCATTTAATATCATAGTATGAAAGAAAATAAAAGAAATAGAATTGTGAAAGTTCGTTTGACAAAATTGGAATATGAAGAATTAACTAAAGCTTCTAAATCAAGTAAATGTATGTCGGACTATTTTAGACAGAGAGTATTTAGGAAAGGAGTTGGTCTTATTGACCCTAAAGAATTTATTCGCTCAATGGATGAAATTTGTTTGGAAATGAAACGAATAGGAAACAACATAAATCAGTTGGCTAGATATGTAAATATTCATAAGGAAGAAACTAATCAAGATATTCTTAACGAGGTTGAAAGGAGAATGGCGGAGTATGTGATTATGCAGGATAAATTGAATGTTACTTGGCGTAAGTTAATGTCAATCAAATAATATATGTATATATAATATTGATATATATATATTATGCTAGTTGTAAATAAAGCATTGTTGTACTTTCCCTAAAGTTTGTTGTGTCGTTTCTCTTCACTCCTGAATACAGAAAGACGGCTGCACCATAAAGGAAATGATACCGACACTATTCAGGAACTGCCGTCCATCAGCAAAAGGATTTTATCTAATTGATACCTTTTCTGCGAACACAGACAAGAAACCGGGAAAGAATTTGATACCGCACACTTCCGAGTTCTGCCGGACATGAACGAAGAGAAAACATTATTATGATACCAAAAACTTTAGGAAAAAATATTATATATATCAATATTATATATTTATATATTATTGATATATATAATATATGAATAAATTATATGAAAATATTCTTTTATTGAATATTTGTTTGTATATTTGCACTGTAAAGTTAGAAGTATGGTAGTAGTAGTTTTAAAAGCAGCAACTTCTTTCGCTGGAATCAGTTATAATGAGCGAAAGAATGAGGAAGGCAAGAGCGAGCTTCTTGTTGCAGAAAATTTTGCTATGAATCCAGATAATTTGAAGAAGTCAGATTATATAGCCTATATGGAATCTGTTTGTAGAACTAATCCTGCGGTCAAGGCAAAGCAATTTCATGCTGTGATTTCTTGTAGAGGTCGTGAATATTCGGCTGAAGATTTGAAAAATGTAGCTTTGCAATATATAGATAAAATGGGTTATGGGAATAATCCTTATATGATATATTTTCATTCTGATACAGAAAATAATCATGTGCATATTGTTTCCACACGTGTGCAGAAGAACGGACAGAAGGTAAAAGATAACATGGAAGCTGTACGCTCACAGAAAGTTATAAATCAGATAATGAATATAGATTTATCTTTGAAAGCTAAGGAAGATATTTTAAAATACATGGAGTTTTCTTTTTCTACAGTGCAACAGTATAAGTTGTTGCTTGAACAATCTGGGTGGAAGTTAAGAGAAAAGGATGGATTATTAATATTGTATAAGGGTGGTGAAATACACGCTTCGATTCAATTAGAGCAGATAAAAGATAAAGCTAAGCAATATATACCTGATGAAGATAGAAGAAAACAGATAACAGCTCTTTTATTTAAATACAAGCGAGGACTTTCCTATACGGAGCTTCAAACTTTAATGAAAGAGAAGTTTGGTATAAATTTAGTTTTTCATACAGGAAAAGGGCATATCAAACCTTATGGATATACATTAATTGACTATAGAAATAAGAGAGTTTTGAAGGGTGGGGAAGTTATGGACTTGAAGGAGCTTTTAGCGGAACCCAATAAACGAGCAAAAGTAGAACATTGTAATAGCATAATTAATCTTCTTTTGAAGGATGGAACAAAAAACACAATGGATAGTTTCAAGAAATCGATGTTGGATTATGGTTATAGGTTTTCTATGAACGGCACGATATTTATAAATGGTGACGATAAGGCTTTATTGGTTCTTGATAAAAATCTATTGAAAGAACTTAGATATAATAGCAGAGTGTATGAAGCAAATAAATTTAATGTTACTACAGTCAAAGAAGCAGAGTTGTTAAGTAGAATTTATCATGTGAAAAAAGATGATATTTTGATTCAAGAGCATATAGATAAAAAAAATACCATCTATTCTGATATGATGGATAGTTATTTGGCTCATAGTTCAGATTTGCATTCTACATTAAGAGAAAAAGGTATTATTTTTGTTGAGGATGATAATTTAATTTATCTAATAGATAAAAAGAATAAAGTAATTGTTAGTTCTGATGATTTAGGAATCAATCTTATAGAAAAGAGCTATAGTAAAGATAGAATTACTATAGTTGCTCTTGATAAGATGGAAGGTATAAATGTTGAACAAAATTCAGAACTGGCAAGGGGATTTAATCTAATTGATGCTATTTGTGATATTCTTAGCCAGCATATAAATGTACAGCAAGATAAATCTCCTAATAGGAAAAAGAAAAGAGGGCAGCAACAAAATTAATAAAAACAATAAAGATATGATAATATTATTCGGAAATCAGAAGGGCGGTTGTGGTAAAACAACTAATTGCATACAATTTGCCAACTATCTAGTAGAAAAAGGAAAAGAGGTTCTTGTATTGGATTTAGATTTTCAACGTTCATTGTCGGATAGACGAAAAGAAGATATTGCAACTTATGATAATGAACCTAAATATGAAGTTATACAAACCGATATATCTAATGTTGCTAAAATTATTAGTGATTTTACTAAGGTTGAGCAAGGAAATTTATTAATAGATTTGCCCGGTAAGATTGATGATGATGCTTTGGGAACTATTCTTAAAGCTGCGGATATAATAATTTGCCCATTTAAATACGATAAATTTACAATGGATAGCACAGGCTTTTTTATCCAAGTATTGCAATATTTGAATGTAAAAGCCAAAATATTCTTTTTACCTAACAACATGAGAACTGCGGTAAGATATGAAACAAAAGAACAGGTTGTTGATATTCTTAGGCAAGTTGGTTTTGTTACAGAAGAAATACCAGCTTCTGTTGCTATGGAACGTATAAATACATTAGCAATCAGTAATGAGTGTATTGATAAGGTGAAGAATGCCTATGATTATATCATTCGAGAAGGAGCTATAAAATAAAATATTCTTTTAATAGATATTTCTTTCAAAGTTATTCATTAATTGTATATATTTGCAGATGGCTGATAAATTAAGGAAAAAGCAAAATGAAGGCATTTCTAGTGTTTTGGAAATAGCTAAAATGATAAGAGGTGAAGAATCGCATGGAAGTAGTTTAAATGAAACTTCTGTTCAAGAAACTAGATATGAAGTTGAAGAGAAGAAAGAACCGCTTCATGTAGAAATGGAAACAACTTCTTCGGAAGTTTCTAATTTTAATGGCTCTAGTGATATGGATTTAACAGACTTATTAGAGTACATTAAGGGAAAAGATTATAATTGCAAGGAAGTTCTATATGTTGATACAGATGTAAAAGAAGTATTTGGTTTGCTCAAAGCTAAAGCCAAAATTCCGATTTCATCTTTAGTTTCGTTTATCTTGGAAGATTGGTTAACAAAACATCGTAATGACATAAGTTCTTTAATTAGGCAAAAAAAGAACCGTTTTCTTTAGTACAGAAAAAGGGTCGATTTGTGAAACAAAAGATTTTGGTTAGGCTATTCCGTCCAATAGAATTTATTCTATTGGACGGAATATTTTTTAGATAGAAACAATTATATTTTGGGGTATTCCTGTATAATATGCTATTTTTTCTACAGGAATATTATCTTTTTTCATTTTGATTATAATATCAATGTTTTCTTTTTCTATGGAAGAAGGCATAGGCGTAAATAACATTTCTGATAGTTTACTTATAGCCTTAATAACTTTGTGCCTATCGGATTCTTTTTTTAAATCGATTCCACTGAAAGTTGAAAGTTTATCATGTAAAATAAGATAATATATTCCTCCTATTATTAGTGCGGATATAGTTACAATATCAATACTTGTATTGGAAAACATATTTGAAAATTTCTGGCATAAAGGTAATGTATGCAATTCTCGTAATTGGGCAGTACGTTGACTAGTTTCATTGTTGCTAGCCAGTTCCCATTTTAGGAGTTCTTGCATGACCTTATTTCCCGATAGAGATTGAAATAAGCCTATGAGGATGTTTATATATAGTTCTTTATCGTTACTTGATTGTTTTTGCGATTTTACAATATCGCTAAACCAATAATCGTATTTTTTTACATACTCGTCAATAAACCTATTCAAATCATCGTATCTGTTATAGAATTGTACAGGCTCAATTTCAGCTTGTCGCATAATACCTGTAACTGTTAGATTAGAAAAACCTTCATTCTCAATTAAATAGGTCGCAGCATTAATAATACTTTCCTCTATGTCCTTTGCACTTCTTCTTTTTCTCCTTTCTTTCATTATTATTTTATTTTTATGTTCTTATTTATATCATTAAGAGTATTGACTAAAGCATCTAGCTGTTCAAGTTTATGAGTGGCAAGAACACTTACCCTTAATCTAGCTTCTTTGGTTCTCACTGCCGGATATACAATTCCAATTGTAAAAATACCTTTTTCTTGCAACATTTTGGCAATTTCATAAACTTTTTTATTATCCCTTATCATAATAGGGAAAATGGGAGAAACAGATTTTCCTATGTCGAATCCTTCTTCTTTCAACCGTCTTCTAAGATAATTCGTGTTTTCCCAAAGTTTGGTTCTTATTTGTGGCTCTTTTTTTATAATCTCTAAAGCTTTTAATATGGATGCTGTGACTTGTGGGGTAGGGGCTGCTGAAAACACATTGCTGTCCGCATAAAATTTCAAATATTGTATTACCTTCTTTGAAGCTGCTGCAAATCCTCCTACGCAACCAAATGACTTGCTGAATGTGCCAGTAATAATATCAATTTGACCTAAACAGTTATAATGTTCTGCTGTTCCTCTGCCATTGGCTCCCATTACTCCTATTCCATGTGCATCATCTAACATCAGCATGGCTTCATAAGTCTTGCAAAGAGAAATAATTTCTGGAAGTAAGGACAAATCCCCATCTTGGGAATATACCCCATCTATTATTACAAGTTTAGTTTGATATTGTTCTTTGATTTCCTTTAGTACCTTCTCTAAATATTCTAGGTCGTTATGCCCAATTCGTTTTATATTTGTTCCTTTTAATCCAGCCATTGCGCTTGTGTGGATATAAGGGTCTATCAGTGCAATATCATTTTGACCTAATAATGCTCTTAGTATTCCGGCATTTGCTCCAAATCCAGAAGAAAATAATATAGCGTCTTCTTGCCCTACAAAAGAAGCTATTTCTTGCTCTAGCTGTTGGTGTATGTCGAGATAGCCGCCTATTACTTGTGCAGCGCAAGCACCTGTTCCATATTTGTTTATGGCATCTATACCAGCTTGTTTTGTTTCTTCTCTTTGTGACATACCTAGATAATCATTAGAAATAAATGCAATAATAGGTTCATTGAAGCCTTCAATCTCCATTGTTGAACCGATTCCTGTATGTGAAGTTATCCAATAGCTTTTGCATCCGAAATCATTTAATTGCTCAATGTACTGTTGGAAATCATTTGCTCTCTCGATAGCATTTTTTCCATGAGATAGCTCAAAATCTTTTAATGAATGATAAGTTTTTTCCATATTAGTATAATTTAGATTGTATATTACAAATATATATAATTATTTATGTTTGTGAGCATAAAAGAGTGTTTTTTTAGCGAAATTAGTTGTTTTATATACAACATAAATTGTATATTTGAGGGCGATAATAAAATCGATTGTTAAATTTCTAAATTTAAGCTTATGAAAAAAACTTTAGTTTATTGTTTGGTTGTTGGTTTATCATTTTTCTTGTATCAATGTGATAACAACAATGAAGTTTTAGAAAATCAAACAGACAAAATGAAAGATGAATTGGTGGCTGTAACCACAAGTGATTTTGCCATTGTTGCGGAGAATAGACAAGCAAGAGAAGATGCTGAAAAATTAGTTTTCTCTGCTTCTGATTTCCTTCAAACAAAGGAACCAATGTCGGATAATGCAATAGCTCCTTTTGATTATAAAACAGGGCTAGTGGGAGATAAAGCGTATAATATTAAAGTTTATATCACTGCTTTAGAAAGGGTTAAAAGAAATCTTTATGTTGACAATAATCAGTTGGTTATTAAGTCAAAGTCTGGGCGTGAACTTAATATGGCAGAAGACCTTTTTTTATATATTTCAGAACTTATATGTACATGGAATAGTTTAATAAAAGATGGGCGATTTGATATTATAAATGTAGGTAGCGATTATTATGACATTGAACCTAATGTTCAATATTTGAAGTCTGTAAGAGCAAATCCTGTCGATATATATAATATGAGAACTCACAATGAGCGTTGGGATGCTGTGAAATCAGTTGTAGATTCAGAACCGATAGGAACTTATGTAGGTGAACATTTTGTTTTCAATTTTGGTGGTGATATTTCTGGTGAATTTTATGTGTCAGGAAAAGTTAGAAGGTATTATGTTTGTGATGGATGTAGCACGCATGGGGTAAGTAATCCTACTTGTAGTTATAATTACATTGCTTCAAGTGTGGTTGTTCCAGATTCCCAAGTATATATTTATTCATTGAGAAATGTAAGTCAACTTGCTGTCATTACTTATCAACAGGGTAAATAATTTACATTTAGAAGGTTAGATATTATAACATCTAACCTTCTATTTTTTTTGAAGAACATTTTAGTAGATTATAATAATGAAAAAAATATCACTTATTTCAATATTTGTTTTATTGTTTTTATATCAATGTAGCAATGAAAAGAAAAATATAACAAATAATAATTTGAATGAACTTTCTTATGTTGGTGGTGAGGGGGATAAAGTGAATGAAGAATTACGATTGAGTAAAGAAAAAATGTGGGAAGAAGCTAATAGATATAAGGCGGCTATAACTGATACAACATTTCTTCAAACTAAAGGGAAAATGTCAGAAATGGCAATAAATCCGTTTACAGGGAATGGACAGAATCAATATTATGCGTTAAATCAAGTTATTTATCTTAAAGCATTGGAAAGGGTGAAAAAACATCTTTTTATAAAAGATAGTTTACTTGTATGTGATTTAAAATCAGGAGTAGAAATAAGAATATCCGAGGATTTATTTCAATATATTATGGATTTATTGAAAAACTGGAATTTAGGTATAAAAGAAGGGAAATATAAGATTGTGAAAACAAAGAATAATAGTTATGATATTGAAGCTATACCTCAATGAATAAGTAAAAATGATTTTTGGTATCATAGTAATGTTTTCTCTTCGTTCATGTCCGGCAGAACCCGGAAGTGTGCGGTATCAAATTCTTTCCCGGTTTCCTGCCTATGTTCGCAGAAAAGGTATCAATTAGATATTATCCTTTTGCTGATGGACGGCAGTTCCGGAATGATGTGCGGTATCGTTTCTTTTATAATGCAGCCGTCTTTCTGTATTCAGGAGTGGAGAGAAACGACACAACAAACTTTAGGGAAAAGAAAATTTTCGTGTCGCTCTTTCCGGTTTTCGAGGAAGTGTATCAATCATATATTATATATCCATTTATTCATATATTATATATTCATATATTATTTATATATATAATATTCCTGTTCTTTTTCCCTAATGTTTTATGGTATCAATTTTTTGTGACCGACTTCCGGCAGCTTTTAGTATTTGGTATCAAAAGGTCGCTCTGCAGAATGTGCCAGGAATAATAATTCGGTATCATTTCATCATGCTATGTTTGCCCATCAGTGCCGGAACTCCGAAAGAATAGGTATTAAATTCCTTGAAGAAATGTTGTTGTCAAATAAAAGAGAGTATAAATTACTCTCTTTTATTTGATTAGGGCTGTAATAAATTGATGGCTTTTTGAAGATTAGCTTCTAGTTCTTTTTTAGCTTTTGACACAGCTTCTTCATAATTTTTTTCTGATTGTCTAATGATTTCTATTATTACAGAATTATAATTAGCTTTTTGTGCTTCATCTTCTTCTGTATTAGAAATTAGATAAAACTTTTCACTGAATATTAAATCTATAAAAACATAGTTAGAATAAAAATTCAGCACTTGAAATAGAAGTTTTAGACTACCTCCTTTTCCTAATTCAAGATTTGAAATTGCATTCTGTTTACAGTTTAGCTGTTCAGCTAATTGAGCTTGGGAATATCCTACATGCTCTCGGATTTGTTTTAACCTCGTACCTAAAACTGGCAATGTAATGTTATACATATTGTTCTATTACTGTTTCTACTTCGTCGTATATTCTCTTAAAGTTCTTTTGCAGTAATTTCTCTCTATTATCTGCTGTCCCAAAGTTATATACTTTTGGCAGTTCTTTATAGGCTTCTTCTTCTTTCTTAATTTTTTTTAAATCTAAATTGGTTTTGCAATGGTACATCGCTGTTGGAAAATTATCTTCTTGTCCGAAATCTAATGCAACTTGCCCTACTAATGTACCAGCCTGTAATGAAGAAATTTTGGATGCCGGGATAACAAAATCCATTTGTTCATTCATATTAATTGTTGTTTCGTTTCTTCTGATGGTAACACCTTCTTTTACTTGTTTAACTTTTCCAAATAGTTTTTGTAGCCAGTCTAGAGTTTCAGGAGCTTTTGCTTGCCCAGATAAAGTGTTACCTATAATTGAGGTTATAGTTTTTGCGGTAGCTTTGCCGTATTGTTCTTCTAATTGCGGTAGTTCCTGTAACCCCAAACAAATTGAAACCTTATTACTACGTGCAGTAGAAAGTAGTGTTGCGAGTTGATAAAAATATAATGTGGGACATTCATCTACTATGATTGAGGTAGGATAGTTACCTTTTGTATTGACAAGCCTAGTTAATCGATTTATGATAAGTGCATTTAAAGCACTATTCATACTTTGTGTTTTAGGGTTGTTTGCTATAATAAGATAACTTGGGTCTTTTTTATCTGACACTTTTAAATTAAAATCATTGCCACTAAATACCCAAAAAGATTCTTTAGTTGCCAGTCTTGATAACTGCACTTTTAGACTTGCCATCTGTCCTTCTAATTGGTCCACTGCCCCTGATTTATACGCAGCTTCAAATGGGGAAACTAGTGATTTTAATTCAGGTTCGGAAAAAAGGACTTTAAATAATACATCATATTCTTGATTAAGAAAAGCCAGTACATGCGGTAAATCTGAATATTTGCCATTCTCATATCTAGACCAGAAATAAATAGAAGCTGCTAACAAGTTTACTGCTGATGTTTTAAAAAAATCGCTATTACCTCCGCTTCCTTTATCTCCTTTTTGTAAACTCTCATATAATGCTTCTGCCGTTTCTGTTGCATCTGCTAGGATTTCTATATATTCTCGTTTCAATGGATTTATTCTTCTACTGTATTCAATATCAGAAAAATTGATAACATTGAATTTGAAGTTACTTGGTATTTTTCCTAATTGCTTGTTCTTTTGATAATTATAATATGCAATTTTGGCAAGTTCTGGAAATTTGAAGTCGTAAACTACTTCTGCAAATCCTTTAGCTGAATGTTGTCTTATAAAAGAATTTATAACAGAAAAAGATTTACCACTTCCGGGCGTTCCTATTACAAAAGTTCCACGAAAACAGTTACATATATTCAGCCATCCATTATGCCACTTTCTATTATAGAAAAATTTCATCGGAATATTGACAGAGTATTCTGTTTCTACCTTATCTTTAGATTGTTCAAAACTTTCATTTTCTATATTAAATCTATCTTTCATAAAGTTTGATTTAATACGTTTGGATATGTTATCTAGGGCTGAATTTATTAATGTAGCTCCAATAATTGATAGTATAATGTAAGCTATATTATACCATTCTAAACTAGTTTCTCCTTTTTCTTTGAAGAAAAGAAAGCATACACTTCCAAAGAACATAATAAATCCAAAGATTAAAGGAAAAATGATTTGTTTAGTTGGGTCTAATTCCAAATCTTTTTTTGAACGTGTTCCAATACAAGTAACCATTATAATAAAGAATGTAAATAGTTTACTATAAAGAATATTAGAATAGATAGGTATTTTTGCCATTTTTGATAATAACGGCATTATTTGTTCACTAAAGGGAAAATGAACAAATAGTAGAATCTCGATGCAAACAGTTATATAAATGAATGCTTGCATGAATCCATATAGTTTTTGTAATTCTTTGCTTTCTTCCATGACTTAATCGGGTATTTTAACTTTTTCAGGTTCATCACATTGAAAAGCCTTGAAATCTTCTATAGCTAATTTCAAGTCTTCTAAAAAATTGCTATTGCAACCTTTTTCTACTGCTATCTGGTAATATGCTTCCATCGTTTGGACGGAACAGATATCTGTTCCGCATATTACGAAAGCCGGAATGTCCTCTAATAGACACTTGTGTAATAATCTTTTTTGGTCTTTCATCTTAATTCAAATGAAAATACCACTCTTTTATGTAATGAGAGTGGTATTGGTTTTTATTTTTTGGTATCATAATAATGTTTTCTCTTCGTCCACGTCCGGCAGAACCCGGAAGTATTTGGTATCAAATTCTTTCCCGGTTTCCTGCCTGTGTTGGTAGAAAAGGTATCAGTTCTATCGATAATTTTCCTGTCCGAATATATGTTGAACCATTGCATAATTTTCACCACTGTTAGACTTATGCAGTTTATTATCAATAAAAATTTTTACTTCTACTTTCTTTGGTAACTGTAAATTTTCAAGGTTTTCTTCATTTTTAGGTACAGGGTAGGCAGATAGCCATAAATATGTTCCTTGTTTGGCTTCTTGCTCAAATGTAAATGGGCTTTCTACAAGAATTTCCTTGGCAGCTTCTTCGGGAGCTTCGGAAGAAATATCTACTCCTACTGTATAATGTATTAGGAGCTTGAAATTTTCTGGGTCGCTTACGGTAGCTTCATAACGTACTTTTCCTGTATCTCCTGTAGGTGGAGTATCGGGGTTGTTGTTATCGTCTTTACTGCATCCAGACAACATAAGGCTTAAACCAATCACTACTAATGATAAATACTTTTTCATATTGTTTCCTTTAAATAGTTGATAATTCAATATGTATCGTTCCATTTGCTGCATTATATGCTACTTCCTCAATATTGGTGAACCGTCTTATTGATTCTTTCCATTCTTTTGTTTGTGGATTGTGAGAATATTCTTCTTCTAATAGACTTATCAGATTATTTATTTGTTGGTCAGATAGATAAATTTTTTCTCCAACCCTTGGAACTACAGGCAAATAGATTGGTATGGAAATATTATTTACACCATCTATGGGAATATGGATGTTTATTTCTATCATAGCCATTTCATATTAAGTACATTTTTGGAAGGCTTGAATTTAACAACTTCCTTTTCTGGAACTTCTACAGGTTCTCCTGTTGCCGGATTTCTAGCTATCCGAGCTGGCTGAATAATTTTCTTGAAAGTGCCAAAATCTTTTATAGAAACATCTTTTTCTCTTAGATTTTGAGATAATTCTTTGAAAAAACTATCTATTATTTCTGCTACTTCTTTTGTTGGCTTATTTGCCTTTTCAGCAACCATTTTGATTAAATCAGTCTTATTCATTTGCATATCAATGATATTTAATTACTTAAATCACTTAAATAAATTTCAGGAATTATTTCTGTATAGTCTTCCGTATTTGGTCTATAATGTATTGATTCAACGAGATTGACGGATTGAATAACATCATATATCCATGCTCGGAAATTTCCTTCTAAATCATTCTCTCTATCATTGAATTTATTAAAATCACTTTTGGCTTCATCTGTCAGATATTCTAATAAATTTTGATAGGTAAATTCATTCTGAAACATTATAATGTGAGCTGAAATTTCTTCGCCTACCCTTGGAAGGTGTGAAAAATTCCAATCAGCCTTTACACTCATTCCCCTCTCTTTAAAAAAAGGACTATAAATTATAAATTCTACTTTCATATTAGTTTTACTTTAAAATCATCGTTCAATACAAGTTTTCTTTCCATTGGTTGCCCATTTTTATCATGAAACCCGATTAATACAGGAGTTTCTTTTTTCTCACAAAGTTCTATTGCTTCTTCGGGAGTTATAATACGTCCTGACATTTCACGCCAAATGACAAAATCACATTTTATGGCTTCATTCCTATAATTGGAACAATTATAGGCTTTTTTGTTGATATATAAGTTTCCTCCACACTTAGGACACGCACATAATGTGTTATCAAAGGATATATCTAAATTTTCTGTTAAAACTAATCGTGAAGAAAACTCATAGCCTTCTCTTGATTTAAATCCAGTCATAAACGGTGTTTTTTTACCACTAGCAAGTATTTCTGCTGCTTCCAATGGTATTTCTCTTTGTGCAATAGTTTTGGGTATATAGAGGTTGCAAATTCTGTTGTTGTCCTTATCCTTTTGCGAATACCCTTTACAAGCATATCCATTTAGTAAAATTTCAATTTCTCTACCACACACAGGACATGGAGTTTCTAATACTTCATTCACGAAAGAAGGAACGACAATTCCATTTTCGATAGTTAAATATGCAGAAAAAGGAACTCCTTTTTTATTATGGAAGTCGTGGAATATATCTGTTTTCCCTGTTGTTATTAATTGGGTGGCTATTTCTTCCGTAATCTCTTTTCCCCAGTATGAATGATAGATGTTAAATGTACACTTGTCATTCATGTTTTTGAAGTAATTACAGGAATATCCTAAACTACCTTTTATTATATGCCCTTTCTGGCAAACAGGGCATAAGCCTAAATTTTTGATTGTATCATTATCCATTAATATCCTCCTTTACTAATCCATTTGATACCGTTTAAAATATTATCTACTTTTTGCTTTCCACTATTTACATATTTAAATTGTCCGGGTGCAAGCGTTTTGAGTACTCCAGCCCTTTTAGCGGATTTCATCTGTCGGCATACAGCGTATGCAAGTCCTCGCATTCGTCTAAGTTCATTGACTACATGAATACATAAATCTATCCTTTGTTTATTATCCATAAGATTTTTTTCACCACCTTGCAAGGCTATATTGTTAATGTATATCATTAAATCTACACTCCTACTGATAAGTTCATACTCTGTTTTTGCAATTATGGTTAATAACTTAGGGTCCCCAACTGCGTATTTAGCTGCTTCGGACTGATACTTAGCTATATCTCTAGCTAAGGTTGAAGCATAAATAATATCCTTTCCATTTTTCACAACTGCATTAACTGTAGAAAGGTAGTTGTATGTCTTTTCCTGTAAGGATTGAATTTGGCTCATTTTTTGTTGAATTAGAATTTGAAAGTTGCGGATTTTAGTTTCCTCACTTTGTATGTCTTTCAGTACACCTTGTTGCTCTTGATGGGAATAAACCAGTGTTCCAATCATTGCCGGGTCAATAACAATAGATTGTGCCAGTCCTTTTATGTTTCCCAACAGTAACATTAGGGAAAAAAATAAAAGTATTCTTTTCATATTATCTGTTTGTAAATTCATATATTCCTTTTTTCTTTTTTTGTTCTTCTACCCTATTTCTGATGATTTGAATTATGCCACTATTGGCTTTAAGACCGTTCATCAGTAGCTTTGGTGTTGATTTATCGCCAGAATAGATATAGATATTAGTGTTATTTATTAAAGACTGAATGAAACTTTGTTTTTCTTCATAATCATATACTCGATATAATTCTATGTAGTTAATCCTTTTTGAAAGTACTCCTTGATATATTTTTATCTGCTCTCTGGTTATAATCCATTTAGTGCAAAGTAGCATTGAAACATATCTGTAGAAGATAGTAAATATCAATAATACTAATATCGTTCCACTGATGAACTTTAATAATTCATGTCCTCTAATGTATTTACTAAAGACGAATACGGAAATCACTAATATGATTAAAAGGAAATTTTTCATCAACCAATATCGGAATTTAGGCTTTAATATAATATCATCAGAAGCTATGCTTATTCTATTATTCATAACTTAATACTTTTTTTTTGTTCATGCTGTTTCATTAGAATTTCATTGAAATCTTTAGCCTTTTCTGCTTTATGAGAAATCATGGGAGCTACTATTTTGCTTTTTTCTCTAAAACTTTCTAGTGAAATGTCATTTTTGTTAATACTAAATTCCCTGCCTTTAGTCTTAAAAAGCACATCGTCTTTATTTTCTTTTATTGCTATTTCTGAATTGCTAATGATTCCATGTACTTTAATGTCATACAGATTGCCATTTAAATCATTATCAAAACAGGTGTGTACTTTAGCTTGTGGATATCGTGATAGAGTGTTTTTTATTTGATTAGGTGAAATGTATCCTCCTACGCTGCAAAACACACTTTCTTCTAATTTGATTTTATTGGCATTGAGTTGATAGAAACTCATAGCATCTAAAGCGGATTCTGCAAAATATATATGTTTTGCCATCTGTGGATGTGGGCAAAAATCAGCAATCCAAAGCGAGTTGCTTTTATCTCCCCCGGCTGCCATTCCTTTGAATCCATAGTTTCGTAATTCGTAATTCGTTACTTTGTTGTCTTTATCTGTTGGATTAATATAGGGGAAACCTATATTATAGTAATTGCCGTTTCCCTGTAAGTCTTTAACCCTTGTTATAAATGGGAGAAACTTTTCTACTACCTGATGATTGATATTTCTTTCATTCGTAAGAAATCTTAAATCAGCAATTGTAGTAGGAAATTCTTTGTATCTATCTCTATCGAAAGATTTATTCTCTGTTTTTACTGTTTTGAATGCTTCATATTTAGGAGTATAAGGCTCATTAGCGTAATGTCCTAGAATCATATTAATTCGCACAAATGTATTTTGATGTTGGAATTGTGGGAAGTCATTAATATGATTTTTGATGAACTGGATTAAATCTCCACCTTTATAGTTCCTATCATAATAATGTTCTTGTACACTATGGGGATTCTTGATAATGATTTCATCCAACTTGTTACCTGTTCCGTCTGTTAGTTTAAAAACAGGCGAAATCTTTCCTTTGCTAATGTCTTGTTTATACCCTAAATCTTCAAGAATTTGAATGATGGATATTTTAGCCTTATAATCGTCAAATGTTAGCATAATATTATAGTTTCATTGTTGGTGTATCATTATTTTTCCCATAGGTTCTGCCATATCCGAGAATAGATGCTTCTTGCTTCGCAGTTGCTTTAATAGAACTATCTATTTTATCCATTTGGGTAGATATTTGTTCTCCGATAGTTTGTTTTGTAGCTTCCTTAGAGTTAGAATATGTTTTTTCTACTTCCTTGTAAGAAGCATAATCTTTAGATAGCTTGTATTTTTCTAAAAAGGCAGCCATTTCAGTAGGTTTGTCTTTAAAAATTTCGTCAATTCCTTTAGCTCCTTTTTGAGCAACAAACTCTAATCTTTCTTTGTCAGATATATGTTTTTCTTTCCCTAGTGTTTGTTCTTTCTTTTCAGTAGCTTTAATTTCTATGGCATTTGCATCTTTAATGGATAATCCATTTTTGGCATTCAAATCTAGTCTTACTTTTGCAGCTTTGTTCAGTTCCTCGTTTACAATGGTTATTTCTTTCCCATTTTTGAGATTTTCTTGCTGCATAGGGGTTAACTCTATTCCTCCAAGCTTTTGGGGAATATGAATATCTTTTGCCTTTATTGATACTATCTCATTAGTATCTTTATCACGTTGGTGTAATGTTCTTTCTCCTTTTGAATTAGTCTTTACTACGACATTATCAGCTTTTAGAGCTTTTATTTCATCTTTTGTAAAGGACAAATCATTTTTTATTTCTTGCCGTTTAGGAATGAGTAAAATGGCTATCCCTGCGATTGGATAAACCACTGTAATAGCTGCTATCGCCAGCTTTCTAGCATTGATACCATCAATTTTGATGCGTTTTCCTTCTTCTTTGAAGTCAATTTCATTTGCTTTTAATTTAGATTTATTTTCAGGTGTATTGTCGGCTGTTATATATTTAAGAGTTGTTGCTTTCCCTTCAAAATTGAGTTTCCCATCTTCTATTTTATAGGAAACTTTTTCATTGTTTAGAAATTCTCTATTATTAGGAGTATCTTCAATGGAAAAATTTAGCATACCTGTTTTTTTTCCATTCTTTATGTTTATAACATCTTCGGGGCTTAAATTTTCCGGTTTAACTCCTACTTCATTAAACTTGTTCCAGTCTATATCAACATATGAACCTTTACCATCTAGGGTTTGGTTTTGTTCATAAGCATACCGATAAAGGTCTTCTCCTTTATATGCAATTTTATTTTCAAGGTCAATGACTGTAAATCCGTCTTTATATCCTTCATTCTTGTTAGTTCCTTGTTTTATATCATCCCATTTTATGATGGCGACATTATGATTTTCTCGTAAATATTGGCTATATTCTTGAAAATTATTGCTAGCTTGTTCCTTGTCAAAAAAGCTGATAATTCTTTCTTTAGATTGTTCTAATACGGATTCTCTATTATCTCCTAAATTGCCAAGTTTAAGTGTTTTTAATGGATAAGTGTATGTTTCATTACCTTTGGAAAAGGTAATATCGCCATTTCGGTATTCTTCTGAATATCCAAGAACTGCTGCTATGGCTCGGAATTGTCCTGCATTTTCATAGCTATATTGCAGAGCTTCAAAATTTTTCTTTTCTTCCATTTTATAATTTGAATTTATGTTCTACTTTAGACAGAGAATCATTTCCAAGTGACGGCTTTTGTCCTTTCATATATTCTATATATTCACTTCTGTTTTTATCAGTATGAATAGTTCCTATGATTTGTGGGTTATGTCGGTCATAAGCTATTTTCTGCTGCTGCTCAAAGTCTAAGAATCTTATTCCTTTTGGATTATTTAAATCTAATCTTATGGCTATTTTTTCTTTGTCAACATTTAAAATAAGTTCCTTGCCTGATTTTAAAGTTTCCTTTTGTTGCTTGTTCAGCTCAACTCCTTTTATGCTTGAAGGTATTGAAATGCTTTTGATTTTTGCTTTGAGCAATTCGTTTGTTTCTGGGTCTAACTGTACGAGATATTTTTCATTGTTAATAGTTTTTGCTATTACCTCGTTATCTTGAAGTCGTTCTAATTCCTTTGGCTTAAGATTTATATCATTCATGATTTCTTGTCTGACTGGATGAATTTTAACGCCAGCATTGTTGTTGTCTTTCCAGTATAGACTTATTTTTCCTTTCATGCTTATTTCCTCTCCCTTGTTATCATGAAAAGTGAGGTCTAGTAAACTAGTTCTTTTTCCCGATAACAGAGCTGTGATATTGGTCTTATCCAAAGACCATATCTGTTCTTTTGATACTCCAATTAGTTCTAATTCTTTATATGGAATATCATTTTCATTAAAAATAGCTTGCTTTTTATTCATGTAATGTATATTTTTGCACAAAAGTAATAAAAATATCAATATGAAGAATAAGTTTATTGTGTTTTTTTCCTGTTCACTGTTTTTTTCAGTGAATAGCTATTGTCAGTTCAATACGGTATTGCAGAAAAAAGATATTCCTAAAACGGAGCCGGTATTAGCAACAACAGAAAATAAATTGATAGAAGAAAAAGAAAAGGCAGTTGTTGTCAATGATGCTTTGACTACAGAACGGCTTGCATACTGGAAGCAAAGAAGGTATTTATCTTTGCCCATTGATTCGATGGTGATAACTTCCCATTATGGTAAAAGAAAAGACCCATTTACTGGAAAAATAGCAAACCACAGGGGAATAGACCTTAAAGGCAACAACGACTATGTTTATTCGATAATGCCGGGAATGGTTGTAAAAACAGGAAAAAATAAAGGGTTAGGCAATTATGTAGAAGTGCGTCATGGTGATTTTACTTCTATTTATGGGCATTTGTACAATGTGCTTGTAAATGCGAAACAAGCTGTTGAAGCCGGGCAACCAATAGGCATTAGTGGAAGTACCGGGCGCAGTACAGGAGAACACTTACATTTTCAAATGGAATACAAAGATAAGACTATAGACCCTAAGCCTATTCTTGATTATATTAATGAGGTAATCAGAACCGTTAAAGGACAAATCTCACAGCAAATAGATAATGAGTTAAGACGCAAATAAATAGAAAAAGAGGATTGGAAAAGCCAGTCCTCTTTTTTAATTGAATAATTAGAAGAAACCTTTTTTTAATCCTTTTTCTTGTCTTTGAACTTTTTCTAATGAAGATTGAAGCTGTGACAGTGCTTCTTTCATTCCTTTTTTTACTTCGGGATTAGTGACGGATTCAATAAATTCTTTTCCTTTTTGAATGTTGGTGTTAAGTATTTCTTTATTCTTCATCTGTTTTGCCCGACTTTCGTCTATAAAGATAGATGGCATACTTTTACAACTCCATTCTCCATTTACTAGATTAAAATCTTTAACTCTTTCTTTCGCTAAGTAGGTGTGGATAGAAATCTTATCTACAGCCTTGTCGCTGTATAATTGGTTTGCAGACTTTATTAGTCCATTTACGGCTTTGTTATGTGAATCAATGTCGGCTAATCGTCCTTGTCCTTTACTTAGTACTTCTTCTTGATACCTATTGTAAAGTCCTAGTTGGGTAAACTCCTTGGGGGCTGCAATAATATATGCTTCAACCATGAATCCAGCATCTTTAAATTTTTGTGCAGTCTTTAAAGGTACATCTGGATTTCTCATAGTTCCTTCTATAATAATGTTGCATTGCCGTTTAATGGCTTCTTCTATTAGTTTTTCAGTAAAAACACTAGAAAAAATTTGAGTTTCAATAGGATATTTAATAGGGTCTTTTATTAACTCCTTATTGGGGTGAAACTGTCTGTAAAGGTCACCATTAACAGTGAGAAAATCTAAGTTAGGATGGTCTTTCTTTGCAACATTTATAAGAGTGCTTTTTCCGCAAGCTGGTTGCCCACCTAAGATTATAGCAATAGGCTTTTGTGATGATATATTAATATCTTCAAATAAGCCATCTTTTTTTTGTTCAAAGATGGCTTCCACTTCATAGCGTTGCATAGTATGCTTTCAATTTGGGTGCGTAATAGTTTTGTATTTTATCCATAACAGATAAACGCACATTTTCCGAAACTTCAAACTGTAATAGTCCGTTAGCTATTTTTTCTTCTGTGTTGAGAACAGAAAGTTCTTTTTGGAGTAGTTTTTTTCTGTTTTCATCAGCTTCATTAGAAATTTCGTCAATCTTCATCATGCGGAGCGTCCCGATAATATCAAGGGCAACATCCAAGCTCATTTCTTTATTCATAAATTCAATGTCTTTATTGTATGTTACAAAGATACAGATAATAAGATTACCATAAACTTATAGAACTGATTAGTTTGTAAATAGGTTCTTTGAACTTCTTTAGATTTTTAGTTAGTGTAACGTACTTAGTGATTCCTAATTCATTAAAGATTTCTGCATACATTTTTATTATGGGCTTTTTGTAGTAGATAGTTAATACTATTATTGCAATACAAATAAAAATCAAATAGACTAGTTCACTATACGCATAGATTGCTAATACAAGAACTCCACCCATACCCCATAAAAGGCTACTTAAAAAAAATCTTAAGATATTCATAATGTTGTTTGCTCTTCTTTATGCTGGCAGCCAAACCAGCTTTAAAGGTTTGTTTATGGTTCATCCGACATTTCGAGTGATCCGACAGTCGTGTAGTGCATAAAGTCTAAGTTCAAAATACCGTTCATCCCTAAATCCGTACGCAGTCCTTTTCATAACCTTTATCTTATTGTTGATACCCTCTACCTTTCCTGTGGAGATATGGCAGTCGTACCATGCTAGTATTCCTGTCCTATGTGCCATAATGGTTGCAGCCATTTTCATCAATTGTGGCACTTTGCTCTCATTGGCCTGGCTTACCCAATCCAGCATTACTTTCTCTGCCTCTGTTTTGTTCACCTGTGTCCAAAGCTCCCTGAGTTGTTCTTTGAGGTAATATGCCTGTGAGAGTGGCTTGTTCATATCAAGCGCATTATCAAGCCTTGTCTTGTACTCTTTGTCAAAGATGTCTGTCCCATTGCTTAGCAGCAGGTAGCGTGTGCCTTTCAGCACCTTCCGCTTGTTGATGTCTTTCTCCATGCTGTATTGCACCCTGCGTATGTCATCCAACTTGTCATTCATTAGCTTGACCACATGGAAATGGTCAAATACATGAATTGCATTTGGACAATTCTCATATACGGACGAGATAAAGGCAGAAGAGAGATCCGTAGCAACATATTTGATGTCAATACCTTTTCGCTTTACACGTTTCCAAAAGCCATTCAGCGCATCAGATCCTTTGCCTTCGCCAACATACAGTATGCGCCCACTCCGCAGATCAACCACTATGGTCTTGTACACATGACCTTTCTTGGCTGCAAACTCGTCAATGCCGATACAATCGACACCATCTAACGAAGGAGGGGCGTAATGTTTTTGCAGATATCGACTGTGTATGTCTTTGATGGTGTCCCATGTTACTCCCAACAGGTTTGAAACGTCTTTCAGAGTCATTGCCTTTAACAATCCTACCACATATTTGGCGAAACGGTGGGTGTAGCCACAACTGCCTGTGGCAAAGGGAATGTTCTCCTGACGGTCGTAATCACAACCCTTGCACTTGTAACGTTGAACTTTCATGCGGATTATGACCTTTTTGCCGCCAATGGGAAGACCCACAAAGTTACGAATGCGATAACCATTCTTTACTAAATGACGACATCCGCAATCTGAACATGCTTTTTGTCGCTCTTTTGCTTCTATATGTAGAATAATTGTGTTACCTTTGTATTCCTCACTGGCGCATTTATGGTCATATAGACCCCAAGCATGATATAGAAAACTGCTGTTCATCTTGTATGTTTGTTTGTGGTTATTCAAAGATACAAAAGTTCAGCGGTTTTCTTCTATCTTATCTTGACTTTATCACTCGAAATGTCGGATGAACCTTGTTTATCTCTTTATTTTCAATACTCAAAGATAAGAATTTTCTATAAATGTCGCAAATAATAGGACAATTGTTTTTGTTAAAAATGGTTTCTGATTTACAGATTGCCGAAGTTTTATTTTTTCCCTAAAGTTTTTGGTATCAAAATAATGTTTTCTCTTCGTCCATGTGCGGCAGAACCCGGAAGTGTACGGTATCAAATTCTTTCCCGGTTTCCTGCCTGTGTTTGCAGAAAAGGTATCAATTAGATGAAATCCTTTTGCTGATGGACGGTAGTTCTTGAATAGTGTCGGTATCATTCCCTTTATAGTGCAACCGTTTTTCTGTATTCAGGAGTGGAGAGAAACGGCACAACAAACTTTAGGGAAAAGAATATTTTCGTGTAGTTCTTTCTGTGCTTCGGGAAGTGAAGCGTATTAATCACATATTATATATTCATATATTCATATATTCATATATTATTTATATATATAATATAGCATTGTGGGCTAATGGGAATAGTTCCGATTGCATAACATACAAAGTGTTTTTCTTTGCTTACCTATGTTAAATCAATAATATACATTGTGTATATAATGTATATTTTCTACCTTTGTAGAAAACTCTAAAAGATTATGGCAACAATAGCATTACAGAAGAAAAGAAAAAACATTGATTTGCCCATTGAAACATTACAAAAGTTGTCTATCATGGCAGCTTCACAGGGCAAAAGCGTAAAGGCTTTTATTGAATACATTTTAGTTTCAAAAGCTGATACTCTAAAGATTGAGATTTCAAACCCAAGTCCAAGTGGTGACGCATACTTTGCAAATCCTGTCAATCTTGCAGAAGTCGAAGAACGAGTAAAAGAACACAAAGAGGGAAAAACAAAGGCTACCGTAGTTCTGCACTCTGTGGAAGATATTACAAACTTCATCAATAGTCTTTGATATGGCATATATCATCGAATTTGAGCCAAAAGCGGTACAAGATATTGCAGAACTGAAAAAATCGGGGAATAAAGCCTCAATAACCAAAATTGAAAGGTTGCTCTTAGAATTAAGAGAACACCCAACTACAGGAACAGGACAAGTAGAACCCTTAAAAGATAACCTTTCGGGGTTTTGGAGTAGAAGAATAGACAAGTTCAACCGGATGATTTACACTATTGAAGAAGAAATAGTAACCGTTACAGTGATTTCTGCAAAAGGACATTATAACGATAAATGAAAGTACTATATTTACAACATAAAAAAATTATAAGTATGAAAATAGGAGATAAAGTTTTAATTTCTCCCGACCTAACCAAGCTACCGAATTGGATAAGTGGGACAGTGATAGAGGTTGAAAACAACCCATTTGTTGGTATAGTTATTTCTGCCGAAACAGAGGATAAGAATGTGTTTTTCGGACAGGAAGATTTGTTTAAACCTCAAACAGAAGAAGTATGTTTGCCATAAGTTTTGATATGTCTATTTCAGACCTTGAAAAGCACTACGGAAAACCGTATAATCGTGCTTACTTTGAAATTAAGGAAGTCTTAAAGAAAAATAGTTTCGATTGGATACAGGGAAGTACATACCTTACACAAAGCGAAGATTTGGGCAACCTGTTCCGAGCCATTGAAGCACTAAAGAAAATAGAATGGTTCAGAAAGTCAGTACGTGACATTAGAGGTTACAAAGTAGAAAACTGGTCCAACTTTACAGATATTGTAAAAGATGTATAAACAATAATCTGTATAAGGGGTATCGCTAACTAACATTTATTACAGATGTTACTCTAAAGTAATATTTGTAGTAAATGTTGGTGATATCCCTATTTATGACTACCGCAAAATACGACTTTTTTGTTCCTGTTCTTTTTCCCTAATGTTTTATGGTATCAATTTTTTGCGGCCGACTTCCGGCAGCTTTTTGTATTTGGTATCAAAAGGTCGTTCTGCAGAATATGCCAGGAATTATAATTCGGTATCATTTCATCATGCTATGCTTGCCCATCAGTGCCGGAACCCCGAAAGAATAGGTATCAATTTCTATATTTCGATTATAGAACAAAGACCGAAAATTTTATTTTCCGGTCTTTGTTAAGAGAAATTTTCTTTTTAATATTCATCACAAATGATGAACATTTCTACTCTCCTGTTTTTAGCACGTCCGGATTCACTTGTATTGTCTGCAATGGGTTCACTATATCCTTTTCCCTCTTCCGTTATATTGTTTGTTTCTATACCAATAGTTCTAAGGTAATTACCTACTGCTGCTGCTCTATTTTTGGAAAGTATAATATTATATTCTTTTTCTCCTACATTATCCGTATGCCCAATTATTTTAATTTTAGTATTTGGTATTTCAGTAATGATATTACATAGGTCTGAAAGCATTTTTTGGGCTTCTTCGTTCAATTCATAAGAATCAAATTTGAACAAGATTTCACTTTGAACTGTTGCTTTAAATTGTTCCTTTCCATTTTTGTCCTTGTAACTGGAGATTGTTAAGCCATCAATAGCTTTTAGTTTATTTCTCCTAGCTTCTAGCTTTTCTTGAATAGCTTTATCTCTTTCTTCTTTAACTAATTTTGCAGCTCCACCAACTATTGAAGCGGTTGAATAATTACTATTATTTTCTATCATGTCTTTTTCTTTGTCGCTTAGTTCAGCGTTACTGAAAGTTATCATATGCGTTGAAGTACACGCAGTAAGAAATGAGATAACGAAGGCTACTAGTATTATTATTTTCTTTTTCATGATTATCTTATTGCTATAATTGGTCTGATTTTAAATGAATTTTTTTTGCTTGTACTGGTTGCTCTTCCTTTTGTTAATGAAGAAATGAGCGCAAAAACTTTAGGAGTATCTTTGCCTGCTCCATCTTCTGTAGAACTCCAGTACCAACCATCAAAGTATGTACCTCCAATGATTGCGAAAGAAGAATATACTTTTTCAAGATTGTTAGAGATTGCTTTATTTTGTGCAACAGAGCCAATAAACCAACCTGTAACACCTTTTGGTGCGTATTCTATAGCTTTTTGGGCTGCTGGATAGGCTATACTATCTTTTATAGCAAAGTTCATTATTGCGGCAGTATTAGCTGCTCCATCAAAGCTGTTTTCATCTTCGGAAACATTAGCTATGTCCTCGTCTGTATTTATCAAAAATTTTTCTTCTAAATCTTCTAATGATACGGCATAAGCGGTTTCTTTTATATTGGGGTTATTCCCATCATTACACCAAAATACAACTCCAATAGCTTCTTTTTCGCTGGGTGAAAAAAGTGAGGGATGCACTATACTTCCATCACTACATAAGATACTACCCGGCTGTAATGATGTGTCTATAATATCTTCATGTTTTGTACATGATGATATTATGGTTATAATGGATAATAGAATTATATAAATCTTTTTCATACTTATTTATTTATTGGAAATTTAACACCTACTAGTAATCCATTTCGGAAATGGTCACGTGTCCAAAATACAAAATCATTTTTCTGCATTACAAAGACTTGCATCCCATTTCTAAATGAATAACTATACTCTAAACCTATATCAATGGAAGCCTGAAAGCCTTTTCTGTTAGCTCCTAAATCTGCTCCAAACCGCCATCTAAAAATACTGTTTTTACCTCGTGATATGGTAGGTTTATATGCAGCACCTATACCGAAAGTTTTATAGTTCCAAAAACTATCGGAACATACTTTATTACATACAGGGCATTTATCATATGCTGTGGCTAAATCAATATATAGTTCATAAGCATTGTGATATTTCCCTTCAAATTCCAGCCCTATAACTGCATTGACAGTATTTTTCCATTGCCAACCTCCTGAAATATTAAAGAATTTATCACCATCACCAGCCATAGACTTTAGGGAAATAAATGAAATCATAATAATGAATATAATTTTCTTCATTGTGTTATTATTTAATATTATTAGTTCCGTTTTTTTCTGGGGATTCAAATTTAATTCCTGAGAAAAGATGTCTTGTCGATATTAGCCTTTCGAGAGGAATGCCATGCTCTTCTTCTGTTATAGATTCATCCTTATCTGATAAGGATTGTTTATCATTCTCTTTTTTTGCATTTGATTCAAAGAACAAAAAATCATTTTTCTGTAATTGTTCCACTTGCCATATTACATTATCGAAATAGCTAAATAGGATAAATTGGGGTGTACTTGGGTAATATTTTCCTTCTATGAACAAATAGAAGAATTCTTTAGTATATAGTCTTCCTAGATATGTTGTTAATTCATTTTTGATTCCTGTGAACTCTGAACCAACATTTAAGGTATGACACTCATTCAATCCTCTTATAAATATTTCAGTTTCCCTATCACGCTTTAGCATTTCTGATAAAATGCTCATGTCAGGATTACATACGGTTGCTATGATATAAGCAAGATTACAATACTCTTTAGGATAGTGTTTGCAGTAATAGTATATGGTTGCTGCAAAAATATTTTCCGCTGTCATTTTGAAATATAAATGTTCATCCCATTTATAAGTTTCTCTATACTGCATTCCACTCTTCTCGATAGCAAGAAATATATCTTTGGCTATTTCTATAGCTTTGGGAATACTATTTATTTTTTCTTTATCGATAGGGTTGTCAAAATAAAAATCCTCGTTCCAGTTAATGGAACGTAATTTATAACCAAGACTTGGGGTTATAATCGGAGTGACTTCTTTTTTTTCATTGAGAATACTCATATGTCTTATTTTTAATTATTCAAACCAGAAATAATATATAGCCATTAAAATTAAAAATCCGAGAAGAAGTATCTGTGTAAACAAAACACCTCGCTTTACAATGTAATATTCTTCTCGGTCCTTGGATTCTTCTTTTAATGTTTTTATTAGTTCTTCTATAGACTTCTCAAGTTGGCTGCCTTTTTCCATAGCATTTTCTATGCGCTTCGTATAGACCTCCACCCTTTTCAGTTCCTGATATACCAGTTCTACCGCAAGCTGCGGGTTTACCTTTGGTGCTGTGTCTTTTCTTTTCCGGGGGCTGTACTGTCCCTGCTTAACGG